>FWPV01000082.1_pt1 | contig 323536 bp, 309 predicted proteins | sample 2228371 | NCBI WGS metagenome assembly FWPV01 (sample SAMEA103939776, study PRJEB20133) | metagenome | reverse complement strand
AAAGGGATAACTCATGCTACTACAAAACCGACCTTTTTAGCTCGCATAAGAGTCACTTTTTTTCATCAACAAAATTTAGCAGCATAAAAAACGCATCGCTGTAATGCTTCAAAACGCTTCTAACCAAACGTTGTAAACACGTTTTTTGATTACGTAAAAGTAAAATGTAGTTTTTTCACATCCTGACGTTTTTGCGCTTGGCGTTCGTGCGGGATTTCGGAGCACAAAACTGTCAACCCAGCACAAAAGTTGATTTGAAAAACTGAACTTGCATGTAAGCACTTTACCCCGCATGACGCCAAACGCATGTTACCACCAGTGCTTCCTTGTCTGCCGTGGTTTGTCAGTCTAAATGTTGCTGTCATTTTTATTTTCTTTTGTCGTGCGGTGGGGCATTTTTTAAAATTTCTTTTTTTCTTGGGTTGGCTTTGCAAGCTCTTTGACAAAGCTTTGGTCTGTGCTTGGGCTTGTGCGGCTTTGGCAATGTGCTTGCAAAATGCGTGGGCTATTTCATTATTTTCTTTGGTTTTCTTTTCGATTCAAATTCCAGTTTCTTTTTGTCAAACTTCTCTTTCACTTTTTTCATGCTGTTTTTGTATTGCTTTTCTATTGTCTCAGATTTCATGTGTTCAGCAGCTCGTTCAGCATAGGAAATAAAATTTCTATCTCCTTTGTCTGTGTAACGTAGATGAAGTTTCTTTCTGAAAACTGTGTCGCCAATTGCGTTTTTACCATAAGCTGCTTTCAGATTCTCTCTAATTCTTGCAGTCATGCGTTTAAAGTAACGTGACATACTTGACGAACGGATGTAGGTATTTTGTCCGTTAAATTCAAAACCGAGGTATTGCAGATTGTGATAGCCTGCTTTATCGTTGTATGCTCTTAATTCCCCTTTTTTGTCTGTTTTAAAATAGGTTACTTCTGTTTTGGTGTCGTTTATTTCCAGATGATATCTTTTGATTTCATCAAGTATGAATTTGCGTGCAGTTTCAGCGTCTTTGATGTCGATTACAACAATGATGTCATCACAATATCTTCTGTAAATACCTTTGAGTTTATTGATTTCCTCTTTCGTTCTGATATCGAACTCAATCATGTAAATGTTAGATAAGCATGCACTAATTGGTGAACCTTGAGGAATGCCACATTTTTGGCCTAATCTCGGACTTTCTTTAACAGCAATTTTAAAGGGGTTTTGTTTTATCAATCCTTTCTTTCTTACCCTGCCACGGAATTCTGCTGGTTCACAGATTTTCTTTGTGTAAAGTTGCTTTTTGAGATTAGTTACTAAGTGCGGGAACTCTTTTTCTAAATCAGATTTGTCAACATAAGTGTAATCCGTAAGAGATTTGAAAACTTTGAAATGGTCATCTGGCAGTTTAGGGTTATTGATTACTCTGCTCCACATTTTTTTCAAATGTTCATGGTCTAACCCGTCAAAAAAACTGCTTACATCAAATGCCAGTGCAACACATTCTCCTTTGTTCTTTATATATTCAAAAATCTCATGTGCAAACTCAATATTACTTGCTCCTTTTTCAAGATATGCCAAAACATTATCGTAAATCCCCCATTTCTTTGCTTTATGTTCATAGCGTTCAGTCAATAAGGTAGAATAGTAAGAATAAATGAATGCATCAAAATGGGCTGCATAGGCTAATGGTCTAGGCTTCGGAACAATCTTTCTAATTACTTTACCGTGCTCGTCTTTCTCATCAGTTTTTTTGAACCGAGGAGTTTCAATTACCATTCTTATAAAAGGATAGAATGAATGCTTAGCAACATTTTCCTTTTTTGAAAAGTAGGATTTAAAGAATGCAATATTCTTAAAGAAATTGATTTTAGGGTCGAAGTGAGGATACTTCCGCTTTCTTGCTTTGGAAGCCCTTTCTTCCTTTTCAACCCAGGAATTGAAAAGGGCTTCCTTCAGCATATATTATGATTTAAGAAATTTCTGCAAAGCCAAAGGTCATTATCTGGCGTGGGATATCCTTGCGGAAAAACCTTTGGCGCACACAATCGGGAGCCAACCCAATTTTTGATACTACGTGGCCATTCTCGTAGCCTAACGCCTGTAAACTTAAATTTGCATACAGAGATGCTAGTAATGATATTTATAGGTATAACCCTACTCCTCCTGTGGGAGGGAAGATTTGAAATAAATATATCAATATTGAAAGATTTATTACAAATCGCTTGGGAAATCCAAGATTTAAACTTCATCCCCTTTACACAAGATTGCTCCTTGTAAAGGCATTGCAAAGGTAGATATTTTTCATTGACTGCCATTAACTGTGGATTACTTCTTTTTTCAAAGCATCTCTCAAAGCACCCTGCAACAATTTTTCATTTTCAATTTTGCTTTGCTGAATGCTGTTTTGCAATTCTTCACAGAACTTCATTAACTGTTCTAGCTTTTCAACTATTCGTTTTTGTTCTGCAAGTGGGGGAAGGGGGATTAATACTTCAACTAATCTACTTGACTTAATCCCTTTTGCGGTTACACCACTTTGCTTTTTAATGAGTTGTTTTTGTATTACTTCTGATAGGATAGAATATAGTAGAAAATGATTATTAAATAAGATAGGTTGTATCGTTATTATTCTTTGTGCTAAAGCAAATTTCTCTTTATAATTTAATAAACAGGCATTTCCAAGAGGGGCTTCTGTTGTGAAGAGTATATCTCCATTATTGGGAATACCTCTGGTCATGTGGTGTGCATAATCTCTCTCGGAAATATATTCTTCTGGTTCATTTGAAAAAAAACCAAATTTGACGTTTTTAGCTGTAATAAGTTTTATTCCTTTATCAACCTTACTTGGTGTCTTTCCTCTGTAATCAATAAAGTTTGTAATGGATGCTAATCTGCACCACGCCCAATTTTTAGGAATATCAAACGGAATTTCTTCTGATTTGATAGGTGGCAATGGCTTTTCTTTTTTACCTAATTTTGCTTTTTCCGCTTTTATTTTCTCCAACAAATCTTTACCATTTCCATCTTTCGCATCTTGTTTTGTCAACTTGCCTTGCATGGCTTCTCGCAACAATGCCTGACGAAGTTTGGCTACATCACCATCCTGTGCAATCAATCTTTCTTCCAATTCGTTTTTGAATTCGGCAGCTTCTTCTTCAAGTTCAATTATTTCTAGTTGCCTTTCCAAAATCGGCACTTCAATTTCTACATCAGCCAGTTTGTTCATCGGCAAACTCACATTCGCTGCACCTTTCATCAATGGCACTAATAAACTGTCTTTAAACTGTTGCAAATACAGGTGTAAATATTTTGGATGTAGTTGCTTTTCATCATTCGAAATTACGGCACATAAAATATTTCCTAAGGCAAATTTCCCTTCCTGATAATGCACTCGCTTCATACTAGCATGTCCGTGGCCTGTGCTGCTGATAAGCGGAACAATCACTGCCTTTGCATCAAACTGATATTCGCTGTGTTGTTTGCGTTCTTCGCCCAATGCCACCAACGGATATTTTCCGCCATCGGCTTTCATAATACCCGTAGCACCTTTGGTAATACTGCACAAATCTTTTAAACGATACTTCATTCCGTAGCCAATAGTTTTTTCAGTTTGCTAACCAACTCATGTATTTTGTTTTGCTCGGCATCAATTCTTGAAAGTATTTCGTTTGATGTTTCTTCGTTTTCTTCTACTACTGCATTCGAGTTTTTAATATCCAAGTCGTAACCCCTTTCAATAATGGTATCAATAGAAACTTTCCAACTCACTTCGCTTTCAGTTCGCTTGTTCCACCATTTTTTAATTGGCTCCAATTCTTCCAATTTCAGCGGATTGGTTTTGGAATACGATTTTACGCCTTCGGGATATTTGTGTTGGTAATACCAAACATCTTTAGTCGGTTTTCCTTTTTCAAAAAACAGCAAGTTGGTAGCTACCGTTGCATAAGGTTTAAATACTGAATTGGGCAAACGGATAATGGTATGCAGGTTGCAATCTTCCAATAGTTTTTGTCGGATGCGTTGTTTCACACCATCGCCAGAAAGTGAACCATCGGGCAATACAATTCCTGCTCTGCCGCCTTGCTTCATCAGGTGTATCATCAGAATTAAAAACAAGTCGGCACTTTCCTTTACCCTGTAATTCTGCGGAAAATTGTTTTCGTTGTTGTTGGCAACCGTTCCGCCAAAAGGTGGATTGGCAATGATGATGTTTACACGGTCTTTCTCTCTGTATTCCGAAAGTGGTTTGTCCAAAGCATCACGATAAGTAATGTCAGGCAATTCCACATCATGCAAAATCAGATTGGTTGTTGCCAACACATAGGGCAGGGGCTTCCATTCCCAACCGCTAACGGTTTGTTGTATGGTTTGGCGTTGTTCAATGTTTTTGGCTTGTTTCTTCAAGTGGTCAATGGCACAAGTCAGATAGCCACCAGTTCCGCAAGCAGGGTCTAAAATCTTTTCGCCCAACTTGGGATTGATGATGTCAACAATAAATTGTGTAATGGCTCGTGGCGTGTAAAACTCACCATAATCACCCGCACTTTGCAGTTCCTGCAATATGGTTTCATAAATCTCACCAAACAAATGCCGTTCGCTGGCTTTGTTGAAATCAATTTGATTGAGTTTGTTACACACTTTGCGGATGTTGATGCCGCTTTTCATGTAGTTGTTGTTGCCTTCAAATACTTCACGCACCATGTATGCCCGTGGGTCACGGGCAGAAAGTTCTTTTAGCGTGGGAAAAAGTTGTTGGTCAACAAAGTTCAGGAGTTGATCACCAGTCATGCCTTCATCATCGGCAGCCCAGTTTCTCCATTTGAATTTTTCCGGAATTGGCGATTTGTATTTATCGTCCATCAATTCCAGTTCCTTGTCTTTGTCGTCAAATATTTTTAAGAAAAGCATCCAGCCCAATTGTTCAATGCGTTGACCGTCACCACTTACGCCACGGTCTTCACGCATATCATTGCGGATGGATTTTATTATGCCTGTGAGGTTGCTCATTCTTTTTTACGCTGTTTTGTATAATTCAATTTCTAATTCTTTTACGGCTTGCAAATATTTTTCTTTGCTGCCAAACTCATTGATGATTTCGAGGGGTGAACCAAATTCATCAAACGGATTTACTCTCAATACTTCAATGCTTTCAATATTGGTAATGCCTTCATCAGCATATTTGTCTAACAAGGCTTCCAATACTTTTTTGGCTTGGTAGCCATATTTGGTAAAGTAGTCTCGCTTTTTTACGTTGTTGGCTCTTTCTTTTCGGGTTAATGGCGGTTGGTCAAAAGCAACATGACAAATCAAGTCGAACAAATCCACTTCTTTGTTCACGGCATCATACAAGGCTTCTACCATTACACCTTGTTCTTGCAATTCGGCAATGATGGCTTCTTTGCGGTCGGTAGTGTTCCATTTGTTCAAAAAGTCATCAAGCGAAGCAAAGTTTTCTTTGATGATTTCTTTGGTGTGGTCTTTTAAACTTGTTGTAATTGGTTTTCCGTGTTGGTCGAAATACATTTCACGACTTACCAAAACAGAAACGTCCACACCGTTTACATAAATCTTTTCTCTTTGATGGTTTGGCTCTTTGGCTACCCAATTGTCACCTAATTTAGAACCATCAGGATAGCGAATCGTAGCTTTTTCAAATTTGATTTCTTCGCCTGTTGCTTCATCTAAAACGGTTACAGTGTTTTCTTCTTCCTCAATTACTACCAAAGACAAATCTTCGTCTTGCGAAACGGGTTTTACACGAATAGGGTCACCATCAAAATCTTTGTCGGCAAACAAATCGGTTGCGTTTCTAAAATCAAGAATGGTGAAATACATTTTGCCGTATTCCTCATTGATGCGTGTTCCACGTCCAATAATTTGTTTGAACTTGGTCATTGAATTGATATTGGCATCCAGCACAATTACTTTACAAGTTTGTGCGTCTACACCAGTTGTCATCAATTCAGAAGTAGTGGCAATAACTGGATATTTTTCTTCGGGGTTAATGAAGTTGTCTAATTCTCGTTTGCCTTCATCATTGTCGCCAGTTATTTGCATCACGTATTTGTAATTCTCTGCCACCAAATCAGCATTTTGTTTGGCTAAAGCAGTTCGCATACGTTCAGCGTGGTCAATGTCCACACAAAACACAATCGTTTTGGCGAAGCGGTCGTAACCTTTTAAAAACTCTGTAAGTTTTTTGGCAACCAATTCTGTACGTTCTTCAATAACCAAATTGCGGTCAAAGTCCTTGCGGTTGTATATTCTATCTTCAACAAGGTTTCCGTCTTTGTCGGTTTTGCCTTGGTCTGGACGCCAACCTTCGGCATCTACATTCAAGCCAATTCTTACCACACGATAAGGAGCAAGGAAACCATCGTCAATTCCTTGTTTCAATGAATAGGTATAAACAGGGTCACCAAAATATTCGGTGTTGCTTGTTTCTTTGGTTTCCTTTGGTGTGGCTGTTAAACCAATATGCGTAGCGTTTTTGAAGTAGGATAAAATTTCTCTCCAACTACTGTCTTCCTTTGCACTTCCTCTATGGCACTCGTCAATAACAATCAAATCAAAGAAGTCAGGCGAAAACTGTTTGTACACATTGGCATCTTCGTCTGAACCCGATAAACCTTGATACAAAGCCAAATAAATTTCATAGCTCTTATCAATTTGTCGGTGTTTCACTACCGTCATTTTATCTTTAAAATGTTTGAAGTCGCCTCTGCGAGTTTGGTCAATTAATGCGTTTCGGTCGGCTAAAAACAAAATGCGTTTTTTGGCTCCGCTTTTCCAAAGTCTGTGAATGATTTGAAAAGCTGTGTAGGTTTTTCCTGTTCCTGTAGCCATTACAAGCAGTATTCTGTCTTGTCCGTTGGCAATAGCTTCAACTGTTCTGTTTACTGCAATTTGTTGGTAATATCTCGGTTTGCGATTTGTGCCGTCAAAATAATAGTCTTGGGAAGCAATCTTTTCGGCAGTCTCAGTCGTGATGCCTTTATACTTTTTGTATTTCTCCCAAAGTTGTTGCGGAGTAGGGAAGTCGTCTAAACCAATTTCGGTTTCAATGTTTCCGTCTGTTGCGGTGCGGTCGTGAAATAAAAAACCGTCACCATTGCTGCTGAAGACACAGGGAATGTCAAGTATTTGAGCATAGTCCAAAGCCTGTTGAATACCTGCTCTTACAGAATGTTTGTTGTCTTTCGCCTCAATAAGTGCAATAGGAATATTTGGCTTGTAATACAAAATATAGTCAGCCCGTTTTTGATTTCCTCTTGCTGTCAGTTTACCTCTTACATATATTTTTCCGTCTGTGAACGAAACCTCTTCCAATAGCTGTGTCAGCTTATTCCAACCAGATTTTTCAACCGCAGGAGTAATAAACTTGGTGCATATATCACGTTCAGAAAGTGTCTTTTTATCTATCATTTATTCATTCAAATACATTATTGCAAAATACGGATTATTGTCGGTGCGTTGGCAAAAAAACGGCTCTTTGGGTTTTGCGAAGGGTTGGCTTGTGTGTCGGGCAAAACCCAATGTGCCGTTTGTGCGGCTGGCTAAAAGAAATTTTAAAAAATGTGAAGGGTTGGCTTTCTCTTTCTTTTCTGTCACCTGTCCCAATAGCAAAACACGGTCAGCTTGTTTGTCTGTCCGCTTGGTCGATATGGTCTGTATGTCGAGTCCATTTTTAGTCATTGTCTTGCTGTGTCGTCTGTCTTTTTAGCATTGGTGGTAACGTTCTGTAGCTTGCTGCTGTGCCGGCTTAGGAAACGTTTCTGTCGTGCTAAGATAGAAAAAACTTGGTAGCAAAATGCTGAATTTTAGACGTCTTGCCGGCATAGAAGCAAACTACGGTTACCTGCTGCCGTTTCTAATTGTCGGCAAATTGGTTGTCTGAGTTCACGTACAAAATTTTCACTTTCTTGTCTTTCGCAAGTAGACTGTTTTCTTGAACATTTTTAATCAACCTTTTACTTTGTCTGCCCATAAATTTGTTCCAAAAAACAATGACAACATAGTCACAATTGGCGATTCCTATTTTTTCGTCTCCCGAGATAGAGTGGAAGTATTCTAACTGCGTTTCAAAGGGAATTAAGGTATCTAATGGAGTTTGTTGACCGGGAGGGAAAGTCTCCATAATTCCATTTCTGTTCCACTTGAGGTTCGGGAATCCACCTGCGTGACAATTGTTCTGAAACGAAACGAGGTCTTTATGAATGTCGAAATACAGAGCTTGCAAAGGTTGAGTGTGTTCTTTTGTTGGTCCACCACAAATAGGTGTTCCGAGAGACTTAACGTACGAATTATAGGAGGAGTCAAGCACATAACATTGTGATTCAGGAATGTTATACTTTTTCGCTTGTTTTAATATGGTTTCGTTGTCAACTTGTTTGGGATTTTTCATACCGTAGCAAGAGAGAAGAATGCTTGAACAACTCGACAAGGTTGTTAAACAAACTAACAATGTAAATATCAAAGTCGCTGATTTAAACTTCATGGCTTTTACGGTTGCAGGTAACGGTTTACGTATTGGCGATGGGCGGGATTTTTAGCACCAAAGTTCAATCGAAGCACAAACGCTGAACCTTGCACTTCTGTTGATACGAAGCCGTTCAGCCCGCCTATTGCCAATACGATGTTATGGGTAGTGGTTCTTTTATCCTGCATTGTCATAGGCAGTTTTTATCCATTCAATTACTTCTTTGTCTATGTCTTTTAGGTCAGCGAGATTAATTTTATGTGAACACATTGAGTTTGGTTTTTCTGCTTCTAATTTTCCTTTCGGTTCTTGCCCTTTTAAGTTAATACCGATTTCAAAACGAGTTTTTGTCGCAGGGTTTAATGTCGCAAATTGCTTTTTTCGTCTTAAACTCACATAAGCATTCTTCGGTGCAATTTCGATGTCGTTTCCGAAAGTCTGGATTTCAGAGATTAGTTTGTCGTAAATCGGTTTGAAATGTTCTTTACCTATGTACTGTTTAGCTACCAAGTCGTCCGTGTTTTCTACCGAACCTGCATCTGTTTCTTTTGTTTTATGAGCAACAAGGTTGGCAAATCCGTGAGTAAACTCGTGTTGTTCTTTTAGGAATTTAACAATTTCTCCGTGTTTTGCAAAGTTCTGTTTCTTCACAATATCAATCCATTGTTCCAATGTCTTACCTGTGTTCTTGTGCAGGTTTTCAATCATTGTTTGTGTCGCTTTATCCATATTTATTAAGGTTTTGATTTCCAAATTTTGTCGGAAAAAGGCAAGTACTCTGGTAATGCAGCCGAACCGTACCAAGTAAAAATTTCGTAATCCAACAATCCGTTCTTTATGGCTGGGTCAGTTTGCAACAATTCTTTTGCGTCTTCGATTGATATGATGTTGTTAAAAATAAAAATTCCCCTATAATTATTTTCGTTCTTGCCTAATGGTCCTGCTACAATTAATTTTCTTTCTTCAACCAAGTGGTTTATATTGTCAAGATGTCCCCTAAAACTTTCACTAATAAGCTCTTTGTTAGCAGTCGTGTTTGTTCCTGTTTTCAGAATGACCAAAAAGTAATTTTTCATTCCGTAATTATCTCCGCCTAATTTGTCGGCTAATGCCTTGTCGTAATTTGGATTAGCGGTTAAGGTGTCTTTTTCTGAATTTGATTGCCCGAAAGTCAAGTTGGTCATAACCAAAAGTGCTATAGTCAAAATATATTTCATTGTCTTATTATGTTTGTTGTAGTGTCGTTTTACCATTACCCATAACTAGTTTATAGACGAAGGTTTTCTTCGCTTATCACCACAAATTTGGGTGGATAGACGAAGTTGAGGTACGTTTTGTAGGGTTTGTTTTTTCATAGGGTTGCTTATTTGAGTTTATACAGCCAAGTAAACAAATTAGTTTGGTAATTACAAGGAAGAGCCTGAATGTAAGAAGTACTATTTTTTGAAAGTTAAACCCGGCTTAGGGATTGGAGCTAGCTGCCTAGCAGCGCGGAAAGCCCGGCACGAAGTGCAGCGGAGGGCAAGCCCCAAAATAAAAAAGCCATCCGGCTATTTGTTAGCGGATGGCTTTTGCGGTAATGCGTTATAAACCTTACACCGATTTAGGGCGGTAAGTGTTGGTGTTTGCAGTTGATTTGCTGCTAACTTTAGTTGCTTTTGGTGTAGCTGTTTTAGCGGCAGTTTTTTTAGGTGCTGCGGCTTTTTTTGCTGCTACTTTTTTAGGTTTTTCTTCTGCTGTTTCAGCATCAGTATCTGCTTTTTTGGTTGATTTTTTAGCAGCTTTTTTAGGTGCATCTTCAGTTGTTTCTGCTACTTCTTCTGCCGCATCTTCGGCTAATAAAGTTTTAAAATCAACTACATCTTTTAATGCATTGTACCAGGTTAACAACTTCTTAATGTCTGAGTCGTAAACGCGCTCGCTATCTAATTTTATTACATCAACTAAAAATTTACGTTGTGTTTTTGCATCGTCTTTGGCAGTTGGTACACCACCTTTTTCGTTTAATTTTACAAACACCTCAGCTAAACGCATGTCGCCTTCCTCGGTGTACATCGAAATATCTTCCAATACCGATACTTTATCTTGAATGCTGGTAGGGAAACGTTTTTTGGTTTCGTTTAAGCTTTCTAAAATTAAACCGGTTTTAGTACGGCCGATGATTTTGTGCAATCCGCTAATACCCGAAATGGCTACAATTTCTTTTAAGTTCATTCTGTTATAAAATGTTTGTTGTTGTAAATTTAAAGAATGGCAAATGTAGCATTTTTTAGAATATGCCAAACCCTTTCGTTTTATCTATCAAAATCAAGGCAATATATTTGCCGGAAGTAATGAGGTGGCTTATATTTTTTACAGTAGTTTTTTTACATACGCTTGTTGTTGCCCAGCAAATAGTGAATATGGAGGGTAGGCGTTTTGAAAACCCGCGTAATGGCTGGCAAGGCAACGTGGAGTTTGGAGCCAATTACACCCAAATTGCCAACTCGTTAAAACAACTAAGCAACCGCGTTTTTATTATACATCACAACCAAAACAGAAACATATTATTTGTTAATGATGTGAGTTTTGTAAGTGTGGATAACAAGAATTTATTAAACAATGCTTTCCAGCATTTTAGGTACATTAAGCAAGGCGATTCTGTGGTTTTTCCGGAGGCGTTTGCTCAATTGCAGTTTAACCAACAATTGGATATTAGTTTACGCAGCTTGGCCGGAGCGGGCTTGCGCTTTAGGGTGTATAAGGATGCCAAATCGTTTTTTTACATGGGTAATGTGTTGATGTATGAGCACGAACAAAACCCAAATCGTGTGGCGCAAAACAACATACGTTTAAGTTCGTATGCCAGTTTGGATGTGAGCGAGTGGGATTATTTACCCATGACTTTGGTGGCTTACCTTCAACCCAAAATTACAGATATAAATGATTACAGGGTTTCGGTAGAGGCAAGTTTGCTGTTTAGATCTACAGGTAAGTTTTCTTTCAGGTCGCAAGCCAGGTATGTTTTTGATGCCGACCCACCTCCGGGTATCAATAAAATGTTTACGAGTTTTAATAACAGCTTAGTCTATAGTTTCTGAGTATAACCACAGCAAATTGGGTGCTCACAGAATCCGCAGAAGCGCACAGAAAGGTTTTAACCACGTGGCCTTTGTGCGTTCCTCGTTTTCCTGGTGGTTAATCTTTTGTTGCTTAATTCAAGTAGTTTCTTCCTTAAAATTACGCTTCATCTTTACCTCACCAAAACATTGTAGGATAAGTTTTGATTATTTTACAGGTTAACATCTTATAGATTAGTTGATTATGTGCTGTTTTTAGGGCTTCTCTTTTTTGCCTGTAAAAGCGCTGTTAATCCCGATAAAACCTATAAATTTGCTCGATTTTCTAAATAATGAATATGGAAACTGTAGCAGTATATCAACCTAAAAACAAAATTCGTATTGTAACGGCAGCCGCTTTATTTGATGGGCACGATGCAGCCATTAACATCATGCGCAGAATTATTCAGGCAAGTGGTGCAGAGGTTATTCACTTGGGCCACGATAGAAGCGCTGAGGAGGTAGTGAATTGTGCTATTCAAGAAGATGCCAATGCCATTGCCATGACCAGCTACCAAGGCGGACACGTGGAGTATTTTAAATACATGTACGATTTGTTGGAGGAAAAAGGCTGCGGACATATTAAAATTTTTGGTGGAGGTGGTGGTACCATTTTGCCTGAGGAAATGGAAGAGTTGCATGGTTACGGTATTTGCCGTATTTATGGTCCGGATGACGGACGTGCCATGGGCTTACAAGGCATGATCAACGACATGTTGGAAAAGTGTGATTTCCCAACAGGAAAAAATTTAAACGGTGAGGCCAAACACCTAAGCGAAAAGGATTACAAATCGATTGCACGTTTAATTTCTGCTGCCGAAAATGATCCTGAAAATTTCCGTACTATCCTAGATCAAATCAACCAATCTACCAATCAACAAAAAACAACTCCAGTATTAGGTATTACCGGTACGGGTGGGGCAGGTAAATCTTCTTTGGTAGATGAATTGGTGCGCAGGTTTTTATTAGACTTTAAAGATAAAACCATTGCTATTATTTCGGTTGATCCATCCAAAAAGAAAACAGGTGGTGCATTGTTAGGCGATCGTATTCGTATGAATGCCATTAAAAATCCACGCGTTTACATGCGCTCGTTGGCCACCCGTCAAAGCAACTTAGCACTTTCAAAACACGTGCAAGAAGCAGTTGATATTGTAAAGGCAGCGAACTTCGATTTAATTGTATTAGAAACTTCGGGTATTGGGCAAAGTGATACCGAAATTATGGACCACAGTGATGTGGCATTATATGTAATGACTCCTGAGTACGGTGCAGCTACGCAATTAGAAAAAATTGACATGCTGGATTTTGCCGATATTATTGCCATTAACAAGTTTGATAAAAAAGGTGCGTTAGATGCGTTGCGTGATGTGAAAAAACAATTTCAGCGCAACCATAAGTTGTTTGATAAAAACGCAGATGAAATGCCGGTTTACGGCACCATTGCCAGTCAGTTTAACGACCCCGGCATGAATAGCCTATACAAAGCCATTATGGATAAAGTGGCTGAGAAAACCGGTGCTGATTTAAAATCAACCTACACCATTACCGATGAGATGAGTGAGAAAATTTACATCATTCCTCCATCGCGTACACGTTACTTGTCAGAAATAAGTGAGAACAACCGCAACTACGATAAGTGGGTAAACAAACAAGTTGAAATTGCCGATAAGTTGTATGGTTTGAAATCATCAATGGATACGTTAAAGGCTTCTAAACTGGATGATAAAGACCGTTTGGTAAAGGCGTTGGATGAAACGTATCATAACGTTGCTTTAGATTTAGACCCGCGTAACCGCCAAATTTTAGAAATGTGGGAAGAGAAAAAAGATTTATTCCGCAACGAGTATTATGTGTTTAAGGTTCGCGATAAAGAGATAAAAATTAAAACCCATACCGAGTCCTTATCGCACACGCAAATACCTAAAGTAGCTGTACCTAAGTTTAAAGCTTGGGGCGATATTTTACGTTGGGCGTTGCAAGAAAATTTCCCCGGTGAGTTTCCATACACCTCGGGTATTTATCCGTTTAAACGTGAGGGTGAAGACCCAACGCGTATGTTTGCCGGAGAGGGTGGACCTGAGCGTACCAACAAACGTTTCCATTACGTATCGCAAGGTATGCCGGCTAAGCGTTTAAGTACCGCCTTCGATTCGGTAACTTTATATGGCAACGATCCTGATCACCGACCTGATATTTACGGTAAAATTGGTAACTCGGGTGTAAGTGTATGGAGTTTGGATGCTGCTAAAAAATTGTATTCAGGATTTAATTTGGCAGATCCTAAAACTTCGGTATCCATGACCATCAATGGTCCGGCTGCTATTATTTGTGCATTTTTTATGAATGCTGCTATTGATCAACAATGCGAGTTGTACATCAAAGCAAACGGGCTAGAAGATGAAGTAAATAAAAAGATTGATGCCATTTTTAAAGCCAAAGGTACTACGCGCCCAACCTACAACGCGGCCGAATTACCGGAAGGTAACGATGGTTTGGGTTTGATGTTGTTAGGTGTTACAGGCGATATGGTGTTGCCTGCTGATATTTACAACAAAATAAAAACGGAAACTTTAAAACAAGTTCGTGGTACAGTACAAGCTGATATTTTAAAAGAAGATCAGGCTCAAAATACGTGTATCTTCTCAACAGAGTTTTCGTTGCGTGTAATGGGTGATGTGCAGCAATATTTTATTGATAATGCCGTACGTAATTTCTACTCAGTTTCTATCAGTGGTTACCACATTGCTGAGGCTGGTGCAAATCCAATTACACAGTTGGCATTAACGCTTTCAAACGGATTTACGTTTGTAGAGTATTACTTAAGTCGCGGAATGAACATTGATGATTTCGCACCAAACTTATCGTTCTTCTTCTCAAACGGTATAGATCCTGAGTATTCTGTAATTGGTCGCGTAGCCCGCAGAATTTGGGCTAAAGCCATGAAGTTGAAATACGGAGGAAACGAGCGTAGCCAAATGTTGAAGTACCATATTCAAACCTCAGGTCGTTCGTTACACGCACAAGAAATCGACTTTAACGATATACGTACAACACTTCAAGCATTGTATGCAATTTATGATAACTGTAATTCGTTACACACCAATGCATATGATGAGGCCATTACTACACCAACCGAAGAATCGGTAAGACGTGCCATGGCCATACAGTTAATTATTAATCGCGAATTAGGTTTGGCTAAAAACGAAAACCCATTGCAAGGTTCGTTTATTATAGAAGAGTTAACCGATTTGGTGGAAGAAGCAGTGTTAACCGAGTTTGATAGAATTACGGAGCGTGGAGGTGTGTTAGGTGCTATGGAAACCATGTACCAACGTAATAAAATACAGGAAGAAAGTATGTATTACGAAATGCTAAAACATACCGGAGAGTTTCCAATTATTGGTGTAAACACATTCTTGAGCAGCAAAGGTTCGCCAACTGTTTTGCCTAAAGAAGTAATCCGTTCGACTACCGAAGAAAAAGAATATCAAATTACGATGTTGAATGAGTTGAAGAAAGGCAATGCAGAAAAAGGAGCAGAAATGTTAAAACGTTTACAGCAAGTGGCCATCAACAACCAAAACATATTTGCCGAAATGATGGAAGCGGTGAAGTATTGTTCGTTAGGACAAATTACTGCTGCCCTATTTGAGGTCGGAGGACAATACAGGCGCAATATGTAAGGAAAATAAATTAAGTATTCCCAAACACTTTCACCAAAAAAGAATTGTATGAAAAAGCATTTAACGAGTTTCAAGGTTATAAACTTCAAGAAGTTTAAAGAAATCACTCTGTCAGATATTGGACAGTTTAATCTAGTTGTTGGTGATAACAGCTGCGGTAAAACTACTTTATTGGAGAGTTTGTTATTCGATTCCGAAGAGCCAATCAAAAATATATCCAATTTGTATTACGCACTTTCACACCGGAATGTGAATGTAAACGTGGAAAAGGCAAATTTTATTAGAGAGTATTATTTGAATGATAGGAATAAAGAAAGGATTACGTTTGAATACCAAACCACTGAAAATAATAATAACGAGAAACTTGAAATTGAGTTGAAGCATTTGGATAAACTAAGTGAGGAAGAGTTTGGCTTTTTAAAAACAAATCGTGTTTTGTTTCCTTCGTTTAAGGACTTTGCGGTTTTTAGGTTTGGAAATAGATTAAAAACCGATATCATTTCGTTGAATGATTCAAATGCCATACACGAAGATGGTAATAGTTATTTTAATTTTATACCTTTTCATATTGGCTATAATAACGATTTGATTGAATTTTATTCTAAGCATATACAAAGTTCAAGGTCTGAAAAGGAGAGATTCATTCAAGGTTTAAAAGTTATAATGCCAGACATTGAAAATATCGACATTACACAACGAAGTGAGTTGAATAATGAGGCTATATTGGTGGTTTGGCAGAAAAATTTAGAGAGTCCACTTCCTCTTTCCATGATGGGCGAAGGCTTTATCAGGTTGTTTAGAGTTTTATGTGAGATTACCATGTGTAAAGACGGAAGGCTTATGGTTGATGAAATTGATTCTGGCATTCATTTTAGCAGATTCGAGTTTTTCATTGGTTCAATAATTAAAATGGCAGAGTTGTTTAATGTACAAGTGTTTGCTACAACTCACAGTTTGGAGTGTTTGAGTTATTTTACCACCTACATTGAGAAAAATGATTCAGTTTCAAATAAGGCAAGGATTTTTTCATTGATAAAGAATAGTAATGGTGATCAATCCGCCATTAATTACAAGTTTGATCAATTTAGGTATAGCTTAAGAAATGATCTTGAAATCAGGGGAGGTGAATTATGAGTATAACTGTTTTCGTTGAAGGAAAAGCGGACAAAAGATTTCTAGAGGATTTAATAAAAATTAATATAGATGAGAACTTTGATCATAATAAAATAAAGTCTCTTGATGGCAAAGATAAACTTCATCTTGCGGTCAATTCGTTCTTATCAAACACAAAGCAAGGCAATAGAAATATCGTTGTTTTTGATGCCGATTCGGATTATCTCACATCATTGGATGGTTTAAAGAATAAGGCAGCCGAATTAGGAATTAAGATTGATGGTCTATTTCTTTTACCAAACAATAAAGACAGCGGAGCTCTTGAAGAACTTTTAATAAATTTAATCAATCCTGAACACAATGACTTCTTAGATTGTTTTAATAATTATGAGACTTGTCTGAAAGGGAATCATAAATTCGTCTCACCTGCAATTAAAACAAAAGTTTATGCATACGTTGATTCATTGAATAAAAAGCGTAAGCTCAAAATTGCTAATGAAGATCAACGAGATTATAGTGATAAGTATTTTTGGAATCTCGGAGCACCTGAACTTTATCCTCTAATTAATTTTTTAAAGGAACATCTGTCTTAATATCTGAAAAGATCTCACCTCCATGAACATCAAACTTCAAACTCCAAGGTTATACTTACGGGAATTTACTCTGGCTGATGTAGAGTTGTTATACAACATGCATCAAGACCCAGCCATTACCCGTTACACAGGTGACCCATTGCCTTGGGATAGTTTGGCACAAACCGAAAAAGTATTGGCTGATATTATTTTGCCTCAGTACCAAAAGGGGATAGGTCGATGGGCGGTTCACTTAAAAGAAACGGATGAGTTTATTGGTTGGTGTGGATTGAAAGATGTGGGCCATGAAATTGATTTAGGTTACCGCTATATTCAAAACTATTGGGGTAAGGGTTATGCAAGCGAAGCCGCGCAAGCTGTGTTAAACTTTGGCAAACAACAACAGTTGCCTAATATAGTAGGTTGTGCTGATGTAGAAAACATCGCTTCAGTAAAAATACTGGAGAAAATAGGCTTGAAATTTCTGAAGTATTACAATGACGATTACGGAGCAAAGTGTGTGAAATACGTTTGTGTTTACTAATCTTATAATAAATCTTTATGGTTCGTAACGTTTTTGTAAACCTTATCTTCGCCATATAAATTTTAGTCACCATGCACATCTTTTTATTTGCGTTTATATTCAGTATGTTTTCACTTAATACTATTCAAACCAATACATTGGCCGGCTTAACTTATTTGGTTAAAGAGCCTGTTACTAAAAGTGATGATGCTCCTTTATTAATTATGTTGCATGGTTATGGAAGTAATGCGCAAGATTTGTTTGGTTTGTCAGGTTACATACCTGCAAAATATCGTGTATTGTCTGTTCAGGCTCCTATTACGTTAGCGCAAGGTTCTTACGCGTGGTATCATTTGGATATGTCGGGTGGTAAACCCAAATATTCGTTTGCTGAAACAGAAAAATCACGCAAACAAATTGTACAGTTTATTGAGGAAGCCAAAGTAAAATACAAATCAAAACAAGTACACTTGTTGGGCTTTAGTCAAGGTGCAATTATGAGTTACAGTTTGGCTTTTACGCAACCCGAAAAGGTGAAATCTATTGCGGCTTTAAGTGGAAGAATATTACAAGAAGTTTCATCTGCCGTAAAACCAAATAATCAACTTCAGCAATTAAATGTATTTATTGGTCATGGAAAAAGCGACAACGTTTTACCCATCAGCTATGGAAAAGAGGCTTTAGGTATTTGTACACGTTTAAACGTAAAGCTAAGTTACAACGAGTACAACATGGCACATGAAATTAACCAGCAAGAGTTAAATGATATAGTGCTTTGGCTAAATGGCCTTTAGTCTTCTTTTTGTTTCAGGTATAAAGTAGTAAGTGTGCGAGCCCAATATCTTGGAACGTTTAGTTGCTGTAAAAAGGCAACAACTTCGTTCGATTTTTTATTAGCTGCATCAAATTCATCTAACAACTTCATCCAATGCTGAATGTGTCGTCCGGTTTTTTCTAGAACCTGTTCGTTTGAAACATTCCAATAATCAGATTTCATTTTAGCTTTTATTTAAAAATGATTTCCCACTCTGCGGCATTAAACCCTAAAACAACCTTGTTGTTTACTTCAATCAAAGGGCGTTTAATCATAGAGGGTTGATTAAGCATCAACTCAACTGAATGGACTTTGTTATTGATACTTTCTTGTTGCTCCGGTGTTAATTTTTTGAAGGTAGTACCTTTGGTATTAATTAGTTTGGTTACTTCAGTTTGTTGTAACCATTCGTTTAGTTTATCTGCTGTAATGCCTTGTTTTTTATAATCATGAAAAGCGTACTTTATGCCATGTTCATCAAGCCAATTAAACGCTTTTTTCATGGTATCGCAGTTTTTTATGCCGTAAATGGTAATGTTCATGCTTGGTTAAATGTTATGGTAATCTCAGTTCCTTGGTTTGGTTTGCTGCAAATGTTAAATGTGCCCTTGTTATTCTCAATAAATTCTTTGGTTAAACTCAAACCTAAGCCGGTTCCTTTTTCTCCATTTGTACCTTTATGACTCACCACCTCATTGGCAAGAATTTTATTGATGGTTTCTTGTGTCATTCCAACACCGCTATCTTTAACGGCTATTTTTACTTTCTTATTCTCTGATTTAGCATCAATACTGATATTACCACCTTTTGGTGTAAATTTAATAGCATTCGAAAGTAGATTTCTGATAATCAAGTCGAATTGATCAGTATCTGCTATTATTTGTAAATCCGGAACATCGGCATTAATCTCAATTTGTTTGTGTATACATATTTCATTAAATAAAGCTAGATTTTGATTTACAACTTTCCTTACATCAATGGCAGAAGTATTGGTTAATAAACCGGTTTGCATTTGCTTTTTCGACCAGTTTAATAAGTTTTCAAGTAAAAGGCTAACCGTATTAACCTGGTGGGTCATATCCTTTTTAAACTGCATAAAATCATCTTGTGATATCAAACCCTGATCAAGCAACGAAAACATACTTTGTATAGATGCAATGGGCGATCGCAAATCATGAGCGATAATAGAAAACACTTTGTCTTTAAATTTATTGTGTTGCTCAAGTGCCTCGTTTTGCTTATTAATGAGCTCGTTGATGTGTTTTTCTTTTTTACGATTTGAGTTGATACTAAGTGCCAATAAACTGATACCTAAAATTACTAATAGCAATAAAAGTAAGCCGATTTTAAATAGCTTGTTTTTTTCTTGTTCTATTTTTTTTGATGATTCAAGACGAATAATTTCTTGCTCCTTATCTTGTAATTTATACTTGTATTCATAATCGTTAAACTTAGTTATGTTTTCTTCGTTATAAACACTGTCAGCATATTGTTTCGATAATTTGAAATACCTTAATGCTTCTTTTGGGTCATTATTTTTCTCATAAATTTCTGATAGCACTTCTGCTGACTCTGCAATTAAGCGTTTGGCTCCAATTTTTAGCGCTGTGTTTACTGATAATGTGCCGTATTTAATGCCTTTAGGATATTTTTTAATACCCATGTAACACAAGGCTTTTCTCATGTTGATTACAATTTTCGCTTCATTGTCAACATTACTGTCATAGTATTTCTCTGCCTCGTTTAGTGCTTTAAAAGCCTCGTCAAATTTATTTTGTTTTATTGCTACTTCGGATAAGTTATTATAGGCAATAATGATCGATTCCTGATCGTGGTTTTCTTTTGCTAACTTCAAAGCTTGGTTAAAGTAATAATTAGCCGAATCATAATTTTCTTTTTCAAAATGAACCCCACCAATGTTAATGTACAAATTAGATAACTCGTTGTAGCTACCTATACTTTTTTTAATTCTAAAACTCTCCCAATACGACTCTTCCGATTTTTTGTAATTACGCATGTAGTAATACAAGTTACCTAGATTAGAATAACTGTTACCAAGCCCTTCAAGGTCGTTAATCTCTTTTCTAATTCTAAGTCCTTCCAACATTTGTATAAGTGCGTTGTTATAATCGCCAATAGCCATCAAGTTATTTCCCATGTTGGTGTGGCAATCGCCCATGCCTTTTAAATCATTTACTTGTGCTCGGTAGGTTATACTTTTTTGATAAAACAAATTAGCTGAATTGTATTCACCAAAAGAATTAAACAATACGGCCATGTTGTTACATACGGCACCGATACCTTTTAGGTCGTTAATTTTAGTGTATTCGGCAATAGCAATGGAATCGTTGTATAAGGCTTGTTCTTTATTTTGCAAATTGATGTAGGCAATACCCTTTATCTTATGACCGTTACCAATTCCTTTAGTAAAATTTAATTTACGGGACAGGTTAATTATTTCATCTCCAATCATCAACATACTATCCATACCCCTATGTTGGTAATGCACACCAAGGGCACTTAATGTGTTGATGTAATTGGTGTCGGTTTTGGGAAGAATTGTAAGTTGTTTAACCAGACTGTCGAAAACGCGCTGTTGTGCAAACACTTGCTTAATACCAATAAGCAGTATGATAATAGCAGTTAGTTGTAAATGTCTTTTTAGGGGCATTAAAGGGAAAATATATTCACAAATTAAATGCTATCAATTACATTTACAATAGTTAATCTTCAAAAAAGCTAAGCACCACAGGTTCGAGCCAACTTTGTTTATGATTTAACATGAAGCCCACATGCCCGCCCAATGGAGCAAAAATAGCATGTACAAAAGGATGGTCAACAACTTCTTCATAAGGAAAACAACTTGGACTTAAAAATGGATCGTTTTGCGCATTGATGAGCAGCGTAGGTGTGTTGATGGTATTTAACATATTTATACTACTACATTTGCTCCAATAATCATTCGCGTCATTAAAACCGTGTAAAGGGGCGGTAAATGCATCATCAAACTCCTTAAAGTTTTTTATTTTGTGAATACCTTTTACATCTATTTGTTGCGGAAATTGTTTGCTTTTGGCCAGCATTTTTTTTGATAAACTGTTTAAAAATCGCTGCATATACATGCGGTTTAAACCATTATCCAATTCAATGGCCGAACCTTTTAAATCGACCGGAACTGAAATGGCAGCAGCAGCAGCTACCTGTAAAGGTACTTCCTTACTGTTTGATAAATAATTAAGTAAGACGTTACCGCCTAAACTAAATCCAATTAGATATATCGAACTGTATTTTGCAGCAATACTTTTTAAGTAAAAAGCCAAATCAGTTGTGTAACCACTATGGTATGATTGTGGCAATAAATTCATCTCACCACCACAACTTCTAAAATTTACCGCGTGTACATCAAAACCATTTGCACTAAATAAATTGGCAAATCCTTTCATGTATTGCGATTCGCTGCTACCTTCAAGCCCATGTAACATCACTACCGCTTTTTTATGGCTGCGCAACAAACAATCTACATAAAAAAAATCACTGTCGGGTGTACTGATACGTTTACGCGAGTATGCAGTGTTATGCTTACGAAACAACGCAGGCAATATGGTAGACAAGTGTTTGTTTTTATATAATATGTTCGCTTTAAGTTCGGGGTAGTCTTTTACAATCATTCGGCACAAAGGTAATCAACCCAATGTATTTACTATTTGTTAATACGGCCTTGATATTCACTAAATATGAACCGTTTTGTAACAATAGTTGTTAATTGTGTACACAGTATAAACGGCATGAGGAAGGCTTTGTAAAAATAATTTTGCATCAAAACTAACCTATAAATTGTTGGTTGTATTAATATGCAAAAAGCATTGGTTTGGTTTAGAAACGATTTGCGTGTGCACGATCATGAGGCTTTGCGGAATGCTACTCGTCACGCAGATAAAGTGTTAGGAGTTTATTGTTTTAATCCTGACGATTATATTACGTTACCTATTGGTTTCCCTAAAACAGGAAGCATACGCGCAAAGTTTATTTTAGAGAGTATTGCTGCTCTAAAAATTAAACTGCAACAATTGGGTTCAGATTTGTTGGTGTATGTTGGAAAGGCCGAAGATGTTATTCCCCAATTATGTGTTGATTTATCTGTTAATGAAGTATACTACCATCGCGAAGCTGCAACTGATGAACTTGCCGTAGAAGACAAACTGGATGAACGTTTGTTTAAGCTGAAGGTTAGTTCCAAAGGTTTTTGGGGACATACCTTGTTTCATCTTGAAGACTTACCATTTCCTATAAAACGCTTGCCGGAATTATTTACCGATTTTAGAAAAAGTGTTGAACGTGAATCAACCGTAAGATCTTGCATTGATGCACCCAAAAAAATAAATCCGATAACACCTATACCCAACACGCAATTACCAACCTTACAAGATTTAGGTTTGGTTGATGCAGAGGTAGATAATCGTTCGGTTTTTAAGTTTAGGGGTGGCGAAGATGCTGCATTAGCAAGGCTTGATGAGTATGTGTGGCAAAACAACTATTTAAAAAACTATAAAGAAACACGTAACGAAATGTTGGGTGCAAACTACAGCAGTAAGTTTTCTGCTTGGCTTGCATTGGGATGTATAAGTCCGCGTAAAATTTATGATGAAGTAAAACGTTACGAAAACGAACGCATAAAAAACGACAGTACATATTGGTTGATATTTGAATTGTTATGGCGGGACTATTTCAAATTTATTGCGCTTAAACATGGTAGTGCTATTTTTAAGGTAGGTGGTCTGCAAAACTTGCACATAAAATGGAAATCAAACAAAGATTTGTTCGAGCTATGGCGAACGGGTAAAACAGGATTTCCCTTGATTGATGCCAACATGAAAGAGTTATTAATAACCGGGTTTATGAGTAACCGTGGTAGGCAAAATGTGGCGAGTTTTTTAACTAAAAACTTGGGTATTAATTGGCAATGGGGTGCGCAATGGTTCGAAAGTCAGTTGATTGATTATGATGTGTGCAGCAATTATGGTAATTGGAATTATGCAGCCGGAATAGGTAATGATGCCAGGGGTTTCCGATACTTTAACATCATTAAGCAAGCACAACAATACGATGCAGAAGGTACGTATGTTAAATATTGGCTTCCGCAGTTAAGCAGTATAAAGGGTAATAAAGCTCATCAGCCATATGCTTTAAAGCCGGCCGAGTTACATCAATTTAGTTTTGACTTAGACAGGGATTACTTTAAACCTATTGTCGACTTGGAAAAATCAGCCAAAGAGCATGAGAAAATCTTTAATGCAGCGCTAAGTTTTATTAGGTATTAACGAATAATTACACTTCTAAAACTAACTCCATATCCTGTAAACGAACCTATCGCACCTTCAATATTTGATTTTACCGAAATGGGTGTAGCAAATGGTCCGCCATTATTTGCAGCCCTCGAGAACGATTCCCAGAATAAATATTCTTTTCTTCCAATAGATGTTAAATACAAACTTAAGGTATCACCAAAATTAAACGGGCGGAAAAAACTATATGGTCTAACACCATCATTTAAAAATACATCATCAAAAGTTCTGAATTGTGATGCTGAACCCCAGCCCAGTAAGTATGGATTAAAACCATTTTGAATAGCTAAGCGGTAATTGTTTTGTTCAGGGCCATCAGTAAACTCAAAAGTAACATACATGTCGGTGTCGCCTTCTTGTGTATCAAACTCTTGTCGCCAAAATATAGTATCAATTTCTACTATTTTTGGTATAGAGGTGTAGCCAACAACACGTTCATTTTCTGTGGTAATTTCCAATTTATATGGTACGCCAACTTGTGGTTGAATAAATGCATTGAAATAGATACCACTAAATCCCGGTAGCAACAAATCAATTCCGGGTATTGTATTGATATCAACCATTTGAATACGAGCACTATCATTCCAGATGGTATCGCCACCAATTATGGTTCCGGGAGTAATATATACCAATGCATTTCTTACTCCATTAAGCGAAAGGTCGGGATTGAAATAATCAACTGAACGGCTTAAATAAACATAATTTAAGTTTGGAAACTGTTGATTAATGCTGGCTTCCACAACCAGGAAAGGTTTGGCAGGAGGTAAGTCAACAGTAATTTCCTTTTCGCATGAAGCTAATAACAACATGCTTAAACCTAAAATCAGAATGTTTAATATTTGTTTCATGCGTTTAAAATTTAAAATTCCAGGCTACGGATGGTAAAATAGGGAAGAGGTAAACCATATACGCTTTAACCCTCATTTCTTCAATATCGGGTACAAAATAAATAAAGTAAGGGTTAGCCCTGTTATACACATTATAAATGCTAAAGTTCCATGACGATTCAAATTTCTCGGTTTGTTTTTGTAAATACGTAAACGATACATCCATCCGATGATAAGCCGGCAAACGGTAATCGTTTATTTTATCATAAATATCAACGAATGTAAACTTAGGTTCGTTCTCAATTATATCATATCCCGGGCGATAAGCATAGCGGGATGTTGGTAGTGTTGCTGCGTTTCCGGTTCCATACACAAACACTAATGTACCACTCCATTTTTTATTAATTTGGTAAGAGGCAACTAAGCTAATATCGTGTGTTCTGTCGTACCTAAAAAAATAGGGTTTACCTCCGTTTAACTCATCAAATTGGCGGGTACTTCTACTCCATGTATAACCTACCCAACCTGTTAGTCTTCCAAACTTCTTTTTGCCAAAAAACTCAACACCATATGACAAACCTTCGCCAAAAACCATTTCGTTTTCTAGGTTTTGGTTAAAAAACAAATTGGCTCCCGGCTTAAATTCTATTTGGTTGTACATAGGCTTGTAATAAGCTTCTATAGATGTTTCGTAAAGGTTTTCATTGAAGTTTTTAAATACACCTAAAGCATATTGGTAAGCCAATTGTGGTTTAACTAGTTTTGAAGACGGTACCCATAAATCGGCCGGAAATTGTGCACCACTTGTTGTTGCCAAGTGTAAAAACTGATAGGTACGTGTAAATGATGCCTTAACCGATGTGTTTGAGTTCAGCAAAAAGGTTCCTGCCAAACGCGGTTCTAATCCGGGGTAAGTTACAATTACATCCCCTTTGTTGTAAGTTTTGCCTTGACCAACTTCAATTCCTTCCGAGTCGAAAATGCGTTCGGTGTATGGTCCAACTTGCGTAAAAAATACTGCCCTTAATCCTGCATTAAATGTAAATCTTGGGCCAAGTTTAAACTCATCCAGGGCATACAAAGCCCATTCATGTGCATATTGTTTGTTAATACTTTCGTTAATGGTAATGGTACCCACTTGCCCGGTGGCAATACCCGGTTTAAAGGTGTGATAAATATATTGTCCACCAAATTTTATATTGTGGTTTTTATGAGGTGTATAATAAAAGTCTTGCTTCACATTCAAATCTTCAAGTCCTGATGATAGTTTAAATCCATTGTCACCAAACTCAAATTGGTTGTTTAAATCGTAGCGGTTATAAATTAAAAAAGTGTTGGAGTAAAAGTTTTTATTAAAGCTATGAAACCATTTTAAACTGGCTGCTGCATTGCCCCATCCTACTTGGAATTTAACCAATTGGTTAGTAGGACTTCTAAAGTTAAAAATATCACGTCCAAAATAGCCGGAGAATGAAAGTTTATTGTTTTCGTCTAGGTTGATGTGTGCTTTGGCATTAAAATCATAAAAATAGTAACCGTTTGATCTTTGCTCTTCATTTAAAAATGGTTTCGCTAAAGCGTCAATATATGTCCTTCTGGCAGCCACCATAAACGCACTTTTGCCTTTTTGTATGGGTCCCTCAGCCATTATTCTTGATGATATTAAACCAATACCACCATTTACTTTATATTGTTGCTCGTCACCTTCACGTAAATTTACATTAAGTATAGAAGACAATCTGCCTCCATAATTCGCAGGCATACCACCTTTTATCACTTCCACATTTCTAACCGCATCGGTGTTAAATACCGATAAAAAACCCAATAAATGTGATGCATTGTATATCACTGCATCATCCATTAAAATTAAGTTTTGGTCAGGCCCACCCCCGCGTACATAAAATCCTGTTCCTCCTTCACCACCACTTTTTATACCCGGTAACAGGGTAATGGCTTTTAATACATCGGGCTCACCAAATATTACCGGCAATGTTTTTACTTGTTCTCCGCTCAACTCAACGCGGCTCATTTCGGTGCTGGTAACATTTTTATTATTTCTTTGCCCGGTAATTACAGCTTCTTTTGTTGATACAGCATTGCTTTTTAATGTAAATGATAAATTAATGTTGTTGCCATTTACATTTATAGTTTTTTGTTGGGTAACATATCCTAAATAGGTAACTTGTAAAGTATATGTACCTTCAATTAAATCAAGCTTATAATAACCTTTTACATCTGTAGCGGTACCTTTTTTACCATCGCTGGTTTTTACAATAGCGCCAACCAAGGCCTCGCCCGTTGCTGAATCCTTTATAAAACCGCTAACAGTTTGCCCGTATAACGAGTTTCCTATTAAAGTTAAACATACACATGTAAACAACAATATAAATGGTTTCACCCTTTGTTAACAGCTAATAAGTTAAAATGGTTTAACGTAAAAATTTTCAATCAGGTATTTAGACTTCTTAAATAGGCATTTAGTTGCCTGATTACAAGTTTGCAATATATTCCATAAAATTTGATAATAATCATCCCAAGTATCAATGGTAATACGCATATTTGTTACATACAATTACATGTACTGATATGATTAGATTTGATTATATAGAAGCGAATAAAGAAAAATTCAGGAATGATTTCTTAAACGCCAAGCCATTTCCGCATTTAGCTGTTGATGGTGTTTGTGATGAGGATAAATTAACCGAGTTATACAACCTTATTCCAGATATCGAAACACCAAGTGCTGATTACGTATTTGGTAAAAACAAATTCGAAAAATCTAAGTTCAGAGAATTAGGTGGTTTGTTTGATGAGTTACATCAAGATTTTATCTCAGAGCGTTTTCAAAAATGGTTAAAGTACGTAAGTAACGAGGATGTATTTGTAGATAACGCATTTTATGGTGGTGGTATACACCAAGGTAAAACAGGTAGCTTTTTAGATATGCATGCTGATTTTAACTACCATCCATTAAACGAAAAATGGTTCAGAAACCTGAACTTATTGTTATACATCAACAAAGATTGGAAAAAAGAGTACGGTGGCGAATTAAAATTAGAACACGCAGATACCGGTGTTAAAACAGAGGTTGATGTGCCGTTTAATAGACTAGCCATCATGCTTTGCCGTGGTTATACGCTGCATGGTTATGATGCTATTCGTTTTCCGGAAGGAAAGTACCGTACCAGTATTGCTGCATATGCTTATACCTTACATGAGCAACCACTTGAAGATGCGCGTACCACCGTTTGGCGTGTGGAAAAAAGCAACCCGGTTAAATATTTATTGTCTAAAATTTGGGTGCCAGCCGTTAAGTTAAAAAGCAAGTTTAGTAAAAGTAAAACTGCCGACCACTAAACATGAATAGATATGCTTTAGTAGTTGCAGGTGGAAGTGGATTACGCATGGGAACCGAAATACCCAAGCAATTTTTGTTGCTAAAAGGTAAACCGGTGTTGATGCATACACTGCTAAAGTTTTCGGACTGCAAACAGATTGTTTTGGTTTTACCCGAAGCTCAGGTTACTTATTGGAATGAGTTGTGTACGAAGCTCAATTTTACTTTACCACACACCATTGTGCAAGGTGGAAACGAGCGTTTTTATTCTGTTTTAAATGGGTTGCATGCATTGCCCGATGATGGTTTAGTGGCCATACACGATGGTGTTAGGCCATGTGTTTCTGTTGATGTAATTAATGAGGCTTTTGTAACTGCAGAAAAATTTGGTAACGCCATTGTTGCCGTTCCATCAAAAGATAGTATCAGGATGGTGGATGGCGGAAAATCGGTTGCTGTAGACAGGAGCAAATATCATTTGATTCAAACCCCACAAGTATTTAATTTGTCTTTGCTTAAAAAGGTTTACACATCAACCCACCATCAACCCATATTTACTGATGATGCTTCTGTTTTTGAACATGCCGGACATCAAATTTATTTGGTAAAAGGTGAATACACCAATATTAAAATAACAACGCCAGAGGATTTACCTCTGGCGGAACTGTTTTTATAACTAATTATTTGCTAGTTAACAGGTCGATGATGCCCTGTTTTCCCCATTCTTCTATTTCTTGTTCACTCCACAACTCAGGGTAAAAAATGCGTTTTTGGAAACGTGGAGGTAAATACTTTTGCCAGTTTGTACCACCGGTTGCGGCAATATCTTCAGGGTTTTTGTGTAAATACCTTACGGCAGATTTATAATGTTGCAGGGGCCAGTTTACATTCACATTCACATCAAACTGACGAAGTTGTTCGCGTAATTCAGTATGTTGTTGAGCCTCGTCAGGCATATGTTTGAAAGTAACCCAAAGATTTTTGGTGGCGTAATCTTTTGCCAAATCAATTAATGTTTGGCTATATTTATCTTCAAACTGAGTTAAAGTTAAGGTTTTTTTGCCTGTGGCCAACTCAGTAGCACCGGCTTTCCAATAAATGTGTTCAAATTGATCATATATAGACGATTCGAAGGTCATTTTATTACGGTGGTCTTTGTCTACCAAATTAATCATCTCGGTTGCACAAATTTCAATCATGCGGTATTGTGCGCTCTGAAATCCACTGGCCGGCAACAAACTCATGCGGTATTTTAAGAACTGCTTGTGGTCCATGCCATCAACCATAATCTCGAAAGAGTGGGTAAGGTTGCGGAAATAAGAGTTCATGCGTTTAAGACGGGCCGCAAAAAAATCAGGATCTATGTTTTCTGATTTCTCGGCAATTTGTTCTATTTCGTGTAACGTAAGCCTAAAGTACAACTCAGTTATTTGGTGGTAGATGATAAAAATAACTTCATCTTTAACTGCGGTGCGTGGTTTCTGTAAGGTAAGCAATGTGTCAACCTCTACATAATCCCAGTAGTTTAGATAGTTTGCATGTAACAGTCCTTCTAAATAAGCTTTAATATCTTGGCCCGATTTGGTGTATTTTTGCTTCAATTGGCTCAGCAAATTCAAGGTTTCTTGATCTAATTCCATGTTTATATTGATTTAAAAGGGTGAAACAAAATCTTTAAAATGAGGTAAAACTTGGTCTTTATCCGAAACGATGGGTGTTTCGGTTTGCCAGTTAATTTTTAGGTCGTTATCATTCCAAAAAATGCCGCCTTCGCTTTCTTTGTTATACACATTAGTACATTTGTATTCAAAAATGGTGTTGTCGCTTAGTGTTGCAAAACCATGGGCAAATCCGGGTGGAATCCAGAATTGAATCATGTTTTCCTCGTTCAACTCAATGGCATAATGTTGTCCGTATGTAGCAGAGTTTTTTCTGATATCAACCACCACATCTAAAACTGCACCTTTAACTACACGTACCAATTTGCCTTGTTCAAAGGGCGGAGCTTGAAAGTGCAAACCTCTTACCGCACCATATTGTGAAAGCGATTGGTTGTCTTGTACAAACTCTAAATTTATGCCGGCATCAAAATAACGCTGCTTGTTATAGGGCTCAAAAAAGTAGCCCCTCGAATCGTAAAATACTTTTGGTTTAATCACCAGTAAACCTGCTAAAGGTGTTGTTGTTATTTCCAATGGTATGTGATAATTAATTAAAACTTGAGCAAAAGTATAAAATTATCCCACATACACACGTTGATAATGCGGTATCGTTTTTAAGAAATTCTGTTATTTTTGCGCACATGGAAGAACAACGTAAAAGTTCGGGTAGAATTTACTACATCATTATCATTGTGATATTACTGGCTTTAAATGGCCTTTTTATATACAATTACTTCAGTACCGATAAAAAATTGGTTCAAACCGAGGAAACTTTATTTGCAACCGATTCGGTTAAAGCTGAGTTGGAAAAAATATTAGGTGAAACCCAATCTAATCTGGATTTATATAAGGGTAAAAACAGCGAGTTGGATGCTTTTTTAAAGGAAAAAAACGACTCGTTACAAGAATATGCCGAGCGTATTGAAAGTTTGTTGCGTTCCGGAAGGCTAAATAAAGCGCAGTTAGAAAAGGCCATGGAAGAAATTGACCAATTGCGTTATTACAAGCGTAAATATTTGAATCAGATTGATTCGTTATCAAACCAAATTAACCAATTAAGTAACGAAAACAGAGATTTACGTGGAAGGGTTGATAAAGAAAAGCGTCAGAATGAAAACCTAACTATGGAAAATGTGCGCCTGAATAACAAAGTTGCTATTGGTGCCAAGTTAAATGCCAAATCTATTTTTGTTACCGGGGTTAAAACCAGAAGTAATGGTAAAGAGCGTGAAACCAATCGTGCTACTCAATTAGAGAAGTTAAAAATTACGTTTACCCTTGATGAAAATTACGTAAACGACCCGGGAGAAAAAACAATATTTATGAAAGTTATTGGTCCGGATGGAGCCACACTTTACAACGAAGCAGCCGGTTCGGGTACCTTTACTTTCCAAGGGCAAGAGTCGTTATACTCTACCAAACAACAAATTGACTTTGATCAGAAAGCAAAAGAAGTTACCACTTATTGGACCAAAGGTTCGACATTTGGAAAAGGCGATTACAAAGTGGAGTTGTTTGTTGATGGCTTCCAAATTGGTTCGGCATCGTTTGAGCTAAAATAAAACTGATTTATAAAACTAATCATACAAAAACGCACTGCTTTTTACAGTGCGTTTTTTTTTGAAAATTATTTCCATACCTTCTATAAAATTTATCACCTTGAATAAAAAACTATCCCTTAACGATTGTATCATGCTGATTATGGGTAGCATGATAGGCTCCGGAATTTTTATTGTTCCCGCAGTTATGAGTGCCGAGTTACAATCACCAACTATGCTAATTTTAGCTTGGGTGGTAACAGCCGTACTAACCTTATTTGCAGCTTTAAGTTATGGCGAGTTAGCCGCATTAATGCCCAAAGCCGGAGGACAATACATTTATTTAAAAGAATCGTACAACAAGTTGGTGGGTTTTTTATACGGTTGGACATTGTTTTCTGTTATTCAAACCGGAACCATAGCAGCAGTTGCCGTTGCATTTGCCATTTACACCGGAGTGTTTTTTCCAGTTATAAGTGATCAAAACGTATTGTTTGAGTTAGGTGGAATTGCCGTTTCAACCAAACAAATTTTGGCTATAGTAGTGGTATGGTTACTTACCTACAGCAATTTTAAAGGCATACGCACAGGTGCTTTGGTGCAAAATATTTTTACCGTTACCAAAATCGGTGCGTTATTATTTATGATAGGAGCAGGTTTGTATTTTATAGCTACACAACCTGCAGTAAACATCAATTGGCAATTGCCCGAAAGAATCAATACTTACAACTATTGGGGAATTTTTTGTGGTGCTTTAGTGGGTAGTATTTTTAGTAGTGATGCATGGAATAATGTAACGTTTACCGGTGGCGAAATAGAAAATCCAAAACGTAATTTGCCTTTATCTTTAGCTGTAGGAACATTAAGTGTGTTGTTGTTATATATTTTTATCAACTACATTTATTTGTACAGTATTCCTTTTAATGATATTGCCACAGCCAAAGACGGTAGGGTAGGAACCTTATTGCTCAATAATATTTTTGGTACCATTGGTTTAACCATTATGGCTGCATTAATTATGATTAGTACGTTTGGTTGTATTAACGGATTAACTTTAAGCGGTGCGCGCGTGTATTATGCTATGGCCAATGATGGTTTATTTTTTAAACGTGCATCATCATTAAACAAACACCAAGTGCCACAATTTGCGCTGGTAATACAAGCAATTTGGACAAGCCTATTAACACTTAGTGGAAGCTACGGTAATTTATTAGATTACGTTGTAATAGCAGTATTGATATTTTACATACTAACCGTGGCAGGTGTTTTTATTTTACGTAAAAAACAACCCAATGCCGAACGTCCCTACAAAGTTTGGGGTTACCCTATTGTACCTGCTTTGTATGTTGTAATGGCCACATTTGTTTGCATCAATTTAATTGCATACAAACCCGAATATACTTTACCCGGAATTGGTATTGTGGTATTAGGTGTGCCGGTTTATTATTTGATAAATAAAAGAAATAGTTAAAACTTCACTGCAATACCAAACATGATGTGGCGTTGGGCCATGTATCTGGCAGGATTAGTTGGTGGCGGCCCGGTTACGCCCAAACGTGGGTCACGGTATCTTGGGTCAACCCAACTATCAGGTACATTTTGTCCCAAGCTGTATGCTGTTCCTGTTACCGGGTTAATAATCGTTGCGTTTTTGTTATCGAACAAATTGGTAACTTGTATGCTAAAATTAACCTGAGATTTGCCTTTTAATTTCCACCATCTGGTAAAGGTAATATCTGTCCAAAACCAATATTCGCCAACCTTGCCCCAACGCGAATCCGGATTTGGATCTTGAACATAAATTGGTCGGCCGGTATTTACATCTGTTCTATCAAAAATAAATGGCGTGTAACGTACTCCGCTTCTTAAATTGGTTTCTACATAAAAACTCATTTTGTTTAACCACTTTTTGTTAAACAAACCGTTTTTGTTGTCTATTTTAAAAATGTGGTTGGTTTTTAAGTTGTGCGGAACATCCCATGGTAAATAAAACTCACGCGTATCTTCACTTGCACCCGATGCCAACAATTCTTTTAGCCTATCATTGGCACTTGCACTTTGTCCGGTAGTAACTTGGTAAGTGTAGGATAATTGTCCGTTGTACCAATTACCAATACGTTTAATGTAACCAAACTCAACACCACGGCTACGTGCGTAATCGCTGTTAATTCTGATGGTACGCGCAACTTCACGACCGGTTCCATCGGCAATAAATACGTTTGCTGTGGTGATAAAGTCGTATTTGTCTTTCCAAAATGCCGAAAGCGTAAAGGCATCGTTACTGGTTATTTGCGTTTTTAAACCAATCTCGTAACTAATATCTACTTCCGGATTTAAATCCGGGTTGCCCACGTTTGCAATGGTTGATCTGTCTTGATAAAACGGATCTAAACCCGGGTAAAGGAATGATGGATGAGGTAAAATGGTGTTGTGTCCATAATTAAAATACAACATCTGGTTTTCGCGAATAGGGAATGATGCTGATATTTTGGGTAAGAAACGGAACTTGTATCTTAATCCACCAATTTTAACACTGTTATCTAAGTATGATTGACGAATTTCTTCTCTGATAGGTGCACGTGGATTTAACACAGCATCATCAACATATTTGCCCGGTGCCCAATACTCAAAACGACCACCCACACTGGCTACTAAACCTTTGTATTTAATTTGATCGGTAACAAATATACCGCCACGTTGTGGACTTACTTTCCACACATCACTTTGTTGTCCTAAACGGAATGTTTGCGATTCGCCTCCACCTGCCAAAGGCAGTGGTGCACCAACCCAAGGACGGATAATATCAATCCATTGCATCTCTTGCATTTTGGCTTCAAAACCAAAAGTCAATTTATTCATGGAGTTTAAGGAAACCAAATTACCCTGTGCTTTAATGGCATACTCTTCAAAATAATGTGAGTGCCATAATGTAGCAATACCGCCATTGTTAAAAAATCCTGAAGAAAGGTTTACAAACGAAACCGAATCGCCCGGATTGAAATAAGTAGAAGGATATTGGTTAATCGATGCAGGATCTAAAACTTGGTCAACAGAAGCCGGTCTCCATGGGCGACCATTGGCATCCGCTTGTAATTTTACAAAAAAACGTGAAGCAAGTACCGAGTATGAAAAACGTTTACTTAGAGATTGCTTCCAATCAATAGAAACCATATTTGCATCATGTGTATACGTATTGGCGTTATCCATTTGTTGGCTAAAATTGTATTGATAGCCCGGTTGAAATGGTAAGTCGTTACCAAAAATACGCAACATGTTTACATCTTGGTTAATGGTTAATGAACGCAGTCCCGAAACCATTAAACTTTTGCCTGTTTTAAAGTTGTAATTAAGTTTACCAAACACACTCCATTTGTTGTCCTGGTATGGGCTCCATAAACGGCTATCGCCCCAGCCCTTTTCAGGGTAAAGGTTTGATATTACTTGATTAGCCGGATTTTTATAATATTCATCACTAAACGCCCCGCGTAATGCCACCGAAAATTTCAATCTGTTTTCAAAAGCTTTGCGTAGTAAGGGGCCGCTGAAGTTCATTTCTGTAATATTGGTATTCCAATTGGCGCGGCTGTTCTTGTTAATACCAAAATTATCGCGTTTATGGTTGATACCGAATTCAAATTTATCGCCACCGGTACGGGTCTTTGTGTTTACAACACCAGCTGTTGCATCACCTACATCAGCACCGATACCGCCTGTAGTTACTTCAATATCGCCAACAGCATTACTTCCTAAATCTAAACCAAAACCTGTACCTGCCAATGGGTCGGTTACTTTAACTCCATCTACATACATACCAGTTTCATATGTTCTACCACCACGAATACTAACTCCTGCAGGAGAATTTACCACACCAGGTTGTGTGTTAATAATACTTTGAATCTGACGTGCCGGAGCGAGTTCAATAGCTTCTTGGCTAATAGTGTTTACCGACTGTGCCTTGTCTACATCAATCAAAGGGCGTTTACCTATAATAATAACTTCATCACCTGTACTCACTGTAGCAGGTTGTAATTGGATGGATAATTCTCTGGTTTCGCCTGCTTTTACTTTAATATCTGTAAGCACCACCTTACTGTAACCAAGGTATGATATTTCCAAGCTGTACTCACCCGGTTTTATATTTCTAATGGTAAAACGACCATTGGCATCTGTAGCTGCTCCAAATGAGGTTCCCTTGATAAGAACACTAACACCAATCAATTCCGAATTATCTTTTTTATCTTTAATAATACCCGTAATGGTTGCCGTAGTTTGTTGTGCTTTAATTTGCAACGATATAAGGCCTAAAAGAATAAGTATATAAAGGTGACGCATGCAGTTTTATGCTAAATTTAGGGATGCAAAATAGGAGAATATTTTGGCTTAAAAAACAGCGATTATTATGCTTTTGTTAAACTTATTTAATGTGTTAATTGATGTATAAAAAAAGCGAACCGTAGTCCGCTTTTAAATTTGGTTTAGTTCACTTTTTCAATCCAATTAAACTGGTCAGGTGCAAGGCCTGTTTGAATCTCTCCAAGGGTTTTGTACAAATAATTGCTTACTTCACGCTCATCCGGGTTTGGTAAAGTGTATTCAACACCTTTATAGTTTATGCCTGCAATTTTTGCAATGATGGCTGCTGTTCCTGTTCCAAAGGCATCTTTTAATTCACCTTTGTTGGCAGCAGCCACAATTTCATCTACACTAATTTTACGTTCTTCAACCGCGTAGCCTTTCGCCTGTAACAGTTTAACGCAACTATCACGTGTAACACCGGCCAAAATTGTGCCGTCAAGTTTAGGTGTAACTACTTTATCACCAATTACAAAAAACACGTTCATGGTTCCACTTTCCTCAATGTATTTGTGCTCACGGCCATCAGTCCAAATAATTTGGTCGAAACCTTTTTGGTTGGCCTCTGCGGTTGGCAACATACTAATACCATAATTCCCGGCAGCTTTTGTTGCACCTACGCCACCATCAAATGCACGCACATATTTTTCTTCTACAATTACCCTAATTGGTTTCGGGTAGTAGGCATTTACCGGGCAAGTAAAAATAACAAACTTAAAATGTTTTGCTGGACGCACACCTACAAAATCATCGGTGGCAAACATGTATGGCCTGATGTATAAAGAACTTCCTGCTTTGGTAGGAATCCAATTGCTATCAAGGGCTATTAACTGTTTTAAACCTTCCATGAAAATTTCTTCAGGCAACTCGGCCATTCCCATACGTCTTGCGCTTTGGTTCAAACGCTTCATGTTGTCTTTGGGTCTAAACAATTGTGCTTCACCGTTGGCATTTTTATAAGCTTTCATCCCTTCAAAAATGGCTTGACCGTAATGTAAAGCAAAAGTAGAAGGCGAGAGGCTAAGTGGGCCATAAGGTAAAATTTCCGGATTACTCCACTTTCCATCTTCATAATCAACTACAAACATGTGGTCGCTGAATACTGTACCAAACTGAATGTTATTAAAATCGCAGGTATTAATTCGGCTATGTGTAATTTTGGTTATTTTTATTGAAATTGCCATTGTTTTTATATTAAATATGACCAACGATATTGAAAATGTAATCGACTTATTTGATGAGTTGTATGTGTTTGAAACAGAGGAAGAGCTTGCTGCAAAAGTAAATTCGGAGGGTGTTGTTCAGCCTAAAGAAAGCAGTACAATCAAACCGGTTGAAGAACAAAAACAAATTACTCCGCAAACTGAAGTAGTTGTTGAAACTCCTAAACCAACATTACCGAAAGAAACAATTTCAGAAACACAACCTGAATTAACTGCACCTATACATGAGCCGATAATTCAAAAAACGTTGAATTATTCGGGTGCAAACAAAAGGCATATTGCCATTATATACAATGATATAATTAATGATAGTCGCGAAAATGTGGAAATGCTCAGTAATTTGATTACTAAAGCGCTCAAATTCAGTATGGATGATGTGGCTGTCGTGAGACTGTCAAAAAATCAAAAAATTTCGGTAGAAGAAATTATTGCCCAATTACAAGCTAAACATGCAATTGTTTGGGGGGCACCAAGTCAGTTTGAATACCCAAACATTCATCAAATTTATGCGATAAATTCAACCCAAGTAATGGTAGCAGATTTTGTAAATAATTACCACAATAAAGGCGAGTACAAAACCCAACTTTGGGCTGCTATTCAAAAATTATTAGCCTTGTAAGATAACATGAGATTAGTATTTGCTACACACAACAAACACAAAGCAGCAGAGGTGCAAAAAATGGTGGTTGAACCGTATGAGGTTATCACGCTAACGGAACTGGATATTTTAGAAGAGATACCGGAAACCGGAACAACCTTACAAGCAAATGCGTTGATTAAAGCGCGTTTTATACACCAAAAATTAGGGTATAATTGTTTTGCGGATGATACCGGATTAGAAGTGGAAGCACTAAATGGTGAACCTGGGGTATACAGTGCCCGATATGCGGGTCCTGCAAAAAACGATAATGCCAATATGGATTTGTTATTGCAAAAATTACAAAATGTAGAAAACCGAAAGGCTCGTTTTGTAACTTGTATTTGCCTGTTTTGGATGGATGAGATGTACGTGTTTGAGGGTGAACTGAAAGGTAAAATCATCGACACCAAAATTGGAAATAACGGTTTTGGTTATGATCCTATTTTTATGCCCGATGGATACGATATTACCTTAGCACAAATGGATATGTTTACCAAAAACCAAATAAGTCATAGGGGTAAGGCTTTTAAAAAGATGGCAGAGTTTTTAGCGGAGAATAAGTTGTAAATTAATTTACATGCTCTTTTGATTTGGCCACATTTACCAAATCCTCAGGAATAAGTGGGCCATTTTCTACCTCTAAATCTTGTAATTTATGGTTAAACATGTATACCGGAATCTGAGATAAAATAAGTGCCAACGAACCTACTATCAATAAAATAGCAGTAGTGGTGCTGTCTTTTATTAAAAAAGCGATAAGTACAAATACTACATTGGCCAGATACATAATCATAGATACCTCTTTATGACCCAAGCCGATTTTAATTAAGTTATGATGAATGTGGTTCTTATCTGCCGTGAATGGAGATTGTTTTTTTAGCACACGCAACACAAATACCCTTAGCGTATCAAACAAGGGCACTATAAGAATGGCTACAGCAATACCCGGAGCTGATTTTATTTTGTATGCATTAACTGCCTCAGGGGCGTTAAACTGAATGAATTTTATAGCAAAAATAGAAAGTAAAAAACCTATACATAACGAACCCGCGTCACCCATAAAAATTCTGGCAGGATTAAAGTTAAAAATCAAAAAGCCAAGTAATGCTCCGGCTAATCCAAATGCTAGTATGCTCCAGCCGGTTTGGTCAATAAAATTGAACCATATACCAAATGTAACAGCGGTAATAAAACCAATGCCACCTGCTAAACCGTCAACACCATCAATTAAATTAAATGAGTTGGTTACAACAATAATGGTAAACACAGTTAGGGCATAACTTGCCCAAATTGGAATAGACTCTATTCCAAAAAGCCCATAAAAATTGTTGATCAAAATTCCTTCTCCGGCAACTGTGATAATGGTAGCAATAACCTGAGCAGCCAATTTTTTATAAGGAGATAACACTACAATATCATCCTTTAACCCTGAGAAAAATAATATAATGACTGCCGCTTGAAGATACTGTAAACGCGTGTCAATTCCTTGTGATATACCCCATAAACTTACCGCAATAGAAAAACCTGCAATAATAGCCAAGCCACCAAGGCGAGGAATTTTGCTGGTATGCAACTTCCTGAAATCAGGTTTATCGTACAACCCCTTTAGTTTAGCAACCGTAATAATAGATGGAATACCAAAAATTACAACAAGCAAAGAGGTTAAAAATGCGAGTATTATATTTTGCATGAATCGTTAACGTGTATGTTTAATAGTTATTGTACGGCCGCAATTTACATAAAAATCATGATAATAATAAAATAGAATGGTTTTCCTGAGTTTTAACATTGGATTTATGGCGCTAAACGCTGATGTTTCCAGCCATTTTCTGTCTTGGAGAATTCGAACCTGTCGTGTAATCTGCTGCTTCGGCCCTGCCAAAATTCAATTAGCTTGGGCTCAACAATAAATCCGCCCCAATGTTCGGGTCTTTCGGGTTCTTTTTCGTGTAATTCGTTTTCTACCAATGCATAGTTTTGTTCAAGGACATGTCTTCCGGCAATTACTTCACTCTGAGGTGATGCAATTGCGCCAATTTGGCTGCTCAATGGCCGAGAATAAAAATATTCGTCATTTTCTTTTTTAGAAAGTTTGGTAACCTTACCCTCGATACGCACCTGTCTTTGTAACTCTAACCAACAAAATACCAATGCCACATTTGGGTTTTGCATTAATTGTTGACCTTTATGGCTATTGTAATTGGTAAAAAAGGTAAATCCGGTATCGCTAAAGCCTTTTAATAACACCACACGTGCGCTGGGTGTATTATCAGATTTTACAGTGGCCAATGTCATGGCATTGGGTTCGTTTACGTTGGCATCAAGTGCTTCTTTAAACCAAATGGCAAATTGTTTTATGGGGTCGGGTACTACATGTGTTTCGTCAAATTCTTTCAGGCTGTAATCAACCCTTAATGCAGCTATTTGTTTATTGCTTAGTTCGTTCATTACCAACTTAATTAACCAAGTGTTCAAAAAAATATAAATAATTAAACGAATTATTTTCGGATAATTACGCTGCAAATGTAATACTTGGTGCAACCGTTTGGTATGATTTTGCGTATATAATTTAAAAAGCTAAACGTTTTGAAGATAAAGCAAGTAAAAAAAGTGTTTCAAAATCCTACCCGTGGCAGTTTGTTGGTAAGTGAACCTTTTTTGGAGGATCTTAACTTCAGGCGATCGGTAGTACTTATTGCCGAACATACGGATTTTGGAGCCATTGGTTTTATATTAAACAAACCTTTAGATATGTTAACCGGAGAAATTGTTCCTGATTTATTACAATTTGAGTTTCCGGTGTTTTATGGTGGTCCGCTCGAACCAAACTCACTGCATTTTATTCATAAACATGGCGAGGTAATTCCGGGTAGTATGGAAATACTGCCGGGTGTTTACTGGGGTGGTGATATTAGCTTTATCAGCGATTTAATTACCAATGGTGAGGCTGAAGCAAATGATTTCAGGTTCTTTTTGGGTTACAGTGGTTGGGAGCCTAATCAAATAAACGAGGAAATAGAGGAGAAGGCTTGGTGGGTTGCAGCTGCCAATGAGCAAATTATTTTTGATGACGACATGGAAAATATGTGGGGTAATGTAGTTAAACTATTAGGCGAAGATTTTGCTTACATGGCCAACTCACCTGAGGATATTTCTTGGAATTAACATTCAAAAAAAATGTTCAGCCCAGCATAAGCTGAAACTGAACATGCTTTATTAAACTATTTCAATTTAAAATTACCTGTAAACCGTAAATGTGCGGTTACCTATTTTTACGGTATAATTGTTATCACACGAACCTGAACCATAATTAACCACTCGAGCCAACTTGTTTTGCGGTTTAACCTCTACTTCTCCGGCAGTAATGCGGTATTGGCAACTAAAATCTATTTGTAATGGTTGTAAAATATTAACGGTAAAGGCCACGTTATTGGCACTCACACCATTTGCAGTTCCTGTAATTTGATACACATCATCATTAAATGCTTTGGTGTTTTCTCCGCCAATCCATTCTCTGTTTCTATTTGATGTCCATGTACGAACTTTGCCATCAACAGTGGTTAGTTTTGCATTGTTTACTTCAATGGTGTAATATAAATTGTTACGGGTATTACGGCCATTATTGGTAATGGTTTTAGTGCCTTCTAATTTATTTCCGTTTTGGTAAAACGAATCCGGTGTTATGGTGATTACTGTTCCTGCATCTCTGTATCTACCGGTAAAGGTTATGCGTAATTTTCCGGCTCTTAATTTTCCATCAGCACATAATGTTCCGTTGCCATAATTAATCAACATTTGTTTGGGTGATGTGGTGGTGTCAAACGTAATGGTTGGTCCTGATTTGCCTAGGCTATTTTCGCTGGCTGCCCAATCTACTTCTTTAATGGCATCATTAATATTGGCATCCATTAAATAACTATCGGTAGCCGATTGTGTTTCAATGTCGTTGCTTTCATCATCGTTTTTACGACAAGAACTAAGCATTAATGCTGCGGTAAAGAAAATGCCTAAAACGGTTAGCTTTTTCATGGTAGTGTATTTTTGTTTGCGAGTTTTGATGATGTAAGTGACCAAAGGTTTAACGGCTAACAAAATTTATTTAGATTTTTAATAATAATTTCACACGACTTTTTAATTTCATCATGCGTAATAATAAGTGGTGGCGCTATGCGCATGTAGTTAGATGCAAACAAAAACCAATCGGTAATTAATCCATCTTCAATACATCCATCAATAACTTTTTTGTTGGTTTCAAAACTTTCTAGTTCTATTGATAACATCAACCCTTTGCCGTTTACCTTTTTTATGGCGGGATGAACCAACAACGAGCGGAATAAATCTTCTTTATTTTTAACTTCACTAATCCATGTGTTTGATGTTAACTCTTGTATACCGGCAAGCGCACCTGCGCATATCACGGGATGTCCGCCAAAAGTAGTAATGTGTCCCAATATTGGATTTTCTGCTAAGGTCATCATCATGCTGTGCGATGAAATAAATGCACCCATTGGCATACCTGCACCAATGGCTTTGCCCAATAATAAAATATCAGGAACAACTCCGCTGTGTTCAAACGCAAACATTTTTCCGGTTCTACCCATACCGGTTTGTATCTCATCAAAAATTAACAATACGCAATGCTCATCACATTTTGCACGTAATGCTTTTAAAAAGTTTTCATCAGTTGGTAAATATCCCGCTTCTCCACGCACTACTTCAATAATTACGCAAGCCGTTTGGTGTGTGATGTTTGATAGCTCATCAAAATTACCATTGTTTAAAAAATGTACATCGGGCAACAATGGCCTAAAAGCATTTTTATATTCTTCTTCGCTGTTTAAACTTAATGCGGCATGTGTGCTGCCATGGTAAGCATATTTAAAAGCAATAATTTGTGTGCGTTTGGTTACACGTTTGGCCAATTTTAAAGCACCATCTGTAGCTTCAGCACCCGAGTTTACAAAATAAACCGAGTTTAATGCAGGAGGCAATAACGAAGTTAGTTTTTGTGCTAACAGTACTTGCGGTGCTTGCACGTATTCGCCATACACCATTAAGTGCATGTATTTATCTATATGGTTTTTTAAGGCTTGATTTACTTGTTTGTTTCCGTGCCCTAAACTACTTACACTAATACCCGAAATTAAATCAATAAATGGTTTGTTGTTTTTGTCGTACAGGTAAATGCCTTCTGCTCTTTCAAACTCAAGCAATAACGGGAAACGTGTGGTTTGTGCCTGATGCTGTAAAAATAATTCTCGGTTACTGATGTGCATGATACAAATATGCGGTAATATTCTAATTTTAGCTAAATTCGTAATCGTGCAAAAAACAACTAAACGCATATTAACAACCGAAGAAGAACGACTTGAAAAACGTTTGGCCACCACGCCAACCGAACGTTTTAGGTTAATGATTAATTTGTTTAAATTGAATCAGAAATTAAAGCGTGCTAATCAACCAAAATAATTTAAAGCTTTGGATTTATTTGAAGAAGAACTTGTAAACCTTTTCGGTGCTTTTAAGTCAACCAATTTAGCCTACATTATGGTTGGGGGATTTGCAACAAACCTTCATGGCTTTAGTCGTTTTACTGCCGATATAGATATTTGGATTAAAGATACTCCTGAAAACAGACACAATTTTAGAAAAGCAATTGCACTTGCCGGTTATGGTGATTTTCCCATGTACGAAACCATGGAGCTTGTTCCTGGGTGGACAACCTTGGCTTTAAATAATGGTATGGAGCTCGACATGATGACTTTTATGGCAAATTACACTTCGGCTAATTTTGATGAGTGTTATGCATTAGCACCAATCATGAATATTTTAGATAATGATGTTCGTGTTTTACACATTAATCATCTTATAGCAGAAAAGACCAAACTAGGTAGGCCAAAAGATTTAATTGATTTGGAAGAGTTGGAAAAAATTCGTTCTCGACAAAAGTAGTTCATTACACATTTGTGCTTCCAATAGCTAAACCCATAAGTTCAGTTATCTTTGCTGCTCAACCTTATTTGCTTTTATGTCGTTTGCTGCGCTTGGTTTAAACCGCGATTTACTTTACGCTTTAGAGAAACAATATTACTCAAATCCTTATCCCATACAGGCCGAAGCCATACCCGTTATTTTAGCAGGTAAAGATGTGTTGGGTATTGCACAAACGGGTTCGGGTAAAACGGCAAGTTACGTGTTACCAACTTTACAATTGTTGCAAAGCAAACCCATTAGTCAAAATAGGTATATTAATACGTTAGTTTTAGTACCAACGCGTGAGTTAGCTATACAAGTTCAAAAAGTTTATCAAGCATTTAGCAATTTGTTAGAGCAACCCATAAAAACATTGGCTGTTTATGGTGGCGCATCCATCAATCCGCAAATGATGGACATGAATAAAGTAGAAGTGTTGGTGGCCACACCCGGACGATTATTGGAGTTGGTAGAAAAGAATGCGGTGTTTTTAAGTAAGGTTGATGTGTTGGTGTTGGATGAAGCAGATAAAATGTTAAACCTGGGTTTTAAAGATGAAATGAACAAGGTATTAAACTTGTTGCCCAACAAACGACAAAACCTCCTTTTTTCTGCTACGTTAAGTCCTGATTTAATCAGTTTAAATGATGTGTTGTTAAACAATCCTGTTATTATAGAAATTGAAGGAGAAACTGCTAACCTCGATTTAATTCACCAAGAAGCTTATGCAGTAAAAGAAGAGCGCAAAGGTCCGTTGTTGCGTTATGTTATCAAACAACAAAACATGCAGCAAGTGTTGGTGTTTACCTCATCTGTTCATAAAGCCGATACTGTTACCGATAAGTTAAACGCCAATGGTATAAAAGCGGTGGCCATGCACAGCAAAAAAAGTCAAGGAGCAAGGGAACAAGCTTTGTATAAGTTTAAAAATGGTGAAGTGCAAGTGTTGGTAGCAACCGATTTAATGGGACGTGGAATTGATATTCCGTTTTTACCTTTTGTAATTAATTACGAGTTACCTCGTTCGCCAAAAGATTTTATACATCGCATTGGCCGGACGGGTAGGGCAGAGCAAGCCGGCACAGCCATAAGTTTTGTAACTGCCGAAGACGCGCATCATTTTAGTGTAATACAAAAGAAAATGAAAAAACGCGTGGAGTTATTGGATAGTGATGGATTGAAGTTGTTTTAATTAACAGTTGTTACACTAACAAATAAGCAACAATCGATATTCTCCATTTTTTTCTTTTGGTGCACGATGTATGCATGGCAGAACTCTACTTTGCGGATGGTCTACTGCTAAACGCCACAAGTTGCCAACACCTAAACTGATAGTATTTGCGTTGGGTTTGGGTTGGTAATGTAAATCGAAAAACGATTCTGTTAAATAGATTTCAAATTCTTCATCAGTGCCATTAAACTCATTACGTAACTGATTACGTATTTCAGGAATTTGAATTTTTTGTATGGCTTGTGCATTAGGTAAAATCTCACTAGGTTCACCTATGTAAGTACACAAAAAAGTATCGGTTGGTACAGGCGATCTATCTACATGAAACGAATACACATCGGTTGCAATCATGTGATGTGTGTAGTCTGTATCATATTGTTTAATTAGATTAAGTGTGGGTTGAGCGCCATACTCTTTCAATAAATTCCAATCGTTTAAAATAATTTGCCTGGCCAATGTACCTTGTTCAGTTAGGGTTAATGCCAGTAAATCCTCCGGTTCAAAAGCTGTTATGTTTCCATCTAAATCCAGCTTATTCACGATTTCTTTAAAATCACCTTGCAGCTCACGCTCCCAACACAAAGCATTGATGTTGCCCACAAATGCTGTTGTAACCAAGCTGTTAAAATCAGTAACACATTGTATTTGGTTATCTGCATGGGTTAAGTTAATCATTTGGGTTGATTGTTTTGATTGGTTAGTTGATAAGGGAATTTTTACATCATTAAAACATTAGCGAAATCTTAAATTTTCTATTCAAAATTAAAATTTGGTTAAGTATTGCCCAAGTAGCTGTTTAAATTCATGCTGTCAACTTTTGCTCAGTTGTTGATTCATCCTTGGACGTGTTGTAATATAGAGGAAAATCTTTTTTTTTGCACTTTAATGAAAATTAAGATTAACTCTGCTATTTACTTGTCTTAATTGTTTTAATGCAGATGAATAATTTATTTTTCGTTTTGTAAGTAATGTACAATGTGTTTTAAAACTAATTTTAAACAATAGATTAAGTCAAGATATCGGCCAAGTTAGGAGGTCAAGTAAAGTATCTTCCTAATTTTATTACCTGCATTTTTATGATGGAAGCTACAAAAAAAAATAACGTAATACAGATTGGTAACTTAGAAGGGCCTGCCATGATATTTGCTCATGGATTTGGAACAGATCAGCGTGCTTGGGACAAAGTTAAGGAGGCATTTGTATCAAAATACAGGGTTATTCTTTTTGATAATGTTGGAGGCGGAAATGCAGATCCGGCAGCTTTTAGCCCTAATAAATACAATACACTTCAACCCTATGCACAAGATTTAATAGACATTTGTGAAGCATACGATGTTAAAGATGCCATATTGGTAGGACACTCTGTAAGCGGAATGATTAGTTTACTTGCGGCATTGAAAAGGCCGGAGTTTTTCGCCAAACTGGTTATGATAGGAGCTTCTCCAAGGTATTTGAACGATGTTGACTATGTAGGTGGATTTGAGCAGCAAGGCTTAGATGAGATATACGAAACCATGGCCAATAATTATTTCGCATGGGTAAGTGGCTTCTCGGCCGCTGCCATGGCTAATCCCGAAAATCCCCATTTGGCAGAAGGCTTTGCGTCTACATTGAGAGCCATCAGGCCTGATATAGCTCAATCAGTTGCAAGGGTTATCTTTCAGTCTGATTATCGTAAGGAATTACCAAAACTGGATAAACCTACACTACTCCTGCAAGCAAAAGAAGACATTGCAGTGCCTTTAAGCGTAGCTGAGTACCTTCATAAAAATATTGCAAACAGTAAACTTAGCGTAGTAAATGCTTTTGGTCATTTTCCTCACATGAGTGCACCGCAAGAAATCATTGATGAGATAAAACAATTTATTTAACCATTTTGAACAAGCAGAAAAATATCGATTGGACTGATGAAGCGGTTAATTTTTTAACAGGCCTGTATCCGATTAAAAAAAAGAAGGATTTGAAGGTTATCTTAGATAAGTCGACAAACCTCTTAAAAAATCACTCACATGCCAAGGCTGTATCATTTATCAGAATCGAGGATGAAATTACTGCTCGTATTGAATACAGTACCTCAGAACATCTCATCAATAGTTTAATTGATGTTCAGTTGGTATCGAACCTTGTGGGAAGAAATAAAATTGTTTTTGATGTAGCGCATTTGATTCAAAAACAAAAATCAGAAACAGTTGTATTCATGCCTATAAAAGAGGCCAATTTTACAGGAGGGTTTCTGCTAGTTGTTGATGAAAGCTTTAGGAAGGATGTTGGGTTTAAGCATTTTTTAAAACAAGCGCTTACCGGACTAAAAGAGACGGCTTTTATTATTCAAAAGTATTTGTTAATTGAAGAGTTTAACACGCGTTTCAATGCCATTCTCGAAACCATTCCACAGGGAATTGTGTTTGTTGATGATGTTGGAAAAAACGGTTGGGTCAATAAGATGGCATCCGGAATTTTGGGTATTTCGAAAGGAAAAAACAGCCCAATTGTAATTGCAGAAGCCATGCAAAGGCTTAGGAATACTGCCGTAAATAAAGACGAAATCAATAAAGAAGGCCTACGATTATTTAGCCTGCCCGGTCAAAAAATAGATGATTGGAAATGGATTTTTGGTGATCCGGTAACATCGGTACTTAGTGTTTCTTCTGTACCTGCCGTATCAGAAAATATAAAAGGACGAATGTGGGTGTTTACCGATTTCACCTTCCAGTATTTGGCTAAGCAGCAATTGCAGGATTTGTCTGAAGAATTGGCTGAAAAAAGAAGGATTGCCGATGAACAAAATAAAGCCAAATCAGATTTTCTCTCAAGTATGAGCCATGAAATACGCACTCCTATGAATGGAGTAATAGGGATGGCAAGTTTGTTGGCAAATACCGAATTAAGTGAAGAGCAAGCTGATTTTGTGGAGACCATTCGTATTAGCGGAGAATCTCTTATCTCAATCATTAACGATATTCTTGATTTTTCTAAAATCGAATCAGGTAAAATTGAATTGGAAAGCAAGCCTTTTTACATCAATAATGTTATTGAAGAAACATACGACTTACTTTCGGTAAACGCGAATGATAAAGGACTTGACCTGCTTTATTATATTGAACCCGATGTTCCTTTAGAAATTATTGGCGACATTACCAGACTCCGACAGATTTTGATTAATCTGGTAGGTAACGGAATAAAGTTTACTGAAAGAGGCGAAATACAAATAAATGTTAAAAACGCAGGACTTGATGAAAACGGATTTTATACTTTAGAGTTTATTGTTAAAGATACCGGAATAGGAATACCGCAAGATAAATATTACCGGCTTTTTGAGAGTTTTTCACAAGTAGACTCTTCAACCACCCGAAAGTATGGGGGCACAGGTCTTGGATTGGCGATTTGTCAGCGATTAACAGCTTTAATGGGAGGAACAATAAGGGTAGAAAGTGAGGTAAACAAAGGGTCTTCGTTTATTTTTACCATAAAAGCTGAAGTAAACAGAGAAGTAAAACAATTTAATACCAATATTACTATTGATACAGCACCACTAAAAAACAAACGTGTTCTGATTCTTGATGACAATAAAACCAATTTGAAGATACTTAAAACCGAATGTACCAACTGGGGTTTGCATGCTACAACTTTTGAACATTACGAGGAAGCGTTGCAATCTTTGGCCACAGAAAAGTATGATTTGTTAATTACAGATTTTAATATGCCTGATAAGGACGGCATAGAAGTAACCAAAATAATCAAGAATCTGCATAAAGACTTACCTGTTATTCTTTTCAGTTCTTCCGGACCAGATCACGAATATGCAATGCAACATAAGCACCTGTTTTCTGCTTTATTAAGTAAGCCTGCCAAACGCAGACAAATTTTGAAAGCAGTATCAGATACATTAATCAAAAAAGTTGAACCAACATTTTATACTGTAAAAAACATTGACGTTGAAAAAACTGCTTTACCAATAAATATATTAATTGCAGAAGATGCTACCATCAATCAAAAGTTGTTGCTAAAAACATTGGAGAAACTTGGTTATAAAGCAGACCCGGCAGACAATGGAGTTGAGGTATTAAAGGCTATGGCGCATAAAAGATATCACCTGATTTTTATGGATGTGATGATGCCTGAAATGGATGGATATGCGACCACAAAAGCAATATTGGAAATGTATACCGAAGCTGCCCGACCAATAATTATTGCTGCCACTGCTAATGCCATGAGCGATGACCGGGAAAAAGCACTTCTTGCAGGTATGGATGATTACATCAGTAAACCATTTAACTTTCAAAACGTTAAAGATAAAATAGAAAAATGGGAAAAAGAATTACTGAAAAAAGCGGAGTTGAAAGAATAAATGCCCGGCAGATTAACCTCTAAATTTAGGGAGTTACACACTAACCTATTTTAATAGCATAGCTTTAAAAATTAGCAGGCCTCAAAAAATTTGTGCAACAACTATGTGTGTTAGCTGTATGTTTTCTATTCAACAACAGAGTAAAATTAGTTAGCTTTTGGTTTGTAAACCTAAACACGTAAGTAACACGAAATTTTGTGGCAATATGAACAAACTTTGTTATTAAGTACGGTAACATTATGCACCCTTTGCTTTTCGAGCTATAACTATGGTATGTATGTCAAATTGTGTTTCAGCAATTTTATACTGTACCTCAAATGTTCTAATATCTTCGAATTTAGCGTTTATGAGTTGCGATTTGATGTCGTTTAACTCATGGTAATAAAAATAAACCCTTCCACCACTACCAACTTTAAAGTCGGATTTGTTGGGGTCGCCTTCTACAAAACTTAGATACAACAATCCACCATCATTCAATAAATCGTGTGCGTTGGCAATAAGCGCCTGGCTTTCTGTTTGCGATAAATAAGGTAAACAAAACCCACCAATTATTCCGTCATACTTAGCCTTCAGTTGGTTAATTTGCCTGCTGTCCATTACTTCAAAATGCGCTTTAGGGTTGTTTACTTTAGCAAGTTCAACCATGTTAGGTGCAATGTCAATTCCTAAAATGTCAAAATCGGGTCGTTTGGTTAATAGGTAATGGGTGATGTTTCCCGGGCCGCAACCAATTTCTAAAAGTTTAGCATTGGGTTTGTTTATATTATCACAAATAAAGTCGTAGGTGCTGTTGTATATGTCCAAGTTCATAAACTTGTCTTGGTATATGGATGCAATATTGTTCCATGTATCAAATGTTTCTTTGTACCTGTCCACAATTGTTTGGTTTTATAAGTTTGTTGTTTTATGCAGTTTATAAAAAAGTTGATTTACACTTTGTATAGTAAAATTATTAAATCTTGCTTCATAAAAAAAGTACAAAACAATCATTAGCATACTGTAAAGTGCCAATTGACAATACACACGGTAACTTTAATAATCGGTTCTTACTTGGGTTTAGTTGTCAAGTTTATAAATAAACTCTTCTATTTCCGCTTGTCGGGCATTGGCAAAACCTTTGTCTGTTCCAATTTTAACAAAACCACATTTCTCCAATACTTTTTGCGAACCATAATTGTCAAATGCAGCGTGTCCGAAAATGGGGCGTTTTGTTTCTAGGTTAAGAAACAGTTTTAGAGCTTTTGTGGCCACACCTTGTCCCCAAAAGGGTTTGTCTATCCAAAAGGCAATTTCAGCTTCGTTATCTATTTCAAATTTGGTAACCGTTCCTACAACGGCATTGTTTAACACAATTGTTTGCATGTTTACGGTTGTGTTGAGTAGTAGTTTGGTGTATTTTTCAAGGTAGGCGGTTTTGTCTGTGGGGTCTTTTGCCGTGAATGCAGCCAAATAATTTGCTTCTTCGTCAAGTTGATACGCGTAGAAATTATTGATGTCTTCTTCTACTGATGGTCTTAGTTTGATGTCTATCATTTTATTTTTTGTTTGGTAAAGTTATTGAGTTTTTCGGAGGAGATTACATGAAAATACTGATTGGCTGGTGGGGTAGTGGTAATTGAGACAGTCACAGTACTTGGGCTTGATTGGAATCGCAGTATTATTGATTTATGAAGTGTTTACGAATTTTGTTTCGCTCTGTGAATAAAGTACAGGTTACAGTATTGATTGGTGTCTTGGTTCTGATAAAATTGGGATGATAACAAAATGTTGTGATATGCTAATGTGTCCATTCACTATGGCTAACGGGTAAATGATTTAATTCCTCTTTGTATGACTTCCATTTTGGCATAAACTTGTCAAGATATGCTAAGAATCGGTCATTATGGTGTCGTTCAAGTAAATGAACCATCTCATGAACAATAATATATTCTAGGCAGTTAATTGGTTTTTTTGCCAATTCCAGATTGATCCAAATTCTTTTCTTTTCTATGTTGCAAGTACCCCATTTGGTTTTCATTTGTTTTACTCCCCAGTCTTCAACAGTTACACCTATTATCTTTTCCCATTTGTTAATCAGCAGGGGGATTTGATTTTTTAGTTGTTTACGGTACCATTCATTTAAGATACTTTGACGCTGCTCAGTGCTTGTATTGGGTCTTACAAAAAGGTCAATGTGAGATTTAGTTTTAATGATAACTTTTGGTGGGGCATCCAGTTCTGTAACTCTTAGTAGATATCTCTTTCCTCCAAAGTAATGACTTTCTCTCTCCGCAAATATTCTCGGTGATTGTCTCTCTTGTTTTTCAAACTTGCGTTGATTCTTTTTTATCCAAGCGAGTTTTGAAATAGCAAATAATTTTACTGCTTCGTCATCAATATTTAAGGGCGCAGCAATCCTAATTCTACCTGTAGGAGGATAAACAGATAGGTGCATATTCTTGATGCTTTTTCGAACAACATCAATTGTAAAGTCACTTATTTCTATCTGATGCATCTTAATATTCCTTTTGATTAGAAACTAAATCAAAAATTTTATTCACCATTGCTTCGTCAGTAATTCCGTACTTTTCCAGCACTTCCTTAATTGCCAACTCAACTTTTCTACGTTTAATATGCGTACTTCTCCATTCATCGTCTTTTACATAACGAACTTGTTCATCCATTGCAATCGAGAGCTCTTCATTTTCTTCAAGGTTGTCGTATAGTGCTTGTTTAGGTTTGGTGTCAATTTCCTTCGGATAAGATTTCTTTGCGTTAGGTTGAATATGCTTAGCTAGTTCTTCGTATCTTTTTAGTAACTCTTCATAAGATATTGCTCCCTCTTTTCTTAAACGGATAAGCTCCAAAAGTAATACACTCATTTTTTCATAATATGCTGGATTTACAGGCATTTCCTGAATAATCGTTTTCCGCATATTATTTTCAATGGTTTCACTCATCGCAGCTTTATTGCCTTTAATACCAGAAGGCAATTTTTCTGTTGCGGCTTCTATTCCGTTTTCAACAATTAATTGTAACAAGGTTGCTTCACCTAAATTAGAGAGCACACGACTAGGGTCCGCTGTTAGATACATATCTAACATCTGTCGCATATCCGGTTCGTATTTTTTTAGGTCTATGTAATCAGAGCTATAATGTTTGATACTATTTCTTAATTCAGCGTAGTAATTTACTTTCTCTTTTATTCTGTTTGCCTCTGCTTGTGTGTAACCTGCTTCAAGTATTTCAGGAGCAATGTTGTTGTAGGCTCTAATGAGAGCAACCGTCAGTTTGTACAAAGTCAACCGCTTTTCTTCATTATCTTTTAGATCATCCTTGTTGGTTGGGTCGCCACAGAAATAGTGATAAAATTGCTCTATTTGCTTAGGGGCCGGAACATCTAAACACAACTGATGCAGAGCTTCAATAGCATCTTCCAATCTTTCCTTTGCTTTCACCAACCTATCAGTTAATAAACCTTTTACATCATCAATATCAAAACCATCAAAGGCATCTGAGGTGTAGTCGGTAATTGATTTATTTAGGTTGTCTAATAAATTTTTGTAGTCAATGATATAACCAAACTCTTTATAATAAGGGTCGTTTTCTTCTTCTTTTCCCAATCTGTTGGTTCGGCATATAGCTTGGAATAAACCATGGTCTTGCATTTGCTTATCAATGTATAAGTAGGTGCAATGTATAGCGTCAAATCCGGTTAGTAATTTATCAACCACAATAAGCAGTTGCATATTAGCCGGTTCTTCTTTGAATTTTTTCTTAGCAAACTTTTCAAAACTTTCTGCATCAGAAAATCCGTAGTCTCTGAGCATTTTCTGGTAAATTTCAAACTGCTCCTTTTTCTCAGTTTCACCGCTGCCTGTTTCTTCTATTTTTATGGTACTTTCATTGGGTTCGTAACTGGTTATGATGCCACATTTTTTTAAGCCAAAATTTTGGAATATCTCGTAATAGCGACATGCTTCATAGATACTTCTTGCAACTAAAATGGCATTTCCTCGGCCGTCTTTTAAGCGTGGTTTGGTAATAAAATCTTTTTTAATGTCGAATACGATTTTCTCCAACCTACTTTTTGTACTCAACACTTTTTGCATGGTTCCCCATTTCTGTTTGAGTTCGGCTTTGGGTATGTCGTTCATTCCTTTGGTTACTATTTCAAACCAATCGTCAATACCTTTTTGGTCTAAAACGTGTTGGTCAACATCTCTCGCTTCATAAAGTAAATCCAACACTACACCGTCTTTTACAGCTTCATCAAATTTATACGTATGAATGTATCTACCAAATACCTCCAAACTTTTCTTTTTATCTTTTTTAAGTAAGGGTGTACCTGTGAAACCAATGAAAACAGCGCTTTCAGGCAATATGCTTTTCATGGCTTTATGCAAATCACCACTTTGGGTACGGTGACATTCATCTATAAATACCACAAAATCGCCTTTGGGTTCAAAATCTTTGTGTTGTTTCAATGCGGTTACAAACTCATCGGCAGTATGTTCGTCTTTGCCTCCAAATTTATGCACCAAACTGCATACCAATCGGGGAGAGGTATTGTTTAAAACTGAAACTAAATCGGCACCACTTTTTGTTCGTTTTATGGTTTCGCCTACACCTAAAAATACACCTTCAATTTGTTCATCTAGTTCTGTTCGGTCGGTTACAATTAATAAGCGTGCTTTAGGATTATTCTCTAAAACCCATTTGGCTAACCATACCATGGTTAAGCTTTTGCCACTTCCTTGTGTGTGCCAAATGATTCCACCTTCTTTTCGCGCCAGGTATTTCTGAGCTTCTTTGATGCCGAAATACTGATTGGGGCGACATAATTTCTTAGTTCCAAAATCAAAAATCACAAAGTTGTGAATGATTTCTAGCAAACGCTCTTTGTTACAAAACTGTATGATGTGCTTATCTAAAAGTATTTCATCCGGATTGTATACATCGTTATCTTCTTTCCATTTCAGAAAGTATTTTTCTTCGGTTTTGGTGGTGCCGTAATACAATCCACTGCTGTCATTACCAGCTAATACCAGCTGAACAGTGGTAAAAAAAGAAGGGTTAAAGTATTTCGACTGATTACTGATGTTTTGTCTTATGCCTTCTGTTGCAGAAACACTGGCTTTTTTTAACTCTAAAACGCCTATTGCAATGCCATTAATATATAAAACAATATCTGGTCTGCGTTCTTTTCCTCCCCGTTTTAAGGTTACTTCTTCGGCAATGGCAAAGTGATTGTTGTGTGGATTTTTCCAATCAATAAAATCAACGTGTTCGGGACGTTTTTTGGCATCAATTTTTTTTGATGTGCCATATCGAAGCATTGAATATACTTCTTTATTTGCTGTGTATAGGTCATCGTTGGTATTGATGTTGGCTTCTTTCTTTAAAGCAAAAATGGCTTTGGTGATGAGTTCATCGCTGTATTTGTTTTGTAGAAATTTTCGCAACTCAGCTTCTTCAATATTGCTGTTGTTGTCTCTTTCCTCCCAATAACCTAAGTATTCGTACTGCAATTGTTCTTTAAACAATTGTACAATGCGGTTTTGGGTGGCACGTTCTTTTTGTCCTACTTTACTCATCGTTTTTTGCTTTAAGTTTTTGTTGGGCAATTTCTACTGCTTTGTGTAATTTTTCCTGCAATACCTTTTGCGGTGGCAAGACTGTCATATAATCTGCCACTCTGATATTGCTTTTGTTTAATTGCATCAGCTCCACATGTTCTTCATTTTTACCTGCACAAAGTATTAACCCGATGGGTGTATTTTCGCCTTCTACTTGTTCGTGTTTTTCGAGATAACGCAGATACAATTCCATTTGTCCTTTGTAGCTGGCTTCAAATTCCCCAATTTTTAAATCAATGGCTACTAAACATTTTAACCTGCGATGGTAAAAAAGTAAGTCAATGTAATAATCTCGGTTATCAATACTGATGCGTTTTTGACGAGCCATAAAGGCAAAATCACTTCCCAGTTCAATAATAAATCGCTGTAACTCGGCTATGATACTTGTTTCCAAATCTTTTTCGGAATACATATCGCTCAACCCCAAAAAATCTAAAAAGTATGGGTCTCTAAAAACCAAATCAGGATTTAGTTTTTGTTCATTTTTAAGCTGTTCTAAGTCGTGTTGAATGGTTAGCTCGGGTTTTTTACTGATGGCAGTTCGTTCATACAACATGGATTGTATGCGTTCTTGTAATTGTCGAGAAGACCATTTTTCGAGTTTGCACATTTGTATATAAAACTCCCGTTTTAGTGGGTCTTCCATATAAATTATACTCCTCAGATGAGTCCAGCTTAATTGTCTACGCAGTGCGTAGATAATTTGCTCATCATTAAAAACAGCCGCAAATTGCATGCAATGCCTTAATTGTTTTTCACCCCAACCTTTACCATATTCCAGTTCTAATTGGGCAGACAGTGTTTGCACAATTTGCTTACCATATTCGGCTCGTTCATTGCCCAAAATTTCATCGTTGATACGTTTACCCACTTTCCAATACAATAAAGTAATCTCAGCATTTACCGCCAAAGCTGCATTTTGCCTGCTATGCTCTATCAGTGATTTAATATCGCTGGTTATGGGCTGTATCTTATTTATTTCGTTGCTCATTAGCGGAATAGTTTTAAATATTGTTCAAATTTACCGACAATAGAAATATTGTAAAAAGCTTATTTGCCATTTTATATTTTCATTTAGTGGTTTTAATGAAAATATAGATTTTTATATTTTCAGTTCAGATTAACGTTTTCATAAACTATATCCTAAAATGCCATTGCTCTTGCCAACTTTTAAAAATATAGTTTCTCAACGGTGTTCTATCATCAGGGTTGGCTAATTTATACTCTTTAATCTGAAACCTTGCACTGGCTGATGGAGTGATTAACTTTCGTAAACGTAAATTTCTTTCTGGATTTGCTAATGCATATTGTTCTAGCAGAGTCCATCTGCTATCAAATAATTCAACCCCGCCTTGCCTGGTAAGATATACATTTTGAATACTAGGTTTATTAATAACGAGCTGAACTAAATCTGTAAATTGAAAATCATTAAAATAATTAGCAATAGAGGTGTCTAAATAAGTGCGAAGCACTTCTTGATGTTCATCGTTTTCTGCTTCAGCATCATTTATTTTTGATACAATATCTGTTAGCGCAATTTGGTTACTGCTGCAAAACTGTTTCCATTGAATTGGAGTTTGTTTCCTTAAATTCAAGTCTGAGTTATATAACCTAGGTAACACATCCCAAAAATAGTTTCTGCTAGTTCTGCCATAAAACCACTCTGCATTATTACCTACTGGCCATAATGGATTAAATGTACCAACTATCAATGTTGTTGGTATAAAATCTATTCTATCAAGATTTAGATAATCCATGAATTTGTGATTACAGGGCATACCTACAAATTTATTCCTAATGATTTTAATATTTCAAATGCTTTATTCTTTGCATCCTGACTAATTAAAGTTTTTTTTGAAGCAATTCTTTTGGGGTCATTGAACAATTTTTTTTTATAACTAACTAATTTATTAATAATTTCTTGTTCAACGGCCTCAACAAACTTTGTCTTATTCTGATGTTCAACATTGTCAAATTCATCTATTTTGAAATAATCAGATTTTACTTCTATAACTTTATTTGCAATTGCTTCTTCAATACAAACACGCTTAGATTTTCCTTCTTCCGGTTTAATTAATCCTTTACTTTCCAGGCCAACTACTAACTGATTGTCTGTACTTTTATAAGGCCTAAAGTGTGCTGTTAATCTATAAAATGGCGAGCGAGCAGCTTTGTGGTATCTATCTCCAGTTTGACCAACATAATAATATGTCCCTTTTGATTTGTGATTTATAGTTAAAACGTAAACAAAATAACCTGTTTGAAACCAATCAGAATTAAATATGATGGGGATGTGTTCCATTTTTTTTTTCATAAATATTATTTTATCATGTTTTTTAGAAAATTCTTTACCACCTTTAAATCTTTCACCTTATCTCTATGTATTTTTCCTCTCGCATCACAGGCAAAATCAAAATACGAAAGGTCAATTACTATAATGCCATATTGAGGTAATACATCTCGTTTTCGCTTGTCGTATAGTTTTCTTTGTTCTCCACGGTGTACACCACTTACGGTTAGTTGGTTTGGTTTATCAAAATGTGTAACGACTTTTGTGTGCTGCTGCTCATTAAACTCAATCACCAGTTTTAGTGATTCATAATACACATCTACCGGTAACTTTGTTCCGGCATCACCACGCAAAAAATCGAAACGGTGTTGGCGGCTTCCTTTCAAACCAAGAATTTCATCACACAAGTCGATTACATAATGTTCATCGCTGTTTATTCGGAGGTTGGTTAATTTAGTTTTTTCTGGAGTTACCGCAGTTGACTTTACGGCAGGATGATTAGGCAGTTGTTTGGTTCTCACAAAAAACCAGTTGGTGTTTTTTAGTTTACGCTCTGCTAACGCATACGGAATATCAGATAACCGATTGGTGGAATCCAATTGGCGAAGGACATTGCGAATTGGTAAACCACTTTTTACATCCTTAGTAAAAATGCCTGCACGGATAAAATAAGGCATCAAATCTTTTGCGGGTATTTTATGTACTGTTGTGTTCAGCTCAAAATACGCACGTATTACCTTATTGATATGTGCAAGTTTCTCCATATCACACCAACCTTATCCTCCCAGTTAATAAATTCTGCATCATTCCCAATTTTACCCTTTTGTATTTCTCCAACTTGGCTTCCAAGGCCGCTATCTCGGCATCCATATCGGATAGAATGGTGGCGATGCGGGTTTGTTCTTCTTTAGATTTTGGGCAATTAATCTTTACCTTCTTGACTATCTCTTTATTCAAATTTAAAACACTACTACCTGAAGCCATTGCTTTGTATTGACTAAGTACAAACTCAGAACTTAATACATAATATAGGAAATCAGAATCAAAATTGTCTTTGTAGTTTTGAATCACAAGCCATCCATCGTGAATACAGCCATTTGTTTTTAAAATGTATGGTCGGCCAAAACTCATTGAATTAGATAATAGAAAATCACCTTCCTTTACATATCGTGACCGAGAAATTCCATCCGGTTTTATTTTCTCCTCAGTGGTTTCAATATATTTTGCCCCTTTACCAACATCACCAATTTTTATCCAGTTAATGCCATCAGTTTGATTAGTCAAAAAATCTTCTATTGGTCTAGGAGAACCTCCACGTGCTATTTCTGATGATTCACCAAGAATCTTCACCCCCCAGCCCTCTTTCGGTTGTAGCAGTTGTTGCATGGCCCCTTGCTTAATCATTCGTTTTTTGGCAATCAGTTTTTCTAAACTGCTTATCAAGGCATCAGCATCGGATAGGGCGGTGGCTATGGCGTTTTGTTCGGATAATTTTGGTTTAATCACTAACAAACTTTTTAATTCAGGTAAGCCAATTCTTAACCTTGTTGACCCTCTACTATTTTCGAATGCTCTTTTTCTAAAATATAAAGAGTTGATATAGTCGTGAATAAACTTCTTTGAAAACTCTTTCTCATTTACTACTAATCTTATTCCGTCAGAAGCCATTAAATAACGTTTTGCTTCATCCGGAATAAAGCACGCCCTTGCAACAGGGTCGCCCATTTTTGAGATTATTATTTCATTGGGATAGATATTACAACTTAATAATTCGTTTGCTTTTTCTTCTGAGGTAAAAACTTGTGATTCATTCAAAAAAATCCCGTCACCAATATTTTGTAATTGTACGATTTGAACACCGTCATTTGTGTAATCTGAAACCTTTAAGTTTGAACCAAAAGGACCTCCTGTGATAGACCACTTTTTACCCTTGTCTGCAATCATTTCAAATGTTGTAACCTCCCAATCACTTGGAATCAAGCCCACCTCGGTTTGTTTGTATTTCTCTTTTATTACTCCCATACAAATCCCATTTTTTGGAGGTGAGCAATTACTTTATTTTCCAGTTCAGCCACATCGGTAGTTTGTTTGGGTAGCGGTGTTTCGTAGCGTTCGGCCAATTCTTTTATACGTTGGGTAAGGCGTTGGCTAATGCGTTCCATTTCGGTTTTTACGCTGCGTTCTAGGCTTGCCATCCATTTATCGTCAACCACCAATTGTTTAATGTCGGTTTCGGTTAAGGTTGTATATCGTGCCAAGGCAAGTGTATCTAATTCTGCCTTTTTTATTTTTACTAAATTACTAAGGGCTGTGTAGTCTTCGGCTATTTTTAAATATTGCTTAAGTGTTTGCACTTCTTTGCGCTCATATTCTACCTCTGGTTCGGCAACCATAGCATAGTTTTTTTCTTTTTTCTTTAGCTTTTTTTGTTGGGCCTCTAGTTCTTTTAAGCGTTTTAATACCGTGTTTTTGTTTACTTTTTCAAAGTCTTCAAACACGCCTCCTTCTCCGTTGTCTTCTTCCAACTCATTTAAGGCAGCGGCATAAACTTCCATTTGGCTTTCTTGTTTATTTATGGCTTGTTGCTCTGCTAAAAAGTATCTGTTTATTACTAAATGCTTGGGTACTAAATCGCAATCCCAACCTTTGTCGGTTTCTTTTCCGGCTTTGTTTTTAACAATAATCCTGTAAGGTTCGGCTTTCCATCCATCTACTGCAATCAAGTAGCAATCGTCTTGCATTACTTCACTCCAATAGTTCATTACGTGTTGGTACACATCGTATTTATCCATCAAGGCTTTACCTGTGTATGTTTGCAACACATCTTCAGCAATTGCATGAATAATTTGTTTAGGTTTAACACCAGCAGAAAGCGTTTTTAAGTAGCTGGTATTCCTTTTTTTCCAATCGGCAAATAGGTTGTCCATTTCCTTGCTGAAAGCCACAAACTCCGGATGCGAAAAGATTTCATTTTTTACCTGTGCGTGTTCAACCGTTAATAATGAATAACCTTTACGTCCATCTTTAAACAATTGTTTGCGCAATGATGGATACACGTTCCAATAGTCTTGCAAGGCATCAATATCTGCATTTGGAATGCCGCCTAATAAATGGGCTTCAATGTCTTGTATGTCCTCAATTTCCTGACTATCGATGTAGCGTGGTATATTTAAATTGAAATCGTTTTTAGGGTCGCTAATTTCTTTGTATGAAACAAAACGGCTAAACTTAGGTACTTCAATTTGCTTGTTGAAGATGTCGGTAATTTTATGAATATCTTGTTCGCGCAAACGGTTTTTGTTGCCATCTTTAATAAAACCTTTGCTGGCATCTACCATAAAAATACCACGTTCTTCATCCGAGAGGTGTTTGGTGGCTTCGGCATGTTCCATGTCTATTACAATAACACAAGCAGGAATGCCCGTACCATAAAACAAGTTGGCAGGTAAACCAATAATGCCTTTAATATAACCTCTTTGAATGAGGTTTTTACGTATTTCACTTTCAACATTACCACGAAACAAAACACCATGTGGCAAAATACAAGCTGCTTTACCCGTGCTTTTTAGCGATTTAATAATGTGCAGCAAAAAAGCATAATCGCCATTTTTGGCGGGTGGAATTTTGCCTTCTTCAAAACGTGAATAATAATCATCAGAAGGATTAAAACCATCCATCCAATTTTTGGAAGAGAATGGCGGATTAGCCACTACAAAATCAAAAGTCTTTAAATTGCCTGTGGCTTTATCAATATGTAAAGGATTAGATAGTGTGCTTTGTCCTTTTTCGATCACAGCTTCGGGGTTGTTGTGCAAAATCATATTCATACGAGCCAAGGCTGCAGTAACCACTGTTTTTTCTTGTCCGTATAAATTTACTTTGGTTTCGGCTTCTTCGGCCACTTTTAGTAATAGGGATCCCGAACCACATGTTGGGTCGTAAATGGTTTGTTTTTCTTTGCTTACTTTTTTTACGCCAATTACTTTGGCCAACACGCGGCTTACTTCCGCAGGCGTATAAAATTCGCCTTTACTCTTGCCACTGTCTGAAGCAAAGTGGCGCATCAAGTATTCGTAAGCATCACCTAATATATCATCACCTTCAGCACGGTTTTTACTAAAGTCTAATGCCGGATTTTCGAAAATGGTAATCAGGTCGGTGAGTTTATCCACCATCTCTTTACCCTTACCTAATTTTTCTTCATCCTGAAAACTGATGACATCAATTACATTCACCAAGTCGTTTTCTTTAGCTAATGCACTGATAGCAACATCAATTTTTTCGCCAATATCCTTTTGTCCTTTTAAGGCTTGCATGTCCTTAAAACTTCCACCTTTAGGAATTGCTATCAATCCTTTAGGATCGTTGGCATATTTGTCGCTTACATATTTTACGAACAACAACACCAATACATAATCTTTGTATTGACTGGGTTCCATTGAACCTCTAAGTTTATCGCAACTTGCCCACAGGGAACTATATAACTCTGATTTTTTGATTGCCATTTATAGTGTCTTATGCCGCAGTTTTAAAGTTTATTTGTGTTGGTAAATTCATAGTTGGTGTCAATTATTACTTGTTGTTGGTCCATGATGCTTGCTTGTAATTTGTTTAGCTGCGAAACTATACCAGTAAATCAAATTTGCTTTATTTTATTTGATGAATTATCTGTGATTGTGTTTTTTGCTGTTTAAAGTTTTACCTCACTAAATAAAGCTTTTGAGGTGGCAAATGCAAGTGTGCCCCCTCATCCCGAAGTTCGCCTGTGGCTCATTCGGAAAGCTCACCTAGCAGGGGAGCAGCGTTTTCGTTTTGTGTTCATCTTAAAAACGGAAATTATTTTTTGAAAGTTAAACTTGGCTTAGGGATTGAAGCAGGCTGCTGTGCAGCGCGGAAAGCCCGACCGTAAAGCCACTTGCATGGTTAGTGCGTTGGGTGTGCTTTAGGGTAAGCCCCCTAAAAATAAACCACACAAAAAAATCCCGCTAGTAAACTAACGGGATTTTTGATGAAAGGTGAAGTGCGTTTTATTTTGCTCTTAACTCTTCAAACACTTTAGCGGCATTAAACTTTTTGGCTTTTTTGCCTTTGCGTATAATTTTTACTTTTACAATGTAGTCGCCTTGTTGAATGGCATCTACTACTTCTTGACCGGTTACCACAAAACCAAAAATGGTGTGGCGGTTATCTAACCAAGGTGTAGCTACGTGTGTGATAAAAAATTGACTTCCGTTGGTGGCTGCACCGGCATTGGCCATGGCTAAAATGCCCGGTCCGGTAAAGCGGTATTGTGGTACAAACTCATCTTTAAAGCTGTAACCTGGTCCGCCTTGTCCGTTGCCTTGTGGATCTCCGCCTTGTATCATAAACTTGGCAATTACGCGGTGAAACTTTAAGCTATCGTAGTAAGGAACACCTTCTGCTTTTGCGGTGTTTTTAATTTTACCTTCGGCCAAACCAACAAAGTTTGCTACGGTTAAAGGCACACTATCCATAGCCAAACGTAACAAAATGGTACCACGTGTGGTTTTCATTTCGGCATAAAGGCCTTCGGTTAATTTTGGCTTTTTAGGTTTTTTCTCTTTTGCTTGGGCTACGCTTACTGCTGTAACCAAAACTAAAATGGCAACTAATAATTTTTTCATAAATAAGTAGTGTTATTAAACGTTAAATCTAAAGTGCATTACATCACCATCTGCTACGGTGTATTCTTTTCCTTCAACACGCATTTTGCCGGCTTCTTTAACGGCTGCTTCCGATTTGTAAGTAATAAAATCGTTGTAAGCAATTACTTCGGCACGTATAAATCCTTTTTCGAAATCGGTATGAATTACGCCTGCTGCTTGTGGTGCTTTAAATCCTCTGGTAATGGTCCAGGCACGTACTTCTTGCACACCTGCGGTAAAGTAAGTTATTAGGTTAAGCAACTTGTAAGCTTCTTTAATTAACTTGGCCACACCCGATTCGGTTAAACCCATGTCGGCTAAAAATGCTTCACGGTCTTCAAAACTTTCTAAGCCTGCAATATCAGACTCAATAGCTGCACTAATCATAATTAAACCTGCGCCTTCTTTTGCAGCAGCTTCTTTTACCATGTCAACATATTTGTTACCGTTTACTACCGATGCTTCATCAACATTACAAACGTATAATACGGGCTTTGCGGTTAACAAATAAATGTCTTCTACAAACTTGGCTTCATCTTCGGTAACCGGGCAGTTACGTGCAGATTGACCCGATTCTAAATGGTTTTTATATTTTAACAAAGCAGCTTCTGCTTTGGCCGCATCTTTATCGCCTGTTTTGGCAGCACGGCTAATGCGTTGTAATTTTTTATCGATACTTTCAAGGTCTTTTAACTGCAATTCGGTATCAATAATTTCTTTATCGCGTATTGGGTTTACGCTACCATCAACGTGAATAATATTGTCGTTATCAAAACAACGCAATACATGCAAAATAGCATCGGTTTCGCGAATGTTGGCTAAAAACATATTACCCAAACCTTCGCCTTTGCTGGCACCTTTTACCAATCCGGCAATGTCTACAATTTCTATGGTGGTAGGTACAATACGCTGTGGGTTGACGAGTTTAGCCAATTCGTTCAGGCGCTCATCAGGAACAGTAATGGTTCCCACGTTAGGTTCTATGGTACAAAACGGAAAGTTTGCCGCTTGTGCCTTAGCGTTACTTAAACAGTTAAATAAAGTTGATTTACCTACGTTGGGTAATCCTACAATTCCACACTTTAATGCCATGCTTTGTCTAGTTTATCGTGTTGCGGTTTTGGCCACAACATTTGTTTTAATCTTACTTAATAAATTGTTTCATATCCATAATTAGCTTTTCGGCTAAGTGATTGGCAGTTGCTTCACTTTGGCTTTCGGCATAAATACGAATAATAGGTTCGGTGTTTGATTTACGAAGGTGAACCCATTCTTTATCAAACTCTATTTTAACACCATCAACCGTATTAATGGGTTGTTTGCTGTATTTGTCTTGTACTTTTTGCATCAACCCATCTAAGTTAATTTCAGGGGTTAATTCAATTTTCTTTTTGGCAATAAAATAATCGGGGTAACTGTTGCGTAATATGCTGCACAGTTTGTTTGATTTTGCCAAATGCGTTAAAAATAATGCAATACCCACCAAGGCATCACGACCATAATGACTCTCAGGGTAAATGATACCACCATTACCTTCGCCACCAATTACAGCGTGTGTATCTTTCATCATTTGCACCACATTAACCTCGCCAACAGCACTTGCACAGTAGCTGCCTTTGTGTTTTTCAGTCACATCGCGCAATGCACGTGTTGATGATAAGTTAGAAACGGTATTGCGTTTTTGTCCTAATCTTTCTAAGGTTTCGTTGCTTACATTTTTTAGCACGTAATCGGCAACAGCTACTAAAGTATATTCTTCGCCAAACATGCTGCCATCTTCGTTCACCAATGCTAAACGATCAACATCAGGGTCAACCACAATACCTAAATCGGCTTTGGTGCGCACCACTTGGTTTGATATTTCGTGTAAGTTTTCGGGTAATGGCTCGGGGTTATGCGGAAACTTTCCATCAGGTGTGCAGTAAATTTCTACAATATCGTTTACACCTAATGCTTTTAACAACATAGGCACAGCAATACCACCTGTAGAGTTAACGGCATCCACCACTATTTTAAAGTTTTTGGCTTTAATGGCTTCTACATCAACCAACTCAAGGGCTAATATTTTATCAATGTGTTTTTTAATGGCGTTGCGTCTTTCGGTAACGGTTCCAATTTTGTCAACCAAGGCAAAATCAAAATCGGCTTTATCGCCTAAAGCAAGCACTTGTTTGCCTACTTCATCGCTAATAAATTCGCCTTTTCCGTTTAATAATTTAAGGGCGTTCCATTGTTTAGGGTTGTGGCTTGCAGTAAGAATAATACCACCATCGGCATTCTCTTCAGTAACCATTAACTCAACAGTTGGTGTGGTGCTTAAACCAAGGTCAATCACATCAATACCTAAACCAATTAAGGTTCCGGTAACTAAACGGTTTACCATGTCGCCACTAATGCGGGCGTCTCTGCCTACCACAATGCGGCAAGTTTCTTTATCTTTTTTAATAATGCTTCCAAAGGCTGCAGTGTATTTTACCACATCAATAGGGGTAAGGGCATCGCCTGCTTTACCGCCAATTGTACCTCTAATGCCTGAAATTGATTTAATTAAAGTCACGTTACAGTGTTTTTTTAGGGACGGCAAAAATATCATTTGCAGCCTTGTTAACCAAGTTTGATTTGTAACAGCTTGATAACGTTGTGGCTTGATATTAAAATGTGGTTTGATATTTTAATGCTGCACTTGTTTTTACTTATAAAACCCAAAGAGGCAACTTAAAAAATTACCACTTAGTCTTATTTTGTTTGGGTTGATAAGATATTGGCTTATTCTTCGCCAATATTGTATAATTTGGGGTAAAAATAACTAAACTTGCCGAAGCAATGCAAGCTAATAAAGAATGGTTCAGCGAGTGGTTTGACTCGCCCTATTATCACATTTTATATAAAAATCGCGATGAGCGTGAGGCGGAGTTTTTTTTAAGAAACTTAGTTGATCATTTGGCGTTTACACACGAGCAAAAATTAATTGATTTGGCTTGCGGAAAAGGCAGGCATAGTATTTATTTAAATAGTTTGGGGTTTGATGTAACAGGGGTTGATTTGGCCGCTCAAAGCATTGCAGCCGCAAAACAATTTGAAAACAGCAGGTTGCATTTTGAAGTGCAAGATTTAAGGCATTTGCCTTACCAAAATAGGTTTGATGTAGCCTTAAATTTGTTTACCAGTTTTGGCTATTTTGATTGTGATGATACCAACCAAAATGTGATGCGACAAATCAACCAAATTTTAAAACCTGATGGTTTGGTGGTGATTGATTTTATGAATGTGGATTGTGTGCTGGCAGGTTTAATTGCTTATGAGCAAAAAGTGGTTGATGGCATACAATTTACTATTACGAAAACAGTTAAAAACGGAATTTTACTAAAACGCATAGAGTTTAGCGATAAAGGTAAATCGTATAGTTTTAGTGAGGAAGTACAAATATTAAAGTTGGCTGATTTTGAACGTTTGTTTGAAATTGCCGGGTTTGAAAAAGTGGCGGTATATGGTAATTACAACCTGGATGTGTTTGATGTAAAACAAGCCGATAGGTTAATTATAGTTGGACGTAAACATGCTTGAAACGCTTAAACAAATAGATACCGATTGGTTTTTGGCCATTAACAATGGTTGGCAAAATGCCTTTATGGATTGGTTGTGCCCATGGTTGCGTCAACCCAAAACATGGATTCCATTGTATGCGTTGGCCATTTGGTTTTCGTGGAAAATGTATGGTAAACAAACGTTATGGATAATACTTGGTGCGGGTTTATTGGTGTTAATTTCCGATCAGTTTAGTGCCAATTTGGTTAAAAACACGTTCGAACGTTTGCGCCCGTGCAACGACCCCATACTTAAACCAAAAGTACATTTGCTTACTTATTGCGGTGCAGGTTACAGTTTTATGAGCGCACATGCTACCAACCATTTTGCCATTGCAGTTTATTTTAGCATGGTGTTTAAATGGCACTTACCACGTATGTTGCCTTATGCATTAATTTGGGCGGCAAGTATTGCGTTATCTCAGGTTTATGTTGGTGTTCATTATCCTTTTGATGTAATTTGCGGAGCCATAACCGGTGGTGTTTTTGGATATTTAGTATCAGTAGTGGTGCGTAAAAAATTAGTTGTTATAAAATGAGTTGGTGGTTTTACATATTGTTGATTGCTTTTCCGTTAACAGGTGGAATAATTGGTTACTATGCTAACCTCAGCAAAAAGTTAAACATAAAAGTATTGTTGGCATTTGCCGGTGCTTATTTGTTATCGGTGGTGTTGTTTCATTTAATACCACACATTTATGCAGAGGCCAATGTGTTATCGGGCGTATTGTTGCTAGCCGGATTTTTCTTTCAGGTTTTTCTTGAAAAATTTTCGCGTGGGGTTGAACACGGACATTTACACATGCATCAACATGGAAAAACCAACAAACTTATACCATACGAAATTTTAATTAGTTTAAGCCTGCACAGTTTTATGGAAGGTATGCCTTTGGGTAGTGGTTTACTTGAAAACAGTAAAAGCGAATTGTCGTTTTTGTTTGGTATTGTGAGCCATGAAATGCCTGCGGCTTTTGCCATGGTAAGTATATTAAAAGCCAGCCATGTTAAACCAAAATTATTGCAGTGGTTTATTGTAATTTATGCCAGCATGAGTGCCATGGGAGCGGGTATAAGTGCATTACTCAAAAACAGTGTAGATCCGCATATGTTTGAATATTTAATGGCATTTGTAGTAGGTACATTTTTACATATTGCTACTACCATTTTGTTTGAGAATAGTGAAGAACATCGTTTTAGCCGCAACAAAGTTTTGGCCATCATTGGTGGCGTTTGTTTGGCTGCGTTTGTGAGTTTGTAGCATAGTCTCAATTATTTCAGTATTGAATTGTGTGAGGGGTTTTCAGATTGTAGATTGAAGTGTATTGAATAGTTAGTGTATATTCAATTTAGTCTATATGTATATTCGTTAGTTGGCAATAGGTTTTATGGTTGCAGGATTATTTGCATTATGACTATTTTCTGCAATGCGTTAAGGTTTTTACATGAATGAATGTGTTCTTTGTTGAAAATTCTGTTAGAATAAAAATTGTTCTACTTTTGGGTTGGCACCCAAACCGCCTTCACTTTTTTCTTGATAAAAAAGTAAACAAAAAATCAAGGCTTATGATGATTTTACTACAATCTACAGTGCCTGTTTTTGCAACACAATCCCAGCCATTTCGCTACGCTTCATTTCGGGATTGCTTACCAGGCCCTACCCGCAAACAGTCACCTTGATTGTTGCGTAAAATCATCATAGGCCGTATGGAATCCTTCAAGCATTATTCAGCATTCAATCTTGAGTTTATTTTATATTTAATCTGCATTCGATAAGACCTGATTGAATGACTCAGCGTGCGGTGTGCTTTAAACGATTTGGCGGGGCCGCCTTCTGCGGGTGGAATCACCAAGGGCCAAGGGGCGGTTGGTTTGTGCATGTTGGTGATGAAGCGCCTTTAAATCGTTTGATTTTTTGCAGTACTTTTTTCTAAAATGCTTTAGCATTCAGCGAGGCATTTAAACAACTAAAAATTGGAGCTAAAAAAGTGCGAAAAGAATGAAAATAATCTTTCTTGTGCTTGTACACCAAACCGACAATATTTAACAATATAGCAAGTCCGTTTTTGCCGCTCAATCATAGCCACTAAGTTTCCGATTGTAAATCCCGGATGCAGCTTCGGGATTGCTTACAATGGCTACTGCAAAAAAAAACTCATTGATTGTTACGTAAAATCACCATAGGCCATATGGAATCCTTCAAGCATTCTTCAACATTCAATCTTGAGTTTATTAATTCTTAACGCATGATAGAAAGTTCATCTTGCATAATAAATTGCGTAAAAAAAGCTGAACCTTTTGGATTCAGCTTTTAAAATATTGTTTGTTTTATTGTAAGGTTACTACTTCTTCGCCTGCTTCATTTATCAAGCCCCTTCGGCCGTTTAAGGATACAATAGCAAGGCCGTTTTTAAATGGGCCAATAAAGTCGTATTTAACAGGAATATACTCTTCACCCGCTTCGTTGATAAAGCCGTATTTGCCGGCAATTTCAACTTTAGCTCTGCCTTTTTCCCAAGGATAAATTTGATCGTATTTAACAGGTACAAACTCTTCACCTGCTTCATTTATAAAACCTTGTTTTCCATCTTTTTCTACCTTGGCAATTCCGTTTTTAAACGGGTGGATAACATCATAACCTGATGCAGGTTTTTTGCCTCCTTTTTGTGCAAAAGCAGTAACAGAAAATAATATAACTATACTTAATAAAAATCCTCTCATTGCGTAAATCTAAATTTAGCCAAATATATGAGTTTGAGTATTTATTTCTAATGCAAGTCGCATTAAAGTGTAAATTTATTGATTATCAGTGTAAAAAATAATTAAAAATTACCTTCTGCGTTTTTTACGTTTTTCTTCTTTACGTGCGTTTTTGTCAACCTTTTTGGTAATTCTTCTGGCCGTTGCTACTTCTACCACGTCTAAATCTATCTGGCGTTTTTGTAGGTCGGCTTGCTTAACTGTTACTTTGATTTCTCCTCCCAACTGAAAAATTTTACGCGATCGTCTTCCGATAATCCATTGGTTAAATTCATCGTAGTCGTAAAAGTCATCCGTTAAATTGGCAAGTCTTACCAAGCCTTCACACTTGTATTCAGTAATCTCTACATAAATACCCCATTCGGTAACTCCACTGATAATGCCATCAAACTGTTCGCCAATAAATTGTTTAATGTATTCTACCTGTTTGTATTTAACACTGGCACGTTCGGCCTCAGCCGCTTGTATTTCCATTTGTGACGAGTGTTTGCATTTTTCTTCATACTCTGCATCGTTTGCTGATTTGCCTTTATGTAAGTATGAAAATAACAAGCGGTGTGCCATCAAATCAGGATACCTGCGTATGGGCGATGTAAAGTGTGTGTAGAAATCAAATGCCAAACCATAATGACTTGTTTTCTTGGTGCTGTAGTAGGCTTTCATCATGCTTCGCACAGCCATACTTTGAACAATGTTTTGTTCCGGCTTACCTTCCACATCATTTAATAAATTATTAAACGAGGTTGATATGGCTTTTTGTGAAGTGGTTTGAATACTCAATCCAAAACGTGCTGCAAATAAATTAAATAGTTTTAGTTTTTCTTCGCTTGGTGGTTCGTGCACACGGTACACAAATGTTTTGGGTTGTTTTTCACCTTTCATTTTATGGACAAATTCGGCCACTGTTCTGTTGGCCAAAAGCATAAACTCTTCAATCATCTTATGTGCATCTTTGCGTACTTTTTTGTAAATGCCAATAGGTTTATAGTTTTCGTCTAACTTAAATTTTACCTCTTCGGTTTCAAAATTTACAGCACCATTTTTAAAGCGAGCTTTGCGCAAAATCAATGCAATGTCGTTTAGTATGTTAATCTCTTTTGCAAAGTCACCCACCTTACTTTCAATGCGGTCTTGCGCTTCTTCATAAGCAAAACGTCTGTCACTGTATATTACAGTTTTACCAATCCACTTGTCTAAAATTTCACCTTCTGTGTTCATTTTAAATACGGCACTAAAGGTTAGTTTCTCTTCGTGCGGACGTAAAGAGCACACACCGTTACTTAGCTTTTCTGGTAACATAGGTATGGTTCTATCAACCAGGTAAACAGAGGTTGCACGTTCAAAAGCCTCAGCATCCAACATACTGCCGGGTGTTACATAATGCGATACATCGGCAATATGAACACCAATTTCATATATGCCATCTTCCACTTCTTCAATAGAAAGTGCATCATCAAAATCTTTTGCATCTTCAGGGTCGATAGTAAATGTGGTGATTTTTCTAAAGTCCCTGCGCTTGGCTATTTCATCTTTGGTAATTACATCCGGAATACTTTCTGCTTCTTTTTCTACTGCATCCGGAAATTTATTGGCAAAACCATACTCGGCAATAATGGCATGCATTTCGGTATTGTGGTCGCCCGGTTTACCTAATATTTCAATAATTTCTCCAATAGGATTGCGGTGTTCGTTACTCCAATCAAGCACACGTGCAACTACTTTTTCACCATTACGGGCTTTGTTTATTTTACCTTCAGGAATAAAAATATCAATAGGTACACGCTTGTCATCAGGCGAAACAAAAGCATAGTTATGCCCCAACTCAACCACACCAACAAACTCTTCACGTTTGCGTTTAAGTACTTCCACCACTTCGCCCTCCACACGGCTGCCGCTTCGTTTGGCAAATAAGTTTACTTTCACGGTATCGCCATGTAAACCGGTATTTAAATTTTCGCTGCCTATGTAAATATCATCTGTAGTTTCGCTTCCTTCTTCGGGTATTACAAAGCCTGCACCACGTTGTGTTATTTCTAACCTTCCGGTTATAAAATGGGTAGTTAACAAGGCTAAATATTTGCCCGGCATTACTTCATCAATCATTCCATCTTTTTCCATTTGTTTCAATGTTCTGATGATGTAGTTTTTACCTTCAGTGCTTTCTATATTCAGTGCCGCGCAAATTTGTTTGTAGTTAAATGCCTTCTTACTGTTTGATGCAAAAAAACGTTCCATTTCTTTGCGCACAGTTTTTAAATTCTTCTCTCTTTTCATATTCTAATTTACCTTGGTAAAAGTAAGCATTATAGGCTTAGGTTGTTTGTTATGTTTTTGTGGGTTGATGTATGGTTATTAACTCATCACCACATCGTGTTCATCTAACAACGACTCGCCTCTAAATCTAAGTATGAGTTGTGCTACGGTTACCACATCTTTTTGGCAATAAGTTTTGATGCGCTCCAGGTCTTTTTCATTCCAATAAACCGTCCAAACCTGGCTGCCATCAATATCATCCTTTGGTGTTGGGATATCAAAAGTTGCGGCCAATAATTCAAGTGAAGTAAAGTTTTTAAAATCGCCAAACTTCCACAATTCCATGGTGTCTAAATGATTTACCTCCCAAGGCTTTTTACCTGCAATGTTGAGTATATTTGGAATTTCAATACCGTTAATTAACATCCTGCGGCACATGTAAGGAAAGTCGAACTCTTTACCATTGTGAGCGCAAAGCAGGTTATCAGGGTCGTCAAAATGCCTACTGAGCATGGTAGTAAATTCTTCCAACAGCAGTTTTTCATCATCGCCATAAAATGATTTTACCCTAAATTGCCAGTAGTTTCCACTACGGTTAAATATACCAACCGATATACAAATAATTTTACCAAACTCGGCATATATACCTGCCCGCGGATAGATATCTGCAGAAGTTTGTGATTCGTCACGTTTGATAAAAGCCGATTTTTTATCCCAAAGCTGCTGCCATTTTTCGGGTGCATTTTGGTAGTTTGGGTATTGTGGTACTGTTTCAATATCAAGCACCAACAATTTTGTTAAGTCGAGGTTTTGTAACATACACTTGGGTAATTATGGTTACTTCGATGTTACGGTTTTTATTTTTAATTTAAAAGAGGGAGTATCGGTTATTAGTTGATAGGTTTATTGGCTATTGGTTTGTAGTTTATTGTTTGTTGTTTGAGGTTTGTGGTTTGAAGTTTTCAAATCTCCAACCTCTAGCTTCTAACCTTGAGTCTCCAACATTTATGATGCGAATCATGGTTATTGATTGTATAATATTGATAGATTTGAAACATGAATAAATTTAGCTTATTGCTGCTCTCATTCGCGTTTGTGTTTGCTTGTAAAAAGAAAACAGAAACTATAAAGCCAATGGTTACTGATATTACAGAATCTGTTTATGCATCAGGTGTTATTAAAGCCGAAAATCAATATCAGGTATTTGCCACTGTAAATGGAATCATCAATAATATTTTTGTTACCGAAGGTGATGAGGTAAAAAAAGGAACGCCACTGCTTTCACTGGTAAATGAAACATCAAAATTAAATGCGGAAAATGCGCGATTAGCCGCATCGTTTAATGATTTTGCCAATAATAAAAGTAAGCTGAACGAACTGAAAGTAAATATTGATTTCGCTAAAAATAAATGGCTTATTGATTCTTCATTATATTACCGTCAGTTAAATTTATGGAATCAACAAGTAGGCTCGCAGGTTGATTTAGAACAGCGTAAATTAGCTTTCGAAAATGCACGTGCTTTATACCAATCGGCTTTGTTAAAGTACGATGACTTAAAACGTCAGCTAAGTTTTGTATCGCAACAATCAAAAAATAACCTACAAATTTCAGAGCAACAAAATCAGGATTTTGTTATAAAGAGTGAGGTTGATGGTAAAGTGTACAGTATTTTAAAAGAAAAAGGGGAGATGGTAACTACGCAAACGGCTCTGGCTGTTGTTGGGTCGACACAAAGTTTTAGGGTAGAGTTGCAGGTGGATGAGTATGATATTGTAAGGTTAAAAAAAGGGCAGTTGGTACTGATTAGTTTAGACAGTTACAAAGGCGAAGTATTTGAAGCTTTGATTGAAAAAATAAATCCGTTGATGAACGAACGCACCAAATCTTTTTTGGTAGAAGCAAAGTTTATCAATATACCACCGGTGTTATACCCCAATTTAACAGTAGAAGCCAATGTGGTTATTCAAACCAAAAAAAATGTGTTAACCCTGCCACGTAGTTTGGTAAGCGATGATGGTTTTGTTACCACAAAGAATGGAGATAAGGTAGCTGTTAAAGTGGGTTTAAAAGATTACGAACGCGTAGAAATTTTGTCGGGAATTACAGCCGATGATGAAATTATTGGAAGCATAAAATGAACACCAAACTAATTTTTACCATTGCAAAATCTCTGCTGATTGCGCGTTGGCGACAAACACTGGTAGCAGCCATTGGTGTTACGTTTAGCATTACCATGTTTATTACCCTTTTGGGTTTTATGACAGGTTTAAATGATTTATTGGATGGTTTAATTTTAAACCGCACGCCACATATTAAACTGTACAACGAACTTAAAGCAACACCCAATCAACCTATTGCCATAAGCGACAAGTTTAAAAACCATCACCACTTTATACACTCGGTAAAACCAAGCGGCACAAGAGCAGAAATTTACAATTATGGTGCCATAGTTGATGTGCTAAAAAACGATAAAAGAGTGTATGGTGTTGCACCAAAATTAGTGGCGCAAGTTTTTTATAATGTAGGTGCAATTGATGTAACTGGCGTAATAAATGGTATTGATGTAGATGCAGAAAACAAACTGTTCTTTTTTAAAGATTACATCATAACCGGAAATTACATTGATTTAAAAAATACACCTAACAGCATTATTTTAGGAAAAGGATTGGCTGATAAAATGTTGGCTAATATTGGTGATGTGGTACAAGTTACTACACCCAAAGGCGATAGGATTCAATTAAAGGTGGTGGGTTATTTTCAATCGGGTTTGCAAGATTTTGATAAAATACAAAGTTATGCCTCGTTGGGTACCGCACAAAAGTTATTGGGTAAACCAAGTAATTATGTAACCGATATTCAAATTAAATTAACAGACATGAAATTGGCTCCTTTAGTAAGCAAAGAATACGCAAAGGTGTTTAATGTTGATGCGGAAGATATACAAACAGCCAATTCACAATTTGAAACAGGAAGTTCGGTAAGGTCTATTATTTCTTATGCCGTTGGAATAACGTTATTGGTGGTTGCCGGCTTTGGTATTTACAACATTTTAAACATGATGATTTATGAAAAAATGGACTCCATTGCTATTTTGAAAGCCACCGGATTTTCGGGCAAAGATGTTAACGCCATATTTGTTTCCATTGCTTTAAGTATTGGTTTTTTTGGTGGATTGGCCGGGTTGGTTTGTGGTTTTGGCTTATCGGTGGTAATTGATAATGTACCTTTTAATACGGCAGCATTACCTACCATCAAAACATATCCCATTAACTACAATCCTAAGTTTTATGTAATCGGAACCATATTTTCTTTAATCACCACTTATTTTGCGGGGTTGTTTCCTGCGCGCAAGGCCAGTAAAATAGATCCTGTAGTAATTATCAGAGGGAAATAACATGAGCGTAGTATTACAAGCAAAAGGGATTAGTAAAAACTTTCACGACCCTATTACCATTCAGGTTTTAAAGGAGGTGAGTTTTGAAATCAACAAAGGGGAGTTTGTTTCGGTAATAGGAAAATCAGGTTGTGGTAAATCTACTTTACTTTATATTTTATCAACCATGGATACCGATTACGAAGGCGATTTGCTGATTGATGGTGTGGCCATGCGCAGTAAAAAAGAAGGTGAATTAGCTTTGGTTCGAAACGAAAAAATAGGATTTGTTTTTCAGTTTCATTATTTGTTAAACGAGTTTAGTGTACTGCGCAATGTGATGTTGCCCGGTTTAAAATTGGGTAAATATTCGGAGCAGGAAGTCGAACATCGTGCCATGGAAAAGTTGCGTATTTTGGGTATTGATAACGAAGCGCACAAAATGGCCAATCAGCTTTCGGGCGGACAAAAACAACGCGTGGCCATTGCACGTGCTTTAATAAACGACCCTTTAATTATAATGGGTGATGAACCTACCGGAAACTTGGATAAAAAGAACAGCCAAATTGTGTTTGATATTTTTAACGAATTGGCTCACGAGTTTAAACAAACCTTATTGATTGTTACCCACGATAACGAGTTTGCCCAAAGCACGGATAGGATTATTGAAATGGAAGATGGAAGAATCATTAGAATGTAATGAGATTAAACAAATGCAGGCTTACTCATTTATAGATTACACAAACCAACATAAAACATTAAGGACTTACCAAGTGTATGCCTACATTAAAATATAAAGCACCACTTAACTCATTAATCATAGCGTATTGTTGTGTGCCGAAAAATCCCCTGAAAAAATCACGTCCATTTTTCTCGGTATTGTCTGCATGGTACGAAAAATCATAGCGGTACCCTGCTTGAATACTGCCCCATATAAAACCGGAAATTTGTCGTTGGTATTCCATTCTAAAACGTAGTTCACCTCTTCTTAACTCTAGCTCTTTTCCGGCTGCAGTTGTTATGCCACCAATTCTGTAGCTTTGTCCATCAAGTTCGTATCCACCTAAAATAAGGCTTCTTGCACTAAAGTTTTTTCTTACATGTACCCTTGCAGGGAATAAAATTTCTGTTCCCCATGTTCGGCTTGGTGCTGTCCAGTTAAACAATAAAATAGGCACATAATTTAATTCGCCTGTACGGTAAGTACGCGATAAACCTACGGCCCATTGTTTTCTGTCGCTTGGTCGTTTACCCCACAACACCGATGCTGAGTACCTTAAAAATCGTATTCCTTGAGGATTGTCTATGGCATAATTTCCACTTAAATCGGCAGCGAATTGCGCCAGTAAAAACTGCTTTTCGTTTAGTGGTTTAAAAATGGTAGAGTGAAGTCCCATGGTTGTTAAACCATTTTTTGAAATGTTTGGAATCAATGAGGAATCATTTGAAGGGCTTTTTACATCGGCAAAGTTGTAATTGGTTCTCCAAAAGTTTCCGCCTAATTGCCACAAAAATTTGTTGCTTGATATCACCGGAATATTGGCAAACAACCTTAAACCACCGGTGCTGTTTGCTTTAGCAGTCTCGTTGTAGTTGTTAATGGTTGTACCATCATCATACTTGCCTTGAGAAGAGAGCTGCATGTTGTATGGCATTTGATGATCCCAAGCCACAGAAACAAAACGTGATGGACTTAAGTCAAAAATTTTCGGACTACAATAGGTTATGCTCTTCCCATCAGTAGGTGTAGCATTCTCGTAAATAGAGAAGTCTTCCTCTTCTTGGGTAGTATTAATAGAATCGGTTTGAGCAAATAGTTGTGTGCAGCCTAATAAAAAAATAAGAGGGTAATTTTTTTCATTAGTTAGCTTTTATTTCCAATCGTTTCCAAACATCTGTTCTTCCTAGTGCCTTAACGCCAATATAACCTCTAATTTCTAAGGTGTTTTTATCTTTCATATTAATCTCACAGCTGTAAGTGCTTCCGTTTTCAGGGTCATAAATTGTGCCCTCATTCCATTGGTCTTTACCGGCATAAACAAAATCTTTTAACATTCGGTATCCTTTTAAAGGAACATTTCTCATCGACTCATCGGGATTATTTTTATCAACTTTTGGTTTTTGCGTAGTAGGATCATTGGGTTCTTTTAACCAAACAATTTTACCATAATATTTGGTTCCAATTTTTTCAATTTTAATTTTAGCCTTTCCATTGCTTGGTTGCCAAATACCAATTAGTCTGTCACCTTCATCGTTTGATGTAAAAGCAAAGCACAACATCACTAAGGCTAATAAAGAGAATAATTTTGTCATTAATTTCATAATAGTATTTATTATTTGGTTAATATTTTAAATGTAAGATTTGCTTTAAAGTTAAATGTAGCCTCCATGTCTTTTCTCAGATTGACGTCCAATAAAATGATAAAATCATCACTATGAACAATTTTATTCAGTCCATCTTGTTCATTAGCTATGGTTAGTGCAACCTCTTTTTGGTTTAATGGAAGTGGATTTACAAAAGCAATTTTCTTCATATCAGAATTGTTACTTACCATTTGTAGGGATAAATCTTGTATTACATCACTTTCTATACTATCCGGTAATGTAATGGTGGCCGACTGTAATATTACATCCTCTAATTGTTCGGGATTGATGTTATTATTTTTTAGTACATCCTTAACAGCCAATTGAAAGGTATTTGGCCCTTCAAAGTATGGCCCTTCTGCTTCCAGTACAACATCTTTTAATTCAATTACATTTTCGGTTTGTTTTCCGCAAGAGAACAAACCAAATACAACCAATACAATCAAATATACATTTTTCATACAGTGTTAACTTTATGATGTAAAAATAGTTTTATGTATGATTTTTCCAAATACATTACTTTTGTTTATGATATGGTTTGTTTAATACACTTTGGTGTATGAATAAATAAAAAACGCGCGGCTTGCATGCAAGCCGCGCGTTTTTTATTAAATGTTTTGTGCCGGATTAACTTACCAACTTCCACCGCTTCCGCCTCCGCCAAATCCACCACCACCAAATCCACCGAAGCCTCCACCTCCGCCACCACCACCGGAAAATCCTCCACTACCAAATGTTCCACCCCAGAATATAGGTCCACCAAAACCACCACGGCTACGGTTTCCTCTTCCGCCACCACCCCTGCTAAATAAAATAATCAGGATGATGATGATAATAATGATGACAAAAGCTGAAGGACCTTTTTGTAGCGGTTTGTCTTCTTTGTCGTTAACAAATTCGCCACTTGCCAATTGCATGATGGTAGTGGAAGCATCATCCAAACCTTGGTAATAATTTCCTGTTTTAAATGCTGGATTCATTTGTTGTGTTCTGATGCGTGTACTCATGGCATCTGTAATAGTAGCCTCCATACCATAGCCGGTATGAATACGTGCTTTACGGTCGCCAATGGCTACATATAAAAGAACCCCATTGTTTTTACCTTTTTCACCAATGCCCCAAGCTGTTGCTAATCGCTGGCAATAATCAAATAAATCATCGCCTTCCAAACTATTTTCAAGTACTACAGCAATTTGTGTTGAAGTTGTATCGTAATATCCGCGAAGTTTAGTTTCTAGGGCACTCTCTTCAGAAGCACTTAAAACATTGGCATAATCATTTACCAAACGGTTTGATTTTGCAGGAATTTCTTTTGCGAAAGAGATTACAGATAAAAATAAGAACCCAAATGCAAATACTAATTTGGCATAAATACCTTTTCGCAGGGTTAAATTAAATTTCATTTTTTCCTCCCTTTCCAAAAGAAATATCGTTGCTCAATTCGTTGGTATCATTGCTTTGGTAAGGGAAATGTTCTTTTAATTTTTCTCCCGCTTGGGTTATTGCCAAACATAATCCTTCAGCAAATTTACTCTGCTTAAAATAAGTAAGTAAAAGCTCTTTCTCTGCATCCCAAAACTGTTGCGATACCTTTTCGTGTATGCCTTTATCACCTAAAATAGCAAACTTATGGTCGGTGTATGCCAAGTAAAACAATACCCCATTTTTTTGTTCGGTTGCATGCATACCTAATTCTTCAAACACAATTTTTGCGCGTGTATAAGGTTCACCTTCGCAATGCGCTTCAATATGTAAACGAATTTCTCCGCTGGTATTTAACTCAGCCAAACGAATAGATTCAATAATTTGAGTTTGTTCGGTATCAGTAAAAAAAGTTTTAGACATAAAATGGAGTTTAAAATCAAAGCCACAAACAACACAACTGTATAAAATTGTATTGCCTGTGGCTTAATGTTTATGTTATTGTAATTATTCGAAGTTTACGGTAGGCGCTTTTTCAGCTCCTTTATCGGCTTCAAAGTAACCTTTCTTATCAAACCCAAACATTCCGCTGTAAATTACCTGAGGGAATTTGCGGATGTAGGTGTTGTAATCCTTCACTATGTCGTTAAATTTCTGACGCTCCACCGTAATGCGGTTTTCTGTTCCTTCTAACTGGCTTTGTAACTCCAAAAAGTTTTGGGTAGCTTTTAATTGCGGGTACTGCTCGGCAACTACCATTAAGCGACCTAGAGCTTGACTTAACTCGCCTTGAGAAGATTGGAATTTTTGAATTTGTTCCGGTGATAACTTGTTTGCATCAACTTTAATAGATGAAGCACTTGCACGTGCATTAATTACATCAGTTAATGTTTTTTGCTCGAAGTTAGCCACACCTTTTACCGTGTTTACCAAGTTGGGAATCAAATCCAAACGTCTTTGGTAAACGTTTTCTACTTGTGCCCAAGCCGATGAAGTAGCTTCTTGTTTGGTTACCATGTTGTTGTAACTGCCACAACCATTAAAAATAAGTAGCAAAAACAAAGCTGCTACACCTAAAAGAATAATCGTTCCTTTTTTCATGTTTATGTTAGATTGAGTTACTGCAAGATACAAATTGCTTTCCAAACTTTGCCAAACTGACAAATTGCCGCTAATTGTTTACCTATTAATTTGGTGATTTTACCGCTTGTGGTTATACTTGCCAATAAGGCAAAGCCAATAATTGTATGATGAAATTTAACGCAGATTGCATTCACTATAAAGGTCATATTCCATGTAAACCACACAAACAACATGGATATCATTGTGTTGATTGTCCGGCCTACACCAAAGTATCTAAACGTATTTTGATGATTAAACTTGGGGCAATTGGTGATGTGATTCGTACCACACCTTTGGTAGTTAAATTCAAAAAGGAATTTCCTGATTGCAAAATTACCTGGCTTACATGGACACCCGATATTTTACCTTCATCACAGATTGATGAGATATTAAAATGGGATCACAACAGCTTGTTGTACGTTCAACACAGCACTTGGGATATTGCCATTAACCTGGATAAAGAAAAAGAAGCGGGTGCATTGTTAAAAATTGTTGATGCCAAAGAAAAGTACGGGTATGTGTTGAAGGATAATGAAATTCAACCCATGAATGAGCTGGCTGTTCATAAATTTTCAACGGGTATGTTTGATGATGTAAGCAAAGCCAACACCAAAAGTTACCTGCAGGAAATTTTTGAAATATGCGGTTATACTCATCAAGGCGAACCTTATTTAATGGATACGCATGATGAAAAAGGCTACACATGGAATTTACCTAAAGGCAAAAAAATAATTGGTATGAACACAGGCTGCGGTGGCCGTTGGACAACCCGCTTGTGGAGTATTGATAAATGGGTGGAATTGGTTGCGTTATTAAAACAACAACACCCAGATGCCGAAATTTTATTGTTAGGTGGCGAAGCTGAAGATGCGCGTAACAAAGAAATTCAACAACGCAGTGGTGCTTTGTATTTGGGTTATTTTAGTCTGTTTGAGTTTATCAATTTAGTAAACCACTGCGAAATGGTAATTACACAAGTTACCATGGGCATGCACATTACTTTAGCGCTGGGTAAAAAAATTGTGTTAATGAACAATATCTTTAATCCATACGAGTTTGATTTGTTTGGTAAAGGTGAAATTGTTGGCCCTGATAAAGCGTGTAAATGTTTTTACCGTGGCAGTTGTTTAGATGGCACAAGTTGCATGGAAGAACTTCCGGCAAATAAAATTGCGGAAGCGGTGAAGAGACATTTCTAATAACAACCTTTAACCGCTAACTTTTAACGCAAGGCCACAAACCAATCAACCAATAACAAGTCAACTAATAAACCAACTTTCCAATTTTTCCTTTAGGTCCGGCTAAAAAAACGGCTTTACCTTTTTTAGCTTTACGCACCACGTGGAAGGGTGTCTTTGATATATAATTTGAATTTAAATATACTCCATATGGACCACATAATGTAAATCCTCTTAGATAAGATATATGCTCAACACACGACAAGTAATAATGGTCTTTGTTACTCTCTCCAAAAGCTCCATTTAAAGAACTTAGGCTATATGTTTTAAACCGAATTGTTGAATCTAGAAAGTCTCCACCCACTAAAAGATATCCTGCATATTTTGAAAAAGAAAATGCTCCTGAAGATGCATTTCCTTGATCAATTGCTAATTGACGCCAACCTTTTAATTCGGAATTCTTGAATTTATAAATAGCCGAGTACATTCCTCCCGTTACAAACCCAAATTCATTTTTGCCCCAACATCTTAAACTCGTTCCGCTGGCTGCAAATACGGCTTCGCCTTCTATGGCACGGGGTGTTTTGGTGGTGTCTAGTTCTTGCCATGTTTCTCCACCATCTTTTGTTTCAAGCAAAACAAAATGTCCGTTAATGGGGTCGCCAACCAATATGCCACGTTGTTCATCCCAAAAATCCATGGCATCTAAATAGTAAGCACTGTCGGTATTTTTATAAACTTCTTTCCAAGTTAAACCTCCATCAATCGTTTTTAAAATATAAGCCGGAGTGCCGCTGCTCATCATCACGGCACGTTTATCATCAAAGGCTTCAATGTCTCTAAAATCGCTTTTTTCGTAACCTTTAAGTTGGGTGTAAGTAAATGTTTTTCCTCCATCAACACTTCGTGCAAACGTGCCTCTGCTGCCACTTACCCAAATGGTATTATCATCAACTACGCTCAATCCTCTAAAACTGGTTTTGCTTAATACCACACCTTCGCCTAAGCTAAACGTGTTGCTATCTAATACTTGTATTTGGTATTGCGCAAAACACAGCTGGGTTATCATCAACCCCAATAAAACAAAAACTAATTTTAGGTTTGGTATTTGCACGGTACGTTTAAATTTGTTGTTATGTTCAAATATACATTTCTGTTGGCATTACTTTTTGCGGGATGCGTTAATACACAAATTGGTTACTTTGAAGTAAATCCTTATGCGCGTGTTGCCTCAAACAAAATAGACCAACCACTTTATGTAAAATACAGCAGCCGAGTAAACGACACGCACTTGGTTAAAGAGCCTGGTTTTACTATACAAGCCACCGATTTGCATAAGAGCTATTTGTTTGCAACCCAACGTGCTTTTGGTGATTTATTTAGTGAGGTGAAAATGTACATGCCAAGTGATGTGGGATTTATTTTGGAAATACAACAAATGGAACCTAAATGGACTTTTCATGATAAACAAAGTGTAAACCAATTTAAAGATACGTTTAATTTTACCGAAGCTTGGTGTACCATGTATTATGCAAGTACCATTTACAGAAACGATTTGTTGGTTAGCCAATCAACCGGAAGTGTCACTGTTAAGCAAGACGAATTGGATACTTACAAACCCGAGATTATATTTAAAGAAGCTGTAAAACGCAGCATAGCTCAAATGGCGCAAGAGCATTATAATAAGAGGTGATTTCTTTTTTTAACTTTCTCACAGAATTCGCAGACTAACACAGAAATTGGTAAGTAAATAGTAAGCTAATCAACTTCTGTGAACTTCCGTGTATTCTAAGAAACAAACCTCAACCGTGCTGACGCGTAATGCGTCTGACGGTTTCGCGGTTAAACCTTCCGTGAACTTCCGTGTTTTCTGTGAGCCTTAAATAATTGCGAAGCAACCGCTGTGCTCGCTGCGTTTTCGTTGTGCTCGCTGTGGTTATTTCAATTCAATTTCTTCACCAAGTTACTTACAATATTACTCCAACTATACGTTTCATAAAATGCTTTAGGTAATTGTTTGGGTTGATGGATGTATTGTACCACAGCATTTGCAAAAGCATCCCAATTGTTATCTTCAACCACAATTAAATTTTGGCCACACACCTTTTCATCAATACCCAATGCACCATTTTGGGTTGATATTACACGCTGATTTCTGGCTAGTGTATCAATGGCTTTTGTTTTAACGCCACCACCACTTAAAATTGGGTTGAGCATAATATCGGCTGCATCAATGTACAAGTTAATATCATCCACAAAACCCATGTATTTAATGTGTTCGGTATCTGCAATTTTTTGAGCAATAGCATCTGGTAATCCTTTACCGCAAACAATAATTTTAAAGGCTAAGTTATGTTGTTTTAAACGAGGATAAATTTCATCTACAATAAAGTTTACTGCATCGTAATTTGGCGCGTAACTTAAGGTGGAAAAGAATAAAATCATCTTTTCATTTGTCCCAATATTTAGTTCTTGCTTTAGGTTTGATATGGCTTGCGCACCGGCTGTTTCTGGTTGTTTATCATAACTTACTCCATAGGGTGTAAGTTGTGTATTTTCAGGTTTTAAATCAAACTCGTAAATGGCTTTTTGTCTATCAGCTTCACTCAAGAAAAAAACCAAATGCGCTGATTTGTAAGCAAACTTTTCGTACATGTAAAGCATTTGCCAAAACCATTTGCCCATGCTTTTAAAACGCAAATACTCTATGTTATGACTGCGTATGGCAATTTTATTTTTGGTAGTTAATCGCAGCCAAACTATCAACCAACCAAACCACGGTTGTTCAAATAAAATCCAGTCGGCATGCTTTTGTTTAATTAGTTTTTTTAGTTTACCAATCAACCCAAAATTGTAATACCTACTGGCTTTAAATGGCATGGCATACACCATTTCTGTATTTCCTGTTTGGTGTTCGTATCCACTTTTATATGGCTCAACTGTAAATGCGGTTACTTCATTGTTTTTAGATAACTCATTTAATAATCCAGCAGTACAAATTTCGCCACCGGTAGTTGCAGGTAAAAAAGGGAAGGAAATTACAGATACAATGCGCATGGTTGTTTATTTATAAGCTTCTACGTTAATGCGATCGCCAGCCACACCAAACCATTTGGTTAAATAATAGTTGGGATATTGCATGCTTTTTTTAACCAAGTTTTCGATAAAAGTACCACGCAACGGAATGGTTGATGGATGTTTAATATCGTGCTTAACAATTACTTTACTAAAACCTGTTTGCTTGCACATGTGTGTGATGCTATTACCGGTAAACTCTGTTAAATGGTAGGGTGGTATAGTCATGGTTTTTTGTTTGCCCGTGAGCTTAAATACAAAAAATGCCAACTTGCTTGAAAGTAAATTTAACGAACCCGGTAAATGAATAAATGCTACTCCGCCTGGTTTTAATATTTTTTGAACCAATTGCATGGCTTCGGTTGGGTTGGTAAAGTGTTCCAATACATCACCCATTATTACCACATCAAATTCGTTTTCAAATATATCTTTGTTTAATAAAGAAAAATCAAACGGTTTATTAATGAGGTTCAACCCAAAATTCTTTTTGGCATAATCAACCGCAAACGATGAAAGCTCAATGCCCTTAACCGTGTAACCTGCCTTGCTCAATGCATGTAAAAAGTTACCTGTGGCACAACCAATTTCCAGAATGTTGCCTTGCTTGCAGTACTTTTTCATGTTTTCAATACCATCAGCATAATCACCATTGTTTAGTAACTCAAGGTAATCGGTATCCATGTGGTGTGTGGCACTGTCGGCTTCGGTAAAATAATCGGCAGCATACATTTCTTCAATTTCTTGTGCCGATGGCAATGGCCAAATAGAGCGCAGCTTGCAGTTATCGCACTCATATAGCCACAGGTAACGCTCTTTAAACAAATACCTGAAAGGAACTTGACTTGCTTTTGTTGAACCACATAAATTACATTCGAAATCTTTAGCCATGTGTGTATATTTGAAAACCATCACAAGTAAACAATAATAATGTCAATCATCAAAGTTCACGACAGAAATTTTGAACCTTTTATACCTGCAAGTAAAATTGAGGAGCGTGTAAGTGCTATTGCGCAACAAATTACCAACGAATACAAGGATAAAAATCCGTTGTTTTTGGCTGTGCTGAATGGGGCTTTTATTTTGGCTGCGGATTTATTTCGAAAAATTAATTTTCAGAGTGAAATTTCTTTTGCTAAAATATCAAGTTACTCGGGTACAACAACTACCGAAAATATTAAGCAACTAATTGGTTTTAGTGAAGCCATTGCAGGCCGACATATTATTATTGTGGAGGATATTATTGATACCGGTTTAAGTATGCAGCATGTGTTAAAACAGGTGCATGAACAACAACCTGCATCGGTAAAAGTATTGACATTGTTGTTTAAGCCTAAATCGTTAAAAGTAGCCATAACTCCCGATTATGTTGGGTTTGAAATAGAACCTAAGTTTGTGTTGGGTTATGGTTTAGATTACGATGGCTTGGGTAGAAACCTTCCTGATATTTATGCTGAGGTGGAGTAGTTTTTCATTTTATCACTTGAATCATCAATCCTTCATTATTTATTATTCAACACGGAAGTTCACTAATCTCACGGAGTGACACGGGGTTTGCTTCGCAAAGTTTGCTCTCACAGAAAGCGCAGAATGGCACTGAAGGTTTAAACGCGGAGTCGCGGAGGACGCAGAGGTTTTTCGCAAAGGTTGCGCTCACAGAAATCGCAGAATTTCACGTAAGATTTAAACGCAGAGTTTGCTTCGCAAATTTTATAAGAAGTAACTTATCTCATTTAAGAAATCCCTCCCCAATGCCGAAGGCGTTGCTCTGCGTTTCTCAAACTATGGAATAGACCATGCTCAACTCTTCGAAAGACTATTTGCAAAAACTCTGCGTTAAAAAATCTTGTAGCAAATTAACCCTTGAATTCAAACACTATAATGCGATGACCATCAATTCATTATTCAGTATTCAGCGTTCATCATTCGATATTAATACCACTGAACTCTGTTTCCAACTTCTAGCCCCTAACTTCCCTTTTTTCTCCCTACATTTATCACTACAATATTTCACCTCATTCCATACCTTTTCCCATTTTTTTCGCCAAGTAAATGGTCGGTTGCAGGTTAAGCAAACCTTGGTGGGCAAGTGCTGTTTTTTTACACCTTTCATCTTTTACTAATTTTATTTAAGGTAATTTGTCGTTGTAAGTTACATTTAAAACGGTCTATTTCCGGGTTGCGTTTTTTTGCATGTTTTTGTGAGATTCCTTGGTTAACCCGTTTGCGCCACAAACGCCAACTACTTGGCTTAAGTTGGTTTCGCATCAATCTAATCACATCTCCTTCTGCTAGTCCAAATTGGACCTTAATGGCATCAAAAGGAGTGCGGTCTTCCCAAGCCATTTCAATTACCCTATCTATTTCTTCAACAGTTAATTTATTCATCACATACACAAACAGAAATGCACTAAAAGTGTTTACATTATATGCAGCAAAATGGTCCAATTTCGGTGGTTTGGTTAAAGCGCGATCTGCGCCTGACAGATCATGCGCCTTTAAAAGCCGCTATAGAAAAAGGATTTCCAATTTTAATACTGTATGTTTTTGAACCAAGTTTGATTCAAGCACCGGATAGTGATGCACGACATTGGCGTTTTGTCTGGCAAAGTTTAATGGATATTGAAAATGATTTGGCCAAACATCAAACCAAACTTTGCATTATGTATGGCGAGGTGGTTGATGTGATGAAAGAGCTACATCAAACCTTTAACATTAAACATGTTTTTGCTCACCAAGAAATTGGTGTTAAACTTACATTTGACAGGGACATTGCTGTAGCTAAATTTTGCGATCAGCATGGTATTACTTTTAAAGAATTTCAACGGGATGGTGTGCAACGTGGTTTGCGCAACAGAAGGACATGGAACAAAGATTGGAAAGACTTCATGAGTATGCCTTTGGCACAACCCGATTGGAATGCCTTTGTTCAAGTCGAATTAATACATCTGAATAAATTTGATAAAAGGGGAGAAGTGCCTCAGGAATTCAAGGTTAATCATGCAGCTTTTCAACCTGGTGGTGCAAAATATGCACGACAATATTTAAGTAGTTTTTTGCAAGAGCGCATGTTCAACTACATGAAACATATTTCTAAGCCACAATTTAGCAGAACCGCTTGTAGTCGCTTATCGCCTTATTTGGCTTGGGGTAATATAAGCATGCGCGAATTAGTTCATGCGGTTACTAAAGAACATAGCAAAGGCAACAAAAGAATATTATCGTTTTACATTGCCCGTTTGCATTGGCATTGCCATTTTATACAAAAGTTTGAAAGTGAGTGTAGGATGGAATTTGAAAACCTCAATACATCATTTAACAACATCAGAACCGAGTGGAACGAAGCTAATTTTGAAGCTTGGCGCACCGGAAAAACGGGCTATCCGTTGGTTGATGCTTGTATGCGTTGTGTAACAGCAACCGGTTATATTAATTTTAGGATGCGCTCTATGTTGGTTACTTTCTTAACCCACAATTTATGGCTCGATTGGCGAAAAGGTGCTATACATTTGGCCAAGCAATTTTTGGATTACGAACCCGGTATTCATTACTCACAATTCCAGATGCAATCGGGTACAATGGGTGTTAATACCATACGTACTTACAATCCTATTAAACAAAGTTTAGACCACGATTCCGAAGGAGATTTTATCCGACAATGGGTGCCTGAGTTGACCAATGTACCTGCGCCATTTATTCATCAGCCGTGGTTAATTCCTGATGTACTACAACAACAATTTGGTTGTACAATTGGGGTTAATTACCCTATGCCGATAGTAGATTTAAAAACAAGCGCACAACATGCGGCCAAACATTTATGGCAAACAAAAAAATCAACCGAAACGCGTGAGCAAAACATACGTATATTGGAAGTACACACACACCGTAAATCCGAGCAAGAAAAGTTGATTACCTCGCGTTCGGGTAAAAGAAAAACCAAGATTGACCTAAACCATAAGTTGTTTTAATGTTTATTTCTTACCAATTTTTATATTGCAACAAACTACATTCTTTTGAAAGCAATTATAGATTTAGGTACCAATACTTTTCACTTGTGCATTGCCGAGGTTAAACAAGGCACTTTAATAGAGTATTACAAACTTCAGGTTCCGGTTAAGTTGGGTAGTGGTGGAATTAATAAAGGTTTAATTACAGCCGAGGCTTTTCAAAGAGGCATAACGGCCTTAACCGAATTTAAAAAATATATTGATCAGTTTCAGGTAAAAGAGGTGATTGCTTTTGCAACTTCGGCCATACGTAATGCCAAAAATGGTAAGCAATTTATTAAAGAAGCAAAAGAAAGTTGCGGTATTGAAATTACTACCATATCGGGTGATGTGGAAGCTGCCTATATTTATAAAGGTGCTTTTCATTCGTTTAAATTCCCTGATTACCCCGTTTTGGTTATGGATATTGGCGGTGGCAGCGTAGAGTTTATTATTGGAATTGGCGAGCAAATTTTATGGAAACAAAGTTTTGAAATTGGTGCCGCACGTTTAATAGATAAGTTTCATCACACAGATCCTATCAATGAGGAATCCGTAAATAAATTAACCCGGTATTTAACAGAAAACTTAGTGCCATTGATACAAGCACTTCATCAACATCAACCCCAAATGTTGGTTGGCTCTGCCGGTGCTTTTGAAACGCTGGTTGATGTGGTGATAAAAGACTTGGCAGTTATTCCGTTATCGTTAAGTAAAAATGCATTTGAAATACGAAAAGAGGATTTAGAAGTGTTTGTTGAAATCATGCGCACATCAACCCTAGAGCAACGCGCACGTTTGCGTGGTATGGTAAAATTTAGGGTTGAAATGATAACAGTGGCCGCGCTTCTGTTAAATCACGTATTAACAAACTTTGAGTTTAAGCGAATAGTAGCTTCTAATTATTCACTAAAAGAAGGAGTGCTGTTTACTTAACCGCTTTTAGTTTTTCATACAGTTTAGATACCGGTAAACCCATTACATTATAAAAGCATCCGTTAATTTTTTCAACTGCTATATAGCCAAACCAATCTTGTATACCGTAGCTTCCGGCTTTATCAAACGGTTTGTAGTTTTTAATGTAATGCCATATCTCATCGTCACTTAATTGTTTTATGGTAACCTCGCTGCAATCAAAAAAGGGTATGGTTTGGGTTGATGTTTTAATACAAACTCCGGTATAAACAGTATGCGTGGTGCCACAAATTTCTTTAAGCATGTTATATGCCTCTTGCTCACTTTCGGGTTTGTTTAGCACATGATTGTTCACCCAAACAATGGTATCGGCTGTAACTAAAATCTCATTATCAGTAATGGTTTTCGGGTAAGCATTAGCCTTTTTTTCGGCCAGGTAAAGTGCAATATTTTCGCCTTGTAAATGTTCAGGAAATGATTCATCTACTTCGTAGGTAAATACCTCATAAGCTAACTCCAATCCCTTTATTAACTCTTGCCTGCGTGGCGATTTAGATGCTAAAATAATGTGTTTATTCATGATGGTATGGTTCACCTTTTATGATGGTAAATGCTCGGTATAATTGTTCAATAAAAATTAGTCGAATTAGTTGGTGCGAAAAAGTCATTTGCGATAAAGAAACTTTGGCGTTTGCTCTGGCATACACTTCATCACTAAAGCCATATGCACCACCAATAATAAAAACCACATGGGCTTGGTGCAACGATAACTTCTGTAAATAATCAGCAAATGCAGTTGATGAATATTCCTTTCCGTTTTCATCCAACAAAATCACAAAATCATGAGGTGCAATTTTTTTTAGCAATACCTCACCTTCATTTTTTTTAATTTGGTTGATGTCGGTTGTTTTTAAACGCGTTGGTAACTCAAACAATTGGCTTTCAAATTTGCAGTAATGTTTAAGGCGCTTGCTAAACTCATCAAAACCTGCATCTACAAACTTAAAATGTGTTTTGCCCAATTGTAACAGCGTAATTTTCATCGGGGCAAATGTAACTAAATAATAGTTCAATCATATTTGCTAACAACTTACATCTTATGCAAAAAAATAGGCCACCAAATTGGTAGCCTATTTTATCATTATTCCGGATTAACCGGTGGTGTATCTTTTTTCTTGCGTGGTTCTTTCTTTTTCACCACACCAATTTTTAGTTCTTCAGGGTTGGCTTCTTTGTCGTAATCTATTTCAATTACTGCGCCTTCCATGCTTTCTCCTTTTAATAATTCTTCTGCTACCGGATCTTCAACAAAACGCTGAATGGTACGTGCCAACGGACGTGCACCCATATCAGGATCAAAGCCTTTTTCTGCTAAGAAATCCTTGGCTACATCTGTAATTTTAAAAGTAAAGCCTAACTCTTCAACACGTTTAACCAACTTCTCTAGGTTTAAGTCAAGTATTTTATGGATGGCTTCTCTATCCAATTGGTTAAATACAATCACATCATCTATACGATTTAAAAACTCAGGAGAGAAAAAACGTTTTAATGCATTTTCAATTACAATTTTTGCGTTTGCATCTGCTTGTGCTTGTTTGCTTGGAGTAGTAAAACCAACTCCTGCACCAAACTCTTTTAATTGGCGGCTACCAATGTTTGAAGTCATAATGATGATGGTGTTTCTGAAATCAACCTTACGACCTAAACTATCAGTAACAAAACCTTCATCTAATACTTGTAATAAAATGTTAAACACATCCGGATGTGCTTTTTCAATTTCGTCAAGCAACACAACCGCGTATGGTTTTCTTCTAATTTTTTCAGTTAACTGTCCACCTTCTTCGTAGCCAATGTAGCCCGGAGGAGCTCCAACCAAACGGCTTACCGCAAACTTCTCCATGTACTCACTCATGTCAATACGAATCATGGCATCATCAGTATCAAACAAATAACGGGCAAGTACTTTGGCCATTTCTGTTTTACCAACACCGGTAGGTCCTAAAAACACAAACGAACCAATTGGTTTATTTGGATTTTTTAAGCCTGCACGCGTACGTTGAATTGCTTTTGCTAATTTTTTTATAGCTGCATCTTGACCAATTACTTTGCCTTGTAAATCTTCAGGCATGCTTAGTAATTTTTGTCCTTCGCTTTGTGCTATACGTTTAACAGGTACACCCGTCATCATTGCAATAACTTCAGCAATGTCGTTTTCGGTTACTTTATAGCGTTGTTGTTTGGTTTCTTCTTCCCATTTAGCCTTTTCGGTTTCAAGTTGCTCTAGTAAGTGTTTTTCTTTATCGCGCAACTTGGCAGCCTCTTCATATTTCTGGCTTTTTACCACTTTGTTTTTTTCTACCTTAATGTCTTCAATGGCCTTTTCAAGCTCAAGAATATTGGTAGGAACATGAATATTGCTGATGTGTACACGAGCACCTGCTTCATCCAACACATCAATTGCTTTATCCGGCAAATGACGATCGTTAATGTAACGGTTGCTTAATTTTACACAAGCCTCAAGTGCTTCTTGATCGTAAATAACATTATGGTGATCTTCGTATTTGTTTTTGATGTTGTTCAAAATTTGTACGGTTTCTTCCGGTGAAGTTGGATTAACCAACACCGATTGGAAACGTCTTTCTAAAGCACCATCCTTTTCAATGTATTGACGGTACTCATCTAAAGTAGTTGCACCAATGCATTGTATTTCGCCACGGGCTAAAGCTGGTTTAAACATGTTGCTCGCATCTAAACTGCCGCTAGCTCCACCTGCACCAACAATGGTATGAATTTCATCAATAAACAAAATTACATCAGGTGATTTTTCAAGCTCGTTCATCACGGCTTTCATACGTTCTTCAAACTGACCGCGATACTTTGTACCTGCAACTAAACTTGCCAAATCAAGCATAACCACACGTTTGTTAAACAATACGCGCGATACTTTGCGTTGTACAATGCGTAAAGCTAAACCTTCGGCAATAGCAGTTTTACCAACACCAGGTTCACCAATAAGAACCGGATTATTTTTCTTTCTGCGGCTTAAAATTTGCGATACACGTTCAATTTCTTTTTCGCGACCAACAATTGGGTCTAACTTACCTTCTTCAGCGCTTTTGGTTAAATCTCTACCAAAATTATCTAATACTGGAGTTTTTGATTTGCTGTCTGTTTTGCGAACAGGTTCTGCCGGTTTACGAGGTTCTTCTCTGTAAAAATCGTCATCTGGAGTATCTGCACTCATCTCATTTTTTACGTCTGAGATATTATTTTCAACGGCCGATTTAAATATGTCGTAGCTAATGCCATACTGCGATAAAATTTGTGAGGCTAAATTATCCTCATCACGCAATACCGACAACAATAAATGCTCGGTGCCAATAATATCGGTTTTAAAAATTTTAGCTTCAAGGTAAGTAATCTTCAATACCTTTTCGGCTTGTTTAGTTAATGGAATATTAACCAGATTGGTGTTGTTATTGGCGGTGCCTTTTATAGCGTCTTCAATAGTTTTTTTCAATCGGATAATGTCCACGTCAAGGGCTTTTAACGTGCGGATGGCTTTTCCATCACCCTCACGAACCAATCCCAATAACAGGTGTTCTGTGCCGATGTAATCGTGACCTAAACGTATAGCTTCTTCGCGGCTATAACTAATTACATCTTTTACGCGTGGTGAAAATTTAGCTTCCATAATTTGTTTTCTCCAACTATTAATTGTTGTTGCTACAATTCAAATATAATTCCATTTACAATACAACGCAATGTTGACATAAAAAGGTTTACACAATGATATCAACGCTGGTTTTTCCCTGTAAATATCGACTTAATGGCTTAAAACGTGACACTTTTAAACAAATGTTTAATCTTGGTTTAACAGATTAAGTGTCCCATTAGCAAGTCTGTTATTCGGGTAATTGGGTTGTTTTTTGTTTTAATTTATGAGCAAATACCTTTTTAAATTTTTCCAATTTTGGTTTAATCACCACACGGCAATATCCTTCATCACCATTTAAATTGTAATAGTTTTGGTGATAATCCTCGGCCACATAAAATGTTTGTAAAGGACTTACCTCGGTAACAATGGGCGAGTCGAAAACTTTGGCTGCTGTTAATTCTGCAATTACTTTTTCGGCTTCGGCTTTTTGGGCATCGTTATGGTAAAAAATAACCGAGCGGTATTGTGTGCCTTTATCTGCACCTTGTTGGTTTAACGTGGTTGGGTCGTGGCTCAAAAATAGGGCTTGCAACAAATCGTTGTACGTTATTTTTTGTGGGTTATATACAATACGGCAAACCTCGGCATGACCAGTGTTTCCGTAGCAAACCTCGCGGTATGTTGGGTTAGGAACGTTTCCTCCGCAGTAGCCGCTAATTACGGTATCTACGCCTTCTAATTGCTGAAACACGGCTTCAACACACCAAAAACAACCTGCGCCAAAAGTTGCAGTTGCCGAATCGGGCTTAGTTATGTCATTATTCATGGTAATTTTATTTTCAGGGTTTGATTTCGGTTTTGATTGTCCGCACGCACTTATGGCTGCCGCAACAAACAATGCAACCAATATAATGGGTTTAGTTTTTGATTTCATAATATAACAACAATTGCTTTGGGTTAATGTTTACATGTATATACGTAAAGGTATTTTATTAAGTTTGTAAGGTGATTAAACGCTTGATATTTGTATGGGTAAGCTGTTTGCTTTTTTGTGGTTTTACTGCTCAAAACAGTATTCAACAAATTCCATTGCTCGATTTAAAAGGACAAACCTTTTACCTTAACAACTTTCACAAATATAAGGCTACGGTTGTTGTGTTTATGTCGCCCGAGTGTCCGCTTTGCCAAAGTTACACGTTAACCATCAATCAACTCATGCAAAAATATACATCCAAATCAATACAGTTTATTGGTGTAATACCTACAAACGATTTTTCGGTAACGGATATTGTTAATTACAAACGTCAATACAAATCAAACCTCAACTTGGTGCGTGATACCCAAAGCCAATTAGTAAAAAAAATGCAAGCCACCATTACACCTGAGGTATTTTTGATTAATGATAAAGGAAGTGTTCTTTACAGCGGCCGAATTGATAATTGGGCTTATGAATTGGGTAGAAAAAGAACCGTTATTACTGAACATAATTTGAAAGATGCCTTAGAATCGATAGTAAATAATAAACCCATTAAAGTTAAAAAGACCAAAGCGGTAGGATGTTTTATAGAGTAAGTTCAATTGTATTTTTTGTGATGATTACTTGTGTGTTAATCATTACAAGTTGCTTTTCTGGAAACGATAAAACAAGCCAGAAAATTGATGGTCCGGTTACGTTTGCCGAACACATTGCACCTATCATTTATGCTAATTGCTCAAAGTGCCATCAAAAAGGCGAAGCTGGTCCGTTTACCTTAACTTCTTACCACGATGTGGCCAAAAGGGCGAAGTTGATTAAATATGTTACCGAACACAGAATAATGCCACCTTGGCCTGCCGACCCAACTTACAGCAATTTTGCCAACGAAATGTATTTAACCGATGCGCAAATTGATTTAATTAAACGTTGGGTTGATGAAGGTGTTTTACCCGGTGATACATCAAAACTAAAAGCACCTGAATTAATAAACACTGATTTAAAATTGGGTAAGCCCGATTTAATTGTAAAAGTACCAACCATAAAAATCCCGGGCAACAACACCGATTTATTTACGGTGATGAAAATACCTTACGAAATTGCGCAAGATACCTTTGTTCGAGCCATAGAATTTGTTTGCGGCAATAAACGTTTGGTTCACCACATGAATGGACATTTAGTTCAGTTTGATCCTGCCAAAAAAAGAAACTTAAACGAGGGTAAAAGTTGGGTAAATCAAAATCAAACACAAAGTACGCAAATACATAAAGCGTTGGGTTTGTTGCATGATGATGGCACTTATCCTGCCCTAACACCAAGTGTAAGTAATTATTTGCCGGGAGCTTTGTTTAGCCTTTACCCGAAAGAAATTGGTGGATACAAGATAACCAAGAAAGGTGCCTTTTATCTAAACGATATGCATTACGGTCCATCGCCTGTTGATGCATACGATTCCTCATACTTTAAAATATACTTTAGTGCTACACCACCTAAACGTCCGGTTAGCGAATTTCAAATAGGTACTTTAGGTATCACGCCTGTTGTGCCTGATTTAATAGTTCCACCAAACGAGGTTAAAAAGTTTACCATTAAAGCCACCATGCCCGATGATATTTCTGTTGTGAGCATTGTTCCGCACATGCACTTAATAGGTAAAAGTTATTTGGCTTATGCCGTAAAACCTAGTGGCGACACTATTCCGCTGATACGTATTAACAAATGGGATTTTAGGTGGCAGTATTTTTATCAGTTTAAAACCTTGTTAAAGTTGCCAAGAGGAACCACCATTTATGTAGAAGGCGTTTATGATAATACAGCATCAAACCCTAATAATCCGTTTAATCCACCCCAAGAAATTAGGGAACGCGAAGGCAGCATGAAAACAACGGATGAAATGTTTCAGTTGATTATTACTTATGTGCCTTATCAGCCAGGTGACGAAAAGATTAGTTTGGAAAATGTTACACCTTGATGCGGCTGCACTTCCATAAAGTTTATAAATTGACCAACAAGTAGTTGAATCTTTTAAATGAAGAGAATAAAAACAACCTCGTTAATAGTAATCGTTTTTTTAATGGTATTGAATACTTATGGGCAAGTTGCAGATAAATGGAAATCATACTCGGAAAGAGTAAATACTAGAACTACTCTTAGCTTTTTGTACCCTAACAACACAATAGTTAGTAGTGAAGAAAACTCAAGATGCATTGTCGCTAAAGTAAATTCAGAAAAGTTGGATTGGTGTATTTGGCTTTCTGATTCTTCTCAGTGTAATGCCTCGCAGAGTATCGATGACGAAAAGAATCTTATTGAAGGTCAAGTAAACATATATAGAGATACTATTTTAATCGATAATATTAAATGTCTACGTGTAACTTTTAAAAGTGATTCAGCAAAAGAGCCTGAAAGGCAAATAGTGTTTCTAACTAAGCTTGGTACTGCCCTAGAGATAATCAATCGCTCTGGAGTGAATACAGATTTTAATAAATTCTGCACCACAATTACTTTGATTAGAACTGAGGAAAAGCTCAAGAACTAATAGCTGTCTAATGTAATTACATTGCTTGTGCTCCAAGTTTATTAATTCAAGGCATTGATTTAATAATCAAGTTTGTTTGTATCAAACTCAAGATAATACCAAACAAAAAAGGCCGTCTTTGTGTAAAGACAGCCCTTTAAATAATGTATGTTTCTAATTATGCTTCCGCTTTTGGAGCTACAGAAACGTATGATCTATTGTCAGCTTTCTTTTTGAAAACAACCTTACCATCAATAAGAGCAAACAAGGTATGATCTCTGCCAATACCTACGTTATCACCCGGATGATGTTTTGTTCCACGTTGGCGAACGATAATGTTACCAGCAGTAGCAAATTGACCACCAAAAATTTTCACGCCTAGACGCTTACTGTGCGACTCGCGACCGTTCTTCGAACTACCAACACCTTTCTTATGTGCCATTGTATTTAGTTATTAATCGGTTTAAAAATTTAAAATTAAGCGTTTATAGCTTCAATTTGGATTTTAGTAAAAGATTGACGGTGACCGTTTTTCTTTCTGTAACCTTTTCTACGTTTCTTTTTGAAAACGATTACTTTGTCGCCTTTTAAGTGCGTTAACACTTTGGCTTTTACGTTAGCACCGGCTACCGAAGGAGCTCCTACTTTTACTGATCCGTTGTTGCTTACTAGCAACACATTGTTAAGTTCAATGCTGGCGCCTTCCTCTTGTTGTAGCCTATGTACGTAAAGAGTTTGGTCTTTTTCTACTTTGAACTGTTGGCCAGCGATTTCCACTATTGCAAACATGTTTGTTATAATTAAATTGTTAAAAGGACCGCAAATATATGCCTATTTCAACCAATTACAAGCACTTCAATTAAAAAATATACTTGGGTTTAATTTGTATCTACGATATTTAGCGTATTGATACTTGTTTTAACAATAATTTATTTTGTTTTATGATGATGTTCACCCCTAAACCCAAGCACGATACCACACAAATGTACGAAAAGATGATTGCCCAATGCGAATCTTTTCATTTAAATGATTGGAATCACCTAAAACCCTTGTTGGCTGCCGAGTTGGAAAGCTTTATATTGATGGTAAAGTGGATTAAACAAATGCAAGAACAAAAGGAAATGAGCATTGAACAGGCCCGTATTCATATTGATATTCAGAAAAATACCATGCGCACACGTTTGGCTGCTTTGCCCGGTATGGATTTATTAAAAGTAGAAAGTATTTTAAATAGTTGTATGGATAGTATTAGGGTTGATATTTATAATTATACAGGTTGGGTGCTGATGTAATTGGCTATTTTTTACTGTTTTTGTGCAAAGTTTTGGGTAATTGCCATTAATTTATTTAATTTGATTTTAATCCTATGGATTGGGTTTTAATCCTTAAATAAAATAAGTAAATGGTTTATAAGCTTTTATTGATTGATGATGATGTGGAAATAGCTGCACAAATTAATCAGATATTAACAACTAATGGTTTTTTGGTAACCATGGCAAATACACCACAGCAGGCTTTAGATGCTTTGGTAGAGCGTTACGATTACATTTTGTGTGATTATGCCATGGGAAACATGGATGTTTCTGCTTTTTTATGTCAACTTAAAGAAATTCAACCGCAAGCAATTTTGTTGTTGCTGTCGAGTTTTACCGGATTAAAATATTGTGCTTCATTGGTGCAATCGGGCGTAAGCGATGTGGTTATTAAACCAATTCTTACCGAAGAAATTTTGGCTGTTATCCATCAGTCAAAAGTTAAGGAGTCAACTCAAAAAATTACGGCTAAAGATGTATCGCTAATCACATCAGAATTTAATGAATCTGATTTTACCGATTGGGTAGGTTACTCATCAACCCAAACACCTGAAACATTACTTGATAAATTTAATCAGCAATTAAATGCCCTCTGGGATGAAACCAATGCTTTATTGCTTATGCATGCACCTTATACTGGTGCAGGAAACTTTATTTACAATCTTGCCAAAAACGATACACAAACATCCGGTAATTTTGTTCATGTAAATTGTAAAGCCATGCTCCCTGAAAACATGTTCAAGCATTTATTTGGTTACGAAAAAGGTGCATTTACAGGTGCATTTGCTGCAACATCGGGTGTTTTAGAGCAATCGTTAGGTGGTGTGGTAGTTTTAAATGGTATTGAGAATTTAAGCAATGAAGCACAAATTGCCATAGTTACGGCTTACGAAAAAGGTTTTTTTTCCAGAATTGGTGGAACAAATCAATTGCCATTAAACTTTAAATTAATTGCCACAACAAATTTAACATTGGGTGAAGATGACTTGAGATCACTCTTGCGCCAGGATTTTTTTAAACTATTTAAAAGATTAGAGCAAAATATACCTACGCTTGCGCAACGTAAAAAGGACATACTGCCCAATGCGATTTTGCTTTTGCAACGTATTAAAACAAAATATGGTTTACAAGCCGAAACTATTGGTGATGAGGCTGCAAAATATTTGTTAAGCTATAATTGGCCGGGAAATTGGCACCAACTATATTTAACATTAAGACGTGCTGCTTTTTTGTGTGATGAGAGTTATATAAACACACCCGATTTGCCCTTACAGCTTACCCATCAAAATAGGTTTAATACAACTAGTCAAGCCCAGGTTACTTTGCCCAAAAATACAGAGTTTGATATATTTTCGGCAAACCAAATTGCCAAAATAAACGAGCAAGTGCCTAAACTTAAGGCAATAGCAGCCGAGGCAGAGTTGGAAACCATTAACAGGGTTTTACATTCGGTTAAGTTTAACAAAACCAAAGCTGCAAAAATTTTAGGGGTTGACAGAAAAACACTGTACAACAAAATGATGAAACACAAAATTGTTAAGTTATCTGATAAAAATTAGTTCTTGTTGGTGGAAATAAGTTGCTTTCAACTCAGGCAATGTTATAACTTGCAGCTATGGAAAATCAACCCAAAGAAGCATTTAACGAAATTGTTGATCACCTTCAGGATTATGTAGAAACCCAGAAGGAAATAATTAAGTTACAAACCGTAAAGCACGGAAGTTTTGCAGTAGGAAATATTGCCGCTGTATTGCTGTTGGCTTTATTCTTACTGGTTACGTACTTGTTTTTAAATGTGGCATTGGCACTGCTTATTGCCAACACAAGCAGTTTATTTATGGCGTTTTTATGGGTTGGTTTAGGTAATCTAATAGTTGCAATATTGGTTTATTTGTTACGTAATACTTTAGTTGTGCGCCCCATTCAAAATATCATCATCAAACTAACTACCGAATAACATGGCAAAAAATATTGTTGAATTAGAAAAGCAATTGTTGTTGCTTGAAGTTAAAAAGGAGGAGCAGGTTAAACAACTTAAAACCGATTTTACAGCTATTGTTGATTCGCTTAAACCGGCTAATATCATAAAACGTGGTTTCAATGAGTTGGTAGGTATTGATAAGTCGGTTACAAGTAATCCTTTGTTTACTGGAGTTGCCAGTTTTGCAGGTACTTTTTTGTTAGAAGAGTTTATTTTTAAACGCGGTGGTTTTTTATCCCGTGTACTAACCAGTATTTTGGCTAGCAGTGTTTTTCAAGATATTATTAAAGGAGAAGATTCTGTATTGAAAAAGTGGGTACTGAAACTAAAAGATAAGTTCAAGAAAAAAGATAATCCTCTTGATTCAGATAATGAATCTGAGCTATCAGAGGATTCATGGCCTGAGGTTCCGCCTGCCAAATAAATTGCATTTTATCTATCGTTATTAAATCGTACTGGTTTTTGCCGAAAACTTGTGGATAGCAAAACAAGTTGTAGTGCTACTTTGCCAACATGAGTATGGATTTTTTTACCAGTAACCTGGAGCAGCTAAGTGTACACGAAGTTGGCAACAAAAACAATGGCGGACAACTGTATGCTTCGGCAGATAGTTTGGAAGTGAATGATGAAAACCTAGTTGCTTTACTACAACACTACTTTTTAAAGCCATTTACCCAGCAAGAGTTTTGGCAGTTTACATCAAGCAATGATGATGTAAATTTAAATCCAGTGTATTCGTTTGCACAACAAATTTTTAATCAAACATCATCGTTTCATTTACAAACTATAAATATTGCCAAACACTTATTTGAGTGTACCAATCATCCCAATATAAAAGATGGCGATTTATATGTGGCTTATATCAGTCATGTAAAGTTGGGTGATGATATTTGTGATGCGGTTGGTATTTTTAAATCGGAACACAAAGAACCCTTTTTAAAAACCAAACGCAAAGGCAAAGAATACAGCATTAATGCCGATGAAGGTATTAACATTGATAAGTTGGATAAAGGTTGTATTATTTTAAACCTAAACGAAGAGCAAGGTTATAAAGTAGCCATTATTGATAAAGCCGGACGTGGTGCAGAAGCTTCTTATTGGAAAGACGATTTTTTACAAGTAAAAACCTGCGCTGATGATTACAATTACACACGCAATTTTTTGAATGTAGCTAAAGCCTATGTTACCCAACAATTAACTGAAGAGTTTGAGGTGACCAAGGCTGACCAAATAGATTTGTTGAATAAATCGGTGAATTACTTTAAAGAAAACGACCGCTTTATTGCAGAAGAATTTGCTGCCTCTGTTTTTGAAGATAGCACCGTAATTAACTCGTTTAACGCCTTTAAACAAACCATGCAAACTGATGGCGATTTAGATATGGCCGATGGTTTTGATATCAATACACAAGCGGTAAAAAAGCAGGCACGTATTTTTAAGAGTGTTTTAAAATTGGATAAAAACTTTCACATTTATATTCATGGAAACCGCAATTTAATTGAGCGTGGTGAAGATGATAACGGCAGGAAGTTTTATAAAATTTACTACGACAACGAGGAGTAAGATTCTTGTTTGTTTGAATTAAAAAAGGCTGTTTTTGCATTTCCAGAAACAGCCTTTTTGATGGTTTATGTTACGAGCCTAATTTCATGGTTAAGCTAATGCGTTTGCGGGCCATATCAACCTCAACAACTTTTACTTTTACTTGTTGTTGCAGTTTTACCACCTCATTTGGGTCGCTAACAAACTTATCTGCCAATTGAGATACGTGAACAAGTCCGTCTTGCTTAACTCCAATATCCACAAAACAACCAAAGTTGGTAATGTTGGTTACAATGCCTGGTAAAATCATTCCAGGACTTAAATCTTCCGGTTTTTTAACATCGGCAAATTCAAATGGTTTTAGTTGCTCGCGCGGGTCGCGACCCGGCTTGGCAAGCTCTTTTAAAATATCATTTATGGTTAATAAACCCGCTGTTTCGGTTACATATTTTTGTGGTGATATTTTCTTTCGTAATTCTGCATCCTTAATCAAATCATCCACTTTACAACCTAAGTCTTTGGCCATGGCTTCAACAATGCCATAACTTTCAGGGTGAACAGCACTATTGTCTAACACATTTTTTGCATCCGGTATGCGTAAAAATCCTGCGCATTGCTCAAATGCTTTATCACCCAAACGGGCTACTTTTTTTAATTCTTTACGCGATTTAAACGCACCGTTTTCGTTGCGGTAATTAATAATGTTTTGCGCCAATTGTGGCCCTAAACCCGATACATAAGTTAATAAACTTTTACTAGCCGTGTTTATGTTTACACCCACCAAGTTCACGCAACTTTCTACCACGGTATCCAAACTCTTTTTTAGTTTGTTCTGGTCTACATCATGCTGGTATTGTCCAACACCAATTGATTTGGGATCTATCTTCACCAATTCTGCCAATGGATCACTTAACCTGCGACCAATAGACACTGCTCCTCTAACAGTAACATCTTTATCCGGAAATTCTTCGCGGGCAATTTCTGATGCAGAATATACAGAAGCACCGCTTTCACTCACCACGTAAATTTCTACCGGATGCGAAAAAGTAATACTGCGCACCAAGTCTTCCGTCTCTCTTCCTGCTGTTCCGTTACCAATAGATATAGCTTGTATGTTGTGTTTTTTTACTAAGGCATGTATGGTATTAAAAGCACCGCTTAAATCATTTTTGGGTTGATGCGGATAAATTACATCATCATCCAATAACTTACCCTCTTCGTTTAGGCAAACTACTTTACATCCGCTGCGGTAACCTGGGTCAATTCCCATAATACGTTTACTTCCCAGTGGTGCAGATAACAACAACTGACGTAGGTTTTCAGTAAACACGCGAATAGCTTCATCATCGGCACGTTGTTTAGCAATATTTCTAAACTCGTTTTCCATACTTGGTCCTAGCAAACGCTCGTAACAATCTTCAATGGCTTCAGCTAAATGCCCGCTGGCTTGGTTGTTTCTTTTGATATATAGTTTATCTAATTTCTCTAATGCTAAATCAATTTCGGGTTCAATCTTAACCTTTAAGAAACCTTCGTCTTCACCTCTAAAAACAGCCAATACACGGTGCGAAGGACATTTTTTTAATGCTTCTGCAAAGTCGAAGTAATCACTAAATTTTATCGCTTCCTCTTTTTTGCTTTTATAAACTGTAGATATGATGTAGGCATTTTTTTCAAACTCGTTACGAATTACCGCGCGGGCTACTTCATTTTCGTTAATGATTTCTGCAATAATATCTCTTGCACCTTCTAATGCTAAATCTTCATCCTTAACCTCATCAGTTAGGTATTTTGCAGCTTCGGCAAACACATCGCTGTTAGGTTCGTTTAATAGCCACAATGCTAAAGGTTCCAAACCACGCTCGCGGGCAACAGTAGCGCGGGTTTTACGTTTAGGTTTATAGGGTAAATAAATATCTTCCAAAATATTTGCATCCCAACAATCCTCAATACGCTTGCGCAATTCATCGGTAAGTTTACCTTGCTCTTCAATGGTATGTAAAATCGAGAATTTACGTGTTTCAATGTCACGTAGTTTTTCAATGCCGGTTTTTATGCGTTCAATATCTACCTCATCCAGGTTTCCTGTAACTTCTTTACGGTACCTTGAAATAAAAGGAATGGTACTGCCTTCGTCTAATAAATTTACGGTGGCCCTAACTTGGTTGATACCAATATTTAGGTTTGATGCCAGAATAGGAATAGTAACGTTTAAGTTATGCATAGCCCACAATTATAAGCAAGCACAAGTAGGGGTTATGCACGATATTTTAACAAAATAGCGCTTTATTTTGGTGTTGATGTTTGCTGTATTTTGTAACAATTGGCAATCAAATAAATACTATGAATAAAAGTGGAGGGTTGAACTTGAAATTATTTCATTCAATTTTTATTTTCGCTCCATAAATCAAAACATCATGGGAAAAGGCGACATTAGAAGCAAAAAAGGAAAGCTTAAGAATGGTTCTTATGGCCGTTTAAGAAGCAGAAAAGCATTAAAACTAAAAAAGAAAAGAACAGTTTTAGCTGCTTAGTTTATTAGGGTATGTAAATGCTCTTTTTGTAGGCTGACCATATCGGGCAGCCTTTTTATTTTTAATGATTCATAAATAAAAAAGCCGCCACGTTTTACGTGGCGGCTTTCGTTGTATTAGGTTTAAAACTATTTACCTGTAACTACAAACTTAACACTGTGTGTTCCTTGTGCATTTTTCATCACTAAGAAATAAACACCATTGTTTAAGTTATTGATGTTGATGGTTTCGTTTACGTTTTTATCGTTGTAAGTACGCGTTAACATTTCTCTACCAATCATATCATACACTGCTACATTTAGAGGTAAAGTTTTTACATCAGTTGCGCTGATGGTAATTACATCTTTAGCAGGGTTTGGATAAACACTGATGTTAGCTGCAACAATATCATTACGCTCTAAACCTGTGTTAGGTGTATCTTTAACTATAACTGTACGATTTACGCTTGTGGTATTACCACAGAAATCGCTAACAGTATAGTTTACATTGTATGTGCCAATAGCAGCAGTGTTAACTGTCCCGGTTGTAACAACATATGGGGTTAAGTTACCATCTTTATTATCTGAAGCAGTTACATTTGGATGATTGTACATGCCTGATCCTACGAATACTGAATCAGTTGTTGAAGCAATAATAATCGGCTTAACTGTATCTAAGTTACATGAAGCAATATCATTAAGATTACGTGGAATCAATTTAAAGTTGTTGAATGCATATGTCATAGGACCTTGGATATACTCAAGGAATTGACCTTTAACTAAAGTTCTGTTTATTCCGAATAATGAAGAAATTGCATCATCAGCACGTAAACCAACGGTTTTGGTTGAATCCGTATTGAATGTAAACTCACCGAAGTTATCTCCTGCTGCATTTGAGTCAGGATTTAAGTTATTGATGTAAACAGAATCCCATCTAATTAACACGGCTTCCCAAGGACGAGCATAACGCACGTTATTTAAACGGAATGAATCTAACGACAAGCCGGTTTCGAAAGTAGGAAGTGTTGCACCGCTTTTTAATACTGAACCTTGAACATTGTATAGAGTTGTAACGTTGAATGTTTCAGCAACTCTTGCAGCTGTAATCTCTACCGAGTCTCCAATTTTCCAATTGCTTGCACCTGCACTACCTTCAATAAAAATAGCAGAATTAGGACCTTGACCATCTTGTACTGCAATTTGTCTTGGGGCTGATGCAGAAGTGAATATACCAGTAGCTGTAACAACACCATGAACACTTATGCCATTTAATGAATCTCCACTCCATACACTAGCACCATTAGCAGGGTTTGGAGCGTATTGTAAATCTCTGATATTTTTAACACCATTGGCTGTTACGTAATAAACCGAACCGTTAGCTAAAGAATCAGGAACAATTGTAGTTAATCCTCTACCATCAACAACTTTGATGTAATACTTAACTAAAGTGTTTGAAGCAAATGGAGGAATTTTTCCACTCCATCTTTCAGATGACTGTTCTTTAACCATATCCACATCTGCAAAAGTTGATGAGTCATTGTGAGCATAGTACAATTTTGCGGTTGCAATTGCTGTATCTGCTAAAATAGTTGCAGAAATAGTTACTGAATCGTTTTGTGTTACAATAGAAGGAACACGTGTACGTAATCCAATACTTGGAGGACATACATTACAAGGACCTAAATCTGTTGGGTAAATAGGAGCAATACCATAACGTCTTGCTGCACCTCCAGGAGAGTATTCTACGATTAAACCTTTGATGTAGGTTAAACCAGTACCGATTGCAGGAGGAATAAAGTTATTTTGAATGTCAGGAATTGTGTCTTCATTATCATCGTTACGGAAGTAGCCTGATATATCGATTATTTCTAGTTGATTACCAGCGTTATCTTGAACTGACCAATTCCAGCGCGTTCCTCCACGAGGAGAAACGCCTATTACTCTCACGTCTTTAATTTCTACTAAAACACCTTCCCATTTTTCACCTTGGACTTTGTTTTGTGTCCATGTATTGGCAGCCAGGTTTCCTGTCATTACCGAATCAATGGTAATATTTGTGTATACCAAAGTGTCTGGTGTTAATGACAATTGTTCAACATAGTTTTCTGACCTATCACTATTACGAATAAGATACATTTGAGTTTCATTGCTGAAAGCTCCGTGTCTTACAGTTAAACGTACTGGAAAACCAGGAATACAATTATCATAAAATCTGGTTTCAGGTAATAAGGTAGATTTAGTAGCAGTAGGGCGCATTTGTGTTGGATCAAGCATAACTTGAACACCACTCCATGGACCTCCGCCTTTACGCTGTAACCAAGTGGAAACGCGGCTAGTTGAAGGAGTATTGGTGTTTGTTGCAAAACCATAAATTTTGGGGTTCATTACAACGATACCTTCAATGTTCACCGTATCACCAAACTGATAAAGTGGAGTTGGGTTGATGTAGTCAGGCACATCATTTGCAGGTAATTTACTTGGACTAACATATTGTACAGTGTCTAGTGGCACTGTAGGATAAATGTTATTCCTCTGCGCTTTTAGCGAAACTGTTGCTGCCAACAGTGAAATCGCGAGTAATTGTTTTTTCATCATATTACTTGTGTTATTAGTTGTTCTTATTTAATGATGGCAAATTTTCCAATGTCTAATTTACCTGTTTTTTCATCTTTTACCGTAAATAAATACACTCCGGTACTAATGGTACCTTTACTGTTCGATAAAATATCCCAAGCATGTTCGCCTCCGCTAAATACTTTTTTACCAGTTTGGCCATAACGTTCAAACCATTGTATATCTTCACCTTGGTAGGTACTTGCGTCATGTCTTAAGTTAGCCACTAAATCGCCACTACTGGTGTAAATACTAATGGTACATTTTGCAGGTAGGTTGGTAAAGTATATTTTTTTGCTGCGTGAATTTGCTCCGTCCCATGCTGCAGCTGTTTGATATGGGTTTGGGTAAACACCAACTCTGTTTTCACTGTTTTCTGTAATGGCTTGTGCATTGCTTCCGGTGTACACGCTAAATGCGTTTTCGGTAAACGAAGATTCTAACGACTCTAAGTTTATGGCTTCATCTCCTTTGTCGAAAGCAGTTAATATGAATAGATATTGCCATCCGTTTTGCAAACTATTTATTTCGTATTTGTAAATGTATGGTGTGGTGTCGCCTTCAAAATAAATTGGTTCAGCAAGTGTAACAGCATCAAATCCATTGTTGTAACCTACATTGTTTCCGGCAGAATCCCATTGTGCAATTAAGTTACGTTGGTCAATTAAGTTGCCTGCTAAATCATCACCCGGATTGGTTTTATAAATACGATAACCTTCAAAATCTTTTTTACGCGATATTGGATCTATCGATTCTACTGCAGCATTGTCCCAATAAATTTCCACTTTATTGTTACTGCTGATGATTTTAGTTTTAGGAGTACGTGGTGGTTCAGGCAATACATAACGGTCAATTTTACCGTCTCCGTTCGCATCGTTTTCAGCTCTGTACTTACCATCTTCGTTTACATCTTCACCCACATAGGTTGCTCTTACACGGGCAAAATTCGAAGTCAGATCAGCCCGTGTTTCAGGGGTAGAAACAATACCGTTGTTTACAGGTGGTGAACCATCATCTCTTTTAGGCGCACAAACAAACGCCATTACATAATTAAAACTTTCTCCCGGTTCTAAACTAATAAGCGGACCAGCAGTGAGCAGCTGAATCCAGTTGTTTGGTGTACCATTAAATGGTCCGATTGCTGATTGGTATAGTTGTAATGAATCTACACTTACCTTCATGCGGTTGTAGCGCTCTTGCTCGTTTGCAGGTGCAATCCATGGGGCATTAACCGAGTTAAAATTCCAGAAGTTATAATTTACTTGAGGCTTGGGCCAGCCACGTTGTAAAAACGTATCCGGTTTATCAGGATTAAAAAACATGCCTCTATATTCAATACCTAAAAACTGAATCGCACCGTAAGAGTTAATATACTCTAGGTCGTCAGCACTTAAGTCGCTTAGCCAAGCGTAAATACTTTTATATTTAGAATCAACGCCATTACGACCTTTGTTAAAAAAGTTGGTTCCGGTTTGGCGTGTTACATTCACGTTACGTACAACTAAATCACTCCACTGACCAACATAAACACTATCCCAGCGTTTGTTGCTGGTATTTGTAATTTGATAATTACAAATCACAAAAAAATCGGCAAACGAAAAATTCCATGCATAAGTTTCTAACTTAACATGTGCACGCAATGGTTGAGTGTGTCCGCCAATTGGTGTTGATGTACCGGGAACAATGGTGGCAGTATCACTAAACTGCATCACAAAATCTTGGTGCGATATTGCTGATGAAGAATAAACAGAGCTTGAAGTTAAAGATGATCTTTCTTGAATAGGAGCTAATGGTGTAAACTCAAAACCGGCACCACCTGTGCTGTAACCACTTGATGCATCTGCGGCACTTGTTGAGACCAAAGGCTGGCCATCAACCAAAGCACCAATCCAAATACCCGACTCAAACAAATGCTCGTTACCTTTTTGTGGGTAAGCCATACTCGGTGCACCTTGCGTATTGCTTCTTACACCCGGTCTGCCAATTGTACCGGCATTACTAACGGTAAGTTTTATACGACCAACCTCAGTAGATTTTTGCGAAAACTGAACTTGAGCTTGTAGAGACGCTGCTCCTAATAATATGATTAATAATAACTTAATGCGCATGTAAGTATTTGTACAGACTTACAAATATGCAGTTTTTTAAACTTTTGCAGCTAAAAATAGTTAGGCTAATTTTTAATGGTTGAAAAAGGCTTATTAAGTGCCTCATTAACAAATAATCAACCCAAATTAAATAATTGTAAAGCCTTGATTAAAGGGTGTTTTGGGTGATTTGTTCTACAATTTGCAAGGCCTTGAACAGCTTTGTTTGTCAATCCTCTTTTTTAAAAGATAAGTGTTAAGAAATTATAAAGTGCTGTAAAATCAGCAACAAACCCAAACGCACATTATGAGGTAATTAAACCAAAAATTGCACTTTTACAAGTGTATTACTTGTGCATAAATAGTGTCTTTATATCAGTAGTTTACACTTGGTTAGTTGTGGCTATTCACACAATGTACACAATAGAGAACATAGATGTGCATAACATTTAGTCAGGTGAAAATTTACTTGCACTCCACTACATTTGATAACTCACCCAAACAATAAAACCGAGAATATTAAAACAGCATGGCAGAGTTAAGAAAAAGATCAATGACCAAAAAAACAGATGTGGCCCAAATCATTGAAGGTGGAAAATTGCAGCCTCAGGCTGTTGATTTGGAAGAGGCTGTATTAGGTGCACTGATGTTGGAAAAAAACGCCATTACAGTAGTATCAGATATTTTAAAACCCGAAAGCTTTTATAAAGAATCACACCAAATTATTTTTCAGGTCATAAAAACGTTGTTCAGTAATGCTCAACCCATTGATATTTTAACAGTTACTGCCGAGTTGCGCAAACAAGGTCAACTTGAAATTGTTGGTGGAGCTTACTTTATTACTTCTCTTACTAATCGTGTGGCTTCTGCTGCAAACATTGAATACCATGCACGTATCATAGCTCAAAAATTTATTCAACGCGAGTTGATCAGAATCTCAACCGAAATACAACGTGAGTCGTTTGAGGACAGCGCAGATGCATTTGAATTGTTGGATAGTGCCGAGCGTAAATTGTTTGAGGTGTCGCAAGGAAATATTAAACGCGATTACAAACAAATGAATGCCATTGTGCGTGAAGCCATAAGAGATATTGAAGGGTTGAAAGATAAACAAGGTGGCTTAACAGGTATTCCATCAGGCTTTACCAAGTTAGACAGAATTACATCAGGTTTCCAAAAATCGGACTTGGTAATTTTGGCTGCTCGTCCGGGTATGGGTAAAACAGCAATGGTATTATCTATTGCTCGTAACGCTTCATTGTTATCAGAAAACGCGCGTGGTATAGCAATCTTTTCTCTTGAGATGAGTAACAAGCAATTGGTTACGCGTATGATCAGTGGCGAATCCGAAATTTCAGGTGAGAAACTTAAAAAAGGTACACTTGCTCCACATGAGTGGGAACAATTAAACACTAAGGTTGCTCGTTTAAGTGAAGCACCAATTTTTATTGATGATACACCTGCATTAAGTGTGTTTGAATTGCGTAGTAAGTGCCGTAGGTTAAAAGAACAAAACAACATAGAAATGATTATCATTGATTACTTGCAGTTAATGCGAGGCGATGATGCAAACAATAAAAATGGTAATCGTGAGCAAGAAGTAAGTTACATTTCAAGATCGTTGAAGGCTCTGGCAAAAGAACTTGAAGTACCTGTAATTGCATTGGCTCAGTTAAGCCGTGCTTCCGAAAAACGTGGTGCTGCTGCTATTCCAATGTTATCAGATTTACGTGAATCGGGTTCCATTGAGCAGGATGCTGATATGGTAATGTTTATTTACCGTCCGGAATACTACGGTATTACCGAGTTTGAAGATGGTAGCAGTACACATGGTGTGGCCGAATTGCACATTGCAAAACACCGTAATGGATCGCTAGACTCAGTTAGATTAAGGTTTGTACACGAGTTTACCAAGTTTAAAGATTTAGAAGAACATGATTTTGGCGGAATGGATACACCAAGTTTTACCAATGATGACATGGGCGGATTTGGCGGAATGGGAACCATTACCCGCAGCAGTAAACTAAACGATATGAGTCATGATGATGACGAGTTTACCCCACCACCGTTTTAGTGTTTTATTTATTTAAGTATTGATTATAGAAAAAAGTATCAGGCATCCTTAACAAATTTTGTTAAGGATGTTTTGTTTTTCAGTGCTTTCTGATGTTGTTGCTACAGCAAATAGTCGGTTAATTTTATTCGTTTTAAAAATAATCGTTAAACACTGACAAATTCTTTAATTTGCGCCACTTTATAAGCTATAAACTTATCATGCAATTCAATAAAAAACACCACAACAACGAAACATTACTAAACTTATATAAAGGCATGCTTAAACCTCGAATGATTGAGGAAAAAATGCTGATTTTATTACGTCAAGGACAAGTTAGTAAATGGTTTAGTGGTATTGGTCAAGAGGCGATTAGTGTTGGTGTTACACAAGCATTACACAATGACGAATATATACTTCCGCTACACCGTAACTTAGGTGTTTGGACCAACCGTGATATGCCTTTTGCAAAGTTGTTTTCGCAATGGCAAGGTAAGTTAAATGGTTACTCAAAGGGTCGCGAGCGTTCGTTTCACTTTGGTACTAACGAGCATCATATTGTAGGTATGATTTCGCACTTGGGCGCTATGCTTGGTGTAGCCGATGGTATTGCTTTGGCTCATAAACTAAAAGGCGAACAAAAAGTTAGTGTTGTATTTAGTGGTGATGGTGGTGCAAGTGAAGGCGATTTTCACGAAGCCATAAACACAGCTGCTGTTTGGGATTTACCGGTAATCTTTTTGATTGAAAATAATGGTTATGGTTTATCAACCCCAAGCAACGAACAGTTTAGGTGCAAGAATTTTATTGATAAAGCAATAGGCTACGGCATACAAGGTTACAAGGTTGATGGCAATAACATTTTAGAGGTGTATGATATGGTAAATAACCTTGCCAGTAGCATGCGCAGTAATCCTCGTCCTGTAATTTTAGAGTGTATTACTTTCCGAATGCGTGGTCACGAAGAAGCTTCGGGTACCAAATATGTTCCACAGGAGCTGTTTGAAGAGTGGGGTAAAAAAGATCCAATTTTAAATTACGAAAATTGGTTAAAAGCAGAAGGTATTTTAACTGATGAAATGATTGCCGAATACCGTGCAGCATATAAAAAAGAAATTGATGAAGGTGTAGAAACGGTTCAGGCCGAACCAGAAATTACACCCGACACACAAATTGAAGTAGCTGATGTGTATGCACCAATTGCCGCACAAAGCAGCGAAAATTTTGGTCATTTACAAAATGTAACAGTAAAGCCTGCTACTGAAAATAAAACGCGCAAACGTTTGGTTGATGCTATTAGCGATGGTTTAAAACTTAGTATGCGCCAACACGATAACTTGGTGTTAATGGGACAAGACATTGCCGAGTATGGAGGTGTATTTAAAATTACCCAAGGTTTTGTTGAAGAGTTTGGCAAAGGCAGGGTGCGCAATACACCATTGTGCGAAAGTGCAATTTTAGGTGCTGCTTATGGTTTATCTGTTAAAGGAATGAAAGCCATGATGGAGATGCAGTTTGCAGATTTTGTGAGTGTGGGCTTCAACCAAATTGTAAATAACTTAGCTAAAAGTTATTACCGTTGGGGACAAAACGCTGATGTGGTTGTGCGTATGCCAACCGGTGCAGGCGTGGGTGCAGGACCATTCCACTCGCAAAGTAACGAAGCTTGGTTTTTCCATGTTCCGGGTTTAAAGCTGGTTTATCCAAGTACACCTGGCGATGCTAAAGGTTTATTGGCTGCAAGTTTCAGTGATCCAAATCCTGTTATGTTTTTTGAACATAAAGCTTTATACCGTTCGGTTGAATTAGAAGAAGAAGTGTATGATGATTACTACGAAATTGAAATTGGTAAAGCGCGCACTGTTAAAGAAGGAAACGAAGTAAGTATTATTACTTACGGTGCAGGTGTTCATTGGGCTACTAAATATTGCGCAGAGGCCGGTATTGATGCAGATATTATTGATTTACGCACTTTGTTACCATGGGATAAAGAAGCAGTAATAAACAGTGTACGCAAAACAGGTAAAGCATTTATTTTACACGAAGATACTTTAACAGGTGGTATTGGTGCCGAAATTGCAGCCTACATTGCCGAACATGCATTTAAATACTTAGATGCTCCTGTAAAACGTAGTGGTAGTTTGGATACGGCTGTTCCGTTTAACGTTGATTTAGAACAAAACTTTTTACCCAAAGAGCGTTTTAAAAATGAGTTGAACGAGTTGTTGGATTTTTAATGATTTAAGACTGTGTTAAATTACCGAAACAAATACTTCTATATTTTTATTGCCACACTTGTTATAAGTGGGGCTTTATATTTTGGGGTGAAGCAGTGGAAGGTTAAACAACTTCCATTTAATGAGTTTATGTTAGAAACAGCTAAAAGTATAAATGAGGATTGCCCTAAAATGATTGATGAGCATACCCGTTTAGATGAAGTAATGGCCATGCCCCCTAATTCGTTAATTTATAATTACACCTTAGTGAATATTGATAGAGATGATGTAAACATGAACAATGTGGTTCCATCATTAGAGGCGGTGTTGTTAAAAACAGTTAGAGAGAATAGCGAATTCGAAGTGTTTCGTCAAAATAAATCAACCATTACTTACCGTTATTTTGATAAGGAAGGTATGTTTATGGTAAAGATTGACATTACCCCAGAAAAGTACAATAACTAAAATTATTACTCTTCAGTTTTATTCATTCTGTATGTTAATGCTCCTGAAGGACATTTATTAATAGTAGCAATTATTTTTTCGGTTGTTGATGCCTCAGGTTTTATCCAAGGTTGTTCTTTTGGATGAAAAACATCCGGGCTGTTTTTAACACAATTTCCGGAGTGAATGCACTTACTTGATTGCCACACGATGGTTACTTCACCATTGGTGTATTCTTTTTTGATGTTATTTTTATCCATAACTAATAAATTATAAAACGTCTCTAATGTCTGTTAATCGTTCAAAAACACTTTTTGCAAACGGACAAAGCGGAATAATACTTATTTTATTTTTTCGGGCAAACTCAACTGCTTTTAAAACCATTTGTTTACCGGCACCTTTTCCTCTTAATGAATCATTAACTTCTGTATGGTCTATAATGATTCGGTCATTACCTGCCCAAGTATATGTCATTTCTGCTTCTGTGCTGTTATTTTCTACAATATAAAATCGCCCTTTTTGTCCATTATCCTCGTTTAAAACTTCCATGTTTTTTAAGTATATCGTTTAACATTTGTACCAATTTCTTGTGTAAATTTATGTAAAAGTGTTGATGAAACCAATCATCACTTTTTTAAATTACTATAAACAACCGGTAGTCAATTAAAACTTAACCCTGTATTCAATGTTGCCAATTAAACTTCTTGTTAATCCATCAGGCCTTACCTGCCTTACAATAAATGGCATGCCGAAGTTAAATTGTATGATATTTTTGTTGTTAGGTTCGTAATCTAAATATACATTACCATTTAGTGTAAGACCATCAGAACCGCTTATTGATTTTTGGTTGTTAAATTCATCCGTGTATTTGTCTTGTGTTAAGTGATAAATAGGTAATAAACTTGGGGTGAATTTTAGTTTAGGTTTGATATTGAAAGGATGAGAAATTCTGAATAAAACATCACCACTTCGAATAAATTTATTTGTTGATTGAAATCTACTTAAGTTACTATTTACAGGGTATTGGGTTGAAATAAATTGGTTATTGTTTTGGGTTAAGGGTTGTTGAATGGCCGCAACCAATTGAAGTTTTTTTATTGCATAACCTATTCCAAAAATCAAATCGAATGTGCCCAAACTAGCTTGGTAATCCATAGGTAATGCAAGGTTGTTTCTTGATTTGTCTGCCATTGTTAGTGGTATTTTTACACCCCCAATCCATTTTAGTTTTTTCCCGGTTTGGTAATTAAGTGTTAAAAACAAATCTGAAATTCCCAGCGTGCTAATATCATTACCACTCTGCCCTAATGAAGTTAGCTTCACATCAATTCCTAAATTATCTTTTAATGTCCTATTGTACTCCAAGTAATTTCCGTAGGCAAGAATATTGTTATCTGCCTTACCCAAAAAGAAACCTGTTTTTATCTGGTTTTTATAAACGGGTGAAGTATCATGATGGTTTGGTTTGAAACTGTTTATGGTGCAAAAGCCTGCATCACTGCAACCTTGTGCAAAGATGTTATTATGTAAAAATAATATAGCAATGGCCATAAACAGTATCTTAATAGATGTTTTCATTTAGTTAGATTTTAGGATGGTATTCAATAATTGTTGATACAATTTAGTCTAATCTTTGAATGTTGATAGTAAAAAAAGGCTTACAATTATTGGTATTAGCATTGTCGCATAGTTTGTAAGTTGTATTCAGCCCACTCAATTCTATATTTTACCTACTAACTACAAATAAGTTTTACAGTTAGCCGATTAAACCGTTTTTTTGCGGCACTTAATTATTTGCAGTTTATACATGGCACGCGGAAGAGGAAATTTTAATAGCAACGGAAAACAAAAGGAAGAAGGCGTTAAAGTGAAAATTACCAAAGAGAGTTTAAAAGAAGCTTTGGTGTTGTTTACCTATTTAAAACCTTATAAAACAAAGTTTATTTTAAGCATGTTGTTTATTGCCTTATCGGCTTTTACAACAAGTTTATTCCCGTTTTTTTTAGGTAAAATGATTGATGCTGCTGCACCCGGAAGTTCGGCAGGAATGATGGGTGGCGCACCAAGTATGATTGAAGGCTTGGGTTTAAAAGATGTAAAATGGACATTGAATTTTACATTGATGTTGATTTTTGTGCAGCTAGGATTCCAAACCATATTTTCTTTTATGCGTGTTTATTTGTTAACCGAAGTAGGAGAGAAGTCGTTGGCCGATATGCGCAAAGATGTTTACAGTAAACTATTAAGCATGCCTATGAGTTACTTTACCGAAAAACGTGTGGGCGAATTGAGTAACCGCATTTCGTCAGATTTATCGCAAATACAGGATGCCATTTCGTTTACACTTGCCGAGTTTTTACGAGGTATTTTTACTTTAGTAATTGGTTTAGGTTTTATATTTTGGATCAGTACCAAATTGGCTTTGGTGATGTTGGCTGTGGTTCCGGTAATTGCCGTGTTGGCTGTGGTATTTGGCATGCGCATTCGTAAAATGGCGCGTAAAGCACAAGATCAGTTGGCCGAAAGTGGAACCATTGTGCAAGAAACTTTTCAGGGTATTAGTATTGTTAAAGCATTTACCAGCGAGGTGTACGAAATTACCCGTTATGTAAAAAGCGTGTATGCGGTGGTTGATACGGCTATTGCCAATGCACGTTATCGTGGTGCATTTATTTCGTTTATGATTTTTAGTGTGTTTGGTGCCATTGCATTTGTAATGTGGTATGGCGCAAACATGATTCAAACCGGAGAGTTAACCATGGGCTCTTTAACCATGTTTGTTATCTTCAGTATGTTTGTGGGTGGTACATTTGCCGGATTTGCCGATATGTTTAGTCAGTTGCAAAAAACATTGGGAGCCACACAAAGTGTGCGTGAAATATTGCGTACCGAAGGCGAACCTGTTGAGCTTACTCAGGCTGCTATTGAACCACAATACACTTTAAAAGGTAATGTAACCTTTAAACAAGTGGCGTTTAGTTACCCGAGTCGTAATGATGTAAGTGTATTAAAAGACATTACACTTACAGCTAATAATGGCGAGCAAATTGCCTTAGTTGGTCCGAGCGGTGCCGGTAAAAGTACCATAGCCAGTTTGTTGTTAAAGTTTTATGAGCCAACTACGGGTAGTATTTTGTTTGATGATAAAAATGCAACCACTTTTCCTTTAACACAATTGCGTAAGCAGATGGCTTTTGTGCCACAAGATGTAATTTTATTTGGGGGGACCATTGCCGAAAACATTGCTTATGGAAAACTAAATGCAACAGCCGAAGAGATTGCCGATGCTGCTCTTAAAGCCAATGCACATGAGTTTATCAGTAAGTTTCCGGAAGGTTACGAAACCATAGTAGGAGAGCGTGGTATAAAATTAAGCGGTGGGCAACGTCAGCGTATTGCTATTGCACGTGCTATTTTAAAAAATCCGGCTATTTTAATTTTGGATGAAGCAACATCATCATTAGATAGTGAAAGCGAACAACTGGTGCAAGAAGCATTGGATAATTTAATGAAAGACAGAACCAGTTTTGTAATTGCGCACCGATTAAGTACTATACGCAACGCACATAAAATTGTGGTAATAGATAAAGGCACAGTAGCCGAACAAGGCTCACACGAACAACTAATGGCAAACAATGGCCTATACCGCAAACTAAACGACATGCAGTTTGAGTTTGGCAGCGTGGTGGGATAATGAATAAGAAAGCCGAATGACTTAATCATTCGGCTTTCTTATTGGTATAGTTTTTTAATTATTTATACATCTTTTCGCGTTGCTCCTTAATGTTTGCATCGCTAATGTATTCATCAAAGGTCATGCGTTTATCAATTACACCACCCGGGGTTATTTCAATAATACGGTTGGCAATGGTTTGGCTAAACTCATGGTCATGTGTGGTAAAAATAGCAATGTGGTTCCACTCTTTTAATGCATTGTTAAAGGCAGTAATCGATTCCAAATCTAAGTGGTTGGTTGGTTCATCTAACAACAAACAATTGGCATTGGTTAACATCATTCGGCTGGTCATACAACGTACCTTTTCACCACCACTTAATACATTACTCTTTTTAAATACTTCTTCGCCACTAAACAACATCTTACCTAAAAATCCGCGTATGTAGGTTTCGTCTTTTTCTTTACTAAACTGGCGTAACCAATCCACCAAGTTATCATCACTATTAAAGTAATGGCTGTTTTCGTTTGGTAAATAAGAGGTGGTGATGGTTTGTCCCCAAGCTATATTTCCTGCATCAGGTTTAATTTCATCAACCAATATTTGATAAAATGCGGTTGTGGCCATCGGGTTACGGCTTAATAAAGCAACCTTATCGCCTTTAACTAGGGTAAAAGTAATATCGTTAAATAACACTGTTCCATCAGGACCATTTTTACTTAAATGTTCTACATTTAAAATTTGGTCACCACAATCTCGATCGGCTTTAAAAATAATGGCCGGATATTTACGGGTTGATGGTTTAATTTCATCAACGTTTAATTTTTCTAATAATTTTTTACGGCTGGTAGCTTGTCTACTCTTAGATGCGTTTGCACTAAAACGCTCGATAAACTCTTGTAACTCCTTACGTTTATCTTCCACTTTTTTGTTTTGATCGGAGCGCTGACGCAATGCCAACTGGCTACTTTCATACCAAAACGAGTAGTTACCCGTGTACAATTGAATTTTACCAAAATCAATATCTGCAACGTGTGTACATACTGCATCTAAAAAGTGCCTATCGTGACTCACCACAATAACCGTATTTTGAAAATCGGCCAAGAAGTTTTCTAACCAACCAATGGTTTCTACGTCCAAATCGTTGGTTGGCTCATCCAATAATAAAATATCTGGGTTGCCAAACAATGCTTGAGCTAACAACACACGTACTTTTTCTTTACCACTTAGCTCGCTCATCAACATGCTGTGTAATTCTTCTTTTACACCTAAACTGCTCAATAATTCAGCCGCATCACTTTCTGCGTTCCAGCCTTCCATATCGGCAAAAATGCCTTCTAATACACCGGCACGTTCGCCATCCGCATCGGTGAAATCAGCTTTTGCGTACAAGGCATCTTTTTCCTGCATTACTTCCCAAAGTTTTTTGTTACCCATAATTACGGTTTGTAATACTTGGTAATCATCAAATGCAAAGTGGTTTTGCGAAAGCACACTCATGCGCTCTCCGGGAGTCATAGAAACATTACCTGTTGTAGGTTCAATTTCGCCTGATAAAATTTTAAGGAAAGTAGATTTTCCGGCACCGTTTGCACCAATTACACCATAGCAGTTGCCCGGTGCAAATTTTATATTCACTTCATCAAACAACACGCGCTTACCGTAGCGCAAACTTAAATTAGATACTGATAACATTATTGAGCCTTACAATTTTGAGGCCGCGAAAGTACAAAAAAGAGTTTAATGTTGGGCAGTTTAAGTTATAGCTTAAGTAAAGCCTTGTGTGAAGTGCGGGTTTTGTGGCTAATCAACCCAAATAAATACAAAAACACAGTAGTGAAATTAACCACCGTGTTCTTCAATAATTTTACTCAACCATTTAAGCATCATAAAAATGCCTAATGCCGCCACCATTACTATTAAGCAGTTTACCACAAAGAAATAGGATTTGTCTTCGTAGGTATCCCATAATGATGCCAATACACCACTAAGTTTATTCCCGATAGAAGTACTCAACATCCAGCCACCCATCATTAATGCAGTTAAACGTGGAGGTGCAAGTTTTGATACCAACGATAATCCCATTGGGCTTAAACAAAGTTCGCCAACGGTAATTACACCGTAAGTTCCAATTAACCACCATGCCGAAACCTTTTCGGCACCATTCATACCTACACTAACTGCTGCAATCATAATGGTGGTTGATAAAGCTGTGATAATTAACCCCCAAAATATTTTACCCGGTGTGCTTGGTTCAAAACCTTTTCTGCGGCTGTGTGCAAAAAATCCAACAACAACAGGTGTAAGCAACACCACAAAAAACGGGTTAATAGATTGGAATAATTCTGTTGATATCAACTGTACACTTTCGCCTTCGGCCGGAAACTTTTCTGCTTGTAAGTTTTTGTAATAGTGAGGGTAGTCAATTGCTTTAACTGGTTTGCCGGTTGCATCTTTAATTGGTCTGAATTGGTTGTCAATCTCAACTACCGTATCTTTTGTGTAAGGAATTGTTTGCACCATTCCCAAAGCTTTGGCTGTAGGCACAACTTGTGCCGGCAACTCACGATTGGTGTAACTCTCGGCCCAAGTGGTTAAAGCTGTTCCGTTTTGTTTAAATATTGCCCAGAAAATAATCACCACACCCATAATGGCCAACAATGCAGAAATTGGTTTGCGGTCTTCTTCACTGCTTCTAACCAACAACGAAACATAAAACAACACAATAGGAATTGCACCAAAAATAAACGCATCGGTACTGTCGCTACCAAAAATATTACTCGGTATAAACCAGCCTAAAATACCTGCAGCAATTGCAGGCAACAACACAATACCTAGTATCTTTCCAACGCTCATGTCTTCAGGCTGGGTTGGTTTCATCACATCAGCATGTTTGTAATGTTTGCTGCCAATCCAGAAAATGGCAATACCAATAAACATACCTACACCTGCCGCAAAAAACGCGTATCCCCAACCAAAACTATTACGCAGGTATGCAGCAAAAAAGTTACAAATGAATGCTCCGATATTGATACCCATGTAAAAAATATTGTAGCCTGCATCTTTGTTGGCTTTGTATTGAGGTTCGTTGTATAAATTACCCAGTAGGGTTGAAATATTTGGTTTAAAAAATCCATTGCCAATAATCATTAATGCCAAGGCAATAAAAAACGTGGTTTCTCCGGGTATAGCCAAACACATGTAGCCTAATCCCATCAATATGCCACCCAACGAAATGGATACGCGGTAACCCAAAACCCTATCGGCAAGTAACCCCCCAATAAACGGTGTGATAAACACTAAGGCGATATATGTACCAAAAATATCGGATGCTTCTTTTTTCTCTAGTCCCAAGCCGCCTTTATCAATATCGGTCATGTATAAAAAGAAAATACCTAACATAAGGTAGTAACCGAAACGTTCCCACATCTCGGTGAAAAATAGAAATGGCAATCCTTTTGGATGTTTACGAGTTGTTGTTGTTGACATGGCCACTAATATAGGAGAAAAAACTAAAATCAATAGTGGCTACTAAATTCTCTTGGTTAATGAATGAATCAAACACCATAAGCAAGGTATACCTACTTGAAATTGAATAGTAGTGTTAAAAGCAAAAAAAAGCGACTGTTCCGATCGCTTCTTTTTTGAGGTATAACTTTTACGAAGTTGGTGTATTGTCTTCACGTTGCATGGTAAAACCTAACATTTTTCCTGTTGGCATACCACTGCTATAGCTCATAATATTTTTCTGTTCTACGGTAATATAATTAATTGCATCAGTTGGTGGGGCAATTAAATCAAAGTTTAAACAAAACAACATGGCCTCTTCTATAATCTGACGTAATGTGTCTTTGTTAATGATATTTTTTGATAAGTCATCAAACATAAAAGAAAGAGGTCTTTTCCCATCAATAAAAAAATGTTCGTCTTTGTTGATGAATATGCGGGCAATTAAATAACCCATATCGTGTTCACGGTTGTATTTTAATGAGTCAGAAAGGAAATTGTATATCTGAATCATGCCACAAAATTCGCGCAAAGGGTCTTCTTTTACATAAGAACTTTTGCTTATGTAGTGCTCGTTGTCAAAATCAAAAACGTTGGTATGCATCATAATAACAAGCGTATCACCACTAAATTTTAAGTGTGCTTCAAAATCACCTTTATCCATGTATTTTACTTCAACATGTGGCGCTACATTATCAAGTTTAGGTGATAATTCTGATTCGATATCACGCATAACCATTTTTAAATCTCTGAAAATAGATTGCGTTTTTTTGAATACGTCCTGTTTGGTAGAAGACTTTTTACAAAGTAGTTCGTGTATGCTATTTATCTTTGATTCACTCATAATTTGCTGTTAACGTTTTGCTGTATAAAATGTTTTATGTTTTTAGTAAGCTTTTGCAAACAATACGCGTTGTGTACTTGGTGCACCCGTTAAAACGCATGTGCCCTTTTCTTGCATGTTGTTTAATGGTACACAACGAATGGTGGCTTTGGTGAGTTCTTTTATTTTTAACTCCGTTTCGGTTGTACCATCCCAATGCGCACTTACAAATCCTGTTTTGTTTTCTAATGCATCCATAAATTCATCCCAAGTGTTTACGGTATGAATATGTTGGTCGCGGTAATCCAGTGCTTTTTGGTAAATATTGGTTTGAATTTGAGACAACAAGTGTTCTATTTTATGGTCAATATCAATACTGCTCATTACTTGTTTTTCTTTGGTATCTCTTCTGGCTACTTCAACACTTTCATTAGCCACATCGCGCGGGCCAATTGCAATGCGCACCGGAACACCTTTCAACTCGTACTCGGCAAATTTAAAGCCAGGAGTCATGTTATCTCTGTCGTCTAACTTTACCGAAATACCTCTTTTACGCAAAGCAGCCTGTATCTCTTTGGCTTTGTTTAATACCAGCGTTTTTTCGTCTTCTTTTTTACCAATGATAGGCACAATTACCACTTGTATTGGCGCTAGGTTTGGAGGTAAAACCAATCCGTCATCATCGCTGTGGCTCATAATTAAGGCACCCATCAAACGGGTTGAAACCCCCCAAGATGTTGCCCAAACGTATTCTTGCTTATTTTCTTTGGTGGTATATTTTACATCAAATGCTTTTGCAAAATTTTGTCCTAAAAAGTGCGATGTACCCATTTGTAAGGCTTTACCATCTTGCATCAAACCTTCTATACAATAAGTTTCTAATGCACCGGCAAAACGTTCGTTGGCGGTTTTTACACCTTTAACCACAGGAACAGCTAAAATATTTTCAGCAAAATCAGCATATACCTCAAGCATTTGTTTGGTTTCTGCTATGGCTTCCTCTGATGTTGCGTGTGCGGTATGACCTTCTTGCCATAAAAACTCTGTAGTACGCAAAAACAGACGTGTACGCATTTCCCATCGTACCACGTTTGCCCATTGGTTAACTAAAATAGGTAAATCGCGGTGCGATTTGATCCAATCACGATAAGTATTCCAAATAATGGTTTCAGAAGTGGGGCGAACAATTAATTCCTCTTCCAACTTAGCCGATTCATCAACCACAATCTCACCATTTTCGGCAGTTTTTAGTCTGTAATGGGTAACAACGGCACATTCTTTGGCAAAACCATCAACGTGGCTGGCTTCTTTACTAAAAAATGATTTTGGTATAAATAATGGGAAGTAGGCATTTTGATGTCCTGTTTCTTTGAAACGTTTATCCAACTCGGCTTGCATTTTTTCCCAAATGGCGTATCCATAAGGTTTAATTACCATACAACCTTTAACGGCCGAATGTTCTGCTAAATCAGCAGATTTAACTAAATTATTGTACCATGCACTATAGTCATCGCTTCTTTTTACTTTTTTATTATCCATTTGGTAGGAATTTTTGGAATAGTATTTGTCTATAAGTTAAAAACGGCAACAAAATTATATTTTCACAGCTATAAAACACAGAATTATGCCATATCCTAAATTAAATATCTTTTCCACCTTAATTATTGGCACCATTACATTGGTTTCTTGTAATGCGCCTCAGGGTGTGTTAAACAGGTTTGAGGATGATGTTTACTACTCACGTAAGGCAGCAGGAGGTAAGCCTGTTTATGTTCCGGAGGTGGATGTGAATGAGATTATAAAAAATAATCCGCCACAATACGGAAATGGAAATCAGATTGAGGAAAAATATCAACCTGATCAATATAATGATGGAAGAGATTATACCAATCCTAATGCGGCTGAAGGTTACAAAAGATATAAAGAAGCACAGCAACGTGAAAGCGAAGAAGCCGCGGTTAATAACGATGGCTTTTTAAGTACAGTACCTTATGCCGGTTATGAAGAAGAAGCCAGCGAAGCAAGTTTATTACGAAGACAATATGCCGGAAATTATGGAGGATATTTTGCCAGGCCGGGAAGGTTTAACCGTTGGGGCCGACCAGGCTTGAATATTGGTTGGAATGCGTTTACAGGTTGGGGAGTAGGTATGGGATGGAATAACGGTTGGAGCAATGGATGGAACAGCGGTTGGAATATAGGTTATGGTTTTGGCTGGCCGCATTACAATAGTTTTTACGATCCATTTTGGGGCTACAACAGTTGGTGTTCACCGTGGAATAATTTTTACAACCCTTGGGGTTTTAACTCATGGGGATACAACCCATGGGTATACAATCCTTGGGGATATGGCTACAATGGTTGGTTTGGATGGCATAGGCCTCATCATTATGTTGGTGGTTGGGGGCATCATCAATTTGAAAATAATACGCCCAGTCGTGTTTACCGACCACGTGGAGATGGAGCAGGAACAAATATGCCTAGAAGTGCAGATGGAGGAAGAGTAGAAATGCCTCGTGGTGGGCAAACCCAAACCCCTCAGCCTAATCAAGGTAGAACCGTTTTACCTAAATCGGGCAACGAGGCTCAGTTGATTAACCGTGATGGACAACCGGTTTATGTTGCACCTAACCAGTACAGAAATACCACTCCTCGCTCCTACAATACTTATCCAAAAAGTGTTGATCAAGAAAGAAATTACCGTGAGGTTGCACCTCCAAAACCACGTGAGGTTGCACCAACCAGACCAAACGTAAATAATAGAGATTATACTGCGCCAACTCCAAATAGAAATGATGCACCGACTTACAGAGGTAATGATGCACCGTCTTATCGTAGAAACGATGCACCTGCTCCGGCACCCCGCAATTACAATCCTGCCCCATCAAGAAGTGGTGGAGGTGGACAAGCATCACCACCAAGTGGAGGTAGCAGAGGTGGGGGCGGTGGAGGAAGCGCACCTCGTTCTCGTCCACGCTAATGCCTGGTCCTTTTAATCATCCTTTTAAAAAATACGCAAATGAACAAGTATAAAATCATGCTGGCTGCATTGGTGATGAGTGCCTATGCCCAAGCACAAAACGAAGTAGATATTTTACGTTACTCACAACAATACAATTTGGGTACTGCGCGCTCTCAAGGTGCAGGTGGTGCTTTTGGCTCAGTTGGTGCTGATTTTTCATCAACTTATTTAAACCCTGCCGGATTAGGATTGTATCGCAGAAATGAATTGCATTTATCTGCTGCTGTTACAGGAACGCTTACCTCAGGAAATTTTTTGGGCAATACACTTGATGAAAGTAGAACCAACTTCAACATTCCATCATTTGGTTTAGTGCTAAGTAAAGTTAATACCGGTTTAAATGGTGATGCTGATAAAGGAATCATCAACTACAATTTTGCTTTTGGGCATAACCGCACCAATAATTTTCAGCAAAATATTTTTATGGAAGGTTACAATACCAGAAGTAACTTATCCCAGTTTTTTGTTGAGCAATCTAATGGTATTCCTTCAAACCAAATTAGTGCCGCAGGAACAGAGTTTGAATTTTATAATTTAGGCTGGAATGCTTACTTGACAGATGCTGGAAATAACAATACCTATTACTCGCGATGGTTTAACGGGGATAATGATTACCGTGTAAAACAATCACAAAAAATTGAAAAACGTGGAGCTATGGATGAGTATAATTTTTCTGGTTCTATAAATATTGATAATGTGCTATATTTAGGTGCAGGTCTGGTTTTTAATGATGTTCGATATAGATACAAATCCGTTTTTACAGAAAGTGATCCGGACAATACAGTTTCTAATATTTATTCAGATACATCAGGCAACTATTACCGTTCGAGTTATTTAACAACAGAAGTGAATACCGAAGGGCAAGGTGTTGCGGGTAGGTTTGGATTTATACTTCGTCCAATTGATTTTTTTAGGTTTGGATTATCGATGCAAACGGCCTCTCGCATCAATATGAAAGATGAATACCAATATAAAGTTGGCAGCGACATTGCTGATGTAGAGAGCCCTAAAGGAACCTACGAATACCAATTAATTACACCGGCTCGTTACACAGCAAGTGCTATGTTCATGCATCCACAATTAGGTTTTATTTCGGTTGATGCCGATATGATAAACTATGCCAAAGGAAGGCTAACAGCAACAGATTTTACATTTAGTGAAGCCAATAGCCGTGCGCGTGCAAGTTACCAAGAAGCATATCAATTGCGTGTAGGTGCCGAACTTAAATTACAAGATGTGTACCGTTTGCGTATGGGTTATAACTTAGCAACCAATCCTTATAAAAATGAAATACCTGGTGTAAGTAAGGATGACTTAACACGTCAGTCTTACAGTGTTGGTGCAGGTTACAACGATGGTATTTATTTTATTGACTTGGCAGTTGTTCGTACCACATTTAACGAGTTTTACACACCCTATCAATTAAATAATGGATACTCACCTACGGGTAAAGCATCACACAATATGATTAATGTTGCGGTAACCGGTGGAGTTCGTTTTTAATCAACCAAATGTTGTAATATTACCTTGTGATTAAAACAGCTGAAACCGAAAAAATACATAAACTGGGTATAGTGCTCTCCGGTGGTGGAGCCAGAGGTTTCGCTCACATAGGTGTACTAAAAGCATTAAACGAAAACGGAATTTTTCCTGATGCAATTTCATCAACCAGTGCCGGAAGTATTGTTGGTGTTTTGTATGCGGATGGTTATACCCCGGATGAAATATTTGATATTTTTTCCAAGCTTGATATTTATAAAATACTTAGTTTTTACAGGCCTGCATTCGGGCTGCTTAAAGCAGACGGTTTACAACGTACCTTACAAAAACAATTACGCGCTCAGAGTTTTGAAGACTTAAAATTATCGCTACACATTTGTGCAACAAACTTTACTAAAGCACGTGTACATTATTTTAATACCGGAGAGCTAATGCCTGCAGTGATGGCGAGTTGTGCTATTCCCATGGTTTTAAAGCCCATGCTGATAGATGGAGATTTTTATGTTGATGGTGGTTTGATGAATAACCTGCCTGTTGAGCCTATTCAACTTCTTTGTGAAGATATAATTGGTGTTAATGTAAATCCTTTAGTGGAGGCCAAGCAATTTACTTCTATAAGAAATTACGCGGATAGAATCATGCACCTGGCTGTTCGCGCAAATGTTGAACCCAACATATCAAAATGTGATATTTACATTGAGCCACCGGGACTGATGGATTTTCATCTGTTTAAGGTTTCATCTGCTCAACAAATTTTTCAAACAGGGTACGAACATACCCAAAGTATTATCCATCAAATTAAGGATGATTTGTTTTAATGGTTAATTATCAATTGGTTTGATTGGTATTTAACTCGTTTTTGTAATCTTGGCATTGCATTTGATTAAGTCGAGTTATAAATTAAATTTGAACCCAAACTTTAACACACTTTTACTATGAAAAATCAGGTAAGTAAGCTGCTAAGTGCAGCAGTATTATTAGGTGCAATGGCTAGCGTTACTGTAGCTTGTAAATCAAAAAAAGGAACACCTATCGAAAAACAAACCGGTGCCACAGAAATTAGCGTTCCGTTTACCGGCAAAGATTATGAAACCAACAAAGAAACTTTCAGATCACGTTCATCAGGAAACAGTATTGATATGGTTACCGCCAAAAAAATTGCGCTACAAAATGCAAAAAGCGAAATGGCAGGGATGATTCAAACTACCATGAAAAAAGTAACCGAGCAATACACCAACCAACGTCAGATTGGAACAAACCAAGAGTTTAGCAACAAATTTGAAGAATTGGCACGTGAGGTTACTAACCAAAGCTTAACTGATGTTGCAGTAATTGGTGAGAAAATTTTTAAAGAAACCAATAATACTTACACCTATTGGGTAGCTATTGAAGCCAACAAAAAAACAGTATTAGAAGGTCTGGATAAAGCAATTGGTCAGAACCAAAAAATTGCCCAAGACTACGATAAGAAAAAATTCGAAGAGATCTTTAATAGCGAAATGGAGAAGTTGGCTAAAGAAAGAGCCGGCAACTAATTTCACTTCATCACCTACACAAAAAGAACACACGGAGAAGTTTCACTGCGTGTTCTTTTTGTTTATCAGTAAAGTCATTTACATCAACCCAAACCCATGTTAAAATATTTATCAATAGTATTTGCTGTTTTTATACTGGCTTCATGTGTATCACACAAAGCCAATAAAAAACCTTCATGGGTAAACCAGCGCCCGGTTAACGATGCGTATTATGTAGGCGTGGGTATTGCACAAAAAAATAATAATACCCAAAACTATCAGCAAGCTGCAAAAAAAGAAGCGTTAAACGATTTGATTTCAGAAATTAAAGTGAATGTTTCTTCTAACTCTATACTTCAATCATTGCAAAACAATGCAGAGTTTAAACAGCAGTTTGAAAGCTTGGTGAAAATAACCGCCCTGAATGAAATTGAAAATTACGAGGTGGTTGATAGTTGGGAAAATGCAGAGTATTTCTGGATTTACATGCGTTTAAACAAATCGCAGTATGCCGAAATGCGTAGAAAAAGAATGCAAAATGCACTTGCGCGAGCCGAAGATTTTTTTACACGAGCTGAAGAGTTAGATATTAAAACCAACTATGTGCAAGTGTTGCGTTTAAAGTTAAAAGCACTTACTGCTATTCAAGATTATTTAAACGAAGATTTACAAACTTATCATGCAGGTAAAAATGTACAGTTGGTTAACGAGTTGATTTCATCTATTCAAAAACAATTGTATTTGGTATCGGTAAAAAGTAAAGTGGGTTTATTGAGTGGTAAAGTAGGTAAACCAATTCAGCATCCATTTGATGTAGAGGTGTATTTTAGTGATACATCAAATGGAAAACTAATGATTCCTTACTTGCCCATGAAAATGATTGTGGAGCAAGGTAAAATGGATTTTGGTGCACAAACACAAACCGATCAAGGTGGTATTGCCTCTTTTAGTGTGGCACGTATTTTAGCTCGAGATCCAATTCAACTGTTACGTTTAACTGCCGATGTACAAGGCATTGTAAAAAACGACAGCGTTAATTACGCGTTGAATAATGTGCTCAAAAACATTGATGCACCTAGTACAACTGTTCGGGTTACTGTTGCACCTATTAAAGTTTTTATTGAAGCTGATGAACAAAATTTATCACAAAAGTTGGCCTCGCATCCGTTAGAAACTTTTATTAAAAAAAATCTGGTAATAGCAGGATGTAATTTTGTTACAGATAAACAAGAAGCAGATTACGTGTTGAAACTTACATCAAACACCAAACCCTTGGGTATTATTTGGGGTAACATGCAAAGTGCTGCTTTAAATATGTCGGTTAGTTTAGTTGATAATAAAAATCAAGCTGAAATTTTCAGAGATGGATTACAAGAAATTAAAGGTTTTCAAACCACACCGGAAACTGCGGGTATTGATGCTTATAAAACTGCCGAGCAACATTTTTATAAAAATGTTTATCCGCGTTTGTTGGATGAACTTTTAAAAGTTGAGCAGTAGAATTAATTAATACAACAACTCATCTAACGCACTTCTAAACTCATTTTGCGTTTTTAAATCGCCTTTTTGTTTGGCCAATTCAAATCCCTTTTCTAAAATAGGTTGTGCCTCATTTTCGCGGTTTTGTTGTGCAAATAAAATGCCCAATTGATAGTGTGTGGCCACATGGTTCTGGTCAACCTCCAACACTTGTTTAAAGTACTTTTCTGCCACGTTTGCATTGCCCATACCCAGATACTCCATTCCTATGGCATACAGCAAAAACGTGTCATTCGGTTGCTTTTCAAGCATTTCGATTAATTTCTGTAATCTTATATTTGACATTTGTTAAAAGCATTTTTTGGTTACTTTTGCTGCACTTTTTAGCAAAGTAATTATATGAAAATATTAGTTTGTATCAGTAATGTGCCCGACACAACTACGAAGGTAACTTTTACCGACAATAACACGAAGTTTAACACAGCGGGCGTTCAATTTATCATTAACCCCTATGATGAATTAGCACTAACACGTGCATTAGAAATAACAGAAAAACAAGGAGGAACTGTAACTGCTATCAATGTTGGTTTAGCAGATGCCGAACCAAGCATTAGAAAAGCATTGGCTATTGGCGCAAACGATGCCGTTCGCATTAATGCCGAGCCTGTTGATGCTTATTTTGTAGCCGAGCAAATTGCTGCTTACGCAAAAAACGAACAGTTTGATTTGATATTGACCGGTCGTGAGTCTATTGACTACAATGGTGGTTTAGTTGGTGGTTTATTGGCAGAAATGTTAGGTATTCCTTCGGTAAACGTAATTACTTCTATTGAAATTGAAAATGGTGTTGCAACCATGGAGCGTGATATTGATGGTGGTAAAGAAAAAGTAAGCTGCAAATTACCTTTAGTGGCAAGTGCGCAAAAAGAATTAACTGAACCTCGTATTCCGAACATGCGCGGTATTATGGCTGCTCGCACTAAACCGTTAAATGTGGTTGAAGTAAGTGGCGATTTAAAAACATCTGCTACGGTTGGGTTTGAGTTACCGGCTGCAAAAGGTGGTGTTAAATTAATTCCGGCCGAGCAAGCAGAACAATTAATTGATTTGTTACACAACGAAGCCAAAGTAATCTAATCCTTAAAGAAAAAAATTATGATTTTAGTATACGCAGAAAGTATTGACGGTAACTTTAAAAAATCAACATTCGAAGCGGTTTCATACGCAGCAGGTATTGCACAAAGCAACGGCACAACTTGTGTTGCAGTGAGCATTGGTAATGTTAATGATGCTAAACTTGCCGAGTTAGGAAATTATGGTGCTGATAAAGTAGTAGCTATAAACAGCAGTAAATTAGCAGTGTTTAATGCCGAGGCTTATGCCAAAGCATTTGCTACAGTTGCTGCTGCCGAAGGCGCAACAATTGTTGTGGTTTCAAATACATATAGTGGTAAAGCAATTGCCGGACGTGTAGCTGCAAAATTAAAAGCAGGTATCGCATCGGGTGTAATTTCTGTACCAAACACAGCAAGTGGTTTTGTAGTTCGTAAAACCGTATTTAGTGGTAAAGCTTTTGCCGATGTAAATTTAACTACAGCTGTAAAAGTATTGGCTATCACTCCAAATACATTTGATACAAAAACGTTTGGTAAAACTGCAATGGTTACAACTGCCGATGGTGGTTTATCTGATGCTGATTTTATTACCAACTCTGTTGAAGTTTCTCGTGTTACAGGAAAAATTCCTTTAACAGAGGCTGAGTTAGTGGTAAGTGCAGGCCGTGGAATGAAAGGTCCTGAGCATTGGGGTATAATTGAAGAGTTGGCACAGGTTTTAGGTGCAGCAACTGCTTGCTCAAAACCGGTAAGTGATATGCATTGGCGTCCACACAGCGAACACGTTGGTCAAACCGGTATTACCATCAAACCAAACTTGTACATTGCAGTTGGTATTAGTGGTGCTATTCAGCATTTGGCAGGTGTTAGCTCAAGCAAAGTAATTGTGGCAATTAATAAAGATCCGGAAGCCCCTTTCTTTAAGGCGGCTGATTACGGTATTGTTGGTGATGCTTTTGATGTATTACCAAAAATTTTAGATGCTGCTAAAAAATTAAAAGCTGCCAACTAAGCAACAATATTAATAGTTAATTAAAGCTGTCTCATTCGGGGCAGCTTTTTTTGTTTGGGTTGATTTGTATTTTAATTTCTTATTATCTTGCCCCTCTTATCAACAAATGTAATGACTGCAAGAAAACCGGCTTTAAGCTTCATTTTTATTACCTTACTTATTGATGTAATTGGTTTTGGAATTATTATTCCTGTTATACCAAAATTAATTATGGAATTAACCGGGGGCGGTATGAGTGATGCCTCTGTTTATGGTGGTTGGTTAATGTTTTCGTTCGCAGCTATGCAATTTATTTTTTCGCCAATATTTGGTGGGTTGAGTGATCAATACGGCAGACGTCCTGTTATTTTAATTTCGCTGTTTGGTTTTGGGCTTGATTACATATTGGTAGCATTGGCTCCAAATATAGGTTGGTTGTTTGTAGGACGAATATTTGCCGGTATAACAGGAGCAAGTTTTACCACAGCAAGTGCATATATAGCAGATGTGAGTACCCCTGAAAAACGTGCACAAAACTTTGGTATGATTGGGGCCGCGTTTGGTTTAGGATTTATCATAGGTCCGGTAATTGGTGGTTTGTTAGGACAGTATGGTTCTCGTGTTCCTTTTTATGCAGCAGCAGGTATCACCTTTTTAAATTGGTTATATGGCTATTTTGTTTTGCCCGAATCATTGAGCAAAGAAAACCGCAGACCATTTGATTGGAAACGAGCAAATCCAATTGGATCGTTGATGCATTTAAGAAAATATCCTGTGATATCAGGCTTAGTTGTATCATTGGTTTGTATTTATGTTGCAGCGCACTCGGTACAAAGTACATGGAGTTATTTTACCATGGAAAAACTAAAATGGGATGAGTCTATGGTTGGATACTCGTTGGGTGTTGTTGGTGTATTGGTGGCTTTGGTACAGGGTTTTTTAATTCGTTACACCACACCATTATTTGGTCCTAAAAAATCTGTTTATATAGGATTAGCACTTTATACCACCGGTTTATTGTTGTTTGCTTTTGCAAGCCAAACGTGGTTAATGTTTGCCTTTTTGATACCTTATTGTTTAGGTGGAGTTGCTGGTCCGGCTTTGCAAGGATTAATGAGCAACCAAGTACCTGCAAACGAGCAAGGCGAATTACAAGGAGCTTTAACAAGTTTGATTAGTGTAACCTCTATTATTGGTCCACCACTAATGACAGGTTTATTTGCATTCTATACCAAGCCAAGTGCTTCTGTTTATTTTCCGGGTGCACCATTTTTTGCGGGAGCTATTTTTATGTTGGTTAGTTTATTAATGGCCATGAGAACGTTAAAAAGTAATGGGATTAAATAAGAATAATATCGTTAAATAAAAAAACGCAGCTTTAAAGGCTGCGTTTTTAGTTTATATTAAGCCCTTAAGGTGGCACCCAATTCTTTCTCAAACTGTTTGATTAGTTTGTTCATGGTTGCTTCAATTTCTTCATCCGTTAATGTTTTTTCTGTGTTTTGAAGAATAAAACTAATAGCATATGATTTCTTCCCTTGAGCAATTTTTTCGCCTTCGTAAACATCAAACACGTTCATTTCTTTTAGCAATTGTTGTTCTGTTTTACGTGCAATTTTTTCAATTTCTGCGTAGGTCGATTTTTTATCTAACACCAAAGCTAAATCTCTGCGTACTGCAGGGAAAGTAGAAATGGCTTGAAGTTTCAATGTACTACCAATACTCAACTCACAAAGATTATCCCAGTTAAAATCAGCAAACCAAACATCATCAGTTAAATCAAATTGTTTGCGCGTTTTCGCATCAACCCCACCAAATACAACCAATACCTTTTGTTGTGAACTTATGGTAGTTTGGTTCAATAATGTTCCATTACTTTCCGTAACAATATCTGTTTTTTTGATGCCCGCTTTTTTAAGGATGTTTACTATTAGCGATTTGATGGTGTAATAGGTATTTGCTTTTGCAGCGCCATGCCAACTTTCGCCTTGTTGTTTGCCAAGCATAAACAAGCTCAGGTGCATTTGTTCTGAGTAACCATTGTTGGTTTTGTTATATGTTTTGCCAAACTCATACAAGTGCATATCTGTGGCTTTGCGGTTACGGTTGTATTGTAAAACCTCAAGTCCGTTGTAAAGCATGCTTAAACGCATTACATCTAAATCGCTGCTTAACGGATTTAATAGTTTAACTGCGTTTTGTAAAGTTTCTTCTGCGTAATACGCACTTTTAGTGATGCTGTTGTTTAACATTTCGTTAAAGCCATTATCTGTTAAATAATCGCTTAACTTATTACGTAAAGCAAACTGCGCATTTTCTGCACTGTTACTAACCGATGAAGTTACACGTGTTGGAATTTCGATTTTATTTAAACCATAAATGCGCAATACTTCTTCGGCCACATCAGCATGTCTGGTAACATCTGTGCGGTAGGTTGGTACGCTTAAAAGCAACGATTCATTGCTTTCTTTTACAATGGTAAAATCAAGTGCCAATAAAATGCGTTTAACTTCTTCTAACTCAATATGCTGACCAATTAATCTGTAAAATTTATCTAAGTTAAAATCAACCTCAACAGGTTTAACTGGTGTTGGATAAACATCAACCACCTTACTGCTAACTTCACCTCCTGCAATTTCTGTAATTAATTCAACTGCTCGGGCAAGTGCTTTAATGGTAATCTCCACATCAGTTCCACGCTCGTAACGGAAACTTGCATCAGTGCCTAATCCATGGTGCTTGGCTGTTTTACGAACCGAAGCCGGATTAAATGTTGCACTTTCAATAAATATTTCTGTTGTGTTGTTGTTTATTCCACTATCAAGTCCACCAAACACACCACCAATAGCAACAGGTTTTTCTCCATCACAAATCATGCACTCGTTGCCGGTTAATGTTCTTTCTGTTTTATCTAATGTGGTAAATTTTGTGCTTGCATTTACTTTACGAACTACAATTTTTTGTTCGGCTAAATTAGCTGCATCAAATGCATGCAAGGGTTGACCCAACTCGTGCATTACGTAATTGGTAACATCAACAATATTGTTGATAGGAGAGAGACCAATTACACGTAAGCGATTTTGCAACCAAGCCGGAGATTCGGCAACTTTTATTCCACTTACACATACTCCACTGTAACGAATGCAATCGTTATCTTCAATACTCACACTTATTTTATCGGCATTTACCTGTGGTATTTCAAAGTTTGATGTTTGAATAGCCGCATTGGTTACCGCACGTAAGTCGCGCGCCACACCTAAATGCGAAGCCGCATCACCACGGTTGGCAGTTAATCCAATTTCTATCAAATAGTCGCTATAGTTTTCAAAGTATTTAGTTGCAGGTGCACCAATTTCATAGTCGTTAGGCAAAACCAAAATGCCATCATGACTTTCTCCCAGGCCCAACTCATCTTCGGCACATATCATTCCCTCACTTACTTCGCCTCTAATTTTTGATTTTTTAATTTCAAAAGGTTCACCTTTGGTTGGGTGAACAGTGCATCCAACGGTAGCAACCAATACTTTTTGTCCGGCAGCTACATTAGGCGCGCCACATACAATATGCAATAATTCGGGTCCACCCACATCAACAGTGGTAACACTCAGTTTATCTGCGTTTGGGTGTTTAGCACAAGTTTTTACCTCACCCACAACTATTCCTTCTAATCCACCTTTTATGCTGTTATATGTGGTTATGCCCTCTACTTCTAAACCTGTACCTGTTAATAGTTCGTCTATTTTTTCAGGACTAAGGTCTGTGTTTATAAGGGTGTTTAACCAATTGTATGATATTTTCATGTACTGCTTAACTAATTAATAATTGCTGCCGCTTTTAAAGTTTGCGAAAATAGTAAAATTTTGTTTGCATGGAGAGATATTAGTTGCAGGGATTGGTTGATAGGTTATTCACTTCTTCGCCAAAGCTTCGAAGTGTGAAAGGTTTATTGTTTGGAGTTTATGGTTTATTGTTTGTTTGGGTAAATCAAAACCTAGATATGAGTTCCGCTGAACTACGTTTCGAATTTAGATTTTCGAATTTCTAACATCCAGCTTCCAACATCCACTCTCTAACTTTTGCTCCACTGTGTATATCTTGGCTAATAACCTTTTGTTTGATATGTGGATTTAGCATTTACTTTGCTCAAAATTATTTACAGTGAAACCCACATTAGTTTTAGGTGCTACGCCAAACCCCGATAGGTATGCGTACAAAGCAACCATTATGCTTAGGGATAAAGGTCATGAAGTTGTTTTATATGGAATTAAACAAGGTGAAATTGCCGGAATTCCTATACATAACACCGCCCCACAAACAGAGGTTGATACGGTTACATTGTATGTTGGTCCACAAAATCAACCTCCCTACTACGATTATATTTTAAGTTTAAAACCCCGTAGGGTAATTTTTAATCCGGGTACAGAAAACCCAGAGTTTGAAAATTTGTTGAAACAGCATAACATTGAACCTATAATTGCATGTACATTGGTGATGTTGACCACACATCAATACTAAAATAGCAGGTACTTTAATCCATATGAAAAAAAATATACAAATTGTTTTAGCCTTAGTGGCCCTGGTTGTAGCAGCTTGCCAATCACCCAAAGAAAAAGCGTTGCAAGAAATTGAAGCATTACAAGTACAGGACAGCGTTTTTAGTATTGAAAACATGGCCAAAGAAAAAGATGCTTACATTGCATTTGCCGATAAGTATCCTGATGATGAACGCACTCCTGAGTTTTTATTTAAAGCGGGACAAAGTATGGGCGCAATTGCTTCTCAGACCAAAGATACCAAAATGCATGAGGATGCTATTGCTATTTTTAAGCGTATACAAGACCATTATCCTAAACACCATTATGCAGAGGAAGCCTTGTTTTTAAGTGGTTTTGTTTACGAAAATCATTTAGGTAACATCGAAAAAGCCAAAGCAACCTACCAGGAGTTTATTGAAAAATATCCTAAAAGTGAACTGGCCGAAGACGCACAGTTTGCTATTGATAATTTAGGTGTATCTCCAGAAGATATTATTAAGCGCGCCCAACAAGGCACAGCTGCTGATAGTACCGAGGCAAATTAACTACCTTGTGCTAAGCATGTCGTGGCTAAATTCTTTGGTTAAGAAATCGAGAATTTCTTGTCGCGACATGTTTTCTGTTACATTACCTTCTTTAGCAACAGACATAGTACCTCTTTCTTCACTAACCACAATGGCCACAGCGTCTGTTTGCTCCGTAATACCAATGGCTGATAAATGCCTTAATCCATATTTACTCTGGTGTTCCGGATTTTCGCTAACAGGCAAAACAGCATTGGCCGCTTTAATCTTACCATTAGCTATAATAACAGCTCCATCATGCAACGGACTGGTTTTGTTAAATATACTCAACAGTAATTTCTTTGTAATGTGAGCATCAAGTACTTCTCCACTTGCACCAATAAATTTCATTTCGCTGGTTTTAGGAAAAACAATCAATGCTCCCGTATAGCTTGATGCCAAGGTTTCGCATGCATCAGCAATATCATCATAGTTAGTATTAAAGTTTTTTTCTACTTTCCAGTTCCAAGGTAAAAACCTGAAAATAGATTGATTTTCGCCTGCAAATCTTCCTCTGCCAATTAACAATAAAAACTTTCTGATTTCTTGTTGAAATACTATTAAAATAGCTAAGAAACCCACTTTGGTAAACTCACCCAAAACGGTTTCCATTAAGGGCATTTTAAAAAATCGGACAATAAGCCAAGCTAGATAAATGGTGAGTAACCCTGCCATCATATTAAACGCCAAACTACCTTTTAACATGCGGTACAGTTGGTAAATAATACCAATTAACAACACCAAGTCAATTAGGTTGATTAGGGTAAAATGATAACTGTATACTTCAAATATTTCCATAAGTAGCGTTTACAATTTTAATACAATCTGCAGCCTCTTTTACATCATGAACCCGCAAAATTTTTGCTCCGTTTAGCAATGCCATTGTGTTAACCACTGTAGTGCCGTTTAGTGCGCCTTGTGCATCAGTTTGAGTTAGTTGTTGTATCATCTTTTTTCTTGATACACCAACAAGTAACGGTAATCCGGTGATTTGAAAATGTTTAAGTTCTTTTAAAAGCTGGTAGTTTTGCTCCAGTGTTTTTGCAAAACCAAATCCCGGATCAATAATTAAATCAACAATACCCGCTTGCTTGGCAGCTGCAATTTTCTGATTAAAGTATTCCAACACATCCAAAGTAACATCAGCGTATTGAGTAAATTGTTGCATGGTTTGAGGTGTACCTCTTTTGTGCATCATAATGTAAGGCACCGCCCCTAAACTACCAACTGTATCTAACATTTCGGCATCATCATCGCCACTGCTAATATCGTTAATGATGTGAGCACCTGCTTCAATCGCATATTTGGCAACCCTAGCTCTAAACGTATCAACAGATAAAATGGCTTGAGGTAAATATTTGTGCAGGTGTTCAACGGCCGGAACCACACGGTTCAGTTCCTCATCAGCACTAATATCTGCGGCACCCGGTCGTGTGCTGTATCCACCCAAATCAATAAAAGTTGCTCCTTGCGCAAGCATACTTTCTGCCTTGGCCAAAAGCTGGTCGAGCGCACCCATGCGACTTCCCTCAAAAAAACTATCGGGGGTAACATTTAAAATGCCCATAACTGCAGGTTGGCTTAAAACCACCAACTTACCTCTGCAGTTTAGGGATAATTTTGCATTTGACGCTTGTAATTTGGGTATGTCCATTATTTTTGTGTGCTTTACAAATTAAACATTACCATTTTGATAAATCAAACTTCAGCACAATACGACAGCGTTATTCAGAAGTGTCGCCACATTTTTTTGAGTAAAAGTAAAGATTATGGCACTTCGTGGCGCGTAATGCGATTGAGTTCAATTGCCGATCAAATTTTTATCAAAGCACAACGCATCAGAACCATAGAAGAAAAAGGTAACATGAAGGTTGATGAAGGCGTAGAGAGTGAATTTATGGGTATTGTTAACTATTGTGTTATTGCTTTAATTCAAATGGAATTAAAAGATAATTCTGATTTAGATGTTGACATAGATACCTTAACTAAGTTATACGACAAACATGTGCTTGAAACCAAAACATTGATGATGCAAAAAAATCATGATTACGGTGAAGCTTGGCGCGATATGTTGGTAAGTACATTTACTGACATGATTTTAATGCGCTTGTTGCGAATTCGTCAAATACAATCAAGTGATGGCAAAACAATAATGAGCGAAGGTATTGATGCCAATTTTGCTGATATGATTAACTACAGTGTTTTTGCACTGATTCATTTAACTGAAAAGGCCAAATAAAACTATTAAGTAAAAACTAAGTTTAACAAGGTAGGTATTGCAATAATTTTGCGAATTAACTTTAACTAAAAACATAATTACAACATGAAAGCATTAACACAGATAAGCAGAATTTTAGTTGGTGTATTATTTATTATTTCGGGTTTTATTAAAGCTAACGACACCATTGGTTTTAGTTTTAAATTGGTAGAATATTTCGAAATTTTTAACATGCACTTTTTTGTAGATTATGCAGTGGGCATGGCTATGTTCATTTGTATTTTCGAGATTATGGTAGGTGTGGCTTTGCTGCTTGGTGCATACACCCGTTTAAACATGTGGTTGCTATTATTGATGATTGTGTTTTTTACCATACTTACCGGCTACAGTGCTATTACCAATAAAGTAACAGATTGCGGTTGTTTTGGTGATGCCATCAAGTTAAAACCTGTGGAATCGTTTTTAAAAGATGTGGTCTTGTTGGTGCTTATTTTGATTATGTTTTTCGGTCAAAAACACATCAAACCCATACTAGCCAATAAAACCATCATGAGTATTGCATTGGGTGTATCTATACTGGTTACTACTTTCTTTACATTTAATACTTATATGTTTTTACCTAAGATAGATTTTTTACCATACAAAGTTGGAAATGATATTGGACAATTAATGACTTTACCACCTGATGCCAAACGCGATTCTGTTGCCATGGTATTTATTTACGAAAAGGGCGGTCAACGTTATGAGTTTGGTGTTAATGAAGTAGGAAATGTTGATGACACTTACAAGTTTGTGGATAGAATAGATAAAGTAATTGTTGAGGGAGATAAAGCTCCTATACATGACTTTAAATTGTTTGATATAAACGGACAAGATTATACCGATACGTTATTGATGCAAAAAGGATTTAAAATGATTTTGGTTCAAACCAACATAAAAAAATCCAGGACAGGGATTGAATCGCAATTAGCACAGCTGGCTAACGATTGTGCTGCAGCAGGAATTCCTTTTTGGGCATTAACCAATACGGCATTAACAGAGGTTGAACTCTATCGTCACGAACATCAGTTTGCATTTAACTATTACAACATGGATGCCACACCATTAAAATCGATGGTGCGCAGTAATCCGGGGTTAATGCTAATGAAGGATAATGTAGTGATTAAAAAATGGAGTGCCTACGGAATACCTACTTTTGAAAAAGTAAAGTTGTACATGGAAGGTAAAGTTGGTCCGAGGGGAATTAGAAAATAAATTTAACCATGGCTGCCTGTGAGGGCAGCCATTTTATTATGCATATATACTTAATAGGATTTATGGCTGTGGGTAAAACCACATTTGGTAAAAAGCTTGCAAGGGCTTTAGCCATGCCTTTTTTAGATACCGACAAGTTAATAGAGCATCAAACCAACAAAACCATTGAACAACTTTTTGAAGAGTTGGGTGAAGATGGGTTTAGAAAATTAGAAGCAGATGTGTTGCGGAATTTGCCTGCACATAAACCTTATGTAGTTGCAACAGGAGGAGGTTTACCGTGTTATTATGATAACATGTTATTTATGAATAACACGGGGTTTACGGTGTATTTAAATGCCGAACCGGCATTTATACACAGTCGTTTGGAGCGTGCAAAGAAGCCAAGACCCTTGGTTAAAGGACTAAAAGGTGAAGCATTATTACAATTTATAACCAATAAATTAGGGCAAAGATCAGCATTTTACAGCCAAAGTAAACTAACCTTAAGTTTGCCCGAAAAAGAGCCGGAAACCCTTATTAAAACAGTGCTTTCGGCCTATGAATCAGGGGGTGTTTAAGTGTTAAAAAGCTGTGAAACCGCGCTATTGTTGAAAACCTGTGAAAATCTAATTTGAAAAAAAAAGCAAAAAACCTGCGCAGGTACTTGTTTTATTCAGCATTGTTGCTAAGTTTGTTATGGTAAAACAACAAACACTTTAATTATTATCAACTATGAACAAGTCTGATTTAATCGACAAAATCGCACACGATGCGAAATTAACAAAAGTTCAAGCTGCTGCTGCTTTAGATTCTTTTATGGCTGCAACACAAGGCGCTTTAAAGAAAGGTGACAAACTTATTTTAGTAGGTTTCGGAACTTTTTCTGTAACTAAGCGTGCAGCTCGTAAAGGTCGTAATCCTCAAACCGGTAAAGAAATTAACATCCCAGCAAAAAAGGTTGTTAAATTCAAAGCTGGTGCTGGCTTACAAGGCAAAATCAAGTAATCATAACTTGATCAAAAAATTAAAAATCCCGTTCGCAAGAATGGGATTTTTTTTTGAGGTTAGTTGATGGGTTATTAGTTGATCCACTTCTACGCTGAAGCTTCGAAGTGTGAGAGGTTGATTGGTTGATCAGTAGAATGGTTTGTTAGTTGAGTTGTTGGAGAACTTCAGCATTCAATATTAGCTACGCTGAACTACGTTTCTTATTTCTTAACAAGACATCTTTCTCTTATTTTCTTTAAAGGAAGACGTTAGATTTATATTCAAATACAGATTGTTTTCCAATATTTAGCTTCTAACCTACATAAGACTATAGCCTGTTCGAGTACGCTTTGCTTGGGCTGTGTGTTAGAGCGTGTATCGAAACGAAGTTCAGCAGAGCTAAAATAGGAATCAGGAACAATAATTCATGTTAACACGCTACTTCTCGATACTCTTCGCTACGAACTCGAAGTAGCTCTTCCGTTCAAAATTGGATTTATCTGTTAAAATCAAATTCTCCCCAATGCCGAAGGTGTTGCTCTGTGCTCTCCTCCATCTGTTGTTGGCTATGCTCAAATCTTAGCAAGGCTATTCACCCTTCTGACAGATGCTTCGTTCTGCGCCAATTGTCTGCGCTAAAAAATAGATGGATTACATTCCTGAATTGAAACATGACATTACGATAATCAAAACTTCAACATTCGATATTAGCTCCGCTGAACTTCGTTTCAACATTTCGAAACATTTTTCATCTGTAAGAATTTTCGGATTTAGTACTTCAGATTTCGAATTTTCCCCTCGTTAACTCAAATACACGTTTACCTTGCCTTTGCTTATGTTAACTTCAATGTGTTCCTGCAGTGTGGTGCTTAGCGCGGTTCCTATGTAGTTTGCTTTTACCGGAAACGATGTGTGGTTTCTATCAACCAAAACCAATGTTTGTATTTTACGTGCTTTGTCGCTCACCAACGGAATTAATGAGTAAAGCATGGTTTTGCCTGTGTTCAACACATCATCCACCACCACAACCACCTTGTCTTTAACTGAAAGTTTGTTGTTGCTCAGTATAACCTGTTTTTGGGCTGGGTTACTTTTATCAAGTACAATATCTGTTACTGATAGTTTTATTTTACAAATTTCTGCCAGCTCTTTGCACAGCAATTCGGCAACTTGTACTCCGCGACCTTCAATACCGGCAATAATCAGTTCTTTTTCGTTAAAATTATTTTCATACACCTGATAGGCAAGGCGTTTTAAAATTTGTTTTACCTGTTTGTCGCTTAAAATTTGGGTTTTGCCACTCATCATGCTACAATTGTAGTGATTTTTCGACAAAAAATAATTTTGTGGCGGCTCAAGCCCAATCTGTAGGCAATTTTTAGTGTACTATTAATTTTTTGTCTAAATATTTTGGCACTAATTAAAATTTCATATATTTGCCCCCTCAAAAAAGTAATAAAAGAAGAAATGAAAGCAGATATCCATCCAAAAAATTATAGAATGGTAGTGTTCAAGGACATGTCAAACGACTATTCATTCTTAACTCGTTCGACTGTAGACACTAAAGAAACCACTAAGTGGGAAGATGGTAATGAATATCCGTTATTCAAGTTAGAGATTTCTCACAAATCTCACCCGTTCTTCACCGGTACTAACATGTTAATTGACACTGCTGGTCGTATCGATAAATTCAACAAACGTTACGCTAAGAAAAAATAATTCGGTTATTTTTTTAACAATATTGCAAAAGCCTTCCAATATGGAGGGCTTTTTTTATATACTCGCGGTATGAATGTGATTTTGTTTGATGGTAAAAATCGCAATAATTTATTGCCCTTTACTTTTACCCGCCCGGTTGCCGAAATAAGAATTGGTATTTTAACCATTACAGAAAAATGGGCCAAATATGCCGGTGTGCAACCTTCATTTAAAACTCAGGATTATTTAAGTGTAAAATATCCTTTTACTGCTGCTCAAAACAATTTAATGATTAATGGCAGTGTTTGCCCCAATCATTTACTTTGGAGCGAAATAACACAACTTAAAAAAGGTGAAGCATTATATTTAAGAGATACCTTGGTTGCATGCAATATCACATCAGGTGAAGTGCTTGATTTTTCGGAAGAGCTGTTTACCCCGGAAACCAAAATTCAATCATCACAAATAGATACCATTGTGGTGAATCATACCTACGATATTTTTTCAAAAAACGGAAAAGCCATAGAGGCCGATTTTGATTTAATTACCAAAGGTCGTGTAAGTGCGCCAATATCATCAACCAATCAAACCTTAAACCCCGAGCGAATTTTTATTGAACCCGGAGCCACAGTTGAGTTTAGTATTTTAAATGCATCAACCGGACCAATATACATTGGTGCTGATGCTGAGGTAATGGAAGGTTGTAAAGTACGCGGACCGTTTGCATTGTGCGAACACGGTGGATTAAAAATGGATGCCAAAATTTATGGACCTACAACAGTTGGTCCGCATTGTAAAGTAGGTGGTGAAGTAAACAATGTGGTATTTTTTGCTTATAGCAATAAAGGTCATGATGGTTTTATGGGCAACGCAGTAGTGGGCGAGTGGGTAAATGTTGGTGCCGATACCAATAACAGTAATTTGAAAAATACCTACGATGAAGTAAAACTGTGGAACTACACCACCGAACGTTTTGAAAAAACCGGATTAACTTTTTGTGGGGTAATGCTGGCCGATCATGCTAAATGTGGTATTAATACCATGTTTAATACCGGAACAGTTGTAGGCGTTGGCGCAAATATATTTGGTGCTGGATTTCCGCGTAATTTTATTCCAAGTTTTGCTTGGGGTGGGGCGCAAGGGTTTGATACTTTTGTGTTAAACAAGTTTTACAAAACGGCCGAAGCCATGTGTGCGCGCAGAAACATTGTTTTTACCGATGAAGATAAAGCCATTATGAAACACGTATTTGAACAAACAGCTAAATTCAGGTTCTGGGAAAAGGAGAGTGAGTAGTCAGTAGATAGAGGCTGGAAGATAGAGGTTGGAAGTTGGAAACCTCAAACTAGAAACCCCAAACTAGAAACCATAAACCAATAACCTATCAACCAATAACAAAATAACATGAGAAAGAAAATTATAGCAGGTAACTGGAAAATGAACAAATCTTTTGAGGAAGGGATGGCATTAGTTACTGAAGTTACCGGAATGGTAAAAGACGAATACCAAGGCAGTGCGCACGTGGTAATTATTCCTCCGTTTATTCATATTAACGCAGTTAGCCGCATGGTGGCCGATAGTGGAAATGTATTTAGTGGTGCACAAAATTGCAGCAACCACGATAGTGGTGCGTACACTGGCGAGGTAAGTGCAGGTATGATTAAAAGCTGTGGTGCAGATTACGTAATTATTGGACATAGTGAGCGTAGACAATATTTTAACGAAACCAACGATTGGTTGGCACGTAAAGTTGATGCTGTGTTAAAAAATAATTTAACCGCTATTTATTGTTGTGGCGAAACATTAGAAGAGCGCGAGAGCAATACACATTTTGATGTATTGAAAAAGCAAGTAAGCGAAGGGTTGTTTCATTTAACTGCCGAGCAATTTGCAAACGTAGTAATTGCCTACGAACCGGTTTGGGCCATTGGCACAGGCAAAACGGCCAGCACTGCACAAGCGCAAGAAGTACATGCGTTTATTCGTGGTTTGGTGCGCGAGCACTACAATAATGAAGTGGCAGATAATTTAACCATTCAATATGGCGGAAGTGTAAAAGCCGATAACGCAGCCGAGTTGTTCTCTGCTCCGGATATTGATGGAGCTTTAGTTGGAGGTGCAGCATTGCAAAGCCGCAGCTTTGTAGATATTGTAAAGGCAATGAAGTAATTTCATTTAAACATTTATAAAAAAAGCCGAACAGTGATGTTTGGCTTTTTTGTTGCATATCGTTTGGTATTACTTACTGCCCTTTAAATCGGTTTCTCTTTTTTTATCGGCTTTGTTGGCGCGTTTGCTGTTGCCAAACACACTTACCGTAAAGTACCTTCCCGGGTATTTTTGCATATCAGCCAATAACAACGAAAGTTCTTTACTGCTGCTGCTTAAGTTTTTATATAGTGCATCGTTGTTGGCCAATTGTCCTAAAGTACCTTCACCTTTATTTATTTTATCAAGCATGGTGCCCATTTCGGCCAACGATTTGTTTAAGTTATTAATGGTGCTGGTAACATCTGCAGCAGCCACACTATCGGTAATGTTTTTAATGTTTTTAATGGTGTGCGATAACAACTCGTTGTTGTTTCTGAGGTTACGCATAATGCTTTCGGTGTGTGCAAACATATCGTTTATGCGACCTTCTTGTGTTCTAGTAATGTTATCTAAACGACCGGTAATGTTCTTTACATGACCCAATGTAGTTGCCAAATCATCAACCCCTTTAGATAATTTAGCTGTTCCGGTTGAGTCGAATACATCATTCATGCTCAACAAAACCTTATCTAAAGTAGCCAATACCTGCTCGCTTTTTTCTTTGATGGGTGATACCAAATTGCTAATGGCCTCTGATAAACCTTCTTCCATGGAGGCATTTAAAGTATCGTTAGGATTTACAATTTCGGTTGATTGCCCCAACTTAATATTAATGATTTTGGTACCCAATAAATCGCTGCTGGCAATTTCTGCAACAGTTCCTTTAGGCATGGCAATTTCTCCATCAACCATAATGGTTACTAAAATTTTTCCGGCATTACCGGCTTCCAATAACTTTACATCTTCTACCTGGCCAATTTTAAAACCATTAATTAATACTTGGGTTGATTTTACTACTCCACCCGCGTTGGTATACACAATGTAGTAACGTGAGTATGGTTTTAAGAAGTTAAAACCCTTCATAAAGTTAAAACCCACAAAAAGTATGATAATGCCCATAAAGGCGAATAATCCAACTTTGGCGTTTTTAGAAATCTTCAAAATGCTATGTTTATATGTTCGGGCAAAAATAAATAAACTACAATCAATACAAGGCTAAAAAGAATTAGTTTTCTTTTTCTACCGATGTTTTATAGTCTTTCACCGCTTGTGCAATAGCTGTTGCCAATTCGTTTTGTCCGTTTGCACTGGTTAAAAAAGCTCTTTCTTTGGGGTTACTTATAAAACCGGTTTCAATTAAAATACTTGGCATTTTGCAACGCCACAATACCATAAATCCGGCTTGTTTTACACCGCGGCTTGTACGTTTGGCATCTGTAAAGTTTTTTTCAACCTTGGCTGCCAATTTTAAACTTTGCTCTAAGTAAGCACTTTGCAAAAAGCTAAAGTAAATATGTGCTTCGGGTGAGTTGGGATCAAAACCTTCGTATTTTTCTTCGTAATCTTTTTCTAATAAAATTACCGCGTTTTCACGTCTAGCCACATCCAGGTTGCCTTCACTTTTGTGTAAACCCATACTAAAAGTTTCGGTACCAAACACATCCGTTTTTTTATTGGCGTTGCAATGTAAGCTTATAAATAAGTCGGCATTTTTGCGGTTAGCAATACCCGCTCTTTCGTAAAGTTCAATAAATTCATCCTTGGTGCGGGTGTACACAATGTTTACATCAGGCATATCGGCCTTAATTTTTTCGCCCAGTTTTAAGGCAATAGCCAAGGCAATATCTTTTTCGTGCGCACCACCATAGCTTGCGCCCACATCTTTTCCTCCATGACCTGCATCAATGGTAACCGTTTTAATTTTTGGCTTTTGCATTTGGTCTAATGGAGTGTACGCACATAACATTACCAACAATATAACACAAGATATTGTGAAAGGTAATTTTAATAAGTACCGAGTTTTGTATAGTTTTGCGCGCATTGACATACTACAATTTTATAACGTATAATTTGATTAATAGCACAATTCGTGTGTTTTGTTTTACCGTGTTGGTGTTAATGTGTTCAGTTGTTTATGCACAAAAGCCCAAAACGGCACCTAAAGCTAAGCCTAAACCCGCTACTCCTGCGGTTGTGGCCATGCCTTTGGACACTGCTGAGTCAAAAGTTATACCAAATACAGATACTTTAGGTGGGGAATTTGTTGCCGAAGAAGAAAAAGATACCACCGAGTTGCGTTTGGCCAAGTCGGCACTTAAAACCAAAGTGAAGTATGCTGCTAAAGATAGTATTGTTTATAATGCCCAAAACCAAGAAGTGTTTTTATACGGACAAGCCAAAGTTATTTATGATGATTTAACGCTGGATGCTGATTTTATAAAAATTGAATTAAACAAAACCTTGGTGCATGCAACCGGAGTTACTGATAGTGCCGGATTTACACACGGTACACCGGTTTTTAATCAAGGTGGTAACGAGTATAAAGTACAACGTGTATCTTACAATTATCGAAGTAAAAAAGGATATTTAAGTGAGTTAAGAACCAAAGAGGGCGAGGGTTACGTTAAAGGAACTGATGTTATTCGTTCTCCTGATAACGAGTTTGGTATTCGCGAATCGTACTACACCACTTGCGATTTGGATACTCCGCATTTTCATATTCAAGCCGCACGTTTAAAAATTATACCTGATAAAAAAATTATTACCGGTTCGGCTAATTTGCGCATAGAAGGTATGCCAACTCCGCTGGTATTGCCTTTTGGTTTATTTTCCATTAAAAAGGGTCAGTCATCAGGTATTATCATTCCAACATATGGTAGCAGTATAAACCGTGGTTTCTTTTTACGTGGTGGCGGGTATTATTTTGGCTTGGGCGAAAAAGCCGATTACATGCTTACCGGTGACATATACACCCAAGGAAGTTGGGCTTTAAATAACTTGTTACGTTACAACACACGTTACCGTTTTAATGGGCAGTTGGGTGTAAATTATGCTAACAATAAATTTGGTGCTATCGATGATCCAACTTTTTCTCAATCGAAAGATTTTAGGGTAAACTGGATACATAATGTTGACCCCAAGGCTCGCCCCGGAACTTACTTTGGTGCCAATGTAAATTTTGTAAGCGGACGATATCTGGCCAACAACTCATATGTACCACAAAACGTAATTAGTAACCAAATTGTAAGTAGCGTAAATTATTCGCGTGGTTTTGGTGGTGGTAAATACAACCTAACATCAAGTGCAAGTTTATCGCAAAACTTACAAACACGTCAGTTAAACGTGGCATTACCAAACATTACTTTTACAGTAAGCAGTTTTAGTCCGTTTAAAGCAAAATCAAAACCTACTGCCGATAAGTGGTACGAAAACATCACCACAAACTACACCATGAATTTCAGGAATGAAATTAATACTTACGACTCGTTATTGTTTAGCGACCGCAAGCGCAGTGAGTTTGCAAGGTTTTATGATACCACCGGCCGATATGGTATTCAACATGCATTACCAATTCAAACCTCATTTAAAATTTTAAAGCATTATACGTTATCAGCCGGAGTGCAATTAAACGAGGTGTGGTACATGCAAAGTGTAAATAAAACTTACAACAACGGTTTAGTTACAACAGCCCAAGAATCAGGATTTGTGCGTGCATTTACTTACCAACCACGTGTAGGTGTTAATACACGTATTTATGGTTTAAAAAACTTTAACGGCAAAACGTTTAAAGCCATTAGGCACGTAATATCGCCAACAGCCGATTTTACTTACACACCTGATTATGGCTCGGCAGCTTGGGGCTATTACCGCAGTTACCAGGATACGTTAGGTAAAATTACCAGGTACAGCATTTTTGAGCGTGGTATTTTTGGTGGTCCGGGTTTGGGCCGACAAGGAAACGTAGGTTTTGGTATTGACAACAACTTAGAAATAAAAGTAATGCGTGGTAAAGATACTGCCCGCAAAGAAGAGAAAATTCAAATATTTGAAACCTTCCGCATTGGCTCGTTTTACAATATTTTTGCCGACTCGTTAAACCTTGCGCCAATTACTTTAAACGCACGTACCAAGTTGTTTAAAAATGTAACCATCAATGCCAATGCTGTTTTAGATCCATATAAAAACGAAACCATTACCAGCACAGGTGGATTTAAAAGCATTGTGCGCACCAAAGATTTTTATTGGAACGACAACAAACTTGGGGTAATTACCAATGCAAATTTGGCGCTATCGGCCAGTTTTAATCCGCAAACATTTAAGCGAAAAGAAGGTGCTACAGCCCAGAAATATGCCAACGAGTGGCATTATGTAAATGCAAATCCGTTGGATTACTACGATTTTAATATTCCGTGGAATCTAAACGTAAACTACACGCTGCAGTATGCGCGTTACAACAATTTAAACAATCCGTTAACGTCAAATGTGGTTCAAACATTTAACTTTAGTGGCGATTTAAACCTAACCCAAAACTGGAAAATTGCAGCCACCAGTGGTTACGATTTAAAAAACAAAGAAATAACGTTTACCACCATCGATTTTGTGCGCGATTTACATTGCTGGACATTTAAATTAACGTGGATTCCAATTGGTTTCCGCCAAAGTTTCTTCTTCCAGATTAATGTGCGCTCAAGTGTGTTGCAAGACCTAAAATTAACCCGCAGACGTGAGTGGTTTGATAGGGCTTTATAGTGCTGTAAATTATTAGCATTTAGTTTGTTAGGTTTGGGGCAGGTGTTTTTTGAAGTCATACGTTATACTATTAGCAAACAATTCAAGCAATTCTCGTTTCAATTTATACCTTTGCACCACGTTTATAATATTTAAGTAAATAAGTATGGCTTTAGAAATTAAAGTACCCTCAGTAGGTGAATCAATTAGTGAAGTAACCGTTGCTCGCTGGAATAAAAAAGAAGGCGATTATGTAGAGATGGACGAATTACTTTGCGAGTTAGAGAGTGATAAAGCAACATTTGAATTAAACGCTGAAGCTGCCGGTATTTTAAGCCCGAAAGCAGCCGAAGGCGATACTATAAAAGTAGGAGATGTTATTGCAACCATTGATACCAGCGCTGCAAAACCTGCCGGAGCTCCTAAAGCAGAGGTTAAAAAAGAAGAGCCTAAAGCAGAAGTTAAAGCACCTGCTGCTACACCAACCACAGAAAATTATGCAACAGGGACTCCAAGTCCTGCTGCTGCAAAAATATTGGCCGAAAAAGGTGTTGACCCTAAAGATGTAAAAGGTACCGGAGTTGCCGGACGTATTACTAAGGCCGATGCATTAGCTGCCGAGTTAAAAATGACCACCAACGAAGCTAAATCGCGTAACGAGCGTACCGAAAAAATGACTTCGTTGCGTAAAACAGTTTCAAGACGTTTGGTGGCTGTTAAAAACGAAACAGCCATGTTAACTACCTTTAACGAGGTAGACATGAAACCAATTATGGATTTACGTGCACAGTTTAAAAATCAGTTTAAAGAAGTGCACGGTGTTAATCTTGGTTTTATGAGCTTTTTTACCAAAGCGGTTACCATTGCCTTACAACATTACCCGGCAGTAAATGCTTACATTAATGGCGAAGAAATTATCTACCACGACTACTGTGATATTTCTATTGCAGTGAGTGCGCCTAAAGGTTTGGTAGTGCCTGTAATTCGTAATGCCGAAAGTATGAGCCTTGCCGACATTGAAAGAGAAGTAGCACGTTTGGCTTCAAGAGCACGCGAAAATAAATTAGGTTTAGATGAAATGAGTGGTGGCACATTTACCATTACCAATGGTGGTGTATTTGGTAGTATGATGAGTACACCAATTATCAATGCGCCTCAATCGGCTATTTTAGGTATGCACAACATTGTTGAACGCCCGGTTGTAAAAGATGGCCAGATTGTAGCACGCCCAATGATGTATTTGGCATTAAGCTACGACCACAGAATTATTGATGGACGTGAGTCGGTAGGATTTTTGGTTAAAGTAAAACAGTGCTTAGAAAACCCAACCATGTTGCTAACATCAGGTAACGACCCTCAGAAAATGATATTGGGATTGTAATCCTCAAATAAATTCAATCATTAAAAAAAAAGCTGCTTTTGGCAGCTTTTTTTGTTGGTTTTAGTCTTGTTATTTCACAGAAACAACCGAAAGTAATGTTGCTTTTTTGTGGTTGAAAAAGTATGAAGCAAACACAAACACTAGGGCAAAGCTTGGAATGATAATGTTTGTGAGGGAATGACGAACCATAAGCAAAGAATAAATTGCTGCAATCACATCAAAGGCAAGTCCTGCATAAGCCCACTCTTTTAGTCTTGGAAACTTGGGTGTAAAAATTGCAACAAGTGCTAAAATTCTTGCTACACACAAAAACGGTAACAAATATGCGGAATAACCCAATGAGGTGAGCACTTCTACTTGTGCAGAACTCCCTGTAAGGCCAATTACAGAACCTATTCCAAACATTGGAATTAACAATCCTGTGAAAATCCAATAAAGGATGTTTGTTCTTTTCATGCTTATTTGTTTTGAAAATTAATCATCCAATTAATTCCGTATTTGTCGGAAAACTCCCCGAAGTAAGCCCCGAAAAACATATCAGCCATCGGCATTGTAACATTTCCTCCTGCTGAAAGTTCGTTAAACAACCTGTCGGCTTCTTCCCTTGTTTCGGGTTCAATGCAAATGTGCATATTGTTTCCTTTGGTTAATGTAAAACCCATTTCTTTGGGGGCATCTGTTCCCATTAAAATATGCCCGCCAGTTATTGGTAACTCAACATGTAGAATCATTTTTTTTATTTCTTCGGCAATAGGTGGATGTCCTGCTTCGGCAGGAATGTCGCCAAAATGTTGAATGCCTTTTCCTGAAAATTCAGTCTTGAAAACCTTTTTGTAAAACAAAAATGCCTCTTCTGTTTTTCCATCAAAATTTAAGTAAGTACAAACCCTGGCTTTGTTACTTTTTTTGTTTTCCTTACGAAGTTTGAATTTGGTCTCAATGTAGTGGTCAAGATTTTGCATGGCCATTGTAAAGCCCTCTTTGAAACCAACTTCGATTACTTTTTCCAGTGCTTCCAAATTTTCGTATTGAATGGTAATGTTTACGCTTGTTATGTCTGCGTTTACGCTAAACACATTAGTCCAAAACGAATTCGGGAATTTTTCACCAATAGTTCCGTTTTCATCACAAAAATTGTCTGTGTAGGAATAACTTTTCTGGTGTTCAATTTTTTCATAGTCAGCCCTGCACCAATGTACTTCGTTTTTGGGACTTATCATTGCGTAGAGCCACATTCCATTTTCACGAAAATCCATCGATTTTGTTTTATTTTTATATGGCTTTGGTGCCCACCATTGGTCAAGGATTTCAGGATTTGTCCATGCTTCCCAAACCAATTCAAGGTCTGCATTAAATTCACGCGTCACGTTTACCGTGTTTTTTGCTTTGTTTACAACAAAATCAAATTTTAAGTTACTGTTCATTTTTTCTTGTTTTTAATTGTTGCTAATACATCGTCCAACTGATTGAAACGCGATTCCCAAATCTTGCGGAATTGGTTTAACCATTTGTCAATTTCTTTCATTTTGTTCACTTCAAGTTGGTAGTAAATTTCTCTACCTTGTTGTTTTTGCGTAACCAATTCGCACGCAGTTAAAATTTGTAAGTGCTTTGAAACCGCTTGTCGGGTTGAGTCAAAGTGTTCGGCAATGGCATTTGGTGTCATTGCCTGCAAGGCAATAAGCGCGATAATCGCCCGTCTTGTCGGGTCGGCTATAGCCTGAAAAACATCTCGTCTTGTTTCCATTGTGCAATTATTTGGTTGCAAATATATGTGCAATTATTTAGTTGCGCAATTTTTTTTTGGTTTTTTTTGAGGGCTTACAAAAAATTGGTAAGGGTAAACTTGGTCATTAGTTTAGTCTGTACGGTGGAGTGGAAGCCAGTCGGTGAAGGAAGCATTTGAAAAACGCATTCAAACATTGCAAGGTAAAACTATTAGATTTTGTTGGAGAAGCAATTTGTAAAAATACCAATTGGTTTATGCATTCGTGTTCATCAACACACGCAGGGTAAGTGCATGCACATGATCATTTAATTATTTTACCCTACACGAACATTCGTGATGCTCGCTAATGTATTTAATAGATTCTATGCATAGTTCTTTTAATGCCGGTATATTGATGTCAGCAAGTTTTTTAACATAGATGCAAGCTTTGCTCATTTTAAATTTACCTAAGTTGGCTAAAGCCAACTTACTTTTTTCTGTATTTGAATACACGTACAACGTAAGTGCAGTTTTTCTGGGCGAAAAACCAAGCACAGGAGCATCTCCTTCGTGTCCGCTTGCATATTTGTAATGATAATTACCAAATCCAATTATTGTTGGTCCCCACATTTTGGGTTCTTCATTAGACCACTCTTGCATTAGCTCAATCAATTTTAAACTATCCGCTTTTTTTTGCTCGTTATCAACATACGAGTTCACAAAATCTATTACATTTTGCCCGGTGTAAGTAGTCTTTGTTTTTGCCATAAGGTAATTATTGTCTATACGGTTGTTGCTTTTACTTTTTTGTTCTGATAAAAAGCATTGCAATTGCTGTTGTAATAATTCCCATAACCAATGCTCCAATTGCACCTTGTACTGCATAGTTTTGATAGTTGAAATTGGCTTCAGCTTCGGCTGTGGTTTTAAAGTAACCAATTTCTACCGACCGTTTTATTACGTTGGGAAAATACTCTGGTGTAATAACAAAAGAAGTTATCCATTGCGTTAATGGGCTTAACAAAGCAATGATAACGGATAAAACAACGCCCGATATCAGCCCTTGTTTGTAATCCATTTGGCCGGCATAAAAGTTTTTCTTTTTGTCTTTGAATGCCAGCACCATAACAATAATAGCAGGAATAGCAAAAAGGTTAGTTAAGTATAAATGATAATCAATATACTCTCCGTGTAGTCCGCTTAGTTTCTCTAATACCATCCAAAGTAATCCCATTACCGAAAAGATGATAGCCCATTTGATTTCAATTTTTATGCTTTTCATATTTATAGTATTATTTGTTTTGTAATGCGGTTTTAATCAATTTTTCCAATTGTTTTTGGTCAATATCGCTGAGTTTGTTAATGTAAACACAACCTACACCGGTTTTAAACTTGCCTAGTTTTTGAAGTGTTTCTTCATGTTTATTTACATCAATAGCAAGGTGTATAGATAGGTTTGTTTTTCGGGGTGAAAAGCCTATCAAGAACCAATCCACCTCTCTACCTGTTTTAGCACTTTTATATCTTTTATTGCCAAAACCAATTATTGAAGCCCCCCACATTTTAGGCTCTTCACCACTCACTTTTTTCATCATTTCAATAATGGCAAAACAGTCTGCACGTTGTTGTTCATTGCCAACTGTATTGATAAAATCATTAACGCTTGCTGTTGTTTGTTGCGTTTTTATCTTTACTACTTTGCTCATAGTGGTTTGAAATTAATACTTTTCAAAGTTGTAGGTTTTTACTATTGTTTCATACCATGGCTAACATTAGTGGTACAGAAACACATGCTCGATTTGTATGGTAAAGCTATTGAATTTTACGAAAGAAACAACTTATAAAGTAACAATTAGTTTATCTTAACATACAGACAAAACCGTCAACCGGCCTGACGAAAAAGGTGTGTTATCAGGTGTTTTCCTTGTACTCATAACTCATTCGTTTTAATAATTTCCAGTGTGACACAACTCCACCCCAGTAAGTTGTCTCGTTTGGTTTTATGCCGTTTTCATTTAAAACTTTATACAATATTATGTTAAGTTTTGGGTAATGAATATGATGAATATGTGGAAATAAATGATGTGCAATATGATTATTGAAACCACCAAGTATGAAGTTTGCTGTCTCGCTAAATGGATGCATATCATTTGAACTTCTGATTTGGTTCATTAGCCAGGATGTTTTGATATAACCATTTTCGTCTGTTGTTGGATATTCAGTATCTTCAACATGGTGTGTCATAAAGAAGGTGAAAAGTAAAAACAAAGATTGAGTCAAATGCATTGATAAGAAACCTATCAAAATGATAGACCAAGTTTGACCTGAAAACAAAAGTGGCAAAACAAGTATGAGAGTCAGATAAACTGTTTTCTGTACCCAAAACGAAAGATGGTATTTAAATCCTTTTTTATCGGTGTATTCGTCTTTTGAAAATAGAATAATAAAGTCCTTTATAAAAACCCAAAAAAGGGAATATGTTGTGTAAGCCAGAGGAGCATAATAATGTTGAAACTTATGAAACCAAATGTGTTCACTGTTTGGAATAACTCTAATAAGTTTGGTTATTTTTAAGTCAGAATCATAATCTTCTACATTTGGTGCATAATGATGTGAGTTAATATGCCTTTGCTTCCATGCTTCTGCGTGTGCACCAACAATGGTGTAAATAAAAATAAAGCAAAGGTTATTAAGCTTTTTATTTTTAAAAATCGTATTGTGCGAAAAGTCGTGAGAAAAATTGAAAGCAAATAATAACGACACAAAGCCATATAAAACAAAGGTAAGAACAAAGTAAATCGGCTCTTCAATAAAATAAAGTAAGGAGTAGGCAAAAACCGAAAATGAAAAGTAGAAAATAAACTTAGCCCAAATCTTCAACAAAAACACTTTGTTGTCAATAAGGAGCTGCTCATCTGCTTGTTTGTAAATGGTTTTAAGCAATTCGCTGTCTTGTGCAATATGAATATGTTTATCTCGCAAAGGATATAGGTTTAAAAGTTTGTTGTGTACCCATTCCTTTTAAAAAGCGGAAATGAGATGCTAATGATTTTCTGTAAGGCATTTCCATATAAACCAAACCGTGCTTTTGTGCCAACTCTCTGAATATTGGCAGAATTTTTAAGTAGTGAACATGGCAAACATGGGGCAATAAATGATGTAAAGCGTGAGCATTGAATCCGCCCAATGTCCAATTAAAAAATTTACTTTCAGCGTTATAGTCAACCGAGGTGCTCATTTGTAATTTTGGCCAGCTCATATTTAGCTTGTTATTTTGGTCGGGAATAGGATGTTCAACAAAATCTGATAGGTGAGAAACTCCTAAAACACCAACAAACAATATTGAAACCATAAAATGATTCAGTATAAATGCCAGCAAAACGGTTTGCCAACCAAAAGGCAAAAAGTAAATTGGTAGTATAATCATATATCCGATGTAAAGAAGTTTATAAATAACCAATTTGACCACTTCATTTCTAGGGATCTCAATTTTGATTGTTCTACTTGAAAGGTTAAATAGCATCAAGGTCTCACGAAAGAAAAACCAATTTAAAGAATAGAGCAAATAAAGAAATGGGGCATAAATAAACTGATAGCGATGAAACCATTTTAGTTTTTGGCTTTCAGTCATACGGAATAGTGGGTTGTTTAAAACGTCTATGTCGCTTCCTTCAACATTAGTATATAAATGATGCGATTCATTATGATTCTTTCCCCAAACGTATGCGTTGTTTCCCTGAAGATTAAAACTTAATGAGAACAGCACTTTATTCCAGTACTTACTTTTAACAGCAACTCCGTGGGCAGCATCGTGAGAAATATTGAAAGCTGTTAGCAAAACAGATAAACCCATTAATAAATAAAATGTATAGAAACCTGCAGTTGTTGTACTTGTAATCATTAGTCCGTAAAACAAGATGTCAAGACTGAAATAAAGTATGATTTTAAAAATCATTATTTTGTTTCCGGTCTTACGAATCCCGTTTTCAGAAAAGTACTGTTCGATTCTTTCGTTTAGTTCTTTGTAAAAGTCAGAGCCTTCGTCTTTTGAAAATTTTAATTTATTCATTTTATCAATGCTTTCTTTTGGTTGGGTCACCCTAAAATGGCGGGTAAAGTCAGCGTGTGAAAAACTCATTTCACTTTGTATGGTAAAACTATTGCATTTTACAGAAGAAACAATCTATAAAAAAACAATTAGTTTATGGTTTCGTGTTAATCAACACACGTGCACGTACGTTTGAGCCTAAACACAAAGGCCCATCTTTGCAAATGTGTTGTTATAGCTAGTGCTTCCTTTCACTTTCAAATTTGCCTGCAAGTTTTATTGTCAATTTTTTGTCTTTAAGAATGAATAACAACCAAACCCAAACAAAGAATGCTAAAACAAATGAAATAATAGTATTCTCATTAAATGTGTCTATTGCGGCTTGGTTGGTTTGAAACGCTGTGAACGCTTGACTTATTGACAATCCCTCTTTTACCAATAATGCTATTACTGTTGTTACGTTTGCAATAATTATGCTTACAATGTTGGTTAAAACAATTATAAACTTTGTCATTTTACCATGTCTTCCTTTGAAATAATCGTAACCTTTAAGTCCTAGAAAAGCAATAATCATTGCCATTGCAGAGGCAAGTCTTTCTAAATATACGGCAATTAAAACCCACGCTATTATTCCCGGAATCGAAAAAATAATTGAACCTAAAAAACCTGTCAAATAATTTTTTTCTTCTGAAATTCTTTTTCTTTCAATTTCGTTGAAACTGCTTGCTGTTTTATTGAAACAAGTGTTGCAAAGAATTATACCCGTATCGTTTAGGTCGTAATAGTTGTTGTTTTGAGTTGAACCGCAGTTATGACATTTGTTTTGTTCTGGTATGTTTAGGCTTTTGAAAAGGTCAACCAAAAAGTCAAATAATGCATAAATCGTTTTGAGTTTAGTGGAAGTTAGGTTTTCTGCAAATTGAAAAAAGATACTGTTGTCGCTAATTTCAAAAGTTGTAAACTTTAAATTTTCCTTATTGAAATCTAACGCTGATTTGATTTGTTGCTTTTGTGCTTCAGTTAAGTTATCTGTTGTAACAGTAACAAATTTGAACTGAGGATTACTCAGTAAACTTGAGTTCGCAACATTAAAAAAGTAACCTTTGTAAATTCCAAATACAGCGTCATTTGTTTTGTGCCAGTCAAGTTCTTTGGCTAATTTTTTTACTTTCGGAAAAATCATAATTGTTTATTTTGATGTGGTAACGTTTTGCAGATTTGCAATGGGTGTATTCCGGATTACAAAACCGTCAATACACCACAAAAGTTGATGCGAGGCAGAATGTTCAATTAACCACATCACCCGCCATTGAGCCAAACGCCTGTTACTGGCTGCCCTTATATCGGCTTTGGGTCTCATGACATAAGTGGTTTTCGCATGTTAAGTGGAAATGATTTTGAAATTATGTCCTTCTCTACATTAGTAAATGTAATGTCGCAGTGAAATTTATAGAGTAAATAAATCATACTCAAAAGGGATTTGGTAGTATTCTCAAAGTGTTTTTCTATTTCAAAGTCGGGTTTTATTTCCTCTAAATTTTTTGCAAGCCCCATAAAATCCTCGCCCTTTGTATGAACAGTCCGACATAAATCCTGGTAATGCTGAAACAAGTTGTCGTTACATTTTTTAATATTCGGGTCAATCAATGGTTTGATAATCGGATGCGACTCAAAATAATTTTTCAGTTCAATAATTGGTGTATAATCGTTTCTCCCCAAATTGAGCAATTCATATTCTACTGGATGTTCAAAGTAGAAAATATGATTGTAAAAATTTTCAATCAATCGTCTTGTTAGAATTTGAGAAGCATAATAGAAACCAATGAATGCAATACTTGAATTAGATAACAGGTCAGAGAGTATTTCATTTATGAAAAGGAATTTATTCTCTTCAGAATATTTTTCTTCTAGTTTACTTTCAATTAAAGCAATCACATATGTCGAGTGATGATACTTTTTTAAGTGCGGTTTTATTGTTGAAGTAAGCGAATATTTAAATTTGTTCGTTTTGAATAAGGCCTTCTCAAATTCGGCAAAATCTCTGTCCAGATTGGTTGAATGAAAAATACTTGTCATTACAGTTTCATTTGTTTAATAGCATTTTCCCAATCCTTAAAGAAATTGGATTTGCCTTTTCGTATGTCTGACTTCTTTAATGCTCCGATTGCAGAATTTAATTCCGAAATTTTTCTATTGTCAAAACTAGCGATTGAAAAAATAATCCTTCCAATAATATCTTCTCTTTTCTTTTTTTCTGGACTGGGAATATCGATATTCAATTTTCTTGCAAAGTCTGCAATGTCTTGATTCTTCTCAAAAATTTGTCTATTCTGCATTAGAAACGGAATCGTCCCAATCAAACTTTCAAGGTCACTTTGTTGTTTGCTTGCCGCGTCAGAAAAAGAAATTTCTTTTTGTGGCGCTTGCCCCTCAAGTGTTTTTCTAATACTTTCAAGTATTTCGACCAAGTCTTTTTTTGATAAACTATTATAGTCCATTTTATATTTTGCTTATTAGTTCGTTTGTTATTGATTTAAATTCATCTGCGTATCTGGCAAAGCTAGCATAGTAGTAAAAATTATCCAGAGATTTTACGCTCTGAGCAACCTTGGTTGAGTGGCTTGAAGAATCTGCAAAACATTCCCAGCCACTTGCCTCAACGCTTTGCATGATTTCATCAGACACCTTTCCTTTTGAAACCATTGTGAAAACAATTCCTAATAGGTTTAAAGAATGTCCATGCAATTCTTCATACTCTTGTAAACCTCTTTCAAGCAATGGTAAACCAAGTGAAGAAAGGTAGTCGGGTTTGATTGGAATTAGATAATACTCGGATGCTAAGTATGCACTTAACGTAAGTAATGAAAGTGTTGGTGGACAATCTATGATTATGATGTCATAATGTTTGCATTTCTCTTCAAGAAACTTTTTGAGTAGATTCTCAACCCCTCTTTTATTGGTTTCAAAATTTATCAGTTTTAATGAAGAAGGTATGAGGTCGAGAATACCACCCTTTGTGAATTTTTTAATTTTGATGATGAAATCATCAAGATTAATCGGTTTTGCTTTTGCACTTTTCCTTTTAGCCGATAAAGAAATTTCATCTTCCTTAGATGGTATCAGTATGTCGTAAATAGTTTTCTTATTTTGGAAATGCTCAAGAATTTCACTCTGTTCAACCAAATATTGAGTTGCATTGAATTGAGGGTCAATGTCAACAAGCAAAACTTTTTTGTTGTGAAATGCTGCAAGTATGTACGAAATGTTTACTGAAAGAGTTGTCTTGCCAACACCACCTTTCATGTTAATTACTGTGATTATTTTGCTCATACTGTTTATCTTAATGTTTGTTTAATCTTTCTGTTTAGCATTGTCCTTAATTGTATGTACTGTTCTCATAGGGTTGCCAGTAACTTACCAATCTGTGCGACTGACTTGTTCATTTATGGCACAATATTGACCTATATGTAGTATTAGGTGCGATAAATTGATGTTTTGTAGTTGCACAATATTTCGAGCCATTTCATTTTAACTTATGCGGTAAATGCTTTTGTCGGCCTATAACTAAAGCTAAAAATACATTGGTGGTTCGAGCTTTTGTGTTCCATGGGTTTTAGGTTTTTCAATAAACCAATTAAAACATTTGCCGGGTTAATTACAAGTTTTACCATGCAAAACTTTACAAATTAAAAAATACCTAAAAGCTTTGTGCTGAATTAATAATCCAATAGGTGTAATATATTTGCGCCTTATGAAAAAATTAGCCCTGGTTTTTTTATGTGTGATGTTTGTACTTAAACTTAGTGCGCAATCAACCATAAATATAAATGAAACCAATGTGCCTTTACAGCAGGTTTTACAACGCTTGCAAACACATTTTGATGTGGTGTTTACCTACAGCTCTGATGTGGTAAATGTAAAGAAAAAGGTAAGTTTAAAACTGGCCAATGCCACCCTACAACAATCGTTAAAAGCACTTTTTGATGGTACGCCCGTGGCATTCTCTATTCAGGATAAATTGGTGGTGTTATATAAAACAGCCCATTATAAAGTTACCATTAGCGGCTATGTGCGCGAGAAAGGAACAGGCGAACTGCTAATTGGGGCCAGTATTGGCACTTTACCTTTGGTGGCGGGTGCGGTTACCAACAGTTACGGTTTTTATTCCATTACCCTTCCGGCCGATACCTATCAATTGGTTTTTCAGTATGTGGGTTATCAAACCGAAGTAAAAAAGCTGATAGCAACGGCATCAACCCAAATCAATATAGAACTTAACCCTAAAAGCAGTTTGGACGAAGCGGTAATAAAAGGCGAAAAAGACAAACAACAGGTTACATTAAATAAAATAGATATTCCGTTACAGGAAATAAAAGATGTACCCATGATTTTGGGCGAAAAGGATGTGGTAAAATACATGATGCTTTCGCCCGGTGTGCAAAAAGGCAACGAGGGCAATGGATACATTTATGTGCGTGGTGGTGGTCCGGATCAAAACCTGATTATGATAGATGATGCGGTTATTTACAATGCCTATCATTTTTTGGGTTTATCATCTTTGTTTTCGGGTAACGAGTTGCGCAAAGCCGAATTGCATAAAGGTGGTTTTTCATCGCGTTATGGCGGCAGGTTATCTTCTGTTTTAGACATGAGCATGAAAGACGGTAACCGCGAAGAATTTGGACTTGATGCCACTATGGGTGTCATGTCATCAAGGGTTTTGGTTGAAGGTCCTATACAAAAAAACAAATCATCCTTTTTATTATCTGCGCGCAAATCGTACATAGACAGGGCCACACGTTTGGTAGCTAAAGATGCGGATGCGGTGCTTGATTACGGTTATTATGATTTGCATGCCAAGCTATCAACTGATATTGGTAAGCGCGACCGCATTATGCTAAGTGGTTATTTGGGGCAGGATGGCCTGGCCAATGACCCCAAAGCCGGTTTAAGTCCTGAAGAGGATGGGGTTACTTGGGGAAACAGGGCGGCATCTTTAAGGTGGAATCATTTATATAACGGTAAGTTGTTTTCCAATACTTCATTGGTTTATAGTTATTACAACGCGCGTATTGCCATGGGCGATTACGATCCATCAAACGGTAACCGAAATTCAACAAGTGTAGAGTCGTCTATTACAGATTATACCGTAAAACATGATTTGGAATATCACCACAACACCAAACATCATTTAAGGATGGGAGCAGGCTTTACCCAGCATTGGTTTAATCCTCAAACATCATTAAAAATGACTATTCCGGATACTACTTATTCCCTGTCAAAACTATACAATGCAAACGAGGGATTTGCGTATGGCGAATGGACATTTAATCCTACCACAAAGTGGAATATAGTTTCAGGCTTAAGGTATAGTTACTACAATTACAACAAAGGATACCACAGGCTTGAGCCCCGTTTAAACATTACCTATAAAACCAAAACCAACTGGCATATCAATACCAGTTATTCGTTAATGAACCAGTATTTACACTTAGTAAGTACATTTAATGGCATTGGTTTGCCAAGCGATGTTTGGATATCAAGTGATGAGATTTTGAAGCCACAACGCGCAAGTATTGTTACATTGGGTGCAGCTAAAAATAACTTATTAAACAAGGGCATTTCGTTTTCGGTTGAGATGTATGGTAAACAAATAAACAATGCAGTATCGCTTAAAGAAGGTGCTTCGTTTTTTGAAATAATGCAACAAACCTATACCGCCCGAAACGTAAATAATTTAAGTTCCTTAACCACACAAGGCACATCTCAGTCGTACGGTATTGAGTTTATGTTACGTAAATCCGGTAAAAAAATAGATGGACACATTAGTTATACGTTATCTCGTACCACCATGCAGTTCGACTCCATTAACAATGGAGATGCCTATGTAGCAACATTTGACAGGACACATGATATTGGTGCTTTTATTAGTTATAAGCCAGGTAAACGCTTTAAGGTGTCGGCCAATTGGGTGTATGGAACAGGCAATGCCATTACCATGCCGGCAGGCGAGTATTTTGTATCAGTTAAGGATCCAACCGGTGGAACTAATTCGTGGAATAGTTATTACTACGATAAGAAGAATAACTTCAGGATGCAGGCCTATCACCGTATGGATATATCGGTACAATATCATCACCGCATAACCACTAAAGTTTTAAGCACGATAGAATTTAGTATATACAACGTGTACAACAGAGCAAATCCGTTCTTTTATCAAATCAATTATGAAAACGAGAGCGCAGGAACCGGTAAACGTGTTTTACAAAAATCAAGCTTGTTTCCAATTATGCCATCTTTAAGTTGGAGCATTAAAATTTAAGCACATGAACAGATTAATTTTAATAATAGCAGCGGTTAGTTTCATGCTTACATCATGTGAAAAGTATGAAACCATTGATTATGATATACCATTTAAAAGTAAGGTTGTAGCAGCCTCCTTTTTAAATCCGGAAGAAAACCAAATTACGGTTTGGATTACCCGAACAACAAAACCTATTGGTGAAGAAGTTCCGCAGGAGCCATTGGTTGTTAAAGATGCTCAAGTAACCTTGTTGCACGAAGGCAACAGTTACGATTTATTGTATGACAGTATGAATGAAGTATATGTAAGCGAAATGGATGTTATTGTATTTGAACCGGGTAAAACATATACACTGATTGTAAAAACAGCAGAAGAAACCATAACAGGTGCTACCACTATTCCTTTTCCGGCCGCTACAGAAACAACAGTAAAGGTTGACAGTATTTACAACTTAACCGGATTAACTTATTTAATTACGTTTAACACCAAACTATTGTCTTCGCAAAGTAATCACTTATTCTTGTACCCATATGTTGTTTATGACGACTCATCAAGGTATACAATGTTTTATGAAGGTCGTGACAGGGTAAGAACAGTGGGTAGCGGACAAACATTTTCCCAAACATTTCTGTCGAGCTATACAGGAGCCCGACCGGTTAGGGTAGAGTTGTTAACTTACACCTGCGATGACCATTATACATTTTATTATAACAAAACAGCTTCTTTTAGCTATGGTAGCATAGGCATGGCGTTTGGTGAGGTAAGCATTGCATACAGTAATATGAGCAATAAAATAGGGGTGTTTGGTTCTTATGTTGCCTCAGGTGGGGCATCATTCCCCATGCAATAACTAAATAGTAAATCAAATAGGGGTACTTTATTTTTTAATGGTCTACCTTATATAAAACTTACAATTATGATAACTGACGAAACAGCACATATGCTTATGGCAAAAAAATTAGCCAAAGAAACCAGCAGTCAGGAAGAGGCGCAACTTCAAGATTGGCTTGAAGCGGCTGCAGATAATAAAAAAGCATTTAACGAGTTAAATGCAATTTGGCAACAGGTAGAAAAAGATACACTTGAGGTAGATGTGGATGCTGCATGGCAAAAGGTAAATAATAAAACCCAAACCAAAGTATTTACTTTATTTGGGGCAACCACTTACAAAATTGCTGCTGCTGCGGCCTTGTTTGCACTGTTGGGATTTTGGGCATTTAATAGCCTGATGTCTACCACTACAACTATATCAACTGCAGCTAATGAGATTAAAAAAATAAGTTTACCTGATGGCAGCACAGTATGGCTGCATGAATACTCGGAGTTATCATACAACAATAAACTTAAAGGTAGCAAACGTAACTTATCGCTAAAGGGGTTAGCTTTTTTTGATGTGAAGCGCGATGAGCAAAGGCCTTTTATTATTAGTACACCAAAAAGTGAAGTACGGGTTTTGGGCACCTCGTTTGAAGTGAATGCTTTTGAAAGAGATACATTTGAGCGTGTTACGGTTAAAACAGGTAAGGTGAAGTTTGAAAATAAATCGGGTGAAGCCCTGGAGTTAACTGCCAACGAAGAAGGTATTTTTACCAAATCGGGTAATGTTACCGAAACAGTAGTAAATGCAGAAGAGTTGGTTTCATGGCACACCAATAAGTTAACTTTTAACAACGAAACCATGGATAAGGTAGCCAATAAAATTGCACGTTATTACCATGTTAAGGTTAAATTTAACAACCAAGACATTGCCAACTGTCATTTTACAGGAAGTTTTGAAAACCCAAAAATGAATCAGGTGTTGGATGCCATTAGTAAAGCTTTGCAAATTACTTACGTGCATCAGGCAAATCATGTTACTTTATCCGGACAAGGTTGTAAAAAAACACTAAACAAATAATACCATGCAAGCAACAAGCCCTGATGTTTTCGAATTGGTAAAAAACGGTGATCGTAATGCATACGAACAATTGTTTAGGCAGTATTATACGCCCCTGGTAAGATTTGCCCGAGAAATACTAAAGGATACAGACGCAGCAGAAGATTTGGTGCAAGAGGTGTTTGTTAAAATGTGGGAGCGCAAGCAAAGTATTGATATCAAAACTTCTATAAAGGCATATTTATACATGGCAGTTAAAAACCATTGTTTAAACAAATTAAAGGCAGAGCAACGCAATGCATTTTTAGAAGATGGCTTAGCTGACGATGTAAGAGTGGCTACCAATAATACAGAAGAATATTCGAATACAATTGAGCTTTCAAAGCATATTAACCAAGCGCTTGAGTTATTACCCCCAAAGTGTGCCATTATTTTTAAAATGAGCAGGTTTGAAGATAAAACCTATAAAGAAATTGCCGAAGCTTTAGATTTATCTGTTAAAACAGTAGAGAACCAAATGGGTAAGGCGCTGTCTATCATGCGTAATGCACTATCGCCATATTTAAGTCAATCGTTGATTTGGTTGGTGAGTTTGTTTTTTTTTTGAGATACTAGGCAACGCATAGGGCATTTGTTGTGTCTGAGTGTTGTGACTAGCAGTTTGAAATGTATATGAAAAAAGCAATCTACTCATTATTGGCAGTTATATGCTGTTTGTTTAACCAACTATTTGCGCAAATTCCAAATCCAAGCTTCGAGCAATGGGATTCTTCTCTTGTTGTTGATGGCACCAAAATTATCAATCCTCAAGATTGGTTCAGTTCAAATGAGATTTTTGTTGGAATTGGTATGGAACAAAGTTGTAATGTAACAGACGATGCGCACACCGGAAACTTCGCTTTACTGCTTACATCTAAAAGTGATGATAGCGATGAGCAAGGTACTTTTATAACCAATGGTAATGATATAGGACAAGGCCCATCAGACCCTGGCGCAAGTAAGTTTAAATTAGAGGGGCGTATTAATGGGTTTGAAGGTTATTACAAATATGCACCGGTTGGTGTAGATTCTTTCAGAGTTTTTTTAGCCTTATACAGAGACGGACAATACCAGGGTCAGTCTTTTATTTATATTAGCGAAGCAACAACTGAGTATAAAAAGTTTTTTTGGCCGGTTAATTATCCTACAACAATAACACCACCGGATAGTGCCAAATTTATTATTGAACCATCCGTAGTTAACGGGTCTGAAGGTAGTGTTTTAATTATTGATGATTTGGGAATTACGTATGGTTTTAGCAGTGCACTAGAGGATGAAGAAACCGATATGCTTTTCGAGATATATCCTAACCCCACCACAAAATCGCTTTATCTTAACGTAAACCAATCATTAAACGAGTTAACATATAAAATTTTTGATGCAAAGGGAGTGGCGGTTTCGGCTGGCGTGTATAATGGTTATGGGATTGATGTTGCTGATTTATCGCCTGGTTTATACCATATTGTTTTGCAAACTGCAAACGGAAAAACATCAAACAAAACTTGGATAAAAAATTGATTTCATAAATAGGGGTTATTTTAAAAACAGCTGTCATACACACAAACAGTAAATGATATGAAATTAACTAAACTCATTTTAACAGCAACATTAGCAACGTTATCGTTTTTTACATCAAATGCGCAAAACATCAACGGTGGTTTTGAGCAATGGGATTCGGTTGACAATGGCATGTTTAAAACCCACATTGCAACCGGCTGGTTTGAATTTATGAACTCAATTTGCGAATCGGAAAGTTTACCATGGGGTATAACCCAAAGTAATGACGCACACAGTGGCTCGTATGCTATACAATTAAAAAACATTGCAACTTCATTAAATCAAACCGCAATGATTATGACTAACAGCGGAACACCTGATGCAGGAATGAATAATAAAATTCCGGTTACAGCCAGGTATAACAGATTGGAGGGTTACTACAAATACTCAACCCAACAACCGGATACATTTAGTATAATGGTGTTAATGACCAAAGGTGAAGATTTTATAGCTGCTGCAGAATATAAACAAGCGGTTAATACCGCTAACTATACAAAGTTTTCATTCCCTATTATGTATACAAGTGCTGCAGGTGTAATACCTGACAGTGCAGTAATTATGATAAGTGCAGGTAGTAATGAGAATTTTAAAGAAGGTTCAACGTTGCTGATAGATGATGTAGCATTTGTGTTAACCAGTGGATTAAATGATTATAGTGCAAATTTTACTGCTGATGTAAATGTTTATCCTAACCCGGCAAGTGATTTTGTAAATGTTGCTATTAAGGGAGCAACAAATGGTAAAATAAAAGTTGAATTGGTAAACATTATTGGTCAAACTTTAAAAGCAGAAGAAGTTACACCGATTAATCAACAAGTAAATATGAAATTAAACCTTAATGATGTGCCTAAAGGAGTTTTATTTATTAAAGTTTCTGACGAGAGTGGCTCACAAGGTTATAGGATACTTAACCAGTAGTAGTGTAGTGGTTAATTTTTGTGTTAAAACCGGCTAATATTAGCCGGTTTTTTTATTTTTTTAAGTGGGGGAGTATCAGGTTTTGATGGTCATATTAATATGAACCTTAACAAATTAAAACTATTGATCGTTTTTGGTATGTGTACCACTTGCATATGGGCGCAAACTCCCATAAGCGGCAATGTAATTGATGCCGAAACAGGTGAGGCACTTGTTGGTGTATCGGTTTATCAGTCATCAAAAAAAATGGGTACCACCACCAATGCGTATGGTTTTTTCTCTTTGAGTATACCACAAAATGATACTTTTTATGTTAGCTATTTAGGCTATCAAACACAGTTTTTTATTGCACAAAACCAAAAAGATTTACAAGTAAAACTTACGGTAAAAACAGATATGCTTAAAGAAGCAGAAGTAAAGGCTCATGTACAAAAAAATCCTCCTTTGGGTACGCATCATATCGATTTAAAAATGATTAATAGTCTTCCTGCATTGGGCGGTGAGCGCGATTTAATTAAGGCATTGCAAAATATGCCCGGTGTAAAAAAAGGTGCAGATGGAACCGTTGGTATGTTGGTTAGAGGTGGCGCTGCCGATCAAAATTTAATTTTAATGGACGAAGCACCCGTATACAATTCAGCACATTTGTTAGGTTTCTTCTCGCTGTTTAATACTGATGCCATAAAAGATGCCACTTTACAAACCGGTGGATTTACGGCCAATTATGGTGGTCGCCTTTCTTCTGTGTTATCTGTTACCATGAATGAGGGCAACAAACAAAAATTTCAATACAATGGTTCGGTAGGAATTTTAGCCTCGCGTTTGGCAGCACAAGGACCGCTGTTTAGGGGTAAGGGTTCTTTTTTGGTTGCCGGTAGAATCAGTTATATCAATAAAATGTATCAGATGGTTGATAAAGAATTACCTTTTTACTTTTATGATTTGAATGCAAAGGTTAACTATCAACTATCAAAACGCGACCAACTTTTTGTAAGCATGTATAGTGGTGATGATGTATTGGAAGCATCTGATGCGGATAGCGCACGTAATGTAAAAGTGAGCTCCAGGTTAGGTAATCATATCAATACAGTTAGGTGGAATAGAAAATTTGCCAATCAAAAAATGTTTTCAAACCTAACCGTTTTTTCCAGTAACTACAGGTATTTTATAAAAGGAGAAATGGATGAAAATGTAATGCAGATAAACGCAAACATTGCCGATTTAGGGTATCGTTATCAGTTAGAACATCATGTAAATAATAACCTACATTTTAAATATGGAAGCGAGTATATTCATCACACCTTTATTCCCAACAATACAAAATTAAAAGGCAATTTTAACGAAAACATAAAGGCTAACAATGCAGCATCAACTCAGCTCAACGAGTCTGCTATTTACGCTTCTGCATCATACAAAATAAACACAAGATTAAGCGCTGTGGGCGGTATAAGGTTATCAGCGGCTCAGGTATCTGGCACCACTTACATCAACCCCGAACCACGTATTTTATTAAATTATGATGTAACCTCGCAACACGCTATTTCAGTATCGTATTCAAAAATGGTGCAGTACATGTTTTTACTATCAGGCTCATCAGTAATGTTGCCAACCGATTTGTGGTACGGAGTTACCAATAAAATTAAACCACAAGAGGCACACATTTTTTCAGCAGGTTATAAATGGCAAAATCATAACCATACTACACGATTTGAAATGTATTATAAACCTATGCATAATTTAGTAGAGTACAAAGAAGGTTCTGTTGAATTAGGCGCTTCAAATGTTGATGAAGTAGCGGTACAAGGTAATGGCAAGGCTTATGGTTTTGAGTGGATGAATACCAATAAATTAGGAAAGTTACAGGTTACTACGGCTTACACTTTATCGTGGAGTACACGAACATTTAACGATTTAAATGAAGGTAAACAATTTTATGCGCGTTTTGATAGGCGACATGATTTTAACATCATACTTCAATACGAAATTAATAAACGCATGCATTTTTCTGCGTTGTGGAGTTATGCCACAGGATCGCGTTTTACACCTATGGTTGGTCAGTTTTTAATGCCTAACGGTAACTTTACCAATATCGATTTATTACCTATTTACACTTCACGTAATGCGGTAAAGCTATCAGATAGCCACAAGCTTGATGTAAACCTGGTAATTAAAAATAAACCGGGTAAAAAGTTTCAATCAGAGTGGCATATCGGTGCTTACAATGTTTATAACCAAACACAGCCTTATAGAATCAGAACACAAAAAAATAGCGATGGCTCTTATTCATACAAACAAATGGGTTTGTTTGGTTTTATTCCTTCTATTGGTTATCAGTTTAAATTTTAACATATATGAAAAGTTTAGTTTATAATATTTTATTCATAATTGGGATAAGCTCAATAGCTTGTACCCCGGAGCCGTTGGATATTGATGTGCCGCAAGCTCCTGTAAAAACAGTATTGGCATCTCAATTTTATTACGATTCTGTAACAGCACAAAATGCCATAGTATTTACCTTAAGCAAATCAATGTCGGCACTTGATGGAAGAAGGCCTACCATAGACTCAAACGGTTTTATTATTGATTATGATTTATTGATAACCGGTGCACAAGTTACCGTAACCTTAGGAAATGATGTGTACACCTGTCAGGAAGGAGAAAAAGGGATGTATTATGCGTTTAATGTGGTTTTAAATAATTATTCAACGTGCAAAGTAGAGGCTAAAGATAGTGAAGGCAATGTATTGGTTAATTCAACTACCATTGCCATGCCCGAAAAACACTTTACTACTGTTAACCTGATAACGGAACAGCAAAACAAGTACTTAACTTATACCTTAAACGATAATCCAAATGAACAAAACTGGTATTTGGTTAACTATTTTACTAAGCAAAAACAAGACACCGGAAGTTACAGCGACCCTAAGTATATTGCCAGAAGGCTAACCGAGCAAAAACTTGATTTTGATTTGTACACTGATGCCGATTTTAAAAATGGAACTTTACAGGTAAAGCGATTTTTAGGTACAATCGGTTTTGATACCATTGCTGTTGCAGTAAGCAGTATTACCAGCGGGTATCACAGTTTTTTGGCGGCACAAAAAAAGTATGGATTACTGGTGAATCAGATAAAAGGAGAGGTAATAAATTTTCCTACCAACGTAAACAATGGTTTAGGTTATTTTACGGTTCATCAACCTCAATTAACCATATTGGTTGAGGAAGATTAGTTTACTAAAATTTCGTCACAAGCAATCATTGTTTTACGATTAACCCTAAAGCGCCATTCAGGAACGATAGGCCAATTTTTGGCTTTTACATGCACAAAACGAACGCGTTGAGGAGCAATGGTAAATTTAAAGTTAATAGGAGTAGCTTCATAGTGCTCATCCATGGTTACATCATAGTTGTAAGTACCATTCAGCTTTGCTTCAGTATAGTTTACACCATCAGCCGATACGGTTACTTCAATGTTTTGTGGCGTAAAAATCCAGTGGCGAGGATCATCCAAAAAGTTCATAGTAATATTACTTACTTCTTTAGTGGTTTCCATATCAATGGTTACTTCCATATCATTACCATAAAAACACAACCAATTGTAGCTGTAATCTTTTGTGCCATAAACTTCATCAATTAATGTAGCTTCTTTGCGAGAAGGATATTCCGGGGCAAAAGGATACTTCAATTTAACAGTAGCTTCTTTGGCGTAGTTAAGTGTCCATCCTTTATCAAAAATACCTTGCCACTCTTCCTGGTATTGTTTTGGGTTAAAACCACCTTCACTTAACTCTGTTACCTTAAATTTTTCTGCTGCGGCTACAAACTTATCTACTCGTTTTTGTATTTTAGGATGAACCGTGTAAGTTAAGTCCTCTTCGTTTTGTACCAAATAACCATGTCGGCCTGTACCGTAAAAACGTGATTGTTGTAAAGCAACATAATCAAGTGACAAACGCAAACGGTAAATACGATCTAACAATTTTGGTTCTTCTTCAACAGCACCTTCAGCTTGGTCAAAAAGGGTAGAGTATCTATCCATTAACTCGGGCGTTAAATAACTGTTGTATTCATTAACAGGGTTGCCGTAAATATCAATATTTCGGTTAGTTTTACGTGATTCTTCATGTATCAACCTTATGTATTCTTCAACATATTTACCTGCACCACGATAATAATTTTTACAATATTCGGTTACTAGTTTTTCAACATCTAACTCAGGATTCCAAAGTAGTTTCGCAGTAAGGTAACTTTTTATCTCGGCCATTTCACCATAGCTATCGCCACTACCTTGACTAAAGACACCTTTTATGTTGTGTGCTGCAAAGTATTTAATATTTGCGCCTAAGTTTAATACATCAGGTAACGGGGCAAGGTAATTGGTAAACTGTGTAGTATAGTCCCAAACCATTAGGTTATGCGTTACTGCCTCCCAACCTTGTAGTGCTTTTCTAAATGCAGCTGCACTTGGTTCGATTTCAATTGGTTTGTTTCGGTATGCATCAATTGTACTTAGCATTACATAAACGTTAGGTGCAGGTTTGGTTTTAGCGGGGGCTCGCATGGTGTAGGTGTAGGCCAATGTAGTAAAAAGTTTATCAGGAAACTCAGCCGCTATTTTATTTACAAAACGCAAATGTGGTCCGGTAGGTGTACCTTCTTCCGCTTGTATTTTTTTACAGGTGGGGCACTGACAATATCCAATATCATCTTCTGCGCTTATACTCCAATAAATGGCATCAGGGTTATCAGCTATTTTTTCTTTTAATGTTTTGATGGCAATTTCTATAACAGCATCATTACTTACACAAAGTTGTGTGGCTTTACGCTTGCCATTTTCGTATGCAAAATATTCAGGGTTTGATTTAAAATAGATGGATGGGTTAACTAACTTAAAATAGGAGTGACCCCATATTCCCCATAAGTCTTCAAATTTGTGTAGCCCATGCCAGTCAAGGTACTCAGGGTCGTTACTTTGTGGGTAATAAGTTTGTCGGTATACAAAAGTTGGAGTATAATTATGCGAGAAATTTGCAGGTAATTCCCACTGTTTTTGTTCTTTAACTTTTCCAATTTCATCAGCTAATTTTAAGCCATCTAAATATTTTTCGATAAAAGCATAGGTGCCATAAATAACTCCTTTTCCGCTACCTCCGTAAATAACTACGTCTTTATCGTTTGAGGCCATAAAGTAACCTTCTCCGTTAATAGCAGGTAAGCTAAAGGTTTTAGCTTTTTGTGTTTTGCCGAGATAAAATGCGGCATTACCACTCCATGTATTTTCTTTAACAATTAACAAAGAAGCACCGGTAGATAAGTTGATGTACTTCTGCAAAGCAGCAGCAGCTTTGGCTTCGTTAGGTGTATTTTTTGCCGGTATTACAATAGCATAAGAACTTTGGTTATTGATTACCACGGGAAAATCACTTGCCCAATTGCATGAAGTGCTAAGTAATATAAGTGTAAGTAGAATAAGATTTTTCATCATGTAAAGGCTGTTTAGAACTTACGTAAAAACATAAAAAACAAATCATATTGGTTACGGTAAAAACCGCTGGATAGCTCCTGGTTATACCATGTTCCGGTAAACGAAAATGTATTCCGGTATCGATATATCTTGGTGTAACCCATACTAAAGCTGTAGGTTCTTACACCAAGGTTATCTAAAATGCGGAAGTTACGACTAAATTCATCGGGCGAGTTTCCAATGCCAACAGCAGCTGTTACATATTCATTTGCGGCACTAATGTATTGCCTGCCCGATAAGGTAGCCGCGTGAAAAAGTTGCGTGCCCTGGTATATACCAAAGTACCTTAAGTTAGCCCAAAAGTCGCCATAGTAGCGTGTAACAGAACCCAATCCGGATATTAAATCAACATCAGTATTATTAAAGCGTAAGTACCTAAAACCTCCCTCGAAAGTGTATGTTTTTTTATAGTTGTAATTTAATGAGTAGGCCAACTTAATACTTGGGAAAACAATGTTGTTAGAGATACCTACACTACCAAATGAAAACCATTTTATACTGTGGTTATAATTCACATCCATCTCAACTTGTAAGCCGGTTCCTATGGTTCGGCCGGCCATGTTTAACCTACCTGTGTAGCTGGCCCTTTTAGTAAAACGAGTATACTGTACGGTAGCAATATTTGCCCTACTTAATGTACTGGCCGAATCAAAGGTGGTATACAAAAACATAAAGCCCATTTGGTTTTTAAGTGCCCTGGCTTTAAGTGCATCTGCAAAATCAATGTTACGCAAGCTCGGGTTAATTAGTACCAAACTATCAGCAGCAAGCGATGCTGCCTCGTATTCTTTTTTCTTTTCTAAAATAACTGCACGTTTAAAAGTAAACAACTCGTTACCCGGGTAATAATAAAGAGCTTTGTTGATTAAGTTTAATGCAGAATCATTTTCGTTTTTTTCGCTCAGTATGTTGGAAGAGTAATTTAATGCATTGCTGTCTCTCGGGTTAATTTCAAGCACTTTGTAAAACTCTGTTAATGCGCTATCATATGCTAAACGTTTGTTGTATGCCCCACCGCTAGCCAACAATTGTTCGATGTGTGTTTGTTTAATCTTACTATTGTAAGGGTAACGCTGCATTAAACTTCCTGTTATGGTATAGGCCTCAATGTATTGTTGTTTGGCTTCTAATATCGATGATTTTTTTAATAACAGCTCTCTATCATTAGGTTGATACAGCAATGCCAAATCAGCATAATAAAGTGCGCTGTCATACCTTTGGCTTCCACTTTCCAAGTTTATCATGCCATTTAAAGCATCGTTATTTTGTGGTCGAAACTTTAGTATGGTTCTGTACTCCTCTCTTGCACCGTCATAATCATCAACTGCCATTAAGTTTTTGGCATAAACCGTTTTAACATCAACCAAAAAGTTTTCGTAACGTTTATCTTTGGGTTTTAGTTGATGTAATGCTAATGCTTGATCTGCTGCAAGGTCTAATAAACCCGCATCCTGCAAAATAACTGCTCTTTTAAACAACAACTTTTCATCGTAAGGGTTATTATCTAAACCCATATCAATTCTTTCCAGTGCCTCATCATATTTTTTTTGTTGCGCATATACATCAGCAGAAAATATAATGGCATCGTAATTATTAGGAGCAACTGCAAGTACCTTGTTAAAGTTAACCGAAGCACTGTCATACTCCTGTTGTTTCATATTTTGTCGACCACTTAAAAGGTTGTATTCAACAACCATATTGCGGTAATCATTGTTTCTTGGTGATAAACGATAGAGTCTTTCTGAAGTGTGCGCAGCATCGCTGTACCGCTGAAGAATTTCGCAGGTTCCCACTTTTTTCTCCAACAATTCTATGTCGTTGGGGTATGCATTTATTGCTTTGTTTTCATACATTAGTGCTTCTATGTGAAGCCCCCTTGCAGTGGCTAAATTAATTGTATAGTTTAAGGCTTCTTTATCAGTTGGCCTTTTTTCTAATACACCTTGAAAAACCAAATAAGGATCTTCTTTCATGAAAAATCTACCACAAGCCATTTGGGTTTCGTAGTGTAAAATAACAGCTCTTGAATCACCGGGATAATATTTCACCAGCTGTTCAGCAACCTCTAATGCCTCAGAGTATCGGTATTGATCACTTAAAATAATGGCCTTTTTGGTAAGGTATTCGTATGATTTCGGGTCTTTTGCCAACTGTGCGTTAATATGATCCAACACAGTTTGATAACCGCCTTTTTTAATTTCAAGGTTATACATACCATCAACAGCTTCTTTGTTGTAAGGAGCTTCTTCCAATACTGCCGAGTAACATTCGCTGGCTTTAAAGTAGTTACCTTGTTTTACGTAATATCTTGCGCGCTCTAATTTATAACCTATATAATAAGCAACGGCAATACTGTCATTATAATGTACACTAATTATTTTTTCAGCGTACCGTTCGGCTTGTCTGTAGTCTCTGTTAAAGTCAAGAACTTCAAGCTTTTTAATCATAAAGTCACGCTCAAACGGGAAGTAATACAAACCATCGTTTATAATACAATTTGCTTCTTCTTTGTTGTCAAGCTGTATTTCTAAGTTGGTGGCAAGCAAATATGAATCACGGTATCTTGGTGCTTCTGTCATTACATATTTAAACTTTATGCGCGCGCTATCCAGGTTACCGTTTAACATAAACGCACGTCCTTGCATAAAATGTAAATCCATATAGTCAGGCCTATTGTCTAAACCTTCGTAACAAAGTTGTATGGCTTTTTTATAATCCTTTTCACGAATTTTTTGGGTAACCATTGCCAAATAATCATCTGCTGATAATTTTTTGCCTAGCCATGGAACTTGGGCGTATGTTTCTATCGACACTGCAGTTAAAACAAACAATACTGCTATTGTGACTATATTGAAACGAATTTGCTTTTTTTGATTTGTATATTTTAAAATCATAGCTAAGCAGGTTGAGGTGATTTTGGTGGCGGAACAATTTTAGGTTTTTGTCCAAAACCTTGGCGTTGCATATTTCCCCAATTGTGTTTTTTACCCGTTATAAAATTAAAGTAGCCCCTTAACGCAAAAAATACAATCATCGGATGATAAATTAATGGTTCTAAAAAAGCCATTAAACATAAACCTAATACCTCGCCCCAAGTTTTATAATGTCTAAATGTAATTTGATCCCACAAAATAGCAAGTGTGGTAATCATCACAGAATAGAAATAAACAAAAACAATTAAAATTTTTGCAAAAGGCCAATTTATTTGGTTAGTGATAATAATGTAGATGTAGTATATAATACCCGTGGCTTCCACTATGGGTGCTAAAAACTCGAATAAGAAATTGTATGGAAAAACAACTAATCCCAAACGCCCATAATTAGGATTAAATAATATTTTTCGATGCATCACCATGATTTCGAACAAACCGCGCCCCCAACGCGTGCGTTGCCTGCTGAAAATTTTTAAATTAGGAGGTCCCTCAGTCCAACATTGTGTGGTAGGTATATATTTAATCAGGTATTTCTTTTTGTTATTGCGCATGTAGGCACACATACGTGTAACCATATCCATGTCTTCAGCAAATGATTTTCCATCGTAACCACCTGCCTGAATAGCAATTTCTTTATCAAACATACCCAAACCACCCGATACATTTGGCACGCTATTAATCATACTCCAACCCATTTTTCCCAACACGTAGGCACGTATATACTCCATTTCCTGAAAGCGAGGTATTAATGCTTTGGGTGGTCGAACACGGGTAATAACTCCCGAATCAACATCGCAAGAATTTACAATGCGTAAAGTGGCTCCAGTTGCAATTACACGCTTGTATTCTTCGGTGATATGCACATAACCACACTCAACACAAGGTTCTCCAACTTCCTTTATCTTTTTTTCTTCCTCATCTAAAAATGGTTTAATCATTTTTAGCAATGTATCTTTTTCTATAATGCAATCAACATCAGTACACAAGAAGTAAGGGAATGACGAACAGTTGATACCAGCGTTTGATGCATCTGCTTTACTTTTACCATTTACCTTATCAACCACAATTAATTTATCATAAGCCCTGTCGGTTGATTTAAAAATACGTTTAACCGGTTGTGAGAATATTTTTTCGCTGTATGCAAAATCAACCTCAACCAATGAAAATTCGTGTACCATTTTTTCAAGGGTATCATCTGTACTTCCATCGTTAATAATGATAACTTCAAACCTAGGATAATTTAAAGTTAGCAAGGATCTTACGTTGGTAATTATGGTCACACTTTCGTTAAAAGCAGGAGCTATAATAGAAATACCCGGTGCGTGAGGCGATTCAACTATTTTGTCATAATCAATATATTTTTCGGTACCAATAAATCTTCTTACTCCAATAAAAGAAAGTACAGCAAGTAGGGCATAAACCAATAACATGGTAATACCGTATACAAAAACAGTGTTTTCGTAAAAGTATGTTATCGTTTGCCAAAATGAATCGCTGTCTGTCATGTTCTGCTCTAAATAATTAACTATTGGCTGTTACGGCTCTGGTGCGCGGCCCGGCTTGTCCAAAACCTTGACGCTGCATGTTGCCCCAAGAGTGTTTACGGTTAGCAATAAAATTAAAATATCCCTTTATGGAGTAGAAAACAATTAATGGGTGATAAGCTACCATTTCAAAAAATGCAGTAATACATAACACAATAATTTCGCGCCAGGTTTTATAGGTGTGATGTGTAAGTTGATCCCATAATATAGATAACGTACTGATCATTATAGCATAGGTGTATACGAATATGAGTAAGAGTTTTGCATACTCCCAGTTGATGGCTCCCAAAATGATAATTACAATGTAATAAATTACACCCAATGCCTCAACGATAGGTGCCAATAACTCAAAAACAAAATTGTATGGCATAACTATCATACCTAACCTGCCGTATCGCGGATTAAATAATAACTTTTTATGTGCCCACATAAGTTGTGCTAAACCACGTGCCCAGCGAGAGCGTTGACGGCCGTATACTTTGAGAGTTGCGGGTCCTTCTGTCCAGCAAAGGGTTATGGGTATGTACCTGATGGAATAATCAATTTCATAATTCACACAGTAGGTCATCATACGTATCACTAACTCCATATCTTCTCCAAAAGATTGTGGGTCGTATCCACCTGCATTAATGGCAATCTCTTTATCAAACAAACCTAAACCACCCGACACGTTAGGAACACAGTTAATTACACTCCAACCCATTTTTCCCATTACAAACGAGCGTATGTATTCTATTTCCTGAAAGCGCGGTAACAATTGACTTGGTACCACAACGCGTTGCATGTAACCTTGTTCAATAACGCAGGAGTTAGCCATACGTAAGGTGGCTCCAATAGCTATGATCCGTTTTTTATCTTCATCCATTACGGGTTTTATCAACTTCATGATGGTGTCACGGTCTAGTATCGAATCAACATCAGTACACAAAAAATAATCAAAAGAAGAAACATTGATACCTGCATTGGATGCATCCGCTTTCGCCTTACCATTTTCTTTATCAACTACTACCAATTTAGAAAATGCAGGATTGGTTGAACGCATAATCCTGCGTAGCGGTTTGGTTTTTAGTCTTTCGTTATATGCAAAATCAACTTCGGCTAAATCAAACTCTTTTATCATTAACTCGAGCGAGTTGTCTGTACTCCCATCGTTTACAATAATTACCTCGTACTTGGGATAATTTAAGTTGAGCAGCGAGTGAACGTTTTCTATAATAGTAAGTGCTTCATTAAATGCTGGAGCTATAACCGAAATGCCAGGTGTATGTTCTGATTTTAAAAGTAGGGTATAGTCGATGTGTTTATCGAGTTTATTAAAGCGCCTTACGGCTCCTAGTGATAGGATGGCGAGTAATGCATAAATAATAAGCAAGGTTGTTCCATAGATGAATACTGCACCTTCATAAAATTCGCCAACGGCCTCTATGTATGTTCCGGTTTTCATTAGTACTTAATAAGCGGATTCATACAATGTTTTAAAATAATAGCGCTATCCGGTGTTGCAGTATCAATAAGCATTTGTACTACTTCTTTTGCCTGTTTACCATGTTTAATAAGTGAGCGAGCCGCATTTTTTTTGATATCAAAATCGGTGGAACGGATAAACTCATTGCGCAAAAAGTTAATTTGATTGCCGGTTGAAAATCGTCCTAATGCTTTTAAAATCTCTATTTGGCAACGTAAGGGTTGATTGTTATATATCAATACCAGTTTTTCTTCAACGTCTTCTGCTTTCAGTTTTCCTAAGCAGTTAATGGCATCAACACGTAAATAATGATCTTTGGTGTCTAGCAATTTTACAATAGCAGGAATAGCTTCGTGTTGGTTGTAATGAATAACCAGCTTTAAACAAAATGAAACAATACTTTTGTTAGTAGAGTAGGTAATCCAACGTGCAAAATTAGGTATGGTTAGGCCTTCGGTGGTGGTAATAATTTTAAACAACTCTAACTGATCCCATAATAGTAGTGGCTCAGTAGCATCATCAAAAAATTTGAAAGGATCATTTTTACTTAGCTTAATATAAGCAATGCGAGCCTCCGATCGTAACTTACGGTTTCTGCTATTGGTAAGCGGTAAAATAATAACGTCTGCTACTGCAATACCCATACTGGTTAACTCAACCAAACCAACAATTTTTGTACTTAAACTAATTGATTTTATTTTTTTAAAAGATAATTTTTCAAGTTCCAGCTCAACAAATAATCTCCTAAACAATACATTTCTGTCTCCGGAAAAACTGCTCGAAAAATAAATAAGCCTGTCTATCAATGCCTGTTTAACCCATTTTTGTTTGAATATGGGTTTTTGAAAAGGAGTTAAGTCCAGTTGCACATCCATTAAGGGTACGCCATTCATTACATCCTCATTAAATATAATATGGTCGGTAATCAGGTTATCTAAAAATTGATTGATTTTTTTGGTTCGGGTATCCACCAAATAACCCCTGCCTCGTCTGATGAGTATGGAAGAATAGGCAACAACAGTAGTAACGATAGCCACTCCCGTTAAAAAAATAGCAATTTGAATTACCAGCGGGTAACTATCGTAATAATAAAAATATTTACGGAAAAATGGGCCGAATAAGCTGTCTGCTAAAATCGTAGCTGGCATATCGGAAATCAAATTATTTAAAAAATCTTCTAACCCTAATCAACAACTCGTCCGGCATAATAGGTTTGCGTAAATAATCATCGGCACCTATGTTCAAGCCTTCTCTTACCGCATTTTCGGTTCCAACAGAAGAAATTACAATAATGGGTACCCCCTCTGCATTTGGATGTTGTTTAAATTTACTAATCACCTCAAAGCCGTTTGAATAGGGCATCATGATATCCGTAATCAATAAATCAAATTTTTGTTGGTCTATTAATTCCATCGCATCCTTACCGTTTGTGGCAGTTTTTACCTCATAACCTTCACGGGTAAGTATTCGATTAATAACTTTTAATATCAATTCGTCATCATCAATCAATAATATCTGCTGATTTTTTTCGATGGTGTCGTTCATTTAATTGCGCTTATGGGTGTTTTAAGCAAATCTAGCATTAAAAAGGCACTGTTTTACTTTATATAAAAATTAAATTTGAGTATTGTGTTTTTTAACCGTATGTGTTGTTTTTGGCTAAAACGAACTGTTTTTTAGTTCAGGATAAGCTGTTAATATTTGCTTTCCGCAACTCGAATAGAAAAAGAACCTTTCGTCATAAATACTTGCGTTCGCTTAGAGCATTTTTAGTAAACAACATAAGGGTTATCGTCCTGATTATCTTCATCTGCAGCTCCTCCGCAACAATCTCTTACATGTCCTGTAAATATTAGGTGTTGGTAACGATTTTCAAATGTGTTTGTTTCTACCACCAAAGATTTACGGATGGCTTCGGCTTGCGTTTTACTATCAAAAGTAACAACTATAGTACCTTGTTTACCCGGTTGAATTGGGTCTGTATTATATTCAGTTAGGGCACATTTACAAGCCTCACTAACTGAAATGACAAACAAAGGTTTTTCGCCTACATTTTTAAAACGATAGATAAGTTTTACTTTTTCTCCGGAATTAATGGTGCCAAAATTAATGGAGGTTTCAAGCCATTTTATGTAGGTATAGTTTGCCGAATCGCGTGCAATTAAAGCTCTTTCTTCTTTGGTTACACCTCTAAGTTGTTGGTTGTTATTACTACAACTTAACGTGAAAACGGTTAAGTGTGTTAATAAAATCCATACCCAAAATTTGTATTTCATAGTACGAATTTAATACAACACACCTAACCGTTTGGTTAAATTATTTAAGTTGAATTATTTTTATTCGAATTTTAACAGTATGCCTTTTATAAGTTCTTTGAATTTAGTTGAGTATACTCAGTTTAAATTTTACTGACCAATAATAAGTTTTTCTACATGCAACATTTGGCCGCGTTGTATGGTTAAATAATACGTTCCCTTGTTAACAGCAGGTAAATCTAGGTGCAAGGTACCGGTGTACCTACCTTCGTAAAGTTGTTTAATCAACTCGCCCGAAAGGTTACTAAGGCTCACTTTTATATTTTTGTTTTTGTTTGATTCAAGCATATTAACCGTAATATATTTTTGCGCAGGATTAGGATATACCTTGATGTTCCAAACATTATTATCCTCTATTTTTAAAGTAGAGGTATTTTTGGTTTTGGTTAACCATACTTGATAAACCGTATTGTTTGCAGTACTCTGTGTGCCGGTGTTAATCCAAAAAATATTACGTTGAGAGCTGTTAATGCCGCCTACAACATAACCCACCAAAATACTATCGCTGTTGTTGCTGTTTAATTTTAATACTTCGTTGTGGTAGCTTGCCAGTTCATCACTTGGTATAAATTCTGATCCTGCTCCTAAAAATCCGGGCATTTCTTCAGCAAAACGGTGCTCGGTTAAATTACCGTTGGCATCACGTTTTACATAACTAATTGTTTTTACAAAGGGTACACTATCGTTTTGTACAATTTGGCCATTTTCATTGGCATAAAACTGACTTATTCCTCCAATAAAAACGGTGTACATATTTTGATTTACCGAATCGAAAATTGGAATATTAGCGGAATGGTACTGGCTTAAATATTGGTTGAATCCATTGTTTACTTGATGTCCTGAAGGTGTTACATCAACTGTGTTTAACCAAGGTAAATCTTGGTTGTATTGAAAAACACCTGTCCATACAGTGTACCATTCTTTTCCATTTACATCAATATTTGGGGTAAAATTGTAATCTCTTCGGTGTAGGTTAATAGAATCGGTAACTGCGTTATAACTACTGATGTAAAATGTATCGTTGGTGTTTACTACTGTAAATTTTCTGATTTGGTTGGTATATGCTTGCGTAAATGATGGTCCACCCATAGGGTTATATCGGCCATCAAACCTATTGCCACAAACCAGGTACAATGTATCGTTTATCATACCTAAATGCCCACCGGTAACAGCCATATTCTCGTTGGTAATTTGTTTGATGTAAGGTTGGATAGAAGTACCGTTATCAATAGCTTGTATTAAACCGCTCACATGAATTGCACTAAGTTTATTGTGCGTGATGTGGTTTGCTGCTGTAGCCGAGTATCCGTATCCACCGGCAATATACAAGGTGTTTTCATGTTGATAAAACTCCATGTTGGTGCTTTGTAATTGCTCGGCAATTGGTACAGGTAAAATGTTTACTGATGCACTTTTAACCTGATTGGTAAGTGTGTTTACCAAATAAATGTTGGTGTTATTACCCGAGGCTGCAAATGCTGCATTGGGTTGTCTGCGGTGTAAGCCATCTAACCTACCACCAATAATTAACCAATAGTGGTTTTGTTTGGCCCAGGCAAACGATTGTAGTCCGGGTAAATTACTTAAGTTATGTGGCCTAACACTAATGTTGTAATCGCCAATTTGAGCCATACTTTTTAAAGTAGCAAAAAGCATGAATAGGGTAGTAAACTTTTTCATTATTGAGTTTTTTGAATGGGTATTGAATTGATATCAAAATTAAAATGGAAGGTTTACTCTTATTGTAACATTTGTTACTTATTACATTAAAGTAAAGTTATTTTAGTTGAGTAAATGATAAGCCAATGTTGGTTGCTTTAAATTAAACACGCGTTGCAAGTAAATTTGTAACGCGTGTTTTGCCCTATATAGTTTGATGTTAGAAATGGTAGTTAACAATAAAGTTTAATGTCGACATATCTACTTTGTTAATTACGTATTTTTCGTTGTTGTAAGTTTCGCCAACCTTTCCTTTGTATACATAAAGTAATTGTAGCTCTGCACCGTGAAAGTATTTTGGCATGCTGTAGCGAATATCAATATTGGTTTGCCAGTATGAAGGAAGTCCATATTTGTTTAAAGCAAAATTTTTTACATCCGGCATTTTAAAATAACCATAGGTAGCTTCAATCTTCAATTCTTTTTTTGCAAATTTTTTCGATAAAGTTCCGGTCATGGCGTGCACATCTCCAAATCCTTCATTACGTTCTCTTGCCATAAATGTAAAGAAAGGATCACGTCCCCACTCTCGTGGCATCAAGTATTGCCCATGTTTGGTAATTCTGTTGTAGTTGCCTTGAAGCGATAACTGATTGGGTAGTACAATACCTAACTTAGCTCCATAAGTATAAACTTCATTGTTTGGCAACATGTAACTATATTGTTTTTCAGCATTTCCACCATTGTTTAAAGCTGTTTGATACGAACCTTGTAAGCCTGTTATTAATGAGTAATTATGTGCAATTTTATAATTGCCATTGTATTGCAACAAGGTGGTGTTAAATACATTCTCTACATAATTATTCCACGCTTGTAGTTTTATATTTTTGTTGATGCTGTGTGTTATACCTGTATAAATAATTCCCTCACTTTTAATTCGTCCTTCATAGTTAGCGCGGGTTCCATCAGTTAATATACCCATCGGGTAAATACCAATAGATTCACCAACTCCATACCATTTAACAGTCCCTCTTGGCGATATTTTGTATAAATATCCGGCCTCAATGGTTGTGTTTTTTATCTCTTTAAGTTCAATTGTTACACCTTCTGTTAAAGTTGGGCGCATTCTTCCATCTTGCGCATTTACATAGGGTGTTTTGATGTGCTGTTTGCCAAACTTTATATTTGATTTTTTTAAACTGTATTTTAAATATAAGTCTTCTAATCGGTCTAAATCATGATGGTTTTTGGGGTCTGTCATGTCAAATAATCCAATTTCATAACGATTAGGTGCCCCAGTTTTAGGATCAGCTTTTGATAAATCGGAAGACCCAATATTGTAAATAAAAAATCCACTTAACCCCAACTGAAATCCTTTTATTTTTCCGGTTTCGTAACCAATGCCCATACCAATGGCATTAGCGAAATAATCGCTCAATCCGGTCGAGTTATCTGTAGCCATTAAAAAGTAACGAGCATGTCCGTAAAAAGTACCATCTCTTAAAACATGTTGTAGCGAATTAGAGTCTTTTTCAGTTCTGTCTAGTTCGGTATGGTGCGGAGTTGGCAATGGCTGTCCAACTGCAATCATAGAAATAGAAACGATTGACCCTAGAATTATAAATAAGTTTCTCATTAGTTTCCTGCCTTTATGTAATGCCAGCCTTGCTCTTGTTTTAAAATAATTTCACCAATACCCATGTCTACAAAAGTCATGTTGGGTAAAATTTCTTCTTTATTGATTTTCTTTTCTAGCATGGTGTTTTCACATGCTACAAAATCAATTCCCCTTTGTTGTAATTGGCTAATTTGGGTGCCAAGTTTTGTTTTGTTATTCATCAACAATTCTATGCCGGGGCCATGACAAACAACTTCAATGTTTACTGTGTCGCCCCATCCATTTTTTAGGTTGTTTAATTGTTTGATTAGGCCTTTATGTATAACAGTATCAGCCGAGGTTAACTGCATTACAATTAAATGTTTCTTATATGTGTTGTTTTGTGCTTGGGCAATAAGTATTGAACCTACCAAAAGGGTAAGTAAAAATATGTGTTTAATAAATTTCATTGCAGTTACTTTTATGATTGTTTGTTTAGTTTTTGTTTAGCTTCTTTAATGGGTTTAAAAGGACCAAACTTGTGTTGTTGTTCGCTAAACTTATCCGCAAATGGTCCAAATGGATGATCAACAGGTTTGCTTGCGATATTGGGCCAGTCTTTACTCAAATCTTTTTTAGGCCGTGGTTTACTGTTTACAAATGCTGCTACATCCCAGGCTTCCTCGTCAGTTAATTGAGTGTTGTTATGTGATGCACCCGAAGGCATATTCGATTTTACGTAACCTGCAAAACGCGATAACCTGAATAAACCTGCGCCTTCGTTGTAGCTGTGTTTTCCCCAAAGTGGCGGAAATTGATAGGCTGTTTTATCACCGTTTAAAACACCTTCTCCACTGGCTTGATGACAACTTGCACACTTACTGTCGTAAACCAGTTTCCCTTTTTCAGGACTTGCTGCTCTGTCTAGATATGCAATTTCTGTAATACCGCTTCCTGCTGGTTTATCTCCCCTTTGTACATCTGTTCCAAGCCATTTTATGTAGGCGATAATCGCATTCATTTCTTTGCTGTTGGTATCGAGTGCTTTGCCGTTTAAACTTCTTTCAAAGCAATCGTTAACACGTTTTGCTATAGTTTCTGTAGCGCCTGATCGCTCCCTGAATTTTGGATAGGTTGAGTATACAGCACTATAGTTGTTTCCCCGAACTTTTGTACCTGCATCCAAGTGACAGTTCTGGCAGTTCATGCCGTTGCTTATTTGTGCAACACTTCCTTTGGGACCGAGATACACAGAAGTATTGGCAATTAAATCTTTGCCATATTTAATCAACGCTGCATCCGGGTTACTTTCTGCAGTTGCCCAATCAGGTGCGTGCCAAAATTCATTTGCGGCCGGTTTTACTTCTTCCGGTAGCTGTTTAACCGGAGTTATTTCATCTGCTACTGAGTTTTGTTTAGATAATCCACTAAGTCCAATAGTAATGGTATATAAAAATCCAATAAAAATAAGTGCTAATAGTATATGAAACCCTTTCATAATGTTACCCCCATTAATTTATTCAATAGGTTTACCGGATGCCATCCAATTGGTAATACCTCCCGATAAATCAAATATATTTTTAAAATTTTGTTTGACCATAATAGAAACTGCTTTGCCACTTCTGTTGCCACTTTTGCAATACACCAATACGGTTTTCGATTTGTCTATGCTGTTTATTTGAGCCTCAAAGTTGTTTCCGTAAAAGTCCATGTTAATAGCACCTGCTATATGTCCTTCGTTAAACTCTTGTGGTGTTCTTACATCAATTAAAACAGTGTTAGGTTCTGTTAATTTTTGCTCAAATTGAGCAACATCTAAAACGTTGTTTGGTGTATTGCAGGAAACCATAAAGGCTGCCATTAAAAATGTGATGCTAAATATTTTCAATTTGGTTTTCATACGTATGGTTTTAGTTGGTGTTATTCTGGTTTGGTTGATTACGGTAAAACTCACAAGAGCCAATACCGTAATCAATTTTTAACAAGGCCAGTACCAGCAGTATCAAACCTATTACCGCAAAAGGCCATAACCCGCTGTATACAAAGGCTGCAATACTTAATAAGCCTAGTATTACCCTGATGATGCGTAGTGAGTTATAATTTTCAAGCATATTTTAGTGTGGTAATTTCGGACGTAAGTAACTGTATGTCCATGTACCTAATAATGCACCTAAAATTGGAACAATAATGATGGAGTATCCTGCACCTAATAAACTGTATAGTGGCCCCGGACAAGCCCCGGCTAACGCCCAACCCATTCCAAATATAGTACCACCAATTATTGATCCTTTGTTAAATTGTTTATCAGGTATAACAATGGCTTCTCCGTTTAATGCTTTTACATTAAATTTTTTAAGCAATATGATTGAGATCATTCCTACAGCAATGGCCGATCCAATAATTCCGTACATATGGAAGCTTTGAAATCGGAACATTTCCTGAATTCTAAACCATGAAACAGCTTCTGTTTTGGTTAATACGGTTCCAAATAATACACCAACCAATAAGTATTTAATGTTTTTCATTTGTGTTGATTAATTAAAATAGTTGATAAATAAATGGAGCGATAATGTGGGTCATCAGTAAACCGCCAATAAAGAAAAATATTACGGTAACCAACGATGGCCATTGTAAGCTTGATATACCCATAATAGCATGTCCTGATGTACATCCACCTGCATATCTTGCTCCAAAGCCAATTAAGAAACTGCCCAATACAATGATGATAAATCCTTTTACAGTAAATAAACTTTCCCAGCTAAAAATATCAGCAGGAATTAAACCATCAAAACTATTTACTCCAAGTGCTTTAATGTCTTCTATGGTTTGTGCTGATATATCAACTGGAGCATCGTTGCGCAATAAAACTCCGCCAACAAATCCGCCAATTAAAATACCTAGTACAAAAAACATGTTCCACATTTCTGCCTTCCAATTGTATTTTAAAAACTGAATATTAAAAGGCGCAACAGCTGCACAGGTATGGCGTAACGATGAAGAAATGCCCAACATTTTGTTGCCAAACACCAAAAGTAATGGCACTGATATTCCTATAAGTGGCCCGCTTACATACCACGGCCACGGTTGTTTAAGTAATTCTATCATGAATTAATTTTTAAGTTTAAAGGTTAGTAATGGTTTAAAAACATGATTAACTAAATCAGCCGAAACGCAACCGTGAATAAACTTATTTAAACCGGTACGTTGCATACTGCCAATGGCAATTACATCTACGTTTTCTTTTGCTGCGTAATGTATTATTCCTTCTTCCACATCATTGTCGTTATATACAGCATACGCAACATTGTTTAAGTTATGTTTAGTGGCAAATGCTTTCATGTGTGTAATGGCTTCACTGTCGCTTATAAAGTTATCTCTGGTGTTAATGCGCAATAGGTGAAGCTTTGCGTTAAAAGCATGTTGCATCTTAACTACCATTTCGCAGTGCGGAATATCATCTTCTTTAAAGCTGCCAGCCAAAACAATGCTGTTAATTTCCATATCAGATCTATCACATTTAAGCGAGAAAACCGGGGCTTCAGCGTGCATAGCAACATACTCGGCATGCGAACCATTAATAAGTTCTTTTACACCTGTTGCACCATGGGTTCCCATAACAATAAGGTCGGCCTTTGTTTTCTCTGCATATTTTACTACCTCTTCATTTACATGACCAAAACAAACGCAATAACTTATGTTATGTTTTGTCTTGTTTTTTATAGTTTCAAGTTTAACGATGGCCTCTTCTCGTTGTTTTTTAGGAATAGATATATCCATTTCTCCATCTTCCATTAATTCACCATCGTTGGTTAATAATATGTGAGATGGTAGATTAATAACGTGTAATAAATGTAACTCACTTGGTGTATGATCTGCAACTTTTACTGCTAACGATAAACCGTAATCCGATAAGTCGCTAAAGTCTGTTGGTATAATAATTTTTTGCATGATAGTAGTTAATTAGATAGCTGCGCTGCCAAAGGCAGCGCAGCATCGGGTTTTATTTTAGTTGTGTGGCCAAGCGCCAATACCACCAATTAAGTTGTATGCTTTTAAGCCCAAGTCCGACATCATCATACATGCTTGTCCGCTTCTGTTACCGCTGCGGCAGTATACAAAGTAGGTTTTGTTTTTATCAAGCTGTTCAATCTCATTCCTAAAATTATAACTCATAATATCTAGGTTAATGGAGTTAGGAATATGACCGCCATTGTATTCAGCCGGTGTTCTTACATCAAGCAATACCGCATTGCTATCTTGCTCAAATTGGGCTTTAAATTCGCTTCCGTGTAAATTCATTTGTTTGTTTCTTAATAATGATTTTAAAATGTTCTTTAGTTTTTTGATCATCATTGATTACAACAATGTGCTTGGGCAAACGTAATCTGATACATTAAATAACTCAGAATCTTTAATGGCTTTAAACCCACCATCAACATCAATTAAGTTGTTGTAACCACGTGCTCTTAAAATTGATGTAAAAATCATCGAACGGTAGCCACCGGCACAGTGTACGTAGTATGTTTTGTTTTTGTCAACTTTTAACATGCTTTCGTTTATGTAATCAAGTGGTGCGTTAGTTGCGCCTACAATTTGCTCTGATAGATGTTCGCTACCTTTTCTAACATCTAAAATATTAATGTCAGGATTTGCTTTTTGTACTTCTGCTAACTGTTGAACACTGATGCTGGTAATGCTGTCAACCTCTTTGTTAGCAGCTTTCCATGCATTAAATCCACCTTTTAAGTAACCAATTGCGTGATCGTAACCAACACGAGCTAAACGAGTAACTACTTCTTCTTCTCTTCCTTCTTCGGTAATTAAAAGAATTTCTTGTTTAATATCCGGAATTAATGCACCAACCCATGGAGCAAAACTTCCATCAATACCAATGTTAATAGAGTTAGGTACAAATCCTTTTGCAAACTCTTGTGGTTTACGTGTATCCAAAATCAAAGCACCGGTTTCGTTGGCTGCGGCCTCAAATGCCTCAGGCGATAAAGCTTGTGTACCTCTGTTTAATACCTCTGTAATGCTATCATAACCTTCAATGTTCATCATTACGTTTAACGGGAAGTAAGCAGGAGGTGGCATTAGACCTGAAGTAACCTCTTTAATAAATTCTTCTTTGGTCATATCGGCACGTAAAGCGTAGTTGGTTTGCTTTTGGTTACCTAAAGTATCATAAGTTTCTTTACTCATGTTTTTACCACAGGCACTACCGGCACCGTGGGCAGGGTAAACCAAAATATCATCGCTTAATGGCATAATTTTGTTTCTTAACGAATCAAATAAGTGACCTGCTAAAATATCTTGCGTTAAATCTGCAACTACTTTTTGTGCTAAATCCGGGCGACCAACATCACCAATAAACAAAGTATCTCCCGAGAACAACGCATGTTCTTTTCCATTTTCATCAATCAATAAAAAGCAAGTGCTTTCCATGGTATGCCCCGGTGTGTGTAATACTTTAATGGTTACGTCACCTACTTTAAACTCTTGTCCGTCTGATGCTATAATAGCATCAAAACCTAAGTTAGCTGTTGTTGGACCATAAACAATTGGGGCGTTAGCTTTCTTTGATAAATCTACGTGGCCAGAAACGAAATCGGCATGGAAGTGTGTTTCAAAAACGTATTTAATTTTTACGTTGTCTTTTTCTGCACGTTCTAAATAAGGGGTTGTTTCACGTAACGGATCAATTACTGCTGCCTCTCCGTTACTCTCAATAAAGTAAGCACCTTGTGCTAAACATCCGGTATAAATTTGTTCTATTTTCATAATAATCTTATTTTTTGTTTTGTTTGATGATACAAAGTTCGTATCGCTTTAAATATTGTTTAGTTACTTATGTTACATTGGCTTGTAACAAGAGTTACATTACATAAATAATTCCTTGATGATGATGTAGATACCCATTACTAAAACAAACCATCCAAAGCTTGTTTTTAACTTACTACCTGCAATTTTCTTTGAAAGGAATATCCCGATGAAAATACCAACCACAGCAAACAAGGTAAATATGCCAAGCAATGCCCAGTCGATGTTGTTACTGCCTTGTAAGTCGCCAATAAATCCAATTAATGATTTTGCAGCTATAATAAATAGTGATGTTCCAACGGCTAATTTCATGGGCATTTTAGCCAACAATACCAATGCAGGAATAATTAAAAATCCACCACCTGCACCAACTAAACCGGTAAGTACACCAACAACAGTTCCTTCCAATAAAATCATTGGGTAATTGTATGCCATTGGTTTTTCTTCATCTCCATCATCTGCTTTTTTACCCGGTTTAATCATAGATAAAGAAGCCATAATCATTACCACAGCAAACAATAACATAAGTGCAATTGGTTTTGTAATTACTAATGAGCCAATAGAAAATAACTCTGACGGAATAAATGGAACCAACCACATACGCGTTGCATAAACTGCTGCAATGGATGGAATACCGAAAATAAATACAGTTTTAAAATCAACCTTTTTTTGTAACGCGCTCTGCGTACCGCCAACCAAAGCAGTAGTACCCACAATAAATAAAGAGTAGGCTGTAGCTAAAACAGGATCAACTCCCATTATGTAAACTAAAATTGGAACAGTTAAAATGGAGCCTCCGCTACCAATTAATCCTAACGAAATGCCTACTAAGGCTGCTAAAGAATATCCTAATATTTCCATGTTGTATTTTTTATGATGCAAAATTGCAGCATACAAAAACCATGGTTAGTTACAAATGTTACAAAGCGCAACTTTCTTTTATTACCCCAATGTAGATATTAACAAAATTTATAGTATGGGGTATTTGTGCCGGGCTGATATTTTAACTATTATTGTTGCGTAACCAATGTTACCATTATTCAATATTTGTGGTACTAATATTGCATAATGTTTAAATCAAAAAAAATTAACAATATGACGACAGTAAAATTAATAAGTTTAGGTGCGTTAGCCCTTAGTTTAATTGGATATACCGCATATCAATCAAACACAAAAAAAGAAAATGTACTTGCCGTAATACCACAAGCGGGTGCTACTTTACCTGATTTTATGGTAAAAACGGATCAAGGTAAAACCGTTAACCTTAAAAGTTTTAAAGGCAAAAAGGTATTTATAAATTTATGGGCAACATGGTGTGGCCCTTGCCGCAGGGAAATGCCTTCTATTGAAGCATTGTACAATAAAACAAAAGGTAAAAAAGTAGAGTTTGTAATGTTGAGTTTGGATGATGATTTTAATAAAGCCATCAACTATAAATCAACCAATAAATTTACCATGCCAATGTATTATCCGGCAGCAAACTTGCCTGCTTTGTTTAATGTAGATGGAATTCCGGCTACTTTTGTTTTTGATGAAAAAGGAGAGTTAATTAAGACTATTCAAGGTAGCACTAATTACGACACACAAGATTTTGTGAATTTACTTACCAAGTAGAATTATCCTAAGTTTAAACAAAGCCTTTGCATTTTTTGTGAAGGCTTTTTTGTTGGTATTGTGGGTAATTATCCATGCATATATTTTTGATTAATTTTATCATTGTTGCACAATATTACACGCATGAAAAAATACATCATATTGATTTTAGCTTTTACATTACCTGCTTTATTCGCATTTACTCAAGCAAACAAATTTCCTAGTATTACTTGTACCAACTTAAAAGATAAAGAAGTGCTATTGCCAACTGATATGCAAAACAAACGCACGGTAATAGCATTAATGTTAAGTACTAAGGCAGATAAATACATGCAAAATTGGGCGCAACCTTTGTATAATTCTTTGATGGCTGATGGAATAGGAGGGATGATGAGTGGTAATATGTACAATGCCAATTTATGTTTTGTAGGTGCGGTAAAAGGACTTGCGAAATTAGCTTTGCCCGAAATGATTAAAAAGGCCAAGAATCAGGTAGATAAGAAGTTTCATGGCAATTTTATGTATACTGATACCGATATGGATGCTTTGATGAAAGCTCTGAATATTACCGATAAAAGTTTACCACATTTTATAGTGATTGAAAAAGACGGCAGTATCATTTATCAAACATCAGGTGCTTACACCGAAGATAAACTGAATGATATTACTGGCGCTCTGTTAAACTAATTATTGATTTACCACACAGGCAATACTGGCTACACTAAGGTGTGCTGTATGGTTTAAAATGCTATGTGCGCATGCTTCAATCGTAGCCCCGGTTGTTATTACATCATCAACCAACAATACTTTTTTGTTCGTTATCAGTTCGGGCGATTCTATATCAAATACATCTCCAACATTTAACCACCTATCAAACCTTCCTTTTTTAGTTTGTGTGTCGGTGTGTTTTTTTCTTACCACCACATTGGTGTAATGCGCACATTTTAATGATTGAGCCAAACCTTGCGCAAAACAGTCGCTTTGGTTGTAACCGCGTAGTTTTTGTTTTTTTTCGTGTAATGGGATGGCAACTATGACATCAAAATTTATTCCACTCTCTTTTAGCTTAGAGCCATACAATTGCCCTAATATAATGCCAAGTTCGGGGTTGTTGCTGTACTTTAACTCGTGCAAAATTTTCTGCACAATACCTTGCTTTCTAAATATCAAAAACGAAAAAGCTTGCTCTAATTTAACCCTACCCCAAAATGCTTTTTCAAGTTGATTTTCGGGTAGGGTATGGAATTTTGTTTCTGGAAAATTCTCTATACAATGGGTGCAAATGTATTGTTCGGCAGCTAATAACACTCCGTTGCACCCCACACATAAGTTGGGAAAAATAAGTCCAACTAACGTGTTTAACATGTCATTATTCTTTAATGGCTTTTAGCCACGCAAAGCCTTGGTTTGTGGTAATTTTTACAATAAACAATCCGTTGGGTAAGGCAGTTGTGTTTAGGTTAATTTGATTGATGCCGGTGGTTAAATTCGCTTCTTGTTTGTATGTCAATTTACCATCAATAGCATAAACTTCTATTAATCCTACTTCAATCTGTTTGTTGTTAAAACTTAATTGTAATTGGTTTTTAAACGGCATTGGATAAGCGTTTAATTGCATTTGCTCAACAAGATTGTTTTGTAAACCTAAGGCAAATATTTGTATGCTATCAGTTCTTGATTTCACGCAACCATCATTACTGGTCACAACTAATCTTACCTGCATTTTTTGTGGCCCACTTAACTTAATGGTTGGATTTGCTTCGTAAGCTCTGATCACGCTGTCGCTTGTAAAAGTCCACGCATAAGTTTTACCATACAAACTTTTATCAACAAAAGTTACATAATTGCCTGTGTCCCTAATCCACTCGTAATCTATTTCGGGAGTTTCAAGTACTTTGATAAACTGCGTGTTTGAGTCGATTAAATTACCTTCTTTGTATAGGTACAATGTAACAGGATAATTTCCGGTTTGGTTAAAAGACTTTGAAACGGTTTTAGTGGTTGCCGTTTGTCCATCTCCTAAATCCCATGAGTACGAATCACCACCTTGTGGATTAGCTGTAAAGTTAACGTTTACAGGTCCACAACCCGAAAATCTGTTTGCTATGAATGATGCTGAAGCGTTCATACCATATTCAAAAACAATACTGCTATCAGGTAATTGTCTGATATCTGTTATTGCAACATTAGATGGCTGACGGACACCATTTACTTTTAAATGTAAATTACTTGCAGGCATAGTGGTTGGCGTAAAGTTTTGATTTGAAGATAACGGATATAAATCATTCACATCACCTCTGTTAATGTTTCTTTCCAGTTGTCTTAACCCATCTGCTTGCATCAGACCAACGCCTAGTTGAGAGGTGTCGTTGTTTACATTGTTTGGTGCTTCGCTTAGCAAACGTGCACGGTTGGTATTGATATGCCAGATAGCTAAACCTCTTGATGGAAGGTATGCATCGAAACCTTTACGCTGACGGTTTTCTAATAGGTAAAATTCATTAGTAACGGAAGTATTTATTCTAAAAACCATATCGCTATCAACTACTGCAAATGGTAGGGTATAAATTGCTGTGTCTGATATTACGGTTGGTGTTACCCAGCCCATTCTTATTCTACTCCATGCATCGTTTAAGCATGGTGTTCTTTCGCTATTGAGCCAAGGACCACCTGCCATTAACGAGAAGTTTCCGGCTGCTTCATTGTTATTTTGTGTTGAGTATAAATCGGGTAGATCTAATAAATGGCCAAACTCATGAGCCGCAACACCAATACCTACCATCGAGTATGCACCACCGTTGTATCTTTTTTCAGGAAACATACCATAGGCCGAAACTTGAACACCATCATAAGTTGGTCGTTGGTTGGTAGGCAATGTTGACCTAAAAGACCAAATATAGTCATTTGCATTAGGTGCACTTTGCTCTTCGGCTCCAATTCCGGCATGCATCAAAATTACACCATCAACAAACCCATCACTATCGTTATCAAACTGGCTAAAGTCTATGTTAAATGAGTCGTTCGCATCTTTTAGAGCACCCAATAAAAGTTGACGCGCTGCCGCACCATAACTCGGATTACGTCTTCCATAATACAAATAACCACTATCCGCCATTACCCAGCCGTACACAATACATTCTAAATCTAATTTTCCGCTTGATGTTGACAAGAAAAAATCACGAAAAGATCCGGTACCATTGTAGTTTGGTTGATTTAATAGTAACTCAAAATTTTCTTTGGCAATGGTTGCTCTTAGGTCAGGATATTCAACCAAAATCACTAATACTTTTCTGTTGCCAGTAGATGGAAAAGGATAAGGGCCTGCGGCTTTATTTAATGCTTCTTGGGGTTCTAATTGTTGGTGCAATTGCATGAGCATATTTTGTTGTGCAGCACTGTAACGTAAATGAGGTAAAACATTTGCTTTCATCTGCTGACCATCTCGAGCAACAATGCCGCTGTTTATCAGGTTACCTGCCTCATCTGTTTTGGCATATTCAAAAAAACCATTGTTATTTTTTAATAACGTAAAACCATCTTCTGTTTCAAGGTAATGTATCGCCTCGTTGCCTATTGGATATAAGGTAATTTTACTGCCATCGGGTTGTGTTATGGTATTAACACAAGGCGCAACACTGCAGTTACTTCTTTGGGCGTATAAATGTTGAGATGAGGCAAGGGTAAGTAGGAGAAATAAACCGGATACTATGAATAAGTTTTTCATCAATAAAAAGATACGTTTTAAAAAATTAGAAAATAAAACTAGGCTTTAATTGCTTACTTAACAAGTTTTACTGTAAATTAGTTCAATAATTACAGCATTTTTTACAATTGTGTAACAAAAAATAATAGGTGCTGTGCAACTGCTATTGTTATGAAAATACACTATCGTCAGGCTACCATCATTCATATTATTGATGAATCTTCGTCTGTTAAACGCTTTTTTTTCAAATTTCCGGATAGTGAGCAGTTTGATTTTAAACCCGGGCAGTTTGTTATGCTCGATTTACCTATCGAATCAAAAATTACCAACAGAAGTTACTCTATCGCATCAGCTCCGGATAAGGATAATATTTTCGAGTTAATTATTGTTTTAAACCCTGATGGTTTGGGAACTCCGCATATTTGGGAAAATTATAAAGTGGGAGATCAAATCCCTGTGGCAGGGCCTCTAGGAAAATTTACCCTACCTGATTATATTGATACTGATTTATGTTTGATTGCCACGGGCACAGGTATAGCTCCATTACGTAGTATGTTGCATCACATCATAAATCAAGAAATAAAGCACCAAAATATATACATGGTTTTTGGATGCAGAACGGCCAATGATATTTTGTATAAAATAGAAATGCAAGCACTAAGTGGTAAGTATCCTTATTTTTCCTTTGTACCTGTTTTATCAAGACCCGATGAGGATTGGATAGGGGAACGCGGTTACGTGCACCATGTTTATGAGAGATTATTTGCGGATAAACGGCCGGCTACTTTTTACCTATGTGGTTGGAAAAATATGATAATGGAAGCACGTGAACGCTTGAACAACATGGGTTACGAAAAATCTCAAATTAAGTTTGAGTTGTATGATTAGTTAGTGGTTGATAGGTTATTGGTTGATTTGACGAATGGTCTTTGATTGTTTCTGGTCTGGAGTTCATCGTTTGAGTTATCTTTTTACATGTAACTTCCAGTTTCCAGCCTCCAAATAATTACCTACATTTGCGGTCTCATGTACCCAAACAGAAAAAATTACGGCAGACCACAAGGCAATTTTAAAAGAGCTGAAAAGCCCGCTGAAAAACATCAGATTATTTACGGAATTCATGCAGTTACTGAAGCAATAAATGCCGGTAAAGAATTGAATAAAATCATCTTTCAACGTGGCGAGTCAGGACAGTTATTACAAACCTTAACCAAACAAGCTCGCGATTTGGGGATTCCAACTCAGTATGTGCCTAAGGAGTCGAATTTATTCCCTACCAATAAAAATCATCAAGGCGTTTTAGCTTTTGTTTCTCCGGTTACTTATCATAAATTAGAAAACGTTATTCCGCAATTATTTGAAGAAGGTAAAGTGCCTTTTATTGTGGTATTGGATAGAATTACCGATGTGCGCAATTTTGGTGCAATTGCACGTAGTGCTTATTGTGCAGGCGTGCATACCATTGTAATACCAGATCAGGGAAGTGTACAGGTTAACGAAGATGCCATCAAAACATCAGCAGGTGCATTGCATCATTTGCCAATTTGCCGAGAAAAAAATATGAAAACAGTAATGGAACTTCTCAATCAATCGGGGGTGTTAACAGTAGGTTGCAGCGAAAAAGGTAAAGGCATGATTCATCAATTGGATTTAACTGTGCCGGTTGCTATAATTATGGGTAACGAAGAAACCGGAATTAGTGAAGATGTGTTAAAGCGGTGTACAGAATTGGCGCGTATTCCAATGGATTTTGGTGTGCAATCTTTAAATGTATCTGTTGCAGCCGGTATCGCTGCCTATGAAGTGGTTCGTCAACGTATAACGAACTAAAACTAATCAGTTAAAAGTTTACTTCAATTGCATTACGAAGTAATTTTACTTTTCCATCATTTTCCATTTGTTTTAGTAGCCTTGAAATTACAACCCTTGATGAGTTTAGGTCGTTAGCAATTTGCTCATGTGTCAAATTAAGTGTGTTACTGTGATATGCATTTTTCTGTTTGATTAGGTAGTATTCCAAACGTTCATCCATACCATGAAAAGCAACACTACGAAGGGCATCCAGCACTTCTTGGTATCGATTGCGGTATGTTTCTATCACAAAGTAATACCAACTTTTATGTTTAATCATCAACTCGTCCATTAATTCAATTGGAATCATAATGGCTTCCACATCTTCTGTTGCAATGGCCTCCAAATCACTTTTTCGGTTACGTGCAGCACATACAAAGGATAAAGCGCAAGCCTGACCGGGTTCTAAGTAGTACATAAAAAATTCCTCACCATCCTCGCCATTAGTGAAGAGCTTAACACGACCATTAGTAACCAACATAGTAGATTTTAGATACTGTCCGCTACGCATAATTTCATCGCCTGCCCTAAACTGCTTAACAACAGATTTTGATGCGATAATATGTTTTAATGCGTCATCAAACTGAGGATAAAATTTATTAAGTAATGCTAATATATCTGCCATGTTTTGTTTTATAAATGAACGCCCAAACTCAGGCCAAAGTTAACATATAGTGGATTTTTACCATAACCCTGTGTTGGTGTGTAATTATAGTAGTTGTTATGGTTGCCTACAACAGTATTAAACAAATTTGCCTCTGTTTGTTTTACACCTGTTTTAATTTGCAAGCCCAAATATAATTTAGACGAAAGAAAAATGTCACCACCAAATTCTAACTCGGCACCATAATTAACAAGGTTTTGATTGTATGTTTTTTGTGATGTACCAAAAGCATCGTTGTATGTAAATTTTAAGCTATGCTTACCCGCAGTAACTACACCAAGCATACCCAAATACAAATAGGTGTTTTTGTCACGATGCTGGAGTAAAATAATTCCTGGTTTTAGTGTAATGCCTTGTATAGTAAGTCTGTGTGTTAAAATTTGTGGATCAGTTGATTCGGATTCAAAAGCCCTATTATCAATGTTGAAATAGTTCAGTCTTAACATGAAGGAAGGCATCTTTTCTCGCATCCATTTTGCTTCTAGCCCTAACGGGTTTTGTCTGTAAATTGCCGCGTTTATACCAAAAGAAAAACTACTTTTAGTATATTCTTGTTGGGCAGTTGCCGATGTAAAATATGTAATTAGTGTAACGGCAAAAAGTAATAATTTTACCTTCATGGCTATCTCAAAGTTAGGTAGTATTCAAAATAAGGATCAAAGTAACGATAACGCTCTTTCACTTCATAATATACACTATCGAATGTATGCTTATTAATAAACGGTTTATCCAATGAATAGGCAATCCCTTTATCCGAGCAAGGATCATCCGGTTTAAAGTTTTTCTTTACCAAAGCAGTATAATCTATGGTATCGTAACCCATGCTGTGGTGAATAAAAATTTTAGTGTTCGGTTTATCCAAACTTAGTTTCCATGATATGGTGTTTTTGCCCATAGAATCATTTTTAACATCGGTACGCATGTTTCCAAATTGGTAAGTTACGTCAAGAAATTTTTTTGCGGTGTCTTCAAACTTTAAGTAATAATACTCCGTTGGGTTTTTACTGAAATAACCATCACAATCACTGCCGCAACTGCCTAACATAAGCATTTCAGATAACATCAATAAAGCAAATACTATTGAGTAAACGTAGTGCCTTTGTTTTTTCATAGTAAGTATATTTCGATTAGCTAATTTAGTGGTTTTTATATAAACATCTTTTATAAAGTTGAACCGTGTTCTCAAAACCATAATATAATGCATCAGCAATCAAGGCGTGGCCAATACTTACTTCTAATAAATCGGGAATATGTTGCGCGAAATAAGTTAAATTTTCTAATGATAAATCATGTCCTGCATTCAAACCAATATTAAGTTCTTTGGCTTTTTGAGCCGCTGCAATAAACGGGCCTATGGCTTTTTCTTTTTGGGTTGAGTAATGATGCGCATAACTTTCTGTATAAAGTTCAACTCGGTCAGTACCGGTTTCTTTGGCTCCTTCAACCATCTTTATATCCGCGTCAATAAAAATACTGGTGCGTATTCCGTTTGATTTAAACAAAGAAATAATGTTTTGCAAGTATGTTTTGTGGGTAATGGTATCCCAACCATGGTCGCTGGTTAGTTGACCTTCGGTATCAGGAACCAAGGTTACTTGTGCAGGTTTTACAGCCAATACTAAATCCATAAACTTTTGTTCTTTAGGATTGCCCTCAATGTTAAATTCAGTAGTTAACACTTTGCTCAATTCATATACATCAGCATACCTAATGTGTCTTTCATCCGGTCGTGGATGAACAGTAATGCCATCAGCACCAAACCGTTCAATGTTTAATGCTGTTTTTATTACATCCGGGTTATTGCCTCCTCTTGAGTTCCTGAGTGTGGCTATTTTATTGATGTTTACCGATAATTTTGTCATGTGTAGGTGTGTGTCAAACAAATTCAAAAATAAACTATTAAAAGACTTTGATGGTAAATTTTATATTTAATCAAGAATACCTCACATTTGTAAAAATGTACATCGCAGCCATATTATTTGTTATCAGTTTTTTTATTGTGTTTTACACCTACTTAGGATATGCCATCATAGTTGGTATTTTAGCCCAACTAAAGCGTGCAAGTAAAGTGGGTCTGCATCAAATTAACGAGTTGTTTGAGCCTAATGTAGCACTTGTTATACCTTGCTACAACGAGAAACATTTGTTAAAACAAAAAGTTGAAAACAGTTTGAATTTAGTTTATCCCCGCTCAAAACTAAACGTTGTTTTTATAACGGATGGCAGCAATGATGGCAGCGAGGAGTTACTAAAAAACATAAAAGGGGTACATGTGTTACATCAACCCGAACGTAAAGGAAAAGCAGCTGCAGAGAACCGTGCTATGTCATTGTTAAAAGAAGAGTTTGTAATTTTTTGCGATGCCAACACCACACTTAATTCAATGGCGGTAAAAAATATAGTAAGACATTTTGCTGATGAAAAAGTGGGTGCCGTATCTGGCGAAAAACGTGTAATAACATTAGACAAAAACTCAGCATCATCTGCCGGAGAAGGCGTGTACTGGAAATACGAATCGTGGTTGAAAAAACAAGATAGTGAATTGCATACCACAGCAGGTGGTGCGGGTGAGTTGATTGCTTTTCGTAAAGCATGTTTTACAGCTTTAGAGGAAGATACCATTTTGGATGATTTTGTTGCCAGTATGCGCATTGCCATTAACGGATACAAAGTTGTTTATGAGCCCGAAGCATATGCGCAAGAAACAGCTAGTGTGAATGTAAGCGAAGAAACCAAACGTAAAATTCGTATAGCAGCAGGTGCGTGGCAAGCTTTGTTCAGGCTGCGTAAAGCGCTTAATCCATTGCATGATGCTTTGCTTACATTTATTTATGTATCTCACAAAGTTTTGCGTTGGAGTTTAGCACCGTTGGCTTTACTTGTAATGTTGCCAACTGCTTATTTGTTGCACATAAACATTGGCGGTTGGTTTAGTTTATTATGGATAGGTCAGCAATTGTTTTATTTGTTTGCCTTGTTAGGTAAAATGTTTGAGCATAAACAAGTACGCATTAAACTGTTTTTTATTCCCTATTATTTTGTAGTAACCAATTATTGTATGATAGCCGGATTCATTAGGTTTTTAAAAGGAAACCAAAGTGTAAAATGGGAAAAAGCCACACGCGCTTAGCCATAAATAACATACAAATAACTTGTCAACCAATAACTAATCATCCAATCAACTAGTAACTATTCAACCAAACACCGATGAAAAAAATAGAACACATAGGCATAGCTATTAAAAGCGCAGAAGTATCAGTTCCGATATTTAACAAGTTATATAACACAGAACCTTATAAAATAGAAGAAGTGGAAAGCGAGTACGTAAAAACAATTTTTTACCAGGTTGGTCCTAATAAAATGGAATTGTTAGAAGCTATTTCACCGGATAGTGCCATTGCAAAATTTATTGAGAAAAAAGGTGAAGGCATTCATCACATTGCGTATGATGTAGAAGATATTTATGCCGAAATGGAGCGACTGAAAGCAGAAGGTTTTGTATTTATTAACGAGCAACCTAAAAACGGTGCTGATAATAAACTAATTGCCTTCTTGCATCCCAAATCAACCAATGGTGTGTTGATTGAATTGTGTCAGGAACGCAAGTAATCATAACCTTTTGTTATTCATCTAAAATTTACACCCGCACCTGCTAATAATTAATATCTTCGCACCTCAAATTTTAGTGCGTTGAATTTACAGCAGTTGATTGGCATTTACAGCCAAAGTGAGAAATATGCAACATTAGCCGCGGCTTTAAACCAAAGTAAAACGGATGTGGTGCACCTAAAAGGTTTAGTTGGTTCGGTTGATGCCGTGCTGGCCGCAACTTATTATGCCCAAACCAATCGTTCGCAGTTATTTGTTTTTAACAACCAGGAAGATGCCCGTTATTTTTATGCCGATTTAGAGAATTTGCTCGAAGGTAAAACGGTGCTTTATTTTCCGCCATCATACCGTAAACCATTTGTTGTTACCCAGCAAGATAGTACGCAAGTTTTAGAGCGTGCCGAAGTGCTGAATCGTTTAAACCAACACAGCACAACCGGAGAGTTAGTGGTTACTACAGCAGAGGCGCTTTGCGAGTTGGTGATTGGCGAAAAGGAACTTACCCAAAATACATTTGAACTTAAAGTAGGGCAGGCTTTTGATTTGGAATTTTTTATGGAATTCCTCACCGAACATCATTTTGAGCGTGCCGACTTTGTTTACGAAGCGGGGCAGTTTAGTATTCGTGGTGGAATTGTGGATGTGTTTTCGTTCAGTAACGATCAGCCTTACCGAGTTGAGTTAAACGGAGAAGAAATTGAAAGTATACGCACGTTTGATCCCAATACACAGTTATCAGTTAAAAAAGTAGATCGCTTTTTTATCATACCAAACGTTCAGAAAGAAACGGCATCGAGCAAGCGTAATTCTATTTTTAGTTACTTACAAAACGATACCATTGTTTGGACGTTGGATGCAGCATTCTCTCAACAACAAATTGAGTTGGGTTGGGAAAAGGCATTGAATGTAATTGAAAAATATAATCCCGAAGAAGGCGATGGTCCACTTGAGCCCATTGAACATTTATTTGATACGCCTCAAAGCATCATCAATCAACTAAAAAAATACCACATTGTTGAGTTTGGTACGCGTACTAAATTTAAAGCATCAACAAGTATCAATTTTGAAATCAGTCCGCAGCCGTTGTTTCATAAAAACTTCAAAATGCTGATTGAAAACTTAAAGCAAAATCAAGCCAACGACTTAACCAATTTAATATTTAGTGATAGCAGCCGCCAGATAGAACGTTTGTATACCATTTTTGAAGATTTGGATAAAGATGTAAAGTTTGATCCCCTGTATCATGCGCTATCAAAGGGTTTTATTGATTATGATGTAAACCTGGCTTGTTACACCGAGCATCAAATTTTCGATAGGTTTTATCGTGGTAAGGTGCGCAACAGTTACAGCAAGAGCCGCATCATAACACTAAAAGAATTACGTGATTTAAAACCGGGAGATTTTGTAACACACATTGATCATGGTGTGGGGCGTTTTGCCGGATTAGAAAAAATTGAAATCAACGGACGTATTCAAGAGGCGGTTCGTTTGGTGTATCGCGATAACGATTTGTTGTATGTAAGCATAAACTCCTTACATAAAATTAGCAAGTTTGTGGGTAAAGATGGCAACGAACCACGCGTGCATAAATTGGGTAGTGATGTTTGGGAGAAGGTTAAAAACAACACGAAGAAAAAGGTAAAAGACATTGCCCGCGATTTAATTAAATTGTATGCATCGCGCAAAGCACAAGATGGTTTTGCCTTTTCTCCGGATAATTACATGCAGGTAGAGTTAGAGGCGAGTTTTATGTATGAAGATACGCCCGACCAAAGCAAAGCTACGGCTGATGTAAAAAAAGATATGGAGAGTCCACACCCGATGGATAGATTGGTTTGTGGTGATGTAGGTTTTGGCAAAACAGAAGTGGCCATACGTGCTGCATTTAAAGCGGTTTGCGATAGTAAGCAAGTGGCTATTTTAGTGCCAACTACTATTTTGGCTAATCAACATTACCGTACATTTAAAGAACGTTTAAAAGGTTTTCAGTGTAATATAGATTACATAAATCGTTTCCGTTCGGCTGCTGAGCAAAAGGAAGTAAAACGAAAAGTTACCGAAGGACAAGTTGATATATTAATAGGTACACATAAAATTTTAAGCAAAGACATTAAGTTTAAAAATTTAGGCTTGATGATTATTGACGAAGAGCAAAAGTTTGGTGTTGCTGCCAAAGAAAAACTAAAAGCATTTAAGGTAAATGTAGATTCGTTAACACTTACAGCAACGCCTATTCCGCGTACGTTACATTTTTCGTTAATGGGAGCTCGAGATTTATCGGTAATTAACACACCACCGGCTAATCGTCAGCCGGTAACAACCGAGTTACATAGCTATAGTGATGATTTGATTAAGGAAGTTGTTATGGCTGAAGTAGAACGTGGCGGACAAGTATTTTTTGTACATCATCGTGTTAAAGATATTTATGAGTTAGCCGATAGGATTATGCGAATTTGTCCGGGCGTAAAAGTAGGTGTAGCCCACGGACAATTAGAAGGGGATAAGTTGGAAGACGTAATGCTTAAATTTATTGAAGGCGATTACGATGTGTTATTAGCCACAACCATTATTGAAAGTGGTTTGGATATTAGCAATGCCAATACCATTATTATTAATAATGCGCATATGTTTGGTTTAAGCGATTTGCACCAAATGCGTGGACGTGTTGGGCGAAGCAATAAAAAAGCGTTTTGTTATTTGATGGTTCCAAGCATGCACACCCTCACTAATGATGCCCGCAGAAGGTTACAAGCCATTGAAGAGTTTAGTGATTTAGGAAGTGGATTTAATGTGGCCATGCGCGACTTGGATATACGTGGAGCAGGTAATTTATTGGGTGGAGAACAAAGCGGTTTTATTGCTGAAATTGGTTTTGAGATGTACAATAAAATTTTGGATGAAGCCATTCAGGAGTTGAAAGAAGATGAGTTTGCAGAGTTATTTAAAGAAGAACAAATTCATAAAATAGAAGCCAAAGATTGTACGATAGAAACCGATTTGGAAGCTTTAATTCCGGATGATTATGTAAGGAACATAGCAGAACGTTTAAGCTTATACAACGAACTTTCTTCATTAACTACCGATGCGCAATTGGATCAATTTGCTCTGCAGTTAAAAGACCGATTTGGCGAGTTACCACCACAGGTTTGGGATTTGATAGAGATGATTAAACTGCGTGAGTTGGCCAAACAATTAGGATTCGAAAAAATTGTTATGAAAAACAGTGGCTTTGCAGCTTATTTCCCTGACGAGAAAAAACAAGCGTATTACCAAAGCGAGTTGTTTACTAAAATGCTAACTTTTATTCAACACAATGCACAACGTTGTAAGCTTAAACAAACACCTAAAAGTTTAATATTAGGCGTGCAACATATTGCCGGAATTGGTCACGCTAAAAAACTATTGAGTGATATTCTAGCGAGTACATAATAAAACCCATTCATCGGTTTGGTCTGATGAATAGGTTTCCATTTAAAACTTATAATCAACAACCCTGCGCTCGCTTCTTGCTTCAGCAATAAAGGGCATTATCGCTTTGTGTAATGGGTGGTTGGCATAAAACGCTAACGCTTCTTTGCTTTCAAATTCGCTGTATAAAACCACATCAACACTTTCTGCAGAGTGTAAAAAATCAAAGCCTACTTCTAACTTAATACAGCCTTCAATTTTGCCATTTAAATCTTCTAGTTTTTGTTTAATGGCTGCAGCATTTTCTGCTTTACTCATGCCGTTCGCTTCTTCTTTTAATTTCCAAAATACAATGTGCTTTACCATGTTGTTAATTTATAATTCCTAACCAATCAATTTTATTGCTGCGTGAAATCCCTGCCGGATTGATGCCCGGTTTACCTTCAGGTATAGCTATGTTTAACTTTTTATAATAATCAACCCAAGCCTTAAAATAGGTATTGCTATTCGGTGTTTTGAAAGTCATAGGCTCTAACTCAAAAAACGGTTTGTTTTGGTTTGATATTTTGAATGCATCATAAATCAACTCACTGCAATAATATTTTTGATTATTGTATAAAAATGGTTCATCATAAGGCACCCCAATTTGCTTAATGGCAAATGATATTGCACTATCAATAAGTGTTGAATATGCTTGTTTAACCCTGCCCAAATACAATGAATTTTTTGTTCTTGATTTAAATTCTTTGAAAGGTGTTAGTACAACTGCCTTACCTATGGCTTCAATTATATATATACTATCGTTTTTGATGTAGACCAAACCAATATGCGAAAATTTCAAACTGTCTTTACCATGTGTAACGACCTCTATGGCTTCGCACAATGGCCCGCAATCCAAACTTTGAAAAAGTAAATCGCCTTGTTTAATGGTTTGTTGTGTGTAACCATGCTTACCAATAAAAAACAGCATTATTAAGATTAAGTACTTCCTCATGATTTATATATCGTTTACAAACCTTTGTTTTATTAATGGATAAGTAAATACACTAATTAAAATAATAGTTGCACCAATATAAAATCCACTGCTCATGTATTCGGTATCGCCAAACAATATCAACGAAAATGCAATGCCATAAACAGGTTCTAAGTTGTTGGTAATAATTACCGTTAACGGACTGAAATGTTTTAATATTTCAATGCTCCATGTAAAGGCCACAATGGTGCAAAGTACACTTAAAATAAGTAGTCCAATTCCATCACTTAAGCCAACTTGTGGTAACACAAATTCATAATCATCCATTATAAATTTAGCTAGTGTAATAAAAATTATAGCACCTAAAAATTCGTAAAATGTAATTTTATATGCTCCATGGGTGGCAATTAGTTTTCCGTTATATACACCAAAAAACGCAGAGGTAAGTGCTGCTAAAATGCCGTAAATAATACCCGTTAGTTGATCCGTTTCAAACTTGAAAATTATACCAAGACCAATTACCAATATGATACCGTAAATAAAATCGCCCCAAAAGAATTTCTTCTTAAGCAACAACGGTTGCATTAAACTGGCAAACAATGTTAACGTGCTAAATCCGGCCATGGTAACACTTACATTACTTACTTTAATGGCATTATAAAAAAAGTACCAATGCAATCCTACTATCGTTCCAATTAGCCCTAAATGTAAAAATGATTTTAGATCTATTGCAAGTGATTGTTTGGCATACCACATAAACAGCATTAAACCAACTAAAGAAATTGCCAAACGATACCAAACTAAATCTAATGCACCAAACGTAATGAATTTACCCAATACAGGCGTAAGGCCCCAAAGCAAAATGATAATGTGTAATTGTACGAATTTATTAACCTGCATATTTTATTTGGGCGCGGCTTTGGTCATTAATAAGGCTACCACCAAAAACATTACGTTAGGAATCCATACAGCAATTTCAGGAGGCAAAACATTGGTTACCCCAAGTGTATTAAATACCTGTATAACCAATAAAAATGTAAATGTTAAAAATATACCTATACCTAAATGTAAACCTGTACCTCCTCTGCTTTTGCGTGATGATATGGCCACCGCAAGTAAAGTGAGAATGAAGAATGAGAATGGCGTAGCAACACGTTTATATAATTCAACATAGTATTTACTGATACTCGCAGATCCTTTTTCTTTTTCTCTGCGGATGTATTCGTTTAACTCAGGATTAGTCATAGATGAAACAAATTGTGATTTTACAATAAACTCATCCGGACTAATTCTTAACGTAGTATCTAAAATATTTCCTTTTTCAATTAACTCAACACCATCTTTAAACAACCTCCTTTGGTAATATTCCAATTGCCAATTTTGTTTTTCTCTGTTCCACAATAAACGGTTAGCAAATACCCTTTGGCTTACTTTAAAATTCTCAAATCGCTCTAAAGAAACATTATAGCCGGTGCTGTCTAAATAGTTAAACGACTCCATGTGTAAAATCGTTCCGGGTTCTATTACACAACTAATGTTGTTGCTTTGTGTGGTTTTCTTTTCCTTAATCCAAGCTTCTTCAAATGCGTAACGTTTTTTATCGCAATAAGGAATTACCCATGTGTTTAGGTATAAAAAAACTGCGGCTAAAATGGTAGCAGCAACAAGGTAAGGCCGTAAAAATCTTCTGTAATTAATTCCACTGTTCAGTATGGCAATAATTTCGCTGTTTTGGGCCAATTTACTGTTAAAAAACATGGCACTTAAAAACACAAATATTGGGCTGAACATGCCAAAGAAATAAGGCAAGAAGTAAATGTAATAATCGAAAACAACAGTAAAAAATGGTGGCTTTCGTTTTAAGAAATCGTCTATTTTTTCACTAATATCAATAAAAATAGCAATCAGAGAAAACAAACCCAATGTAAATACAAAGGTTAATAAGAACTTTTTTATGATGTATCTGTCGAGTGTTTTCATCTGTATGTTGCTTGGTTTTGCAACCCTGCAATAATAGTGCGCAAATTTATTTTTTATGAATTTTGTTCTTAGGTTGGTATTACAACCTGGTTGTGATTTGTTTTAAGATTTGAGTTTTCCAAGTAGCAAAATCACCTTCAATAATGTGTTTACGAGCCTCTTTAACCAACCACATATAAAACATGAGGTTTTGTTTGCTGGCTATTTGAGCACCCAGATTTTCGCCTGTGTGGATCAGATGTCGTAAATATGCTTTACTGTATTCCGGTGTAAATGGTTCATCCAACGGGCTGTAATCAAATTGCCACTTTTGGTTTTTGATGTTAATCACACCTTGACTTGTAAAAATAAATCCGTGACGTGCGTTGCGCGTTGGCATCACACAATCAAACATATCAATACCCAATGCAACACACTCTAAAATATTTTGAGGTGTACCAACACCCATTAAATAACGTGGTTTATCTTTTGGTAAAATACCGCAAACCAATTCCGTCATTTCATACATATCTTCGGCCGGTTCGCCTACACTTAATCCGCCAATAGCATTACCTGCACGGTTTTGCTCGGCAATAAACTCAGCCGATTGTTTGCGTAAGTCTTTATAAACGCTGCCTTGTACAATTGGAAACAAGTTTTGCTCAACTCCATACAAAGGTTCTGTTTTATCAAATTGCTCAATGCATCTTTTTAACCAACGATGAGTCATGTGCATCGAGCGTTTTGCATAATCATATTCGCAAGGGTAGGGTGTGCATTCATCAAAAGCCATTACAATGTCAGCACCGATGGTTCTTTGAATGTCCATAACATTTTCGGGTGTAAACTGATGTTTACTACCATCTAAATGCGATTTAAACTCAACGCCTTGCTCACTTATTTTTCTGATATCATTTAACGAAAAAACCTGAAACCCTCCGCTATCGGTAAGCATGGGTCTATCCCAATTCATAAACTGATGAATGCCGCCTGCTTTGTTTATAACCTCAAGTCCCGGACGTAAATAAACATGGTAAGTATTTGCCAAAATAATTTGGGCATTTACGTCAGTTGTTAGTTGTTGTTGGTTTACATTTTTAACCGTAGCTTGTGTACCTACGGGCATAAAGATTGGTGTTTCTATTGGTCCACGACCGGTTTGTAAAACACCTGCGCGGGCATGGGTGTGGGTGTCTGTTTTAAGTAAATTAAAATTCATGATTTAGCGTACGAAGGTAATAATGCTTAACCTTCAAAGTGCAAAGAAAATTGAATTAATTGAGGTACCAAACGGTCAATTGATTCTGTATATATGTAGCCATCGTGGTGAAGACTGTTGCCAATGGTGTTGCAAAATTTAATCTCAGGTGAAAATTTAAAATACTCAAAGTACATGTCTAAACCAAAACCTGCCTCATAACCAAAAGATACCGGCTTTAGTGAAACTACCGGCTTTGCAATACTTCTATCTTGTTTTACGGTTGATGCCAAATCGTAACTGCCTCTAAAACCCCCAATAACATATACACGTACGTTTTTTCTTCGGTCTGATTTAAACTTAACCAACAAGGCTGCATCACAATAAGCCGATTCTATCTCGGTAGTTTTTTTACTGTTTTCAAACTCGTAATTAATGTTGCGTTGCACAAAAGAAATTACAGGAAACAACAAACGTAAATCCCAATTATTACCTAAATGTAGGTTGGTAATCGCACCTAGACCAATTCCCGGAAATGTAACTGAATTGATATTCCTAACGGTATCAAAAGGTGTTCGGTCTGTTTTCCTATCAATGCGTACACGGCCTGTATTGGTTCCAATGGTAAAACCAAAGTGCAGACGTTTGTTATCGTATTGCTCCATATTAGCCTGAGCAAACAGATCAAAACTGCACAGTAGCGTTATCAGTACTAATGTTATTTTATAGCGGTATATAGCGTACAAATCCCGAATGTTAAAGGTCTTATTTGTATATTGGTGTATCCTGCGTTTTTCAAATATGCAGCAAAATTTTCTCCTTCCGGAAAATGTTCTACAGATTCCGGTAAATAGGTGTAAGCTGTTTTACTCTTGCTAATTAAACCGCCCCAACCCGGTAAAATGTATTTAAAGTAAAAGTTGTACAGTTGCTTAAATGGAAACGACTTTGGTTTGCTGAATTCTAAAACCGCCAACTTTCCACCCTTACGGGTAACTCTGTACATTTGGTTAATACCTTGTTGCAAAAATTCGAAATTACGCACTCCAAATGAAACGGTAATGGCATCGAATTTATTGTCTTCAAAAGGTAAATTAGCAGAATCTGCTTGCTGTAAGGTAATTTTTCCCGACAACTGTTTGTTGCTAATTTTATCTCGACCAACTTGTAACATTTGGTTACTGATGTCTATTCCAGTTACATGATCCGGATTAAGCTTTAGCGCAGCAATAGCAAGGTCGGCCGTGCCTGTAGCCACATCTAAAATTTGTTTTGGGTTGACTTCCTTTAGGGAGTTGATGGCCTTTTTGCGCCATGTTTGGTCAATTCCCATAGATAAAAAACGATTTAAAAAATCGTACTTAGGCGCAATGCTGTCAAACATTTGTTCAACTTGCTCACGTTTACTGCTTTGTGTATCTTTATAAGGCTTAACTTCTATCAAAATCGTAAAAAATTGAGTGCAAAAATAAGGTATTCCGTTTAGGTTGTTAGCTTTGTAAAATTATTACATGGAAATTAAACAAGTAAAGTTCGTAAAAAGTTCGGCAGATCTAGCCGGTTGTCCTGATGGGCATTTTCCTGAGTATGTTTTTACCGGAAGGAGTAATGTAGGCAAATCTTCACTCATTAATATGATTGTGAATAGGAACGAGATGGCCCGAACCTCGTCAAACCCCGGAAAAACCATCACCATAAATCATTATTTAATTGATGATAAATGGTATTTGGTTGATTTACCCGGCTATGGTTATGCCCGCAGAAGCAAAACTTTACGTTCTCAATGGGAAGATTCTATGGAAGATTACATCAAAAATAGAGAGCAGTTACAACTGGTGTTTATTTTGGTTGATAGCCGCATTGACCCTCAAGATAAAGATTTAGATTTTATAAATAGCGTAGCAGAGTGGGGCGTTCCATTGGCCATTATTTTTACTAAAACCGATAAAAATAAACAATCTGATACTGCTAAGAATATCAATAAATTTAAAACAGAATTGCTTAAAAATTGGGAAGAATTACCATTGATGTTTCAAACTTCCTCTTTGAAAAAACGTGGTCGTGAAGAGATTTTGAGTTTTATTGATGAATGTAATAAAAACTATTACGCTTCAAAATAATTACGTTTCAAAAAATAAATCGCTTGCAATGCCATCGGCCAAAATTCGAGCCTTAGTTGTTAACTTAAATATTGTCCCGTCATCAACAATTTGTTTCCTGTTAATGTAAAGTTCAATCTTAAGCTTTAGTTTGGAGTAATATTGTTCCCCAAATCTACTGTTTATTTCTTGCCAACTGCATCCCCAAATGGTTCTTAAACCGGTCATAATATACTCGTTAATGCAATTGGCTGTGGTCAGGGTTTCAATTTCAAGAGGCAAAATGTGTTGAGCTAACTGTTTCATATATACATGGTTGTTCGCAATATTCCAACTTCTTTGGTTACCGTTAAAACTATGTGCTGATGGTCCAATGCCAAGGTATGGTTTGTTTTGCCAGTAACTTGTGTTGTGCACTGCGTACTCTTTATTACGGGCAAAGTTACTTATTTCATATTGCTCAAATCCAAAACTACCAAGTTGTTCAATCATCATGTTAAATTGTTCAGCAGCTTTTTCTTCATCAAGTGCCGGTAGTTTTCCTTTGTTGATGTGGTGGTGAAGCGCAGTTTGAGGCTCAACCGTAAGGCAATAAGCTGATACATGATTCAATCCTAACTCGTTTATTTTAGCCAAGTTTTTAGTCCAATTTTCATTGGATAGGGTAGGGCCGCCATAAATCAAATCGATACTGATTTTATTAAACCCAAAATCCTGAATAAGCTTTATGCTTCTCTCCGCTTCATGAGCTTTGTGCGCTCTGTTCATCCAAGTTAAATCCTCGTCAAAAAAACTTTGCACACCCATGCTAAATCTGTTTACAGGGGTTTGTCTAATGGCTTTCAACTTCTCTGCTGTAATGTCATCAGGATTAGCCTCTATGGTAATTTCCGCACTAGGGTTTACGTTATACGTGGCATAAACTTCTGTAAACAATTGCTGCAACAAATCATCACTTAAAATACTAGGCGTACCACCGCCAACGTATATACTCTGCAAAGGCTCGTCTGGTAGCTCGTGTTTGCGCAATTTCATTTCAAGCATAATGCTGTTTATCATATCTGCCGCATGTTGTAATTGCGTGCTAAAATGAAAATTGCAATAGTTACAAGCTTGTTTACAAAACGGAATATGAATATACAGCGATGCCAAGGTGTTGTGTGATTACAGATATAAATCGTTTAATTTGAAAAGTGCCACAAAGGTATTTTAAAATAATTGTATTGTTGGTTGTGCTGCAAATTAATACAGCATACGGCCAGCCTATATACCAAATAAAGTGGTCGCCTGACAGTGCATCAACAACCACCTTTAAAAAACTAGTACCCGATGATAAAACACTTTTGGACTCTTCACAGTGTATTCAAAAAGTAAATCAAACTATACAATTTTTAGCATCACAATCGTACCTTACAGCCACTGTTAATAATATTGGTTTTAAAGATTCTGTTTGTGATGTTTCGGTTAACATGGGCAACTCTTACAATTGGATTAAACTACTTGAAGGTAATGTAACCGAGGATGTTTTAACGGCAAGTGGATGGCGACAAAATCTGTTTTATAGCCAGGTATTCAATTATCAAGTTTATGTCCAAAAGGCCGATCAAATGTTGGCCTACTTAGAGCAAAATGGATATCCGTTTGCACAAATAAAGTTAGATAGCATTATGGTGCAAAATGATGGCATTAGCGCCCAACTAAACCTTGATAAAGGCGATTTAGTAAAGTTTGATACGGTTGAAATTATTGGTGATGCCAACATTAAAAGTTGGTATGTGGCCAAATATCTTGGCATAAAAAAAGATGGCCTGTACAATGAGCAATTGCTAAAACGCATGGATGCAAGGTTAAGCCAGTTACCCTACATTCAAATAACACGTTCATCACTGGTTTATTTCGTTGGTGGTATAGCCAAACCGGTTGTCTATCTTACCAATAAAAGAAACAGTAGTATAGATGGCATTATTGGCTTCGCTCCATCAAGTGATAACAACCAAAATAAATTATTAATAACAGGAGAAGCCAATTTGAAATTGCAAAATTTATTTGGAACCGGCAAACAATTTGATTTGGCATTCAGGAGTTTTTTAAATGGTTCGCAAGAACTGAAAACACGCATTGTTTGGCCATATATTGCTCGCAGTAATATTGGGATTGATTACGAATTAAATTTGCTAAAGTTTGATAGTACATTTTTAGATGTAAAACACGACATCGGTTTACAGTATCGATTTGTGGGAAGTGATTATTTGAAGTTTTTTTTCAGTACACAAAATACATCTTTATTAAACGTAGATACCAATACTTTAAAAGTAACGCGCGCATTACCTTTATCAAATGATTTAAAAGTTAATTTATATGGGTTGAATGCAAAGGTTGTTCGATACGATTACTTTCTCAATCCTCGCAAAGGTTATGGACTTGATGCATCAGTAGCGGTGGGAACTAAGCAAATTATCAGAAACCCAACTGTTGATGCTGTCAAGTTTGTTCAACCGGATGGGAGTAGTAAAAGTTTGTATGATACCATAACATTGTCCTCTACACAATACAAACTCACCTTTAGAGGAGATGTGTTTATACCATTATTTGAGCGTGCTACCATTAGGTTTGAAGGTAACTTTGGTCATTTACAAAGTCCGGTGTTTTTTTTTAGTGAGTTATTCAGACTTGGTGGAATTCGCACCCTTAAAGGATTTGATGAACAAGCTATATTTGCCTCATCATATGGTATAGTAAATACAGAGTTGAGGTATTTGTTACAACAAAATAGCCATGTAATGCTATTTTGGAATGGAGCTTGGTATCAAAATAAAATAAGGCAACCTATGGTTGAAGATACGCCTTATGGTTTTGGTGCAGGTTTGAATTTTGAAACAGGTGCAGGAATATTTTCTTTGTATTATGCCGTGGGCAAACAATTTAATAACAGCATAGAGTTTAACAAAGCCAAAATTCATTTTGGTTTTGTAAGTTATTTTTAAATGAAAAAATTGATAAAATATATCACGATAACAATTGCAATGCTTCTGACGGTTTTCGTTTACGCTCAGCAGGATGAAGATAGCTTTAACTTCTCTGCGGATACATCATATGTAACTGATAGTCTTTATACAGATAGTGTTTTTAGGGTAATTAATACAGCCAACAAGGATTCTTACGGATTAATGGATACCATAACCAACGATACCATTTTAACCACTATTTTTAAAGGTTACGTTAATATCCAAAATCAATACGTAGAACGAAAATTGGCAAGGAAAAACTTACCGACTGTAAAAGAAATCAAGACAAGACCTGTAGAACAAAATAAGTGGAAGTTTGTGGTAATCCTAATGATTGTGGCTTATGTAGCTTTTGTGCGCATATCTAATTCAAACAATTTTAGAACATTTATGCTGTCGGTTTTTAACCTAAAACTCAGTCGTAAAATTTGGGATGATCAGCGGTCCTTTTTTGGGTTTGTTATTATTCAGTTATTTGCCATATACTTGTTTATAGCTGCCATATTTATTACCAATTACATGGAAATAAAACACATCTTATTTTTTGATAGCTACAGTATACAATATCTTGCAGTATTGGCTGTTTTAACAATTGTTTATCTATCTAAATTTTTACTTCATTATATACTCGGGCTATTACTTCAAATGAAGAACTTAGCTGTTGGCTTTGTAAGCAACACCATTTCTGTTAATAATTTTGTGGCCTTGATTATATTTCCGGTTACGATATTTGGTATATATGCTAACAATACAATGCTGGCAACGGTTTTGTACCAGGCTATCATAGCAATATTTTTTGTAAGTGTACTATACAGGATAGTAAGAATTGTGCTTTTGAGCAATAGTTTTTTCAGTTTCCCAACATTTTATTTATTTCTTTATCTTTGCGCGCTCGAAATAGCACCATGGTTTATCATTGTTAAATTTTTAAACAATTATCACACTTGAAAAATACCAAAATAAAAAGTATCATCATTTCGCAGCCAAAGCCGGAGTCGGAGAAGTCGCCATATTTTGAGTTAGCCAAGCGCCTAAGCTTAAAAATGGATTTCAGGCCTTTTATTACGGTTTCGCCAATACCATTTAAAGAGTTTAAAACTCAAAAGGTAAACATAGCGGAGTATACGGCAATCATTTTAAACTCGCGCAATTCTGTTGATCACTTTTTTAGAATGTGTACCGAAGCTAAAATAGAAATGCCCCCGGAAACAAAATACTTTTGTGTAAATGATAGTATTGCCAACTATTTGGCCAAGTATATTCAGGTAAGAAAAAGAAAGGTTTTCACAGGAAAATCAACCGAAGTTGAATTGCTGAATGTGATAAAAAATCACCCAACAGAAAATTACTTATTTCCTTGTAGTGATTGGCGTAAACCGGATATTGAAAAATTCATGAAGAAGAATAAATTCAAATATAAGGAAGCTTTCTTCTACCGCATTGTATCATCTGATTTGAGTGATTTAACCAATGTAAATTACGATATTATTTGTTTTTTCAGCCCTGCGGATATCCGTTCATTGTTCGAAAATTTCCCTGAATTTAAACAAAACAATACACTTATTGCCGCATGGGGAGCCACAACTGTTAAAGCCATTACAGATGCTAAACTTACTGTAAACATCATGGCACCAAGCCCCGAAAGCCCTAGTATGATAATGGCTTTAGATAAATACATAGAAAGCCATAATAAGAAAGTTTAAACAATATTGATTAAATGAATTAAGCCGCAGCAGCATGTTGCGGCTTTTTTGTGTTAAAAAAAACCATTTGATTTATTTAAATAAAGTTGTATACTTGTTAATCAAAAAATAACATAACACTACAAAATCGCATGAAGAAACTACTACTTGGCATATTATTAGTAACAGGTGCAGGAGCTGTGTTTGCTCAGCAGGATGCGCAGTTCACGCAATTCTTCCGCAATAAGCTCAATTATAATTCTGCTTTTGCAGGAAGTGAGGATGGTAAGATTTGTGCCTCGTTGTTGTATCGCACACAGTGGTTAGGTTTCGGATCCAAAGAGAAGGGACAAAGTCCTACAACTTTTGGTGGTAATGTGCATGCTCCGTTGTTGGGTGGTAAATTAGGCTTAGGTTTAAACATTTTCAGCGATAATCAGGGTTTTGAAAGTACTTTAACTCCTACGATTTCGGTGGCATATCATCATACTTTCGAAAATCAACACAAACTTTCGGGTGGTTTGGGTGTAGGATTTATACAAAAGTCGTTAGACGGTGGCAAATTAAAACCACAACAGCAAGGTGATAACGCTATACCAAACACCTTAGTAAATGGAAATGCGTTGGATCTAAATTTTGGGGTTTATTATCAGATACCATCAATTGCCGGATTCAATAATGTATACGCTGGATTGTCAGGTACCCACCTAAATCAGGCACAAGTTAACTACGGGCCAATCAAATATACAGCTGCAATGCACTATTATTTAATGTTCGGTGGTGTTTACGACATGGGAACTTTTACCATTGAACCCAACATTTTTGTAAAAAGTGCAGTTAAAACAACTTTAGATTTAAACGTAATGACAACATATAACGGCAATATATTAGGTGGTATCACTTATCGTACTGTGGATGCGGTTGCATTACTTGCAGGGTATAAGTTTTCTGATGTATCAAGTGCCATGATATCTTACGATTTAACAACAAGCAAGTTATCACAATTTAGTAACGGTACCGTTGAATTAGGATACAGACACTGTTTTGGGTTTAAAACTGAACCCCCTGTAAAAACAATTAGACCAATTTACACACCAAGATTTTTGTAGTGATTAACAATAAATTAGCATTTATACACGTTAAGAATCTAAAAAAAAGTACAGCGAAGTTGCATTTTTATACGAAATATATAATTTTGCCTTATTCAAACTAACTATATCATTCCAAAATGAAAAACATCAAATGGTTTATATCGGCCCTGATTTTAACAACATTGTTCGGCTGTGGCATGAGCAGTGACAAGGGCGAACTAACCGGTGTACCTGGAAGAAGAACATGGTTTCACCCACAACCGTACGGAACAATTTATGTTCCTTCAGGGTCTATTCATGTGGGTGCTAATGAGCAAGACATTCCAATGGCTCAGATTGCCCCGAACAGGCAAATCACCATCACTGCTTTTTACATGGATGAAACTGAGATTACAAACAACGAGTACCGTCAGTTTGTATACTGGGTTCAAGATTCCTTGTTCAGAAATAAACTTGCCGAAACAAATCCGGACAAATATTTTCATCCGCTGCCTGAAGGTGAAGAGGATGAATCTATGCGCGGTTTGAATTGGGAGGAAAAAATGGATGAAGAGGATATTAAAGCAACAGAAGATATTAAAAACTTCTTCTACAATCAAGCTGAAACCTACTATCGAGTTAAACAAATTGATGTTCGTAAGTTAATATATAGTTACGAGTTCATTGATCAGCGTTCTGCCGCCCAGGTTAAACGTCAAAACTGGAAAAACATCAATCGTGCCGATTTCAAAAAGAAGAAAGAGGTGGAAATTTATCCTGATACGTTAGTGTTTATCCGTGATTATACTTATTCGTATAACGAACCAATGACTCAAGTTTATTTTTGGCATCCGAAATACGATGATTATCCAGTAGTTGGTGTTAATTGGCATCAAGCAAATGCTTTCTGCGATTGGAGAACCAAATATTTAAATTCTTTCTATGCAGACATTCTTGAGAATACAGTTACAAGTTTCCGCTTACCAACAGAATATGAGTGGGAATATGCTGCAAGAGGTGGACGTGATCAAACTATGTATCCATGGGGAGGTCCTTACATCCGTAATGCAAAAGGTTGTGCATTAGCTAACTTCAAGCCAGGTCGTGGTGAATACAGTTCAGATGGTGGTGTATATCCAATTCGTGTAGCATCATACTTCCCTAATGATTTTGGCTTGTATGATATGGCTGGAAATTTAGCAGAATGGACTAGTACTGCTTATGCTGAGTCAGGTAACTTGTTTACCCATGATTTAAATCCAGATTATCAATATGACGCTAAGGAAACTGATCCAGAAACCTTAAAGCGTAAAACAATTCGCGGTGGCTCATGGAAAGACGTTGCTTATTTTGTTCAAAATGGAACACGCTCATACGAATATCAAGACAGTTGCAATTCATATGTAGGTTTCCGTTGCGTAATGAGCTACATCGGTCGTTCAAACCGTGATAAAAATTAACACACACAACAAACAACTATAATTAAAACAAAAATTTAACCTTTTAAAACAGATTTCTAACATGTCAAGTTCAAACAGTTTCTTCGAAAGCATGGCTTTCAAAAAAGTAATGGCTAAAGTTTACGGTCTCGGTGCAGCAGTTGTAATCGTGGGAGCGTTATTCAAAATTTTACACTGGAAAGGTGCTGATTTAATGTTAATGGTGGGATTATTAACTGAAGCATTCTTATTTACAATTTCAGCCTTTGAACCTTTGCACAAAGAAACCGACTGGACTTTGGTTTATCCTGAGTTAGCAGGTTTAGAACCAAAAGAAAAAAGCAAAAAGAACGCAGCTTCTGGTACTGTATCTCAGCAGTTAGACAAAATGCTTGAAGAAGCAAAAGTTGGTCCTGAGTTAATTCAAAGCTTAGGTAATGGATTAAAGAGCTTAAGCGAGAATGTTACAAATTTAAAAGACCTTTCAACTGCTGCTGTAGCTACAGATGAATATACTAAAAGTGTTCAAACTGCTGCTGCTTCAGTAAACGGTATCAGCAGTTCTTATGCTAAAGCTGTTGATGCTATCGGTGGTTTAGTAACAGCATCAGAAGGTTCTAAAGAGTACGGTATGCAAATCGAAAGAATGACGAAAAATTTGAGTTCTTTGAATGCTGTATACGAATTAGAGATTACAGAATCAAATAACCACTTAAAATCTATCAACGAGTTCGTTGGTAACCTATCTAAAGTGGTAAATAGCCTTGCAGATACCCAATCTGAAACAGAACATTTCAAAAAAGAAATGGGTAAATTATCAACTAACCTAACAGCCTTAAATAACGTTTATGGTAATATGTTAGCTGCAATGAATGTTAATCGCACCGCTAACTAAAACTACTTAGTTTAGTTACAATTTTTTTGATTCAACAATAATTTAAAACGGAGAAAATAAAAAGATGGCAGATAGTAAGGCATCACCGAGGCAGAAGATGATTAACATGATGTATCTCGTGTTAACAGCGCTATTAGCGTTAAACGTTTCTGCCGAAATCCTGAAAGCATTCCATTTAGTGGAGGTGAGTATGGCTCGTGCCGGTGATAATATAGATAAAAAGAACCAAGAGTCTTTAGCCGCAATAGCTAAATACAAAGCGGATCACCCAACAGATCCAATTGCAATTGACGCAGACGCAAAAGCAAAACAAGCCGTTGAAATTTCAAAAGAGGCTGTCAAATACTTCAACGATTTGAAAGAAGAGCTAATTGCTGCTACCGGTGGTAGAAAAGAAGATAGCAACGGTGACGGTAAAACTGACGATGAAGAAATAGTTGGCGCAAGTAATACTGAGATTCATGCTAACATGATGATCGTACAAAAGCGCGGTGAGGAAGTAAAGAAAAAAATTAATGATACCCGTGAGAAGCTATTGGCTCTAATCCCAGCTGATAAACGTACTGGTATCAAAAGTGATTTAATTACCCCAGATCCACCTCCACATGAGGGAACTAATATCTCTTGGGAGTCGCAAATGTTTGAACATACCCCACTTGCAGCCGTTAACACGTTGTTAACGAAAACACAAAATGACATCAAGAATACTGAAGCTCAAGTTTTGGATTATTTCCGCGCAAACTTAACAGGTGACGTAATTGTAATCGATAACTTCAAAGCTCAAGTAATTCCTACAAATGGTACCTATGTGTCTGTTGGAAGTAAATATGCTGCTGACATTTTCTTGGCTGCAGCCTCTTCAAAAACTGATGCAACCGTATCAGTTAATGGTCGCGAAATCAAAACTGAAGAAGGTATAGGTAAATTTGAAACTTCTCCGGGTAGTGAAGGTGAGCAAAAATACAAAGGTATCATAACTACCAAACGCGCTTCCGGTAAAGTTGAGCAATACCCTTTTGAATTCGCATTTACCGCAGTTAAACCTATTGCAGTTATTGCTGCAACTAAAATGAATGTGGTTTATATTGGTTTAGATAACCCTATCTCTGTATCTGTACCGGGTTATGCAGCTGCTGATATCAGTGTAAGTCTAGAGCCTTCTAGTGCCGGTCAACTAAAACCTGATCCTAAGCAAAAAGGTGCTTATTTGTTAGCCCTAAATAAAAGTGCAAGCAAGGTAAAAGTTGTTGCCTCTGTTAAAGATAGAGGTACAGGTGCAACCAAAAGAATGGGTGAACAAGAGTACCGTGTTCGTATGGTGCCTGATCCAATTCCTGCATTAGGAACAATAGAGGTAAGTGGCGGTGTTGCTGCTGCGCAAATAAAAACTCAAAATGTAGTTCGTGCGCCTCTTAAAAACTTTGCTTTTGAAGGTGTAAATTATATTCCTTATGAGTTTCAGTTTGTAATGATTCCTAAGCGTGGTGGCCAAGCTGTGGTTGAAAAAGGTTCAGGTCAGATGCTTACAAGTAACATGCAAGCTGCATTATCTCGTGCGGTTAAAGGAGATAAGATTATAATTACCTCTATTAAAGTAAAAGGACCGGATGGTGCAAGACAATTGCCGACTCCATTAGTATTTGATGTTCAATAAGATCATGAAAAAGATAATATTTTTAGTAGTTACAGCTCTATCGTTTATTCCTGTTATGGCACAAGGTGTGTATGATGATTTTATCTACACCCGTCAGGCTGTGACTGAGCGCAAAGTTGTAGATTGGCCTTATCTGCGTGAAGCAGATGTGTTATGGGCCAAACGTATTTGGCGTGTAATTGATACACGTGAAAAACAAAATCAGCCGATGCAATGGCCAAAAAATCCACTAAATATTATCATTTATAATGCTATTGTTTCAGGCAAGTTAACTGCATACAAAGATGACTCTTTGAATAGTTTCCGTAGTCCCGAAGAGTTCATTAACTATTTCAGCGACAAAAAGCCGGAAAAAAGGTTAATTGATCCAAACGGTGATCCTGAGGACCCTTCAAACTTTTATGTTGATACCGTTTTAATCAGACTTGCCGCAACGGATATTAAAAAGTATAAAGTTGTTGAAGATTGGATTTTTGATAAAAAAGAATCCAGAATGTATGTAAGAATAATTGCTATTGCACCAATTGTTGCTCCGCAAGTTGAGGGAGCTGAAGTTGGTGAGCAAGAGTGGGCTTGGCTCAAGTATCACAAAGATGTTAGTGATGCGGATCCTGCAGACGTAAGAAGCATTTTAGTTAATATGGAGGTATTCAACCGTCAGAATGATGCAGCCCGTTTAACTTATGATGATTGGTTTGAACAACGTTTATTCAGTAGTTATATCGTTAAAGAGGCAAATCCTTACGATGCTGCGATTAAAGAGTTTTCAGACTTTAAAGATGATGGCGTAGCAGCCTTGCTAGAGTCAGAAAGAATTAAAAATGAGTTGTTCGAAAAAGAACACGATTTGTGGGAATACTAATCCACTAAAGATATAAAAGCCCCGAACAAAATGTTCGGGGCTTTTTTTATTCTTTGTTTTTACTGTTAATGATTATGGTTACCGGTCCATGATTCGTTAAGCTAACTTTCATGTCAGCACCAAATATTCCTGTCGGAATTTCTTTTCCAAAATTTTGTGTAAGCACTTTATGAAAGGTCTCATATTGTACTTTGGCAATATCCGGTTTTGAAGCTTTGGTGTAACTTGGCCGATTACCCTTTTTGGTACTTGCATGCAAGGTGAATTGGCTAACCAATAGGATATTACCATTTACTTCATTAACACTTAGATTCATTACACCATCAGCATCATTAAATATCCTTAGGTTACAAATTTTATTACTTATCCAATTGTAATCTTCTTCATTGTCTGATTCTTCAAACCCTGCAAGTATTAATAAACCTTCTTGAATTTGGCCTGTTGTTTTTTCATCAACAATAACATTTGCCTCGCTTACGCGTTGTATAACTACTCTCATAGCTATTCGTAGTAATCTTTTTTAGTTAGAATATTAATGTAGCTCTCAAAGCGTTCTTGTGCAATTTCACCATTCCCAACGGCTTCTTTAACTGCACAACCCGGCTCATTAAGGTGTTTACAGTTGTTAAATCTACATTGGGTAATAAATGGCCGCATTTCCTTGAAGTAGTGCGAAATTTCACTTTCGTTAAAATCAACAATGCCAAATTCCTTAATTCCCGGAGTATCTATGATATTTCCGCCAAAGCTTAATTCAAACATCTCGGCAAACGTGGTGGTATGTGTACCTTTTTGAGAAAAGTTTGAAATATCACCCGTTTTTAGATTTAAACCTGGAGAAATTGAGTTGAGTATGGAAGACTTTCCTACCCCTGAATGACCGGCAACAAGCGTAGTTTTATCTTTTAGTACGGATTTTAGTTTATCAGTGTTTTTGCCAGTTAAAGCAGACGTTTCAAAACATTGGTATCCGATATTTTTGTATATAGACATGGTTTCTTCCAAGATGTCTTGTAAAGAATCTTCATATAAATCGGCTTTGTTAAAAATAAGTATGGTTGGTATATGATATGCCTCGGCTGTCATGATAAATCTATCAATAAAACCGAGTGAGGTTTGTGGCTGAACCAATGATGCAACAAGCAATGCCTGATCAACATTACTGGCAATGATGTGTGTTTGTTTTGATAAGTTACTCGACTTACGAATGATGTAGTTTTTTCGATCGTGAATTTTGTTAATTATACCAGTATTTTGCTCGTTATTGCTTTCTATTTCATAATCCACTACATCTCCTACGGCAATAGGATTGGTGTGTTTAATGCCATCAAGTCTGAACTTACCTTTTATTCGGCATTGCACGTAATAGCCATCATGTGTTTTTACCTGGTACCAACTTCCTGTTGATTTTACAACGACTCCTATCATGCTTTGGTGATTAATTGGTGTAATTGATAGCCCCCAATTGCTGCTAAAATACCGATAATATTACTCAATAAAATGTATGTTAAAGCTGTTATTAATTTACCATTTTGTATCAAAAAAATACTTTCTAAAGAGAAACTACTAAAGGTAGTAAAGCCTCCTAAAATACCAATCATTAAAAAATGTTGTACAAGTTCTTTGTTGTTTGATGTGATTAATATTGATGCAGCTAATCCTATCAGTAAACAGCCTAATACATTGATTGCAAACGTATGAAGGGGGAATGATAATATGTTATCCGGTTTTAGTAATAAGCCTAAACCATATCTGCACACTGCGCCAAATGCCCCGCCCACTGCTATGTAAACTAATATTTTCACGCAGTAAATATAGTATATTTTAAACATGTGTTAATTTGTAAAGGTTAAAATACATTGTTGGTTAAATGTATAAAAGCGTTGTTTGGGTTGTTATATCATCAATAAAAACGTGTAAATTGCGCATCCTAAAAAAATAAAAACACACAACATGTTAAACCTTGTACTATTTGGCCCTCCGGGTGCCGGAAAAGGAACACAGTCTGCGAAACTTATAGAGAAATTTGGTTTGGTTCATTTATCAACCGGAGATATTTTTAGAGCCAATATTAAAGGTGGTACCGAGTTGGGTAACCTGGCTAAAAGCTACATTGATAAAGGACAATTGGTTCCGGATGAAGTAACCATTGGTATGTTAGCTAGTGAGGTTAACAGTAACCCTAATGCCAAAGGTTTTATTTTTGATGGATTTCCACGCACACAAGCTCAAGCATTGGCGTTAGATAACCTACTTAAAGATAAATCTACATCAATTAGCATGATGCTAGCATTAGAGGTTGAAGAAGAAGAGCTACGTAAACGTTTGTTGCTTCGTGGTAAAGATAGTGGTCGTGCTGATGATCAAAACCCTGAAGTAATTCAAAACCGTATTAACGTATACAATGCCGAAACCATGCCGGTAAAAGACTATTACATGGCTCAAGGCAAATACAAAGGCATAAACGGAATTGGTGAAATTGAGGATATCTTCAACCAATTGTGTCAAGCCATAGAAAGTGCTGCAAATTAATTTATAAGGACTACCAAAAAATAATGGCCGAATCTAATTTTGTTGATTATGTAAAAATATGCTGTCGCTCCGGTAAAGGAGGCGATGGTTGTATGCATTTATTGCGCGATAAGAAAACGGCAATGGGTGGTCCTGATGGCGGTGATGGCGGGCGTGGTGGAGATATTATTGTGCGAGGTAATGCCCAAATGTGGACTTTACTTCACTTAAAATACAGAAAACACGTAATTGCAGAGCCTGGTGGAAATGGCAGAGATCAGAATTGCCATGGTAAAGATGGTAAAGATGATTATTTGGAAGTTCCACTTGGTACCGTAGCAAAGGATGCAGAAACAGGTGAGGTGTTGTTTGAAATAACACGTGATGGCCAAGAAGAAATTTTACTAAAAGGCGGAAGAGGCGGACTCGGTAATGCTAATTTTAAAAGTAGTACCAATCAAACCCCCCGTTATGCAATTCCTGGTCAACCCGGTAAAGAAGAGTGGAAGATATTAGAGTTAAAAGTACTTGCAGATATTGGTTTGGTTGGATTCCCTAATGCAGGAAAATCTACCTTATTAAGCGTACTTACCGCAGCCAAACCTGAAATTGCAGATTATCCTTTTACTACCATTGTACCTAACTTGGGTATTGTGGAGTATCGAGATTACAAGAGTTTTGTGATTGCGGATATTCCCGGAATTATTGAAGGAGCGCATGAAGGCAAAGGTCTTGGTTTGCGTTTTTTACGTCATATAGAGCGTAACGCAACCTTGCTGTTTATGATTCCTGCGGATAGCAAGGATATTAAAGCAGAATACAAAGTTTTATTAAATGAATTGAAAAAGTTTAATAAAGATTTGTTGGATAAGAAGAGGCTTCTGGCTATTACAAAATCTGATTTATTGGATGAGGAATTGATGGCTGAAATGAAAAAAGAATTACCTAAAGTACCGCACATTTTTATCAGTTCGGCAACTAACTATAACATCCTACAGTTAAAAGATAAGTTATGGAGCATGATTAACGAAGACTAACTCATTAATCATACTTTAAAAAGCTTAAGTCAACTGTCCGAATTTTTTCAATTCAAATATGGTAATCTCGGGCATAATACCTACACGGCCCGGGTATCCTAAGAAACCAAACCCGCGGTTTACGTATAATCTTGTTCCGTTTACTTCATATAAACCTGCCCAGTGAGGGTAAATGTATTGTGACGGACTCCATTTAATTTTACCAAACTCAAAACCAAATTGCATACCGTGCGTATGTCCGCTAAAGGTTATATCAATATCAGGGTGTTTGATGCTTACAACATCATCAAAATGACTTGGGTCGTGAGATAATAACAGTTTTACCGGCACGTCAGGCATCTTGTGCATGGCTTTATCTATATCACCAAACTTTTGAAAACGACCTTTATTTCCCCAGTTTTCAACCCCTATTAAACCGATGCGTTGACCTCCTTTATCTATAGTGAAATGTTCATTACGCATCAAGTTCCAGCCCATATCAAAATGCAATTGGGCCAAGTCGTCAAGGTTTTTTTGCTTAGCTGCTTTGGTTTCCCATCTCACATAATCGCCATAATCGTGGTTACCGTAAATACTAAAAATTCCCATTGGTGCTTTTAGTTCGCTAAACATATTGGCGTAATTGTAGGCTTCTTTGGTTTCATTATTTACCAAATCTCCGGTAAAGAATATTATATCCGGCTTTTCGGCCATCAACATGTTCATGCCTTTTTTTACTGCATCTTGGTCTAATAAACTTCCAGTATGTATATCACTTAACTGGGCAATTTTTAATCCATCAAAAGCAGTAGGTAAGTTTTTTAAATAAAGTGGTACACGGTGTATTTTATAATCATAACCACCTTTAAAAACACCCTTGGTTAAAAGTATAAGTGGAGCTGCGGCAGTTAACGTCCCTGCTTGTGCTAAGAATTGACTGCGTGAAATTTTATTTGTGGCGGGTAAAGTTTCAGTTGCCGGTTCCATAACTATTTGCTCTTCTCTACTTGGGTTGAAGTTACGCGTTTTTTTTAACCAAAGAAATGCTCTTCTCAGATCATCAACCAAAACAAAAAGCATCAAAATAAACTTGCTTAGGTATATGATAAAAATACTTGCAGCCAAGTATACACGGTAACGGCCGTTTGTTTCCAGTTCAATAAATAGATATCCGGCTATAAATAAAGTAATCAGTATAACCGGGATGCTCCACCAAATCCATTTGCCCCATTTGGTTACATGTTTGCCCCTTTTTTCGAGTAAATGCTTAACTCCATGCCACGAGTAGAGATCAACAAAAAGCATGAAGCTGATTGCTACTAGGGCCATTTTTATTTTATATTCCTGCATTATTTATGTGTTAATTTGCAATTGTACAAAGGTAAAGTATTACTTTAATGATTAGTTATCCGAATGCTAAAATCAACTTGGGATTACACGTCATCAATAAACGTAAAGATGGTTTTCATAATATAGAAACTATTTTTTATCCTATTGGTTTCAGCGATATTCTTGAGTGTATAGAGAACAAGACTTATGCCAAACACAATAAATGTGTGTTGGTGCAACATGGGTTGAACATAAGTGGCAATATTGACACCAATTTGGTGGTGCGTGCTTATAAACTATTGGATAAAAAGTTTGATTTGCCACCGGTTTTGGTGCATTTAAATAAACTTTTGCCAATGGGGGCAGGACTTGGTGGAGGCAGTAGTGATGCGGCTTACATGCTTAAAATGTTAAACGAATTATTTGGGTTAAATTTGACGATTAGCGCTCTTGAAAATTTTGCATCTGAATTGGGAAGCGATTGTCCGTTTTTTATTCAAAACAAACCCGCTTATTTGTTTGGCAGGGGACATGAGTTGGAGCCTTTTGATTTATCGTTGGCCGGAAAGTATATGGTTTTAGTGAACACGGGAGCGCATAGCAATACTGCACTTGCCTACAAATATGCCAAAAGAAGAGAGGTTTTTAATGAAGAGCAATCTTTGAAAAAGCTAATCAAATTGCCTGTTGAGTCATGGAAGGAAAATGTGGTAAATGATTTTGAACTTTCAGTTTTTGAGAGTATTCCAAAGCTTAAAGAGGTAAAGGATTGGTTGTACAAACAAGGAGCTACTTATGCTGCTATGAGTGGGAGTGGGGCTTCTATGTTTGGTTTGTTTGATGAAATACCTAAGCTAGATGGAGCTTGGAGTAAGCATATTGTTTATCAAGACTGGTTATTATAAAATAAAAGCGGCCGATTGCTTGCAATCGGCCGCTTTTATCTGAAAACAAAATGTTTATCTGTTTACGTTGAATTTTACAGTGGCTTGACCATCACTGCCAATTATGTTAACGAAATATAATCCACTACTCAAATTGTCAGTAGATAAGTTAATTTTGGTTTGATTATTTCCTTCAACTTTAAAGCTGTTTAGTGTTTTTCCGGTAATATCGGTAAGCACAACTACATAAGTTTGATTGGCCGATAAGTTTGCTTCGATGTTTAAAACATCGTTTGCAGGGTTTGGATACACACAAGTACTAAAACTATTGGCTATACGGTTGTAAATACCTGTTAATGCAGAACGAGGTATCTGATACCTGAATTCAACTTGTGTGTTTGGCGTATCTGTGAGCATTGTTGCTTCAGCTAAAAAGTATTTGCTATTTTCACTCAACCAAATGTAACGAACATCCAACTGATTACTTGGCACCTCAACAGGTAAACTTGATAAAGGTATTTCCGTCCATATCATTCTTGTTGGGTTTAAAGGGTTGGGTAATCCACCTTCAAACTTAAAATCGGTAATGGTATTTTGTTTTAAACGAAGAGAATTATATTGTCCGGTTGGCGTTTTAAGGGTCCCCCAACCATCGCATAACACATCTAATTTTATAATTAGCGTAATTCTTACCGAATCAAAAACGGGAACCTGAAGTAATGAAGCAGGAACTACGAAACTTGAGATTGCGGTATCTCTGGTTCGTGTTTGATAACTTAGAGGAAACGTTATACTATTTAAGTACAAAAAGGCATCACCATTACCAAAAGGTACAGGATTGGGTAAAATTGTTTGAACACCACTAGGAGTTACATTCATAAAAATGGCATCTTCTAAACTCCGGTCCTCCACTAAAACATGCGTAATATCTGCTGGCGCTGGAATTGGCGAATTTTGCGGAGATAAAAACACAGACTCTGATATACTTTGTCTGGTATTACCCGTAAAATCCCAAACTTTGTTGGTACCATTTGTTGTGGCTAAATTGCTGCTTACCCTTGTAGTATCAACTCCATAAAAAATGGTGTCGCCAGCTTGGGCAAAATTTGTACTATAAAGTGTTATTTGCGCTTGGGCCGTTACACTTATTAAAAAAGTTATTGCTAGAATTATGTTTTTCATTTCTTTACTGGATTGAGTACGTTACTTTTTGTTTTACAGACAAATATAGTTTTTATTATGGTGAAGCAAACGAGGTTACATGGATTTTAATAATGGCTAATTTTACTTGATTAGGCTTTTTTAAATTTGTGTTTAATAAACTCAAATACAATGGGTAATAACGATACACCTATGATACCAAATACAACCAACTCAAAGTTTTTCTTCACCCAGTCGATATTACCGAACATATAGCCGGCCATGGTTAACATGGTTACCCAAACTATTGCCCCTGCTACACAATAGGTGATGTATTTACTGTATGTCATGCTACCCACACCTGCCACAAAAGGTGCAAAAGTTCTTACAATAGGTACAAATCGAGCAATGATAATGGTTCTTGCACCGTGTTTTTCGTAAAAAGTATGGGTTTTATCCAAGTAATCTTTTCTGATGGTAAATAAACCAAAAAGTTTAGCGCCTTCGCCTTTTTTAGCAAGGTATCGGCCAATAAAGTAGTTGGTGTTATCTCCGGCTAAAGCGGCAGCAATAAGTAGTATAATAATTAGAAATACATTAAGGTTGTTTACTTCATTGGCGGCTAAAGCTCCGGCTGCAAACAGTAGAGAATCGCCCGGTAAAAATGGAGTTACCACTAAACCTGTTTCAGCAAAAACAATTAAAAACAACAGAGCGTAAACTAAGGCTCCATAGGCCTGAACAAAGTCTTGTAAGTGTTGGTTAATGTGTAATACAAAATCAATAATTTCTTTCATAATTTTATAAGTTGCTGCAATGTTAAGCATAATTAGTAATTTTGCTTGTGCTTAAAAAAATAATAACATTTTCAATTTTAGCCGCTCTGGCACTAACTGTTGTTAGTACACAAGCTTGCAAAACCTCCAAGTCTCGCAAAAAAGGTTGTAACTGTCAGTTTTAAATGAATACGCCACTAATAAGTTTAATTACGGTTTGTTACAATGCCGAGGGTTTAATTAACGATACACTGCAAAGTGCCATCAACCAAACCTATAAAAACATTGAGTTGGTTATTGTAGATGGAGGGAGTAAAGACAATACTGTTGCTGAGGCTAAAAAGTTTGAGCCCCACATTGGTACTTTAATTAGCGAACCAGATAAAGGTATTTACGATGCCATGAATAAAGGCATAAAAGCAGCAAAAGGCGAGTGGTTTTATTTTTTAAATGCAGGTGATTCGTTTTATAACGATACTATTCTGGAAGATATTTTTACGAACCGAAACCTAACCGGAGTAGATTTTATATACGCCAAAATGCAAACCGTAAACGAGCCAACCGGCATCAATTATATTGGTGGGCATGAAGTTTCGTTTAAAGATTTTTATTTCAAATACCCAATTTGTCATCAAACCACATTTACGCGTAAATCGGTTTTTGAGTACATGCCTTATTTGGATGCAAGCCTTAAAATTATGGCTGATAACAAATGGCAAATGACTTTTTTTAAACATCACCAAAACAAAGCTTTGTTTATTGATAAAGTAGTAGCTTTTTACGATATACAAGGGGCTTCATACCATAAAAGAATGAAAGGCTACCGAGAGTTTTTGAGCTACATTGGTAAGTTACTACCTTTTCATATTTATTTGGCTAATGTGTTGTTGTACCCTGTAATTTGGGCCAAGGTTAAGTTTATTCGCACATTTCAGCAAACTGTGTGGTTTAAAGCCTACCGTAACCTTAAGTTTAAAAACAAAAAGGCCAATGTTTAAAAAATGTTATGTAGTTAATTACTCAACCCATTTATATTGCGCACGCTTAATTTTTAACGCATGATTTTATCCGACAAACGTATACTTGAAGAAATAGAAAAAGGTACCATTCTTATCGAACCATTTAAAAGAGAGTGCCTAGGTACCAATTCATATGATGTTCATTTGGGACGTTATTTAGCAACCTATAAAGACCGTGTGCTTGATGCCCGTGAACACAACAAGATCGAAACTTTTGAAATTCCCCAAGAGGGTTTTGTGTTGCAACCAAATACCTTGTATTTAGGCGTTACTGCCGAGTACACCGAAACACATGCACATGTGCCGTTTTTAGAAGGTAAAAGCAGTACAGGACGTTTAGGTATAGACATCCATGCAACTGCAGGTAAAGGTGATGTTGGTTTTTGCAACACGTGGACTTTAGAAATATCTTGTGCGCAACCCGTCCGTATTTATGCAGGTATGCCCATTGGGCAGTTAATTTATTTTGCTGTTGAGGGTGATATTGAAACCATGTACAACACCAAGAAAAATGCAAAGTACAACAAGCGTGGTGTTAAGCCTGTAGAGAGTATGATGTGGAAGAATAAATTCTAAGATTTATAATTGATAATAAACAAAGTCCCGTTTTGTAGTTTTACAGAGCGGGATTTTTTATTTGCTGTAATATTCTTTGGTTTGGTAACAATCGCAAAACAAGTTGTACTCAGTCCATTTGCCAAAGCGCACTGCTGGTTTACCTGCCTGAATAAACAGATAACCCGCGTTGTTTAGTAATCCACCGGGTAAAAAGGTAACCATAAAGTTAACCTTTATATTGCTTTTAGGGTTAAGCCATTGGTTGGTTATTTGTGCGTTGGTGTACTTTTTTAAATCAGAGGATATTTCGTTGCTCATAGAATCGTTGCTGTTGGTTAGTGTGGTGGTTATTTCTTGAAACCGGCCGTTGTTATATAACAAATAACTGGTGTAGTTTTTAGCTTTAAAATTACCCCAAAACACACTGCCATCTTTATTAATGTTAATGCTTAAATGGGTGTTGAGTTGATGGTTGTAATATTCGTGCAAACGAACCATGCCTGTAGTATCAAATTGCAGGTAAACAAAACCAAAATCAAACGATTTTTTTTGATCGTATTTTACCCCCTTCATAAAGTAAATTCTATCGCACAAGTTAAATGGACTGCCCAAAGCAACCAAGCCTTCAAATGGATAACTGGTGGGTTTTGATTTTAACGAACAAGAGTCTTGTGTTAGGCTTACGCTATAATCTCCATCAAAATAATACGTGGTATCTAACTGCGCAAATGCACTAACAGAAAACAATAAGGTTATAACAAGTAAATGGATTTTCATGCCCATTAACTCAACAAAATTTTCCAGGCACTTTCTACTTCTTTACGCTCTAAATATTGATGGGCCAATTGGTGCTTGGCTTTAACCAATGCATCACCGGTTTGTGTTTGTATGATGTTTTGTAAATCCTTGTTCATACGTTTAAACACTTCAATATCACTTGTATCAGGTAGGTTTTCTGTATTGCCAAGCATACCCAAATCATTACCTGTTAATACGGAGCTTGTTCTTATTTCAATTGGCAATGCATCAACCCCCATTCCTAAAGTAGTTAATGGTTTGGGTACTTCAAATAAAGCATCACCATGCGCACGAGCATACCAATCACCGCCAAGGCGAGATACCAAATCAATTTTTTGTTGATCTATTTTCCCAACCGCATTTAACACGTTAATATCTACATGCATTAATTTTACTTCACAAATCACCAAATTACCTGCGCCACCTTCGGTGCCTAGAGGAATAACCTGATTAACCACACATTCAAACTGTACAGGAGATTCTTTTATACGAGGAGGTTTTATGGTTAACGAAGCTTCTTCTGTTAATCCGGCTTTTACAAACTCGTTGGTGCCACGTGGATACTCTGTACTACTTAAACTGGTTTGTTGAACCATATTGTAAGTAACTACGTTTATACACACCTCAGGTACTTCAAGTACGTTTTCTAATGTATGTTTCGTGGTGTTATCACGACCTCTTCGTGCTGGCGAAAAAATTAAAATGGGAGGTTTGGTGCTAAACATGTTGAAAAAACTAAACGGACTTAAATTTACGTTGCCATTTGCATCAACAGTACTTGCAAAACATATTGGGCGTGGTGCAATTGCGCCTTGCATCAAGCCTTGTAATTCCATTACCTTTAATTCCTCAGGGTTGTAGGTGCGGTATTGATTACTCATTTAGTTGCGATAATTATCAGATAATAGCACTTAGTGAAGCAGCTTCGCCAACTTCTCCGTTAGCACATTTTAAAATACGACCCGGATATTTTTGAATAATCCGGTAATCATGAGTTGCCATTAAAATAGCTGTTCCTTGCTGGGCAATGTTATGCAACAAATTCATGATATCGTCACTCACCTTAGGGTCAAGGTTTCCGGTAGGTTCATCAGCCAAAATAATTTCAGGTTCGTTTAGTAATGCACGTGCTATAACCACACGCTGTTGCTCTCCTCCACTTAACTCATGAGGCATTTTATAATCTTTGGTTTGCAAACCCACCAACTCTAACACTTGTGCAATGCGGTCCTTTATTTTGTTTGTATCCTTCCATCCGGTTGCTTTAAGCACAAACGAAAGATTTTGAAAAACGGTTCTATCAGTAAGCAATTGGAAATCCTGAAATACAATACCGAGCTTCCTTCTCAAAAACGGAATATCTTTGGGTTTAAGTTTATTTAGGTCGAATCCGGCAATACTTCCGGTGCCTTTTTCAAGTTTTAACTCACCATAAAGCGTTTTAAGCAAACTACTTTTTCCGCTACCGGTTTGACCGATTAAATAAACAAACTCACCTTGGCCTATTTTAACATCAACATCACTTAAAATGAGGTTGTGGCCTTGAAAAATTTGTACATCTGTTAAATCTATTACTGTTTCCATAAGTTTGTTACCAATCAATTTTATGCATTTTACCAAAAGGTATTTCGCTTAAAAGTTTAAAAATCTCGTCAATTTTGTCACCTAATCCACATTTTTCTAACGCTCGCTCAGGTCTGTCGGTTCTAAAATAAGCAATAAGCGTGAAGTTGTCATCTCTAAGTTGAACGTAATCAGGTATTTTGGCTTTACCTTTTATTTTAATGATGTACAAAGCAGAATAAAATTAGTGTTGTTAAAAATAAGTGCTGTAAATTTAAACGAATTCCTTGTATAATTGCACTTGCAAAATTATAAAAAATCATGAGACTACTTAAACAGGTTTCTTACTCTTTTTTGATTGCTTCAGCAGCAATCGCTACCGGATGTAGTGTAAAAACAAATATGGGTAACAACAATTACACCGTAACACCAAACCCGTTGGAGGTAAAAGGCGACTCAATTTTAATTACCATGAGTGCCAACATTCCGGCTAAGTCGTTTAACCCCAAAGCGAATGTTCAGTTTCAACCATACTTAAAAACTGCTAAGGGGGATGTACAACTTAAAGCTGTAACCCTTGGTGGCGAGAAAGTGACTGAGTCGGTTGATTTTAAAATTGATTCGAAAACCGGAGGTAAAATTACTTACACCGAGAAAATTCCTTACAACTCAGATCTTAAGCGTGCAACTTTGTACCCAAGCTTTGCTGTTAAAGTAAACGGTAACTATCAAGCTCTAGAGGCTGTTAAAGGAACAACTTTCGCTGATAAAGTATTGGCAGAAGGTACTATTACCACTCCTTTATTAGTTAAATCAAGCGAAACTCCGGTATTTGACGGTACTGCTTACACAGCAGCTTTTAGTACTAAAGCAGTTGATATTTATTTTCCTTTAGATGTTGATAGATTCAACCCTAACTTCAAAGTGGGCAAAAATATCAGCAACAAGAAGCAATTAGATTTGTTGAAACAATCTTTAAAGTCGAACAAAAATTGGACAGTTAAAGGCATTGCTATTAATGGTTTTGCTTCACCAGAAGGTGAATTACAAAGAAACTCAGGTTTATCACAAGGTCGTGCTAACTCTACTTTCAGCTATATGAAGAAAGAGTTGAAAAAATTAGGTTTCACTGAAGTTAATGATCAAAACCTAACGATGGGTGCTACCTTAGCCGAAGATTGGGCTGGTTTAGCTAAATTAATTGAAGCATCTTCATTGAAAAATAAAGCGGCTTTAGTTGCTATTATCAACAACAACTCATTATCTGATTTAGATAAAGAAGCCCAAATTAGAGATAATGATAAAAAATCGTGGGAGAAAATTAAAAGCGAGATGTTGCCTAAATTGCGTAAATCAGAGTTAGTGGTTAAAGGCCAAACCCCTTTAAAAACTGATGCTGAATTATTGGCAATGGTAAATATTGATTCATTAAGTGATGTTGAGATATTACATTTAGCGACTATTACTCCTGATAACGCTAAGAAAATGGAAGTTTACAATAAGTTCCAAGCTAAATTCCCTAACGATTGGAGAGGTTATAACAATGCAGGTGCATTGGCTTTATCAACAGGTGATATGTCAACTGCGGAAAGCAATTTAAATCGTGCTAACGAATTATCACCTGAAAATGGTGTAGTATTGGCTAATATGGGTGTGGTTGCTAAAAATAAAGGTAACATCAAACAAGCTGAAGACTTATACAAACAAGCAGAAGCTAAAGGTATTGATGTAAGCTACCACAAAGCGGTAATTGCTATTAAGAAAGGTGATTATGCAAGTGCAGTTAGCCTGTTCAATAAATCAGGTAAAAAAGATTTCAATACTGCTCTAGCTCAATTATTAAACGGTGATGCAGCAGGTGCAAAAACTACCATCGATAACATGGCTCCTGATCAGTTAAACTGGGAATTGTACTACTTACGTGCAATTGCAGGTGCTCGTTTAAATAATGCAGAGGTTGTTACAAGCAACTTAACTCGTGCTGTACAACAAAATGCTGCTGTTCGTCAAATGGCCAAAGAGGATGTTGAGTTCATCAAGTTATTTGGTAACCCAACTTTTGAAGGTGCTATTCGCTAAGCATTAAAAATATTAAAACTTAAAAGGGTTGGAGCTATTTCAACCCTTTTTTTATACACCAAACAAATAGTAAGAAAATGACTGCAGAACAGTTGAAAGCTTTACGTTTAAGGGTTGAAGACCTGAGGAGGTATCTTTGACGTTGATGGAAAATTAATTTTAATACAGGACGAAGAAAACCAAAGTTTGCAAGCTTCATTTTGGGATGACCCGAAAAGAGCGGAACAAATTTTAAAAAGCATTAAACAAAAAAAGATTTGGACTGATGCTTACCAGGCAGCAGAAAATGCTGTTGAAGACTTAAGTGTTTTGTATGAATTTTTTTCGATGGGCGAAGCCAAAGAGGAAGAAGTTGATGCGGCATACAAAGCGGCCGTTGATGTAGTTGAATCGCTTGAGTTGAAAAACATGTTGAGTGGCGAGGAAGATCAATTTAATTGTATCTTAAATATCAACTCGGGTGCAGGCGGAACTGAAAGTCAGGATTGGGCTGAAATGTTAATGCGCATGTACATTATGTATTCCGATAAACATGGTTTTAAAGCAAGTGTTGTTGATGAACAACCGGGTGATGGTGCAGGTATAAAATCTTGTTCGATAGAAATTACAGGTGATTTTGCATACGGCTATTTAAAAGGCGAAAACGGTGTTCATCGTTTGGTGCGCATTTCTCCTTTTGATGCCAATGCTCGTAGACACACTTCGTTTGCATCAGTTTATTGTTATCCGATTATTGATGATAGCATTGAGATCGAAATTAAGGATGCAGACATCGAAATTCAGACTTCGCGCAGTGGTGGTGCAGGCGGACAAAATGTAAATAAGGTTGAAACCAAAGTACAATTAACGCATAAGCCTACTGGTATTGTTATTGTTTGTCAGGTAGAACGTAGCCAAAGTGCAAATAAAGAGCGTGCATTTAAAATGTTAAAATCGCAATTGTACGAAATGGAAATGCGTAAGCGTAACGAGGCCAAACAAGCCCTAGAATCCGGCAAGAAGAGAATTGAGTGGGGGTCGCAAATTCGTAATTATGTGTTTCATCCTTACAAGTTAGTAAAAGACTTGCGTACAGATGTGGAAACAAGTGATGTGCAAGGCGTGATGGATGGAGATTTGGATCAGTTTATAAAAGCTTATTTAATGGAGGAATCTCAACATTAAACAAATTTATAGGTAACAAAAAAGCCCTCGAAAAATCGGGGGCTTTTTTGTGTAATCAAAAAAATGAAACCTATTAAAACATGGCAACTTCCGTTACCGGGTTTCCAATCAGAAGTTCAACAACGGAGCGGCTTCTTCGGCAACTTTCGAAGTCAAATCTTCTTTGCTGTCGGCTTTCTTAGTGCCCCCATTTCCGTTGGTTACGGTTTTTACTTTGGTAAATTCACCCAAGCCAAAAACCTCGTATTTGTTTTCTTTCAAAAACATACCTAATGCAATGGCTTGTTTAATATTGCCAATTTGCACGTCAATTTCAAATTCATCATTAATCATTGGGCGAGGAGATACAGTGAAAATGATTTTTTGATCCATTAAATAGTCAAACAAAAATGCAGTTGTTTTTCTCTTCGCTAATACGGTTACTTTCTCTTCCATTATATGAATATTAGTATTTAAAGTGTTGATAATCTGAATGTATGTTTCTCTTGAAACATGTTGTAAATATACAAAGTAGGCTTGGTTTCCCCGAAATTTGCTGTTGATAGATACACACAAAATTTATTACTCATACCAACCTTATGCACATTGTAAATTAAAAAGTGAATAACGTGTGAATAACTACGGGTTTATGCACATGCTTTTTTAAGCTCTTTACAAAAATTGCCCACAGGTTAGCAGGCAATTTTTGTGTAATCAAAACCAACTGTGCCTTAAAAGATGGCAAATGAATTAAGCAGCTAAACGTTGGTTGTGGTGGTAATCTGCCACGTTTTGTGCTAGTTTTAAGTCTTTTAGGTAATTGTCAATATCGCCCATCAACATTTTGCAATGCGCTCTTAAACGGTAAGCATCAGCATAATGTTCGTCTAAGCTAATGGCTTTGTTTAAATCGCTTAAAGCAATTTCAGGCTTGTTAAACTTAACAAAAACCAAGGCTCTCCAATAGTAAAGGTCTTTTCTAAACGGACTTTCAACAATGGCTTTATTAATAAACAGGTAAGCCTCATCATAATCTTTTTGTAAGTAGCATAATTCAGCAGCCATAAATAAGTAATTGGCGTTATGGTTATCTAATTCAAGGGCTTTAACCAAAAAAGTAAGTGCCACGTCATAATTCAAGTTAATTTTATACAACTCAGCTAAATGAAAATATACTTCTGCATCATTTTCGCCTTGCTCCAACATTTTGGCCAAAATGGCTTGGGCCGTTTTTAGCTTACCCATGTACATGTAACACAAGGCACGTTTGGTCTGTGCAACCTTGTTTTCATTGTCGAATAAAAGCACCATATTAAATAAGTGAAGTGCTTCAGTAAAATCACCGCGATGTAAAGTCTGTAATGCGTTGTCTAAAATCTGTGTAGGTTTTACGGTGTAAACCATTTGCTCAAGTGTTTTCATGACGTTGTGTATTTAATTTCTGAGTACAAAGTTTGTTTGTCACTTCGCAGCCTATTTGCGAAGTGCTCAAGATTTATTCCAATCGCTCATTTTCAAGTCATTAAATGGTAAAAAGTAGATTATTGACTTTGTTTTGGGTTGGTATATCACCCATAATTTCCTGTATTGGGTATGAGTTAATTGTTAACTTTGTCATCAAATCAGTTAACAAATTTTAAAATGAAAACAGCATTAGTGGTAGGAGCAACAGGTGCAGTAGGCAAGGCATTGGTATATCAATTAATAGAGGATAAAAACTATGTGCGTATTTTGGTTTTATCGCGCAAGCCTTTAACCATTAAGCACCACAAACTAACTGTGGTAATGGTTAATTTTGATAAACTAACCGATTATGCTGCCGAAATGCTTGCTGATGACGTGTATTGTTGCTTGGGCACAACTATAAAAGTGGCCGGAAGTAAAGAAGCGTTTTATAAAATTGATCACGATTATGTGGTTGATGTAGCCAAAATATGTAAACAAAACGGAGCACACCAGTTTATATTGGTCACTGCAATGGGAGCTGATGCAAACTCTGCTATATTTTATAACAAGGTAAAAGGAGAAGTAGAACAACATGTGGCTGCTTTAAATTACGATACCTTTATTACTGTTCGCCCTAGCCTTTTATTAACCAACAGAGCAGAATTTAGAATGGGTGAATGGGTTGCTCAATTGGTGATGAAATATACAAGATTTTTATATGTTGGTCCGCTTAAAAAAGTAAAAGCAATACCGGTAGAAACTGTTGCCAAGGCCATGAGACACTACGCCAATAAAGGGTTAAAAGGCAACCACATATTTACAAATGATACTTTATTTGTTAAATAGCAGGATAACTATTTCTGCATATCAAACTCTGATAACATGCCGGTTTGTTTTTCCCAACGACCGTTTTTTTTGTTGAATTTGTAAAAGTCGTAACTGCCATCGGGTACATACGTTTCAGGGTGTCCATAATCTTGCGGACGGGTAGGGGCAACGTTTTCTTGTACCAGAATATTTTTAGTAGGTTCGTAACGTAAAACCATGTTTGCGCTGTTATTGTATTCAAAAATCATACGCTTTAATGGTTGCTTAAAACGTTTATCTTTTAAATCAAATATAGATGCACCAAAACGAGGTTCGTTGTTTTCAAAGTACAATGATTCTACTACTTTTTTGTTGCTCATTTTAGTGTTGCCATCCCAACCAATAAGGGTATAGTAGGTTTGTTTTTTATAAGTATTGGCAATGATTTTATAATACAATGCCCCAAACCAATGTTCGCTGCTAACTGTTGTGTCCAATGCATTTTTAATATAATCAGAACGGTCTATTAACGGATAATAACTGCGTAAGTTCGTAGTATCTTTAACTGTTTTAATGTAATCGGGGTTTAGTTGAATAACACCGTAGTTTCTGTAGCTTTCGTTATTTAATGCCAAATTCCATGTTATGATTCTGAAAACATTATCGGGCGATTGCAATACCGAAATGTTTTTAATCGTATCGAAATTATAAAAGTATGAGTTAGAAATACGTAAAGCTTTTACAAAACTTTTCACAAAATGATAGGCCGAAGTTAAACGTTCTTGCTCATCAGTAGAGGTAATCATTAATTTACCTAATGCTTCCAATCTAATTTCTAAATCGTTTAACGTATCTAAACTTAATGAGTCTATGCGGTTAATAGAACCTTGTGGTAGTTTTTGTGCTTGAGTTGATTGAATACCCAACAGTCCAAAAACAAAAAGTAATGCAAAAACAAATGATTTCATATCGGGTGTAAATATCATAAAAACGCTGCAGCATTAATAATAATATTTAACACAAAAAAGGCCTCCATCAGGAAGCCTTATACCTATTAGCAATAATGTAGTTTTATTTTAATTGCAGGTTAAAGTTTAGTGGTGTGGTTTGTGTGCTACCCTCCACTTCAGTCACCAAATTGTTACCCACAATGGTAATGTTGCCGTTATTAATGGTATAGTTTACTGTCCCTGATTTGGCCAAATGCTCCTTGTCATTGGCAATGTAGTTGTATGCCGAAACATAAACCTCATCTGCTGCCAGTCCTGCATTAGCGTTGTTGGTTACTTTATATGTTTGGTTAGTAGCCGGAATTGCCGGACTGCCAAACACCAAGGTTAGTCCAATGGTGTCGTTTTCACAAAAGGCCACAAATTTTTTAATTTGTGTACTGTCTTTAAACGCAATGGCATTATTGTAAGTTTGGGTTAAATCGCCAAGCTTAACTGTTGCGGTTCCATCAACTCTTGTTTTATTGAATGTTCCGGTTGGCGTATTGTTTACCGGAGTTGAACTTTCTGTGTCTTTTTTGCATGATTGGGTAAATGCTGCTAAGGCAGTTAACACCAAAGTTGTGATAATTATTTTTTTCATGTGTTATAGATTTGGTGATATGACATGCAAAAAGGACATCACCCCTATGTATAAAAAAAGCACCCCGAAAGGTGCTTTTAATTTTGATAAACTTTTTGTATTAAACTTTTTTGATAACCAATGCCGATGCACCACCGCCACCGTTGCAAATACCGGTAACCCCAATGTTGCCATTTTCTTGGTGTAAAATGCTGGTTAATGTGGCAACAATACGGCTACCGCTGTTACCAAGAGCATGACCCAAAGCAATAGCGCCACCATATACGTTTACTTTTTTGCTATCAATACCCAATAGGCGATTGTTAATAATTCCTACAACAGCAAATGCCTCGTTGAACTCAAAATAGTCTACATCTTTAATGTCAACACCGGCCATTTTTAATGCTTTAGGCACCGCCAATGATGGAGCTGTAGTAAACCACTCTGGTGCATGAGCTGCATCAGCAAAACCAATAATTTGTGCAATAGGTTTTAAACCTAATTCTTTTACTTTTTCACCACTCATCAATACCAATGCACTTGCGCCATCGCTTAGTGGAGATGCATTACCGGCAGTTACAGTGCCTGTTTTATCAAAAGCAGGTTTTAACGTTTTCATTTTATCGAAGTTGGCTTTGGTGTATTGCTCATCTTCGGTCATTAAAATTGGATCTTTACCCCTTACCGGAATTTCAACAGGAACAATCTCAGAGTCGAATCCTTTTTTAGCAAAAGCGGCCTGTGCACGGGTATAACTTTCTATAGCAAAAGCATCTTGCTCTTCGCGGCTAATGTTGTGCTCACGTGCACACAATTCACCGGCATTACCCATATGGAAATCTTTGTACACATCCCACAAACCATCTTTAATTAAACCATCGGTAATTTGTCCGTGACCTAAACGGTATCCGTTACGTGCTTTGTCCATGTAGTAAGGAACATTGCTCATGCTTTCCATGCCACCTGCCACTACTACATCATTAGCGCCAAGCATAATGCTTTGTGCTGCTAACATAATGGCTTTACTACCCGATGCACAAACCTTATTAACCGTTGTTGATGGAACAGTGTTTGGAATACCTGCAGCAATCATGGCTTGTGTGGCCGGAGCTTGACCTAAGCCTGCGCTTAACACGTTACCCATGTATACTTCGTTAACCAAATCAGGGCTGATGTTGGCTTTTGCTAAAGCACCTTTAATGGCAATTGTTCCTAACTGAGTAGCTGTAAAACCAGATAAGGCTCCACCAAAAGTACCAACCGGAGTACGGGCAACCGATACGATAAAAACTTCTTTCATAATTATTTATTTTTTGGGTGTGTAAACACCAATTTAAATTTAGTTTCTGTTTAAAAGTTGCGCAAATGTAGGAATTTTACCTTTTTAGCCCATTTTAAATTTTTATATGCCTATGTTATTGTGTTTATTCGCATAGTATGGGTATTAATAGAGCCTTTGTTTATGGCGATTTATTGTTTGAAACCATTCGCATGCAGGACGGGAAATTGCAAAATATTGCCTTGCATACCAGACGTTTAGAGTTTGGTGCAAAAGTTTTGGGATTTGATTTGCCCGGTAACTGGGATGAGAATTATTTACATGACCTGATTTTTGCCGTTGTAAAAGGAAAAGATGTACGTATAAGGCTGGTGGTGAGCAGACAAGGTAATGGTTTCTATTTGCCCAATAACAATGATGTGAGGTTTTATGTAGAGTATTGGACATTAATGCCACCAAAGATCAGGATTGATAAAATTGATGTTTTCGGAGAACAATACAAGTCATGCTCAGGACTATCGAACTTAAAAAGTGGTAATGCATTAATTTATGTTTTGGCATCTCAATACGCTGATGCAAATCACTTAGATGACGTTTTTATTATAAATCAGTACGGAAGAATTGCCGAAGCTACAAGTAGCAATGTATTTTGGATAAAAAACGGAATTATCTATACACCGCCATTAACAGAAGGTCCGGTAGCAGGAATTATGCGTGAGGTTGTTATTAAAAAAACAACAGAACAAGGATTGATGGTACAAGAAAAAGAATTAACAATTGAGGAATTATTACTTGCCGATGAATGTTTTCTGACTAACGCACTTAATGGCATTACGCTGGTAAATCAATTTAAAGATAAAAAATTTGAACATGACTTAGGTTCAGTTTTACAAAGAGATATTAAATAAAAAGGGGCTGTATATTGAAACAGCCCCTTTAAGTTTTATAAAACACTTTCTTCTAATACATCCTCATCACTCGAATCATCATCATTTTCCATTTTTGTTTCGGCTGGTGCTTTAGCTTTTTTACCTTTTGGTTTTTTCTCAGCCTTACGTGCCTCACGATGCATCTTCATTTCTTCTTTACGTTCAGCCTTTATTTTTTCGTACTCAGCTTTTTGTTTCTCATTTAGAATTTGTTTCACACGTTCATCATTTTTTTGCATTTGTGCAACAACTGCCTTACGTTTTTCTTCCTTACTTGCCGATTTGTTAGCTTCCCTTACAGCCTTCATTTCTGCTTGGTTTTGCTTCACAATGTCTTTCAGCTTGGTTTGTTGTTCGGCTGATAAATCAAGGCGTTTGCTTACTTTTGCAAATGCACTATCTCTGTGCATGTGTTTGTGTTGGGGTTTGTTTTGATGGTTACCTTTTTTAGGGTTTTGTGCAAATGAGGCAGAACCAATAATCATTAAAAATGCTAAGGCTAAAAATTTGATTGGTGTTTTCATAATTTGATGAATTAAGTTTATTCGATAGTATAAAGTTAATAAGGTTTAATGATTGCCCAAATAAAATTATAGTAATCTCAAAATCAAACTTACCTTTGTTGCCTAATTTTATTGTTCAATCAACAGGGCTATTTACCCTGAAATGTTTTGAAATTATGAGTAAACACGGAAAAATTTTGGTTGCCATGAGTGGTGGCCTCGACAGTACAGTTACAGCAGTAATGCTGCGCGAAGAAGGTTACGAAGTAGTAGGTGTAACCATGAAAACCTGGGATTATGCAACCAGTGGCGGAAGCAAAAAAGAAACCGGATGTTGCAGCCTTGATTCTATTAATGATGCCCGCAGTATTGCAGTTAAGCACGACATTCATCACATGATTTTAGATATTAGAGATGAGTTTGGTGATTTTGTAATTGAAAATTTTGTGGATGAGTATTTGGCCGGTAGAACGCCAAACCCATGTGTGTTGTGCAATACGCACATTAAATGGGAAGCCCTTTTAAAAAGAGCCAATCAGTTGGATTGTGATTTTATTGCTACCGGACATTACGCTCAAGTGCGTGAAGAAAACAACAGGTTTGTGGTAAGTAAAGGTTTAGATGAAAACAAAGACCAATCATACGTGCTTTGGGGATTAACCCAACAAAGTTTAGCGCGCACGCAATTTCCACTTGGGCAATATCGTAAGAGCGAAATACGTCAAATGGCCCTTGATATGGGTTACGATGAATTGGTGAAAAAAAGTGAGAGTTACGAAATTTGTTTTGTGCCCGATAACGATTACCGCGGATTTTTGAAACGCAAGGTAGAGGGTTTAGAGCAACGTGTTGATGGCGGGAACTTTGTTACACGTGAAGGTAAAATATTAGGTAAACACAAAGGTTATCCGTTTTATACCATCGGTCAGCGCAAAGGGTTAGAAATTGCCGTTGGCGAACCGCTTTATGTTGTCTCTATTCATCCCGAAACCAATACCGTGGTATTAGGCAAGGAAGAAGAATTGAACAGAAAGGGCATGTGGGTGCGTGGTTTAAACATGGGTAAATATGCCGAATTAACTGCTCCATTAGAGGCCGTTACCAAAATTAGGTATAAAAATGCCGGAACAGCGAGTACATTGTACCAAGAAGGTAACCGGATGAAAGTTGTTTTTGATGCAGATGTAAAAGGTATTGCACCCGGGCAATCGGCTGTTTTTTATGAGGGTGATGATGTAGTAGGTGGCGGATGGATTGAAAGTAGTTTTGAGTTGTAGAAAATACTTTTCAATACCAAATAACAAGTATATTCGTTTCATCAATATTGCATGAAAAAACTATTTTTTTTACTGAGTGCTTTTGTGGTAATGGCAGCCTGTAATCGTAATGATGATTCGGGTATTGCGCCACAAATCGGAACACAATATTTTCCTTTAAAGTTAGGTTCAACTTGGATTTATAAAGTTGATTCTATTGCTTACGATGATAACGGTCCAACACAGGCTATCGATACTTTTTACTATCAATACAAAGAAGAAATAACGGAAGTACAAACAGACGACATGGGGCAACCCTTGTATGTTATTGGCAGATATTTCAGACAACACGATAGTGATACCTGGCAACAGGTAAGAAATTACGCTGCTCAAATTATTGATAACAAAGCGCAACGTGTGGAGGAGAATACGAGATATGTTAAATTGGTATTCCCTCTAAAGTCCCGTAATACATGGAATGGTAATATGTTGAACGCACAAGGCAATCAAATGTATAAGTTGATTGAATTTGAATATCCATACAACTTTCAATCATCAACCTACAAAAGTGTAAAGGTAGAGCAAGCCAATATCTTAAATTTTATTGAAGAAATTAAGCGCTACGAGAGGTTTGCTGAAAATATTGGTATGGTAGAATTATTGTATGATTCATTAAATACCCAAACTACCGGTACAAAGGGTTTTAGGTATAGGTTGAATTTAACCAACTTCACCCAATAACATGAGGTTGTTTGTTGTTTTTTTTACACTTGTTTTGTTGCACACAACTTTTATTGTTGATGCGCAGCAAAAAATAGAATACAAATTTGCTGTAGTTTTTGCCGACAAAGACACTTTTTTAAATAACCTTCAGCAACCCGAAAAGTATTTATCGGCAAAGGCCATAAGCCGCAGGCAAAGTAAAAACATAGCTGTTGATTGGTATGATTTGCCTGTAAGTAGTCAACACATCAACACGTTAATAAACTCCGGATTTAAAGTACACAACACCAGTAAATGGTTTAATTGTGCCATCGTGTTTACTCCTAACAAACAAGCTGCTGATAGTATAAAGAAACTAGCAGGAGTGAAGGATGTTATTGATGTAGGATTTGGAACGAAAAAAATAACATCCACCAATACCAATCCCGTTGAGTTGGATGAAATGGTGGCATTACTTGAGCAAAAGTTTACCAAGGTAAAAGACAAACACAAACAAGATACCAACGTTTACGGAGCTGGTTACACGCAAGCCGAAATGATTGGCGTAAGCAAATTACACCAAATAGGCCTAAGTGGCACAGGAACAACCATTGCCGTTATTGATGCGGGTTACAGAAACGCACACAAACACATTGTTTTTAAGCGTGCATTAAAACAAGTTGTATCAACTTACGACTTTGTGGATATGGAGTTGAATGTGTTTGATAACGATGATCATGGAACAGCGGTGTGGAGTTGTATGGCGGCCAATGATAGCTTTAATTTCATAGGTACAGCACCTACGGCAAACTATATCTTGCTAAGATCTGAAGATGCCACAACCGAGTTTCCGGTGGAAGAGTTTTATTGGGCGATAGCTGCGGAATACGCTGATAGCGCAGGAGCTGACATCATTAGCACATCATTAGGTTATAATGAGTTCGACCATGAGCGCTACAATTACGAACACAAAAATTTAAATGGTAAAACAGCTTGGATAACACAAGCCGCAAATATTGCTGTTAATAAAGGTTTATTTGTATTGGTAAGTGCCGGAAACGAAGGCGATAACTCGTGGAAACAAATTGCATTTCCTGCTGATGCTTTTGGTGTGGTAACGGTTGGTGCGGTAGATAAAAAACAAAGGTTAGCAGGATTTTCTTCTGTTGGTTTAACTGCTGATGGCAGAATAAAACCCGACCTAATGGCGATGGGTGAAAATGCTACCATAGCCAGCGATTTAGGAACAATTTACGAAGGCGATGGAACAAGTTATTCTTGTCCCGTTTTGGCCGGAGGTGTAGCTTGTTTATGGCCATATTTTAATAATTATTCAACCAAACAAATTAAGCAATGGCTGCATTTAAGTGGCTCAAATTATTATAAACCGAACAAGTATTTTGGTTATGGAGTACCTAATTTGTTTTTGGCATATCAGTTTACACAATCATACTCTGCTGATACTTTATTAAATCTTGTTGCGCTTGATGATAAATACCATCACCTTACTATGTTTGTTAAACAGAAAGAAAAGCTGAAACTTACTTTAAAAAACGAGTTGGGAAAAACCATCTCATCTCAAACTGAAAGTATTAAAGAGGTAGGATTTACCAGGATTAAATTGCATGGAAGTAAGAAATTGAAAAAAGGTATTTACACCTTACAAATCATCACCAATAGCAGAAATATAAATTATAAACTGGCGGTTCAATAACAATCAACCCTCATGAAAACAACACAAGAATTGGAAACTTTTTTAGTTTCAGAATTTACAACATGGTTAGATACGCTTTCTGAAACACACACTGCATTGTGGGGTAGGATGGATGCACAACAAATGGTGGAGCATTTAACCATTGCCGTTAACGTGAGTAATGGAGTACAAGTAGTTGAGTTGGCAACGCCTATTGACAAGGTTAACAAAATAAAAAACATAGCATTACTTAGCGATAGACCCATGCAAAGGGAGTTTAAAAATGTGGCCCTACCAAACGATCCTGTGCCATACTTGAATGAAGATTTAAATACAGCAAAGTTGGTTTTGAAAACATCCATTATATCGTTTAAACAACACTTTGAAAACAAGCCTGATAAAAAGCAATTACACAATATCTTCGGTGAGTTAACTTATCATGAGTGGCTTTGGTTTCATTACAAACACTTTATTCATCATTTCTCTCAATTTGGGGTAATACCAACCGTTGAAAGAATAAAATAATACTATAGAAGTGTTGTTAAATCTTTAGTGCCAATTGGGCGTTTTACGGTAAAGCCTTCAGCGTAGGTGGTATTTATTAACCTACCAAACTGACGAGCTCTTGCTTCTAAAAATGCCCAGAAATCAGCCGAAGAAATTGGCGTTTCAGGTTCGTTTTGGTTTGAAGTCGGATTAAAAAACTGTGATTTAAATGCCTTTATCGCTTCACTTTTTTGATTAAAGTAAGGCGTAATATCAAAAATAATATCAGGTTTGGTGTAATAATCTTGAATGTAGTGGTAGGTTGCTTTTGGTCGCCATGCTTCTTGTGGTTTACCATCCAATTGGGTTTCTATTTTACGCAAGCCACTCAAAAAGCAAGCCTCATGCACCAAATCTGCAGCACGACCATGATCAACGTGTCTATCAAATTCGCTATTGCACAGCACAATTTCGGGTCGGTATTTGCGAATCATGGTAATCACTTTTAATAAACTTGCTTCATCTTTTACAAAAAAACCATCACGTAATCTTAAATTTTCGCGTGCATGTATGCCCAATATTTTGCTCGAGTTTGCAGCCTCTTCATCACGTAACTCTGCCGATCCTCTTGTGCCTAATTCGCCACGAGTTAAATCAACAATACCTACTTTTTTACCCAATGCAATGTGTGCCAGCAATGTTCCTGCGGCTGCTAATTCCACATCATCCGGGTGCGCTGCAAATGCTAAAATATCAAATTTCATCTTGCGAATATAAGCGTGTTTGGCCTATTATTTTAACTGTCACTACGATTACCAGTCTGATATAGTTAACTCAACTTTATTTGTGGTAGGATGCGCTGTGCAGGTTAGTACGCGGCCTTCGGCCACATCTTTATCAGTTAAAACTTGGTTGTAATGCAAATGAACAGCACCACTGTTTAATTGACAAACACAGCTGCTACACATCCCGCGCATACAACTGTAAGGAAGTTCGATGTTATTTTTTTGTGCCGCTTGTAAAATGGTTTGTCCGGCTTTTAAAGGTATAATGTGCTTGTTGTTGTTTAGTGTAATGGTTACTTCTGCATCAGTGTATTCTGGTGTTTCTTCATTGTTTAATAAGCCCCCCTCATCATCCTCATCATCTTCATGTGTGGTAAATGTTTCTTTAAACAATTGCTCTTGGCTAAAGCCCATGGTAAGCAAGGTTATAAAAATCATTTCCATGTAAACAAATGGCCCGCAGGTATAAAACAATACATTGGTTTTATCGGGTACTTTTTGTGTTACTATCTCTTCTAACATAAAGCGGTTAAGCCGGGCTTTTATCAAGTTTTTATTATTACTAAACAGCCAAATAATTTCAAATCTGTCGGTAAACTTTTTAGCAAGTTCATGTAACTCATCATAAAAAATACAACTGTCTTTACTTGAGTTTGAATAAATCATTGTTACATTAGTTTTTGTTTGAAATAAGGCTTGTTTTATAAGGCTTATAATAGGCCCAATTCCACTGCCCGCTGCCATAAAAAAAAGTTGGTTGGGCAGTGTATCCGGTAAAATGAATCTTCCATTGGGTTTTAGGATGTTAATAGCATCACCAACCCTAAGTTTGTCATGTAAATAACGGGTTGCTTCACCGTTTTCGATTAGCTTAACTGCAATACACAATTCATCATCAACACCGCTTGTGGTGCATAACGAATACGGTCTGCGAATTTCCTTTTCATTAATATTTAACAATAAGGTAATATACTGTCCCGCATGGTATTTGAACCCTTGGGGTACATCAAAATAAAAGCACTTGGTATTATTGGTAACCGCAATTATTCTTTTTGTGATGATGGTAAAATCTGACATGCATTTTAAGTTAATTAACCTATCGGTATATGCAATAATAAAAGTATTCGCAGACTTAATTCGTTTGTTTACCGATTAACTTTAATTATGTCGCCTACAATTCATTTCAGTGCAGGATAGCAGATATAATTTTGTGCACACAAAAAGGAGTGAAATATGGTTGCTCGTAAATATATTTATGTGGTTTTGGTATTCTTACTAGCTTCTTGCCAACAGTTTGAGTTTGATCCCAATCAATCGGTTAATGCATTTAGTGCCGATAGGTTAAATTACACCAACATCGAACGCATTGTCCATGAGTCGCCAACAGAGGAAATGGTAATTGCATTTACCGGTGATTCACATTTGGATTATGATAATCTATCACGTTTTGTTAAACAGGTTAATACAGATGCTACCGTTGACTTTATTGTTCATACAGGAGATTTAACGGATCATGGGTTGTTACGAGAATATGAATGGGCTACCGAAAGGTTACAAAAACTAAATAAACCATTTGTAGTTACATTGGGTAATCATGATGTGCTGTCGCTTGGTGAGGACACATACAAACATATGTTTGGTAATGCAAATTTTTCTTTTGTAAAAGATAGCATTAAGGTTGTGGTATTTAACTCAAATAGTAGAGAGTACGGGTTTAAAGGCAATGTGCCTGATATGGCTTGGTTACATAAAGAGTTATTTACGACCAATGATTTTAAAAACGTAATTCTGGTAAGTCATATACCATACTGGGATAGAGATTTTGATTTAAGTTTAAAGTCGGATTACATAAGGCTATTACGTGAAGTAAATGCCAAAACACCAATCTTAGCGCATGTTAATGGGCACTTACACATGCAAGTGGTAGAGACCAGGACCGATAATGGTTTGTTGCAAATACTTCCGGGGAGTATTAGTAGCAGAGTGTATGTAAAATTAATAATTAACCAAAATGGAGTGAGGTATGAAAAGGTTACTTTTTAGTTTATTGTTTATTTTCCTGTTAATTGAAGGCAAAGCACAGCAGCAAAAAATCGCTACGGTGCAGTATGCCGGCAGTATTGGATATTTAAGCATTGGCGTTGGTGTTACAAATAAAACAGGGAAACTTCAGCACGAGGTATTGTATGGTTTTGTACCTAAATACTATGGTGGGCCGCTAGATAAGTTTACCTATCGCTTAACGTATCTGCCTTTTGATGTTAAATATAAAAGTAAAACGAATTTTAAACCCTTTAATCCTGTCGTTTTTGCGGCTTACAATATGGGTAATCAGTTTTCTTTAGAACACTCGCATAAAAATTACGACCACGATTATTATTGGTGGTCTCCGGCTCTTAGGTTTCATGTTGGTGCAAATACTGCCTTATTTTTTCATGGCAAAAAACAAACAACAATGGTATTTCTAGAGGCAAATACAAACGACCGATACATCACTACTTTTTGGGATAATACACAAAATATGAGCTTAGGTGATTTGTTTTATTTGGGTATGGGAGTTAAAGTGCTATTCAACCAACAATAGTAAATTACTGACTAAAATCAGGTTTTTACATGTTTGTAACTCATACCTGATATTTGTTTCAGGTATTTTATTTGCACCCAATTAACAGCTATGGAAATCATAATCATTTATCCCGTGTTCATTGGAATGGGTGTGGCTACGGCCGAATTGGCGAGGCAAAAGGGCTACAAGGCCAGGTGGTGGTTTTTATTCGGAACGCTTATTCCATTAATATCAACCCTCATTCTATTCATTCTTAAAAATAAGCGCAAACACGAAGCCACTCAAACCATAAGCCCACCATATGTTACACACAACGATAAAATATTGTATCAAAAACCTGTGTAAATTTGTGGTACATATAGTTACCTTTGTATGGTGATAAAATGGTGGAAAATATTAGGTGCAGTATTGGTTTTATACGCACTTGTTTGGGGATTGATTACGCCCATACCAAAACTTGCAATTTTAGAGGAGAGCATACGTAATTTGTTTTACCACGTACCCATGTGGTTCGGCATGGTATTACTGTTGCTTGGTTCAATGATTAATGCCATTAAGTTTTTACGTAAAGGCAATTTAACGGATGATATTAAATCGGCAGAATTGGCCAATATTGGCGTTTTGTTTGGTATGATGGGTATAGTAACAGGCATGGTTTGGGCTAAAAATACCTGGGGGGCATATTGGACAAATGACCCTAAATTAAACAGTGCTGCCATCGGTATGTTGATGTATTTTGCTTACATCGTATTGCGCAGCAGTATTGAAGATGAAGAAAAACGTGCCCGCGTTTCGGCTGTTTACAACATATTCAGTTTTCCAATTTTTGTGGTGTTGATTTTTATTTTACCACGATTAACGGCAAGTTTACATCCCGGTAACGGTGGTAATCCCGGCTTTAATAGCTATGATTTAGATAGCAAATTAAGGTTGGTATTTTATCCGGCAGTAATTGGTTGGACATTAATAGGATATTGGATAGCAGATTTATCGATTCGCAAAAAACTTATAGAACAAAAACAATCAGAAAATGAATAGTGTAATAAACAATATTTTGTTGCAAGCACAGGTAGCAACTGAGCAGGCATCAACCCATAAATTTGAAGTAACCGTAGCTGTAATTGCCGTACTTTTTATTGGCATTGTTGGTTATTTGGTGAGTATTGACCGAAAGTTGAGTAAGTTGGAAAAAAAGTAACATCATGAAAAAAACACACATTATTATTATTGCTTTAATAGCTGTAGCCATTGGCGCAATTATTAGTACTTATGGTGATGCAAGTACTTACGAAGGTTTTACAAAAGCAGCCGAAAATCCTGATAAGGAATACCATGTGGTTGGTGTTTTAAACAAAGAAAAACCACGCGAGTACAACCCGCAAGTAGATGCTAATTTGTTTACCTTTTATTTGATAGATGAGCAAGGAAAAGAAAGTAAAGTTGTATACAGAGCTCCCGAGCCTGCAGATTTTGAACGCAGCGAAAAGGTTGTAATTATTGGTAAAATGAATGGTGATTACTTTGAGGCCAATAAGATTTTATTAAAGTGCCCAAGTAAATATAATGAGGGACAAGCTCCACAAGGATAATATTCTCTGGCAATAAAATTGAACGCCCGACTGATAAAATTGGTCGGGCGTTTTTTGTGCTATTTGTTTATTAACCAATGCACGGCAAATTCAAATAACCTAATCTTATAACCAAGTGTAAAATAAGCACGCATAAAGGCTTTTTTGTGGTTTTAAAGGTTATTTTCGCAGCTAATTTTAATACGTTTTATATCGTGAACGAAGTACAATTTATTGGCGAACGCCTGATATACGGAAACCTAGGGCATTTGGCCGTTGTGGTTTCATTTGGTACAGCTATTATCGCAACCTTTGCTTATTTATTTGCAGCAAATAATCCTGAAGAAAAATCGTGGCAAAAAATAGCAACTGCCGCATTTTACACACACACCATATCGGTGTTGAGTATTGTGTTGATGTTGTTTTTAATTATTCGCTTGCATTTATTCGAGTATCATTACGCCTGGCAACATTCATCAACCGACTTGCCACTAGAGTATATGGTATCTTGTTTCTGGGAAGGACAAGAGGGTAGTTTCTTATTGTGGATTTTCTGGCATGTGGTTATAGGTAACATTTTGGTGCGCACAGCTAAATCATGGAAGTTTGAGGTTATGGCTGTTGTAATGATGTGTCAAATTGTACTTACATCAATGCTAATTGGTGTGAAGATTTTTGGTTACAAAGTTGGTAGCAGTCCGTTTGAGTTATTGCGCAATGCAGTTGAAGGTCCAATATTTAAACAAGCCGATTACTTAAGTAAAATAAAAGATGGTAATGGATTGAATCCGTTATTACAAAATTATTGGATGGTGATTCACCCGCCAACCTTATTCTTTGGTTTTGCTACTACCATTGTTCCTTTTGCATATGTTATTGCCGGCTTGTGGAAACGCGATTATGTGGGTTGGTTAAAACCAGCATTACCATGGGCTTTAATTAGTGTAATGGTGTTGGGTACCGGTATTATTATGGGTGGTTTTTGGGCATACGAAAGTTTAAGTTTTGGCGGTTATTGGGCTTGGGATCCGGTTGAAAATGCATCACTTGTTCCTTGGTTGATATTGATTGCCGGTGTGCACGTGATGATCATTTATAAAACAACAGGTAACTCGCTTATTGTTGGTATGCTGTTGTTAATCGCCACTTTCTTATTGGTATTGTACGCTACTTTTTTAACCCGTAGTGGTATTTTGGGTAATGCATCAGTACACTCGTTTACCGATTTAGGCATGAGTGGACAATTATTAGTGTTCATTTTTGTTTTCCTTGGATTATCCGCTTTTATGTTGATAAAACGTTGGAAAGAATTACCTCGAAGCGAAAAAGATGAAGATGCTTACACACGCGAATTTTGGATGTTTATCGGTAGTTTGGTGTTAACCATTTCTGCTTTCCAGGTTATACTTACTACATCAGTTCCGGTGTTTAATAAAGTATTCGGAACCAACATGGCACCGCCTAGCGATGTGATTCAACACTACAACAAATGGCAAATGCCTATGGCTATTATTATTGCCTTGCTTACCGGTGTTGCACAATTATTAAAGTACAAGAAAAATACTAAGCAAGGTTTAGTAAATATATTAACACATGCTGCTATTTCAATTGTGTTATCTGTTGCTGCCATGTTTTTATTCGAATTAAAAAACTGGTTTTACATTGGGTTGATGTTTGCATCGGTGTACGCTATTGTGGCAAACTTATTCACCATGCGCCCTTACTTAACCGGTAAAATTAAAATGGCCGGAGCAAGTGTTGCTCACATCGGGTTTGGTTTATTGTTGGTTGGTGTTTTGGTATCATCGGCCAATAAAAAAGTAATTTCGATTAACCAAAGTGGCATGCAATTAAACCCTGAGTTTGATGCACAAGCCAATATGGAGCATGTGTATTTAGAGAAAGGTAAAGCATTGCGTATGGGCGATTATGAAATTGAATACAAAGCTGATTCAATGGAGTGGGTAAACAATTATTTCCAAGTGCACTACAAAAAAATCAAACCTAATTCAAACGAAGTTGATTACGAATTTGATTTATATCCTAATGCACAAATCAACCCTAAAATGGGATTGGTGGCAAACCCTGATACCAAACATTATATTAGCCATGATGTGTTCACTTATGTAAGTTCAATTCCAAAAGAAAAATCGACCAAGTTTGTGCACGAAAAATTGCATGAGGTAAAAATTGGTGATACCATCTACACCAATAATGGATATGCTATTTTGCAGAACATCAACTCTAATGCAAAAGATGCCAACATGGATATCAAAAACTTAAGTTTATTGATTGCTGCCGAGTTAAAAGTTCATTCGCTAAAAGGTGAACACACTGCAACTCCAATGTACGGTATTCGTGATAACTCAGAAATTAGGTTTGAAAGCATTGTTGATGAAGCCAAATTACGATTTAAGTTTATGGGCGTTAATCCGCAAACACAAACCATCACCATAGAAACAGCCGAACAGGATACCAGTGGCGATTTTATTATTATGAAAGCTATTGTTTTTCCTTGGATAAACTTTGTGTGGGCCGGAACAATCATTATGATTATTGGTTTCTTGTTGGCCATTTGGCGCAGGATGTCGGAAAGACAGAGAGTTTAGAGGTCAGAGTTTAGAGGTTGGATGATAGGAAATTGAAGCACGAAACGTAGTTCTGCGGAGCTAATTATGAAGTGAAGTTGCATTTGAAAGTTATCCGAACCGAAAACAACAAACCAGAAACACCAAACCAGAAACACCAAACTTGTTCTACCCTTGCTTCGCTATCCAAAATTAACTATGTTTATACTTTAATTTTTAGTGTATTTTATTTGAAAACAGCTGTAATTATAGGATCGGGTAATGTGGCTACAACGTTTGCTCAGGCATTTGTTGCTAAAGGGGTAAGTGTAACTGCTGTATATAGTCGTAACCTCAAGAGTGCAGAAGAACTGTGCAAACTAGTTGGCGGTATTGCTACAAATAACCTAACCAAATTACCAACCAATGCCGATTTGTATCTAATTGCAGTAAGTGATAACGCTATTGAACAAGTTTCAAAACAAATAAGTGTAAACGGATTAGTAGTGCATACCAGTGGTTGTACTGCTATGAATGCACTAAAAAACAACAAACGTTATGGTGTATTTTATGGCTTACAAACATTCAAAAAATCGGCATCAATCAGTTTAGCACATGTTCCTTTTTTAATAGAAGCAGCTGATAAAAATGATGAAACCTTGTTGTATAACTTAGCCTCAAAGCTTAGTAGTAATGTTCAGTTAGCCAATACTGCGCAACGACAAGCTTTGCATGTGGCTGCTGTGTTTGCTAATAATTTTACCAATCATTTGTTTGCTATGGCAAAGCAATTAGTAGAACAAAACCAATTGTCGTACGATTTGCTTAAGCCCATTATTTTACAAACAGCACAAAACGCTGTAACATTTAATCCTGCTGATGTGCAAACTGGTCCAGTGGTGAGGAACGATACCACAACCATTGCAACCCATTTAGAAGTGTTGCAACAATATCCTGAGTATCGTCAGATGTATGAATTACTCAGTCAGAGTATACGCACACTTCATCATTCCAAAAACAAAAAATAGTTATGATTAATAAATTGATAGAAAAAATAAAATGTTTTGTGTTTGATGTAGATGGTGTGCTAACCGATGGTATGACCATTGCGTTAGAGAGTGGCGAACAGGCAAGGACATTTAATATTAAAGATGGTTACGGTATTGAGCGTGCTTTGTTGGCCGGATTTCATGTAGCCATTATTAGTGGTGGCAATCAAATTGGTGTGCGTAAACGGTTGGAGTTTCTCAAAATAAAACACATTCATCTTGGCGTAAAAAATAAGGTGGAAGTATTAAATGCATTGTGCAAAGAACTTGACGTAAAACAGGAGGAAATGCTCTATGTAGGCGATGATTTGCCCGACTATGAAGTGATGCAATTGGTTGGAATGCCCTGCTGTCCGGCCGATGCGGTGCATGATATTAAAGAAATTTCTAAGTATGTTGCCGATAACAATGGCGGACATGGATGCGTTAGGGAAGTAATTGAAATGGTGATGCGCAGACAAGGAAAATGGAAGCGCTTCGAAAACGAAAATATTAATAACTAAACCACGTTATTCATCATACAAAAGTTTTTATATGAAACATTTTACATTATTGTTTTTATACTTGGGTTTGATGCTCACGGCAAGTGCAAGCAGAGTGCTTGTGCCAATGGATCCTGCGCAAAAAAATCATTTAAAAGCTTATGGTGTGGCCTATTGGGTGCTAAAACAAGATTTAGATGTAGATTGGTTGTTAAACTACCGCGATGGAAGTTTTATGTTGCCACACAACGATGCCATCGAAAAAGAATGTCGTATTCGAGGCGTTTCTTACGAAGTAATTAGCGAGGCAGAAGTTGGTTTAATTTTAAATGAAATTGCCAAACCTGATGTAAACATGGAGTTGGTTAAACTTCATAAAGCACCAAAAATTGCAGTGTATTCACCCAAAACAAAACAACCTTGGGATGATGCGGTAACCATGGTATTAACCTATGCCGAAATTCCTTACGAAACTGTTTTTGATGATGAAGTACTAACGGGAAAACTGCCTACTTACGATTGGCTGCATTTGCACCACGAAGATTTTACAGGTCAGTACGGAAAGTTTTGGGCATCGTTTCAAAATACGGCCTGGTACCAGGCAGAGGTAAGAGAAAACGAAGCCATGGCTGCAAAACACGGCTTTAAAAAAGTAAGTGAGTTGAAGTTGGCTGTGGCTAAAAAAATTAGAGACTTTGTGGCCGGTGGCGGATTTTTGTTTGCCATGTGTAGCGCTACCGATAGTTATGATATTGCATTGGCAGCGGATGGAGTAGATATATGCGAAACCATGTTTGATGGCGATCCGGCCGACCATGCTGCAGATGCCAAACTAAATTTTCAGAACACCTTTGCATTTAAAGATTTTAGGTTAAAAATGAATCCTTATGAGTATGAGTATTCTTATATTGACAATACACCTGAAACACGACCGGTAACCGAACAAAACGATGTGTTTACTTTGTTTGATTTTTCGGCAAAGTGGGATGTTGTACCAACCATGTTGTGCCAAAACCATACTAAGGTAGTAAAAGGTTTTTACGGACAAACCACCGCTTATCGCAAGCAGTTTATTAAAAGTGATGTGTTGGTAATGGGCGAAACAAAAACATTAGGAGAAGCACGCTATATACATGGCACTTCGGGCAAAGGTACTTGGACATTTTATGGCGGCCATGATCCTGAAGACTACCAACACCAGGTAGGGGAGCCACCAACAGATTTGAATTTGCATCCTAACTCACCGGGTTATAGATTGATATTAAACAATATTCTGTTTCCATCGGCCAAAAAGAAAAAAATGAAAACTTAATTACATACAAAAAGCCGCAAGAGCGGCTTTTTGGTTTTTTGAAATAAGATTTTATTTACTTCTTGCCATGGTATTTAGCAATCAACTCGCCTTTGCTGTTGATTTGAAGTTTGCGGTAAATGCTCTTGATGTATTTTCTTACGGTATCAATAGAAATATTCATGTGGTCGGCAACAAGTTTGTAGCTTAGTCCGGCTACAATGCCATCAACCACTTGTTTTTCGCGTTCGCTTAAATCTTCGGCAATGTTTTGTTTGGCATTAAAAAAATCAAACACTTTGCGCGCAATTGCAGGGGTTATAGGTGAGCCACCACTGTTAATATCAATAATGGCATCTTTAATTTTTGTAAGCGGGGTTTCTTTGCTCAGGTATCCATCAGCACCGGCTTGCAACGATTTAAATACACTATCGTTGTCGTAATTTACACTTAGCATTAAAATAGCCGTGTTCGGGAATCTGGTTTTTAATTCAGGAATCAAATCAATACCAGAAATGCCGGGTAAATTAATATCTAACAAAACCACATCAGGGCTCTTGTTCCAAGTTGAAGAATTAAAACTTTCTGCATTTGAAAAAACACCAACCAATTCAAAATCATCTTGGCTGCCTATAAATTGTTTTAAAGCCTCTTGAATATTGTAATCGTCCTCAATTAATAAAATAGAAATCATAGCTAGCCACAAATATGTGTATTAGTATTTATATTGTATGTACATAACCATGTACCTGGTTAGTTTAATGTTCATGTGAAACGTAAAGTTTTACAGGCAGGGTTTCTTGACCTTGTTTAATCAACAGAAAATAAACACCATTTTTTATGGTAGATACATTGATGGTGTTTTGTGTTAGTTCAAATGTACCCAATTGAACAGTTTTACCTAACAAATCAATTATTTGGTAACTGTTGCTGGTATCAGTAATATTATTTACAGTTATCTCTTGCGATGCCGGATTCGGATATACATGTATATTATGTTTGGTGGCTATTTTTTCATCAACACCATTACCCAAATAGGCCTTTCTGACACAAGCTTTCCAAGTTATGGTATTGCTGCTATCTTCAGAAGTTACGGTCCACATAAAAGGTTGGTTAATTGCAATGGTGGCACCCGTGCCTTTATTTGATGTGGCCTTGTCGTAAGTATTAAACGTAAGCATGGCACTATCGGCAGTAATATTAGCCGGAACTACAAAATGAAAAGTTTTATGTTCGTAATCTAAAATAGTGCTATCATCGTAAGCAATATCAAGTTTGGCGTGCCAACTATTAGCATTGCTCATTTTAATGCCGGTTGCTTTTACACCGCCTAATTTAGCTATAGTTACATCATCGGTAACATAATTACGAAGCTGTAGCGCACTAATGTAAAGTTCTGCTGTTTCGCCATTATCATCTGCAAATAACAAAAAACCTTGGTCGTCACCAGAACGAGAAGAATTCCAAATGGTCCACCTGTCGGGGTCAACGGTATTGCTCCCAACCAATGCTCCGTTAATGTATTTTTTTATCAAGTTATTTGGTCCATCAAATACAACTGCAATCCGGTGCCACGTATTGGCAGTAATTTGTCCGTGGTAGTTTTCGTTAATGCCAATAGCACCGCTTGGGTTTATAAATAAATCACCATCATTTAAATTATTGGTATTGGTTTGATAAATTGAGATCCATTTTCCTAATGATGCACTTGGGAAATATACATCCATAATAATGGTATACGAATCGTCTAGTACACCTCGTTTTTCAACGCGCGAATTGTTGAACACCATCAATCCGTTTGATGAATCGTAACCCGGTACACGCATTACCACTTTATTGGCTCCTTCAATTGCCGGTATTCCAAAAACATTACATGATGCAAACTGGGGCACTTCATTAGGTTTTGGGGTTGCGTAATTAAGTAATCTTATTTGCGAACCAATGTGGCTGGCATTTAAATCACCTTCAAAGGTCCAATTGCCTGTGGTTATTGGTTCATAAGGGTTTCCGTTTACACTGTTACAAACTAATTGACCACTTTCCCAGGCTCTATCACTTTCTATACCATCAACCCCCAGTGCAGATAATGCAGTAATTTTATTATTATCATTTTCGGTAAATACCCAAACTTTACCACCTCTGTTTTGTACTTTGTTTTTAAATGTATTCCATAAACTATCCCCTGCATAATCACTACTAATCTCAAAGGCATAACAACCTAATGTTATACATTGGTTATAAAAGTTATCGTCATTTAAGTTTGGGGGATAATAACCTGCACCATACCAAATCCACGGTGTATTTGGTAACAGAGATCTGAAATATGTAGCATCTTCGATGGTTGCGATGGATGGCAAAAATCTGTTGGGGGCTACGCCCGATTTGTCTAATGTAGCTTTTAATGCCGGAACATTATAACTTTTGGTATCCAGGTATAAATGCGCATTGTACTTCTCTGCTAATTTTAAAGCATCAACCAAAGTTGGTATTCTTAAACCGGCAAATTGTGCGCCTTTCCAAGAACCCACATCCAGTAACTGTAATTCGGCAAGGGTATAATCTCTTAAGTTCCCACTACCATTGGTGGTCCGGAATATGGAGCTTTCATCATGAAACAATACATACTCATTATCTTTGGTTAAAGAAACATCAACCTCAGTATATTTTACACCACGTTTAAAAAGTTCTTCTAATGCCAATAATGTATTTTCGGGGTATACGGACGAGTAGGCTCTATGACCAACAGGAATAAATGTACAGTTTGTAAAATCAACCTGAGGAAATGGGCATTGAGCTTTTGTTTCAAAATAACCGAACAACAACAAGCCCACAATAAGGCAATAAAATCGCGCCATACTTTTATGATTGAAACACTAAGTTACAAGAAATTTGTGTAACCATCAATTAATTATACAAACGCCAACGAACGCCCATCCTAAAACTTTGCAGCGAAATAGGGTAGTGTGGTGTATTATAAAATCCTTTGTTAATCAAGTTTTGATTAACATGCTCAAACACACCAAATACTACTGCTCGTTTTATTTGCATGGCTATAAACGGATTTAGTAATGGATAGTTTCCGATTTTGGTTTGTTGTTGTACGTAAAACATGCGTGTAGCCGGACTCCAGCCCATGCCGTAATAGGATGTATTGTAGTATCCATCAATACCCAGTTGTATTTTACTGGTGTACAAATTGGTTTCAAAGTAATACCTAATCATACCGCCAAATTCAGGTATTGGAATGTATTTGGCATTGCTTTGTTGGTAATGTAATATGTGTTTAAAATGAAACTTCCACATTTTAAAAGTTTTATCTAACTGCACGTGTATTACGCTGGCATCGCCTTTGGCTTGCTCGGGTAATAAGTTTTGATTAAGGTAGGTAAAATTGCTTACCAAATAATGGTTGAAACTTAACGTGAAGTTATTTTTGAATGTATTGGTTTTTAACACCACATGCTGACTTAAACTTTTTGTTGCATCAAAGTTATTGTCCCACACAAATTGGTTTGATGCAAATTTTAGCATGGCAAAATCCGGTGTGTAAACTTGCGAGGCAGCGCTAACAGTTAACTCTAAAGGTTTGCTGTTAAAAATTAAGCCGGCTTTTATTAAATGATTGTTGGTATTGTACCCCCAAAGTACAGCACTACCGTGTGCAAAATAACTCAACTTATTAATGCCTTTTGCTTGTCTTTCTATTTGTGCTTCGGCAATTAAATTTTGGTAATTACGTGTGTAAGTTGACTGTGATACAATGGCTGCTTGATGCGTAAGACCTGCATTTATAAAAAAGCGGCTGTTATTTACCGATTTGTTTAACCAACTGTAGTTAAGTTTATTTTCAAGCAAACCATTGTAAATAGAGTCATAGGTTTGATTAGGTGTAGTAGCGTAAAATTGATTAGGCAAAAGCAATAAATTACTATCACCTGCATTGATAAAGATATGCGATATTTCTTCTGCTTTTAAAGTGTGACTGATTTGTGAAGTAGGCTCAAAATCATATAACGTATCTTCTTCATTAATAATCGTTCGGGCATTACCAAATCGGTAGTATTGTTTAACCCATGCACTGCGGTTGCGGTATTGGTTTTGGCTTGCATTTAAATTTACATTAACGGTTTTATTGCTTCCGCTCAACGCTTCAAAAGATGAATCACTTAATATGCCACCGTTTTCTTGCAAGGTGCCTTTGTTAAAACTCAATACGCCTAACAAATAATATCGTTTGTTTTTAGAGTGATAGTTTGTGGTAATTTGAGTATTGTAATGCCCTGATTTCTGGCGCAACAAAAATCCTTCTGATGATATACGCTGAAAGTCGATACCCACATTCCATCTTGGTAAAATATTTTGTGTATGGGTAGCTTTTAAAAACAACAACTCCTGTGAACCTTGTGTGTAAAATAACTCGGTAAATGGGGTAGTGGTGTTATAAAATTTTGCTTTATCGGAAGTTAAAAAGTAGTTACTGTAAGGGTTAAACATACCGTTAAAGCCAATAGGTTGGTTGATGGAAAAAATTGCACTTCGTCCTGCTGTTCCAATATTACCGAGGTCTTGAAGCAATACATTGTTTTTGTACATGGGATGAAAAATTTCTGTTTCATTCATGTTGGTGTCCAATGTTTGATAGGGTAAATTTCTATCAACGCCATAGGCATTGGTTTGTAAAAACGGATGTTTTCTGATGCTGTCTTGTGCCAAAGTTTTATTGGATGAAACCAACAATACAACACCCAAAAATATATAAAATAAAATGGCCTTATGCTTCACGTTATTGTTTTAGTAGCTGAGCCGAATACACATGCTCATCTGTAATTAGTTTTAAAAGAAACAAACCCGGCTCCAGATTTAACTCAGTATTGATTTGATTGGCTCCTGTATTTAAGTTTATTCGCTTTTCGGCTACAAGTTTACCTTGCAAATTGTAAACTGCCAAATTTGATACCTGAGGCTTACCAACACTAACGGTAAAATTGATGTCGCGGCTAAACGGATTAGGGTAAACGCTTAGGTTTATCAATGTATTGGCATATTCGTTAACGGCTAACCTTTCGGTGGTTCGCATCACAAATAAACCATTAGTCATGTCGCTGGCCAAAATAATTCCCGATGGTAAAAATGGCCAAACGCCCCAACAACCTTTGTAACCGCTTGAATATTCTTGCGGATAAGTATCGTAGTAAGCTGTAATTCTTGGATTGGCTTTATCTTGTAAGTCGTAAACCTGAACACCACCATAGTACATACTTGCATAAGCATATCTGCCTTTCCAATATGCATTGTGTGGCGAACCAACTTCTTTAAACGGATTACCAACAATTCGCGGATTAGATATATCCGTTAAGTCATAAATTTTCATCCCCACACCTGCGGGTGTTTCATCACAAAATAAAATGTATTTACCACTGCTATCAAGCCAACTGCTGTGGTTGTATGCATTGGCCGGGTAAGGTGGAGTAATGGCACTTAACAGCACCGGGTTTGATGCGTCTCTTACATCAAAAATAAACAATCCTGCATTTTCGCTGCTGCAATAAGCTGTGTCGTTGCGCACATAACTTTCGTGCACGCGAGTACCGCTGTACGGAGCAGGAAATTCCAGAGCACCGATTTTTACCGGTACTTCAGGGTTTTCTAATGAAACAATATCCATCGGGAAAATATCAATTAACCCTGTTTGTGGGTTTTTACGCTTGTTTAAGTTCATGTACATGCGTTTTGATTTTTCCTCAATAAAAATGGTATGGGTTAAAGCCCCAATGCTATCATGCTCGTATACTTTTACTACCGAATCGGGCAAGTATTGCATATCAAATATTTGTAAATTACCCGGATCAGTGCATTGGTCGCTGGTGGCGTACAAGTAATGACTGTAAGGATAATAATCGCGGTTTACGCAACCGATATTGGTTCCAAAAAACTTAGCACATAATTTAATTTGAGTAGGATTAGTCACATCAAAAAAATAAATGCTGTCTGTTGTTCCCGCAATCATATACTCTCGGTTTTTAACGGTGTCTTTCCAGCCCATTACATCATTCCAAATTTGCGAATCACCCAACTTAACCAAGTTAGTATCGTTGTAAGTACTTAGTAACTCCATGTGCAAACTTTCTTGAGCCAATAGTGTGTACGGTTTAGTAACCATCAACAACACTGTCATCACAAATAATTTAATTGTTTTCATGTTGTGCATTGTCTAATTCGGTTTTTATGTATGCGTTTAATTGCTGTAACAAGGCTTGTTTTTCATCAAACAAAATTTCGATACCAATTGGCAAATACCATATGGGTAAATGGTTGATGTGGGGTAAAATATTTCCACTTTTTAATTTTACAGCATCTTTTTCGGTGGTAATTATAATACTGTTTGAGTAGGCCGATGCCTCACTTGCCAATTGTTGTATGCGGTCGTCTGTATAGGTTTGATGGTCGCTAAATACCAATGGAATAACCTGTTGTTGCGTTTGTTTAACCTGGTTAATAAATAATCCGGCTTTGGCTATTCCGGCAAGTGCAATGGTGGGTTGATCTGGCAACGGCATCCCTTGTTGTTTGGCTGCATCAGTAATAGCAATAAAGTTTTGGTATTGTATACCACTAAAAAATACGGTTTGATTATGTTGCAGTTCCAGTTTTTGTTTGATGCTGTTTTTTTCTTCCTCACTCAAATTATTGGGGCATTTGGTTACTATAACTACATCAGCACGATTGGCTCCTGTTCTGCTTTCGCGCAATAAACCTGCCGGTAATAAATAATCGCTGTAATAAGGTCGATGGTAATCGCACAATACAATATTAAATCCGGCTTGTATACTTAAGTGCTGAAACCCATCATCCATTAAAACCACTTCGGTATCGGGCTCATCACCCAACAAAGCAGGTATGCCCAGCACGCGGTTTTCGCTAACAGCCACAGGAACTTGCAAAAACTTTTGTTTAATTTGGTAAGGTTCGTCACCAATCTGTTCGGGTGTACTAATTGGGGTTGCCAATAAATAACCAATGGTTTTGCGTTTGTAACCACGACTTAAAACGGCTACGCGATAATGTCCGCTCAGGTTTTTAATTAACCATTCTATATGCGGAGTTTTGCCTGTACCACCGGCAGTGATATTACCCACACAAATGATAGGAAAATCGAATTTGCTGCGCGTGTATAGACCTGATTTGTAAAGCCATTTTCTTAAAGAAATAATTAAGCCATACAACCAAGAAAAAGGTATGAGCAGGTAGAATAAGAATTTTGGCATATGTTGTCAAATATAACCTTATTAGACACTTGAAACAATAAGCCACAGATAAGAGTTATTGATAAAATAAGGCTGGTGGTAGGACAACACAAAAAAATCCCGTAACACTTACTGCTACGGGATTTTAAAATATCGTTGTGGAAGGTTATTTCTTTACAATACGTTGTGTGGTTACTTCGGCACCATTTGTTACACGTATAAAGTAAACACCAACCGGTAAAGCATCCGTATCTAATGTTAAAGTGTTTTCGCCTTTGTTTACAATCATGTTAGTGTTTTGGTGAGCCTTTCCCAACATGTCTATGATTTGAACATTAGCAGTACCTTCTGTTACACTGTTGTATTTAAGGTTTAAACTTCCGTTAAACGGATTAGGTGTAGTAAAAACACCGGTAGTTTTTTCTAACTCAATATTTACGCAAGCAACTTTAGAAAACTCACTGTTACCATTAAAATCGATTTGTTTTAAACGGTAGCAAATGTTGCCTATTGTGTTGTTTGCATCAGTAAAACTGTATGTTTTAACCACATTGCTGTTGCCGTTACCTTTAACAAAACCAAGGGTTTGATATTTTGCACCATTAACACTGCGTTGTACTTCAAAGCCTTTGTTGTTGCTTTCGCTAGCTGTTGACCATTTTAGGTTAACAACATTATCTCCTTTGGCAGCTGTGAATGATTTAAATTGAACGGGTAATTGTGCATTGGTCCAAGACGTAGAAACTCTGATACCATCAACCGTTACAGCCCCAGTTCCAACACTACCCTGACGAAGACAAACTGAACCGACAGCGGTCAAGTCAGTAATTGTATGGTCTGTTGTTGCTGCATCAGCAGTAGGTTCTGCAGCTGGAATAGCAGTACTAAAGATAAATGCATAACAGGTGTCTGTGGCAGTTGAAAAAGCATACTTAACAACCACAATGTAGTCTTGGTTTAAGTTATAGTCAGTTGTAGTAAAATTAGCACTTCCTCCGGCAGAGCCTTTAGAAATACCTAGTTTAAATTTACCAGTAGTGGCTCCATCTTTAACAAATACTCTGGCCCTGAAGTTTCCTCCTATTGAGCTTCCAGCCAAATCGCATAAATTCATAAAGTAATCACCTGTAGTACCGCCAGAATTACTGACATTCAATATAAAAGACACATAGGTTGCGCCCGAACTAACGGTGGGGCTTATTGCACGATTTAAGTCCTCTCTCGTTCCGGAAGCATGAGACAAGGTAATAGCACCTCCAGCTCCTGTCGATCCCGTGTAACCACTTATTGTTCGGCCAGTTGAGATGTATTGAATAGGGTTAGTTCCGGCACCGCTATGGGCGACCCAAGTAGAATTAGAGGCTGTACTTAGACTTCCTCCTGTAGTTCCATAGTTAAATTCCTCAATGAATCCTTGTGCATTTGTTCCGATAGTTGCTAGTCCAATCGTAATAATCGCGAGTAATAGTTTTTTCATAATTCTATTTAATATGTCGCGAAAGTAGTAAAGGTTTTGTGTTTTTTAAATTAATAAATTGTAACTAAAATATTTCACTGTAGAGGCATTGAGCATCAATGTATTAACAAAAAAAATCCTGCAACTGCATAACGTTTACAGGATTTTTAGAGAATATAAGTCAAGTAAATTACCGTTTTACAATGCGGTGTGTCGTAATAACTCCGTTATTGCTCAACCTAATAAAATAAATACCTACGGGTAAATTTGCTGTTTCAAATGAAAACACGTTTTCACCTCTGTTTGCATGTTGGTTGTTATCGAGATACAATTTACCAATCATGTCAATAATTTGGATGTTAACCGTTCCTTCATTTAAACTGGTGTAGTTTAAGTGCAGTTTATCGTTAAACGGATTTGGTGTACTTACTACCTCTTCGGTGGTTTTCATTTCATCAAAATGTACACATGCTATTTTTGAAAATTCAACATCTCCATTCACATCAATTTGTTTTAAACGATAGCAAACATTCCCGGTGTTGCTTGAATAGTCAGTATATTGATACACATTACCGGTTTGCGTGGTTCCTTTAGTTTTAACAAAACCAATAGTTTGGTATTTAGTACCGTTGCCACTGCGTTGTATCTCAAAACCTTTGTTATTGTTTTCGCTGGTTGTTGCCCACTTAATGGTAGCATGATTATCGAATTTACTTGCTGTAAAGTATTTGTACAAAACAGGTAATGGCGAACTGTTCCATGATGTAGCAACCCGAATACCATCTATTATTCCACCGGGTGTGTTTGTGTTCTGCCTTATAGCAATGGAGTTTATCGAGGCCACATCCGAGGTTGAAAAGGAAGTGGCTGTTGGAGTTGGTGGTGTTTGAGATAAAGTTGGGTTAACCCATAAATTGGCGATATCGTTGGCTCCACCTGTTATAAAGTCGTACGAGAATACAATTAAATTGGTGTTGTAACCGAGCACATCACCCGACCAAGCTACCGTGGCCGTTGAGTTTGCCCTAATACCAAACTGAACCATACCCGGTTGTACGCCTTTTTTAACACATAATCTGGCATAATAATTTGTGGGTTGTAAAGCCATAAAATAATCGCCTGTAGTGCTCGAATTAGGAACTAAAGTAGCGGTATCCCATATCGAAATAAGGAAAGATACATAGATAGATCCGGTCGCGGTTGTTAAAAATGAGCGGCTTACGTCTTCTGATGATAATGCAGACGCGGTTAATCTGAGGCTGTTTCCAATATTGGAAGATGGGTAACCTGAGTAAATGAGGTTTCCTGCCTCCACAGATAGGTAATTGTTGGTGCCCGATAAGGTGGTCCAATTTCCACCGCTTACATTTGCACCTGAGTTTGCAGCTGATAGCTGCCCGGTGTTGTAACTAAATTCTTCGGTAAATAACATTTGCGCAAATGTTGCGCTGGTAATAAACCAAATACATAATGGTAGTAGTAGTTTTTTCATATTGCTGGATTTAAAAGTTAACAGCAATATAATAACAATAATTTTATAAAGTACTAGTAGTGAGTTTGTTCTTTTTAGTGTTGTGAACAATTAACACTTAGTTTGCAGAACCTTTTTTAAGCGTAAAGCCAAATGTAGTGCCTTGTCCGATGGTACTGCGTACGTTAATGGTTTGCTGGTGGGCCTCTATGATGTGCTTAACAATAGCAAGCCCAAGCCCGGTACCGCCTGCGCCACTCTCTCTGGCTCTGCTTTTATCCACGCGGTAAAAACGCTCAAAAATGCGAGGTAAGTGTTCCTGAGAAATTCCTTCCCCATTATCGCCAATTTCTACCAAGATGTTTTCATCCATATCATAGTAGGCCGCAGTAGTGGTACCAAACTCTTTCCCGTATTTAATAGAGTTGTTTACTAAATTTAAAACCACTTGCCTGATGCGGTACCTGTCGCCATAAACCCAAAATGGTTTGTTGCAACCTTCTTTTATAATTAAACTAATACCACGCTCTTTGGCCCTTACTTCCAACTGTTCATAAACATCTTTAACTAATGCGTTCATATCAAAACGCTCCATTTCCATCACCAACTCGCCACTTTCTAATTGCGAAATGGCTAACAAATCGGCCACTAAATCACTAAGCCTATCGGCACTTTTAGCGGCTTTTTGTAAAAAGCGAATGTTTACCTCAGGGTCATCAATGGCTCCATCAATTAAGGTGTGTATGTAACCTTGTATATTAAAAATAGGTGTTTTTAGCTCATGACTCACATTACCTAAAAATTCTTTACGGAAATCTGCTAAGCGTTTTAGCTCTTCCATTTGTTGTTTTTGATCGCGCGCCCAACTAATAACTTCCTTATTCATTTTAGAAATAGGGTCGTTAAGTAAACTGTATTTACTTAGTTGTGCATCGTACTTTTGGGTTTTTAAGCTGTGAATGGTTTTATAAATGAGCTTAATTTTACGGTATATAAAGTATTCTATGCTGTAAAAAAACAACAAAAAACCCGCAACAAAAGTAACCAGCAGTATGATTAATGATTGTTTTAAATCGCCAATCATTATGTAATTTAACGAGGCAATTAAAAACGATAGAACAGCCGCTATAAAAAGGGTAATATAGAGTGGTTTGGGGTTTCTAATCATAGTTCAAATTTATACCCAACACCTTTTACGGTACCAATATAATCATCCCCAATTTTTTCGCGTAGTTTACGAATGTGTACATCAATTGTTCTGTCAACCACAAGCACCTCATCGCCCCATACTTTTTCTAAAATGTATTCGCGGGTGAAAACCTTGCCCGGTTTACTGGCCAATAAAAATAACAATTCAAACTCTTTACGTGCCAATTGTATTTTTTCATCACCCTTGTAAACCAAAAAAGTTTCGCGATCAATTACAATATTACCCACCGTAATTTTTTGCTCAACCACTTCTTTGCTTTTACGTCTTAAAATGGCACTGATACGGCTTAATAAAACCCTTGGTTTAATTGGCTTAGAAATATAATCATCAGCACCCGCGTTGAAGCCTGCGATTTCGCTGTATTCTTCGGCACGTGCTGTTAAAAATACCACAAATGTTTTATCAAAATCGCTATCGGCTTTAATTTGTTTGCATGCTTCAATCCCATCCATAACCGGCATCATCACATCCAATAAAATTAAATCCGGTTTAATTTTTTTTCCAATGGTAATGGCTTCTTGTCCATTGTGCGCTAAATGTACATCGTAGCCTTCTTTTTTTAGGTTATACTGAATGAATTCTAAAATGTCGTTTTCATCATCAACCACTAGAATTTTGTGCGCGTTTTCCATGTCTGAATTTTTCTGTAACATTCGTGGTATGTTTTAATTTCAATATTACGCAAAAGTTAAGTTAATGTTAAGCACCCTTGGGTTTATTCTTATTTTGGGTGATTTAAATCTTGATTTACGAAACCGTCAGACGCATTACGCGTCAGCACGGTTGAGCGATGATAATTTTTAATTTTTACCGCAGAGTTTTCCGAAGGGTCGGAAGGAGTTGGCTTCGCAAATTTATGCTCATAGAAAACGGGGAATTGCACAGAAGGTGGTGAAGTAGTTAAACAGCAAACCCTGAAAGGGTTAAACGTGCATAGCCCTGAATGAAATTCAGGGTGATAAAACGAATGCCACCACCGCCAACCACAACGTGGTTGAATGTTTGCCAAATAACAGACGCATTGCGCGTCAGCAAGGTTGATGTGTTATTTTACTCTATAACCAAAGGCTTGACGTTTGATTAGCATGCTGACCTTTGGGTTGGGTAAATAAAAAAAGCGCCCAATGATGAGCGCTTTATGGGATATTGTTAACCACTGTTAGGGTTTGTAACCGCTGACAGGGTTATTTTAAAATCTCAGCAAGTTTTTCGTCTAAAGCTTTGCCACGTAAGTTTTTGGCTATGATTTTTCCATCTGCATCAATCAAAACGGTAAATGGAATGGATTCGATGTTGTATAAATTAACCACCGATGAATTCCATTTCATTAAATCACTCACGTGTGTCCACAATAACTTATCATCGTTAATGGCTTTTTGCCATGCTTCACGGTTGTCATCCAACGATACGCTGAAAACATCAAAGCCACGCGTTTTGTATTTGTTGTATGCTTTTACCAAGTTCGGACTTTCCTCGCGGCATGGGCGGCACCAACTGGCCCAAAAATCAACCAAAACAGTTTTACCACGCAGGCTTGATAATGAAATGGTTTTACCAAACGGATCTTGTAATACAATATCAGGAGCAATACTGCCAACTGCTGTTTTGCCTAATACTTCAATACGTTTATGTAGCTCTTGTGCATATTTGCTTTTAGAAAACTCTGCATAATATTTAGCATCAACCTGCTTCAAAAAATCGAAGTCGGCTTGAGGCATTAAGTAATTGGTAGCAAAGTACGGTACCAAAGAGTTTTCAAATTGCATGGTGGTTTGTTGCATTTCTACTTCACGTGCTTTCATCAAGCTATCGTACTCGGCACGAATTTGCTCTTGCACAGCTACAGGCGGAATATCATCTCCATATGCAGCATATTTACCTTCAATGGCTTGCACCAACTGCATGTATTTGTTGTTGACCTTTAGTAATTGTTTTAACTTTTCGGTTTCTGTACTTCCTTTAACGGTAAACTCTTCTGGCTTGTTTGCATCAATGCTCATTATAATTTCAGCCATCGAATCAACCACCAAAACAGCAGCACTATTGTTCATCTGTATTACACAAAAAGTACGTTCGGTAATGTTGCCGTTAAACTCAAAAGAACCATCAGGTGCAACAGTTGCCGAATCAATAAATACCAAGCCTTTAGGTGTTAATTCTTGTATGGTTAATTGTGTTCCCGTGAGGTTGGTTATGGTACCCTTTACAACAAAACCTTTTTTCTCCTCAGTTTTAGCACAGGCTATGGTTAGTAACAATAATGTGGCTATAAAAATATTTTTCATGTGTATGTGTATTAATGTTCGAATTCGTTTATGAATGAATCCGAACTAATTTTAAAACGTGTAGTTATGCTTTATCCAAAGTGTCTTTAACCATTTGGTTGGCAACTTTAGGGTCGGCTTTGCCTTTACTTAACTTCATTACTTCGCCCATAAACAAGCCAACTAAACTTACTTTACCACCTTTGTATTCGGCAACTTTTTCAGGATATTTAGCAATGGCCGCATCAATCCATTGTTGCAATTCATTACTATTGCTCTCCTGCAATAAGTTAAGCGATTCAGCAATTTGTAATGCAGTTTTTTCGGGTTGATTGATTAACTCGCCAAACACCTTTTGCGTGGCCACCGAATTACTGATTTTGCCTTCATCAATCAACAAAATAATTTCAGCAATTTGTTCAGGTTTTAATACAAAATCACTGATGTCAATTGCGTTTTCGTTTAGGTATCCTTTTACCTGAACCATTACCCAATTAGCTGCCGCTTTAGTATTGTTGGTGTGTTGTAAAATAGCCTCAAAATATTCTGCAACCTCTCTGCTTTCGGTTAATACGCCTGCATCATATTCACTTAAACCATACTCGTTGGTAAACTTAGCAAACAATGCTTTTGGCAATTGTGGCATTAAGTGTTTCACCTCATCAATAAAATGTTGGGTAATATGCAAAGGTGGCAAATCCGGTTCAGGAAAATAACGGTAATCGCTTGCGCCTTCTTTGGTACGCATCACAATGGTTATACCTTTTGTGGCCTCAAATGTGCGTGTTTCTTGGTATATTTTTTCTCCGTTTTCTATGGCTTCAATTTGGCGTTTTATTTCATGGTCGATAGCACGTTGTACGTTACGAATCGAGTTCATGTTTTTAACTTCTACTTTTACACCAAACTCTTTAGCACCGCGTAAACGCACAGATACATTGGCATCGCAACGCATGCTGCCTTCTTCCATGTTACCATCGCAAATACCTAAGTAACGAACTAACTTACGTACTTCAGTTAAAAACTGATAAGCTTCTTCACCAGTGCGTATATCAGGTAACGATACCATTTCAATTAAAGCAGTTCCTGCACGGTTGTAATCTATCAAGGTGTCATACACATCTTGGTCGTGCATACTTTTTCCGGTATCTTCTTCCATGTGTATGCGAATTAAACCGATACGTTTTTCGCTTCCATCTTTTAGTTTGATATCAATATGTCCGTTTTCGCAAATAGGTGTGGTGTGTTGCGAAATTTGATAGCCTTTCGGCAAATCTGCATAAAAGTAATTTTTGCGCGCATAATAATTGTGCGTTGCAATATCGCAACCACAGGCTACTCCCAATTTTACTGCGTTTTTAACAGCTTCTTTATTGTGCACGGGTAATGTGCCCGGGTGACCTAAACTGATAGGACTTACCAATGTATTTGGCGCAGCTCCATATTCTACTGCATCACTACAAAATGCTTTACTTTTGGTAAGCATTTGTGCGTGCACTTCTAACCCAATAACTGCTTCGTATTTATTATAATCAATGCTCATGTATGCTAAATGCTAAATAGGGAGCGAAATTAAACATAAAATTTGGTTTCAGTTGCCAAAATAATCAACCCTTGTTTGGTGTTTAATTAGCTGGCTAACTGTGTTTTATTTGATTTGAATAAATTCGCAGGTAACGCCTTCCTTGTTGGTAAGTAACAAAGTATTGTTGTTAATTTGGTATGAATCTAGATTGTTAAATACCGCCAAAAACGCTGATTCCATGGCATTGGTACAGGCCATTTTTGTAGTGGCTAAATTACCCATGTGTACTTTGTAATTGCGTAAAACAAACTTGCCACTAAAACGATTACATCCTGTACTTCCTGCAATTCTACCTAACTCACCATTAATATCAAGGAATGGAATGTTGTTTGGCCCTAATTGTGTAGGGATATTTTTACCATTTATTTTAGCCAATGTCCATTTACCGTTAATACGTTTGTCGTAAATGTTCATACCACATCCATTCAATGTATCACCTCCATACAAGGCTGCCACTTTTATCGGGTGTTTTTCTCCACTCATGGCATCGCTGCAAGGTTGGTGTAATACCATTAATTTAAAGTCACCTGTGGTGGTGTTGTAAATTAAAAAATAAGTTTGGCTATCTGTTGGCAATTCGGTAGTTATAGGATGAGTAAACGATTGGTTATTCATGCCTTCAAATCTAATTTCTTTGCCATCATACACCTCTAAATTCCAAAATGGTTCTTGACCATAAGCAAAAAAACTCACTCCTTTTTCTAACAAACGGGTGTTTCTATCTGTAGTTTTTTTTGTGTTGGTTGATTTAGGCTTTGTTCCGCCACATGCAGCTAAAACAGCTACCAGCAGCGTAATTAAACCAATATTTTTTTTGTACATGATTTGTAGTTTTTTATTTGAATAAACTGTTTACCAAATCAACATAATGTTGCATGGCTTGTTCGCGTGTTAATCCTTTTTTGGTTGACCAAGCATTGTATTTTGCTGCATTGATAAAATCGAACATGCCGGGTTTTTCGCCATGTACATCGCCTACCGATGCTTGTTTGTGATACGAATATAAGTCTAATAAAATATCGTTACTTGGGCGTTGCGATAAGGTATGCACACGCTTTGATGCTTCTTCAAATTGTTCTTCTAATGTCATGATTCAAATTTACATATTAAAATAAAAGCTGTTTCATTTTAAATAAACGAAACAGCTTTTAACAGTTTATTTATATCGGTTAAATAATGGTTTTAGCTTTTTCTAAAGCTGCTTGTAAACCATTTAAATTGTTTCCTCCTGCTGTTGCATAAAATGGTTGTCCGCCACCGCCACCTTGAATTTCTTTGGCTAAATCTTTAACAATATTTCCTGCATGTAATTTTTTATCGGCCACTAAATTATCGCTGATAATTACACTCAACATAGGTTTACCATTTAACTCGCAACCCAATACACAAAACAAGTTTTCTACTTCTGTTTTAAGTTGGAATGATAAATTCTTTAGTTGCTCAGCAGAAGAAATATCAACCTTGGTTATTAAGGTGTTTATTCCGTTTGAATTTCGAATTTCGGATTTTAAATTTCCTTTTAACAAGGCGGTTTTTTCGTTTTCAAACACTTCCAATTTTTTCAACAATTCAGCTTTATCTGCTACCAATTGCTCAACAGATTTTTTCAAATCTTTGGCGCTTAACAATTGTTTTAATTCGTTTACCAAGTTCCATTGTGTATTGGTTAACTCTTCTACCGCGTTTGATGTAATGGCTTCAATCCTGCGCACACCGGCTGCGACAGCACTTTCGCTTGTAATTTTAAATGCACCAATATTACCAGTAGCTTTTACGTGAGTACCACCGCACAACTCGCGGCTGTAGTTTTCATCAAACGTAATTACACGAACACTTTCGCCATATTTTTCGCCAAACAACATCATGGCACCCATGTTTTGTGCTTCGGCAATAGGAACGCTTCTGCGTTCGTCTAAACTTATGTTCTCGCGAATTTTTTGGTTAACGATATGTTCTACTTTAGCAATTTCTTCATCCGTCATGGCCGAAAAATGCGAGAAGTCGAAACGTAAATATTCGCTGTTTACCAAACTGCCTTTTTGTTGTACGTGTGTACCTAATACACTGCGTAAAGCCGCATGTAATAAGTGCGTTGCACTGTGGTTGGCTTCGGTTAATTTGCGTTTTTCTTCATCAACAGTTGCAGTAAAGGTTGCTTCAACATTTTCAGGTAATGCTTCAGTAAAATGGATAATTAAGTTGTTTTCTTTTTTGGTGTCAACAATTGCTAATTTCTCATTCGCATTGCTGATAAATCCGGTGTCACCTACTTGTCCGCCACCCTCGGGATAAAAAGGCGTTTGGTTAAACACCAATTGGTAACTTTCTTTCCCTTTGGCTTTTACTTTACGATATTTAATAATAAAAACATCTTCGGCAGTTTTATCATAACCAAGGAAGATGGTTTGTTGAATTTCAGGCATACTTTGATACAACGGAGTTACCACCCAGTCATCCGTGGTTAGTTCGGTTGCTTTACGACTACGCGATTTTTGTTCTTGCAATGCAGCTTCGAAGCCTACTTCATCAACTTCAAATCCTCTTTCAGTTGCTATTAATCTTGTTAAGTCAATAGGAAATCCCATTGTATCATACAATTTAAATGCATGCTCCCCTCTTATTATTTTGGGATTATTCTTAACATATTGCTCATGTAATTTAGGGTCAACAATTTTTGCGCCTTCTTGCGTCCAAATTTCATCAACCCTAATCATCAGAACATCAAGCATATTCAAACCATTCTCCAACGTTTTCAAAAAGCTTACTTCTTCTTCTCTAATTACCTTTACTACAAATTCTTTTTGTTGGTGCAATTCAGGGAATACATTTTTAAAACTTTCGGCAATAATTTCATCGGCCAATTGGCATAAAAATGGTTCTTTCAACCCTAAAAATTGGTATTGGTAACGTACGGCTCTGCGCAAAATTCTGCGTATTACATAACCTGCACCGTTGTTGCTTGGCAATTGTCCATCGGCAATGGCAAAACTAATGGCACGTATGTGGTCGGCCATTACGCGCATAGCAATGTCTTGTTTGCTGTCGCTAAAATTATATTGAACACCCGAGTGTTTTTCAATAAACTGAATAGAGGGTACAAACACATCGGTATCGTAGTTAGATGATTTACCTTCTATGGCGCGTACCAAACGCTCAAAGCCCATTCCGGTATCTACGTGTTGCGCAGGTAATTTTTCTAGAGAACCATCGGCTTTACGGTTAAACTCCATAAACACATTATTCCAAATTTCAATTACTTGCGGGTGGTCGTTGTTTACCAAAGTAGCACCATCAACCAAAGCACGTTCTGCATCTGTGCGCAGGTCTACATGTATTTCAGAGCATGGTCCGCATGGTCCGGTATCGCCCATTTCCCAGAAGTTGTCTTTTTTATTTCCGTTTAAAATGCGCTTTTCATCAATCCATAATTTCCAATTGTCAAATGCTTCTTGGTCAAACGCAAGTCCTTCTTTGGCATCACCTTCAAACACGGTAACATATAAACGGTCTTTAGGCAATTTGTAAACTTCAGTTAATAATTCCCAGGCCCACTCAATGGCTTCCTTTTTAAAATAGTCGCCAAAACTCCAATTGCCCAACATTTCAAACATGGTGTGGTGGTAGGTATCAACACCCACTTCTTCCAAGTCGTTGTGTTTACCACTTACACGCAAACATTTTTGGGTATCAACCACACGTTTGTATTTGGGTGTTTCGTTGCCTAAAAACCAGTCTTTAAACTGATTCATACCGGCATTGGTAAACATTAAGGTTGGGTCGTTTTTTACAACGATGGGAGCCGATGGAACAATTTGGTGCCCTTTAGCAGCAAAAAAATCGAGGAACTGTTGTCTTATCTGTGCGCTTGTCATGTATCTTTATATCAGCTACTTGTTTTATTTATGGTTGATTTAAAAAGTGTAATGGTTATTTTTGCCTTCTGCATGTTACAAAACAGCATGCATAGTTAAGTTTCCACTAACAATTTAGGATGGCAAAAATAAAATACTTTTACAATCCACATAGCTTAGATTTTGAGAAAGCCAGAATAAGTGTGCGCACCTTAGCGCTGCGCGTGTTTGGCTTTTTAAGTGCAAGTATTGTGGCAGGTGCAAGTTTGCTGTTGGTGGCCTATTATTACATTGATTCGCCCAAAGAGAAAATATTGAAGCGTGAATTGGAGAATTACGAGCTTCAAACCAAGGTACTCAATAAAAAAGTTGATAAATTAAATACATCAATAAATGAGTTAAAGGAAAGAGATGCAAGTGTTTACCGTGCAATATTTGAGGCCGACCCGATTAATTACGACACCCGAAAAGCAAGCGTTAACGATTATAAAGATTTGGAAGGTTTTGCAAACAGCGAGAGTTTAAAAGCCTTAAACCAACGTGTGGATGCCCTAGCCGAGCAGGTTACCATTCAAACCAAATCGATGGAACAATTGGCTAAGTTAGCCGAAAACAAAACGGAGTTTTTGGCCTCTATTCCGGCTATTCAGCCCGTGAGTAATAAAAAACTACGCAGCATGGCCTCGGGTTTTGGGTACCGTTTACACCCCATTTACAAAACTTATAAAATGCACAGCGGTATTGATTTTACAGCACCAACGGGTACACCCATTTATGCCACAGGTAATGGAAGGGTAGTGCCGGCACCAAATGGCGCAAGCGGATATGGAAATCACGTAGTGATAGATCATGGATTTGGTTACAAAACATTGTATGCCCACATGTATAAAAGTAAGGTGCGTATGGGTGAGCGCGTTAAACGTGGTCAGTTAATTGGTTATGTGGGTAACACCGGTTTATCCTCAGGTCCGCATTTACATTACGAGGTGATTAAAAACGGGAATAAAATTAACCCGATTAATTATTTCTTTAACGATTTAACGGAAACCGATTACGCTGCCATGCGCGAAATTGCCGAACGTCCAACACAGTCGTTTGACTAATTGTGGTGTTTGACGCTTGTTAATTAATATCGAATGTTGAAGTTAGGGATAATTCTTGATTAAGATGATTATTGTACAACCAATATCAACCAATAACCAATCAACCAATAACCAGTAACCAATAACTAATCAACTAAACAATGACTGACCAAATAGAAAAAAAATTCTACTCCATTGGCGAAGTTGCCGAAATGATTGGTGAAGCCACTTCATTGATACGTTTTTGGGAAAAAGAATTTACTGCACTGAAGCCACACAAAACGGAGCGAGGAACGCGTAAGTATAGTTTAAGGGATATTGAGTTGATTAAATACATACACTACTTAGTAAAACAAAAAGGGTATACTTTAGACGGTGCCAAAGAGGCATTGCGCAAAGATCAACATGCGATAAGTAGGGCAGAGGTTGTAGCTAAACTTAACGATGTAAAAGATTTTTTGATTCAACTCAAACAAAATATTTAACGCTAATAATAGTTGTATTGCTGAGTCAAGTTTTATACTTTCGGGGAAAATAAAATCATATTCCACCCCTTATCTATGCCCAAATTTATTCACGTTATTGCCCTGGTGCTCTTGTTAGGTTTAATCCAAACAAAGGCACAGCAATTTAGTAATGCACGTTTTTGGGGAAGCAGTCAGGGTTTAAAAAGCACCGGAGTTAAGATTATTGAAGAAGATAAAGATGGTATGATTTGGCTAGGTACATACAATGGCCTGGTGCGTTTTGATGGAAGGTCGTTTGTTGCTTTTGATAAAATTATCCCCGGACATAAACTAGGCTCTGAGCTAATACACAGCCTGGCTGTACTTGACCATCAATTGTGGGTTTCTTCCGAAAGTGGTTTGTATGTTTTTGATGCATCAGACTACAGTTTAAAACAAATTTTATTGCCTGATATAAAAGGCCATTTAAATGCAAAGTTTAGAAGTCGCGAGTTGATAAGAACCCAGCGAGGCCAAATTTTGATTGGCGGCAGTAACGGCTATTTATGGGTGGCAAAAAGCGATAGTAATATTAAGGCAATCATCAATAATTTAGATGGTGGAAAACCATTCAACCCTATTTTATTTTTTGCTAATCAGGGTAAAGATAGTGTTTGGTTTCATTCTGATAATGGAGATATATACTGCTTAAGTGCATTAAAAGAAAAGATAATTTATCATCACAACCTTAATGTAGATTTACATCATATTTTTTATTTGCCGGGGTCGGGCTTAAGTATCAAACGTAACATTATGATGTATCGTTTTGACCCTAAAAAGCGGGAGTGTAGACTGTGGGATAAACATCCTTTTGACAATGCGAACTACATATTAAAGCAGGATAATGAGAGTTTTTGGTTAACACGTTTGGGGAAGGAATTGTATTATTTCGACCGGACACATAATTTTACTAACCTCAGTTATGTGTTTAGTAAGATTGAAGATCCAAACTATAAAATCTTAACCATTGTTCAGTTTAAAAACAGTTTGTGGGTGGGTACCAGTTATGGGTTGTTGCGCATTAATGTAAGCAAAAACAGGTATCCACATATTTATGCAACTGAACCCGGGGTAACTGATTTGGTTAACACGAGTGTACGAGGAATGTGTGAAGTGCCCGGTGGTAGTTTAATTTTTGCCGGATACAATGGTTTGTTTCGCATTAGTAATAATCTTAATGATAAACAGATAACGCCACTCATTCTGGATTCTATTCATAACTATATTCCTTACACTTTATGCTATTATAAAAATATACTCTGGTTGGGCTCGGAGGGGGGCGGTATTGGTGAGTTTAATTTAAAAACCAATAAGCTTACTCGTTATGTTCCTAGTCAATACAAACATAGCCATAGGGCTGTTTACAATATTTACATAGATAGTGCACGCGATCAATTTATTTTAGCTACCCATGCCGGTTTGGTACGTTTTGATTTAGCTACTAAAAAGTATGTTAAGATAAACATCAACCACAGTGAAGACGAAATTAATTTGGCCAAAATTTCGCAAGTAGGACAATACAATAATTACTTTTATTTGGCATCATCACAAGGGTTACTTATCTGTGATAGAAACTTTAAAATGCTTAAGCAATTAACATTTAAAGGACGTCAGGTTTACAGCTTGTATTTTGATAAAGACCAAGATGAAGTATGGGTAGGCACAGGTGGCGATGGCGTTCATGTTTTAAAAAACAACAAACCGCATAAACATTACTCAACGCAAAATGGGTTAGCGGATAACAAAATTGCTTCTATAATAAAGTCGGGTAATAAAATTTATTTAGGCACCTATGGCGGACTTTCCATTTTTAATACCCAAACCAAAACTTTTGTAAATATTCAGGCCGATCAAGGATTAAGTTCTAATGAGTTTAACCATGGGGCTTCTTTTATCGACTCGAAAGGGCAAATATTTATGGGTACCGTAAATGGATACAATGTGGTAAATGGAGCAGCTAAATCAATTTATCCGTATGCAGTACATCAACCCGTTTTGTCATCTGTTTTTGTATTAAATGGTAAAAAAGAACAAGCTATTTTTAATGCAAAGAATTTAAAAAAACTATTTATTCCTAGTGATAATAAAATGGTGGAGTTTGAATTTGGTATGCCGGATTACAACTTCCCTGAAAAATGCATGTTTGCCTACAAATTGGTGGGTATTGATAAAGATTGGATACAACTTGGAAACAGGAATTATTTGCGACTTTCTGAGTTAAAAGCGGGCGACTATACCTTAATGGTGAAAGCATGTAACAGTAAAGGCATTTGGTACGCCATGCAAAATAACCTACAAATTGAGGTAGATGGACCATTTTACACGAAGTGGTGGTTTGTATCAATGGTGGTTCTTTTGGTTGGAGGAAGTGTTATTGCTTTTTATAGGATTAGAATTTTTCAGTTGAAAAAACTACTACAGTTACGTTTACAAATATCTAGCGACTTACATGATGAAGTTGGAAGTATTTTAACAGCAGTAGGTATGCAGGCAGAACTGTTGCAGTTAAAAAATAAGAGTAAGCAACCAGAACTGATGCAAATTTCTGAAACTAGCCGTAAGGCTGTTTCTAATATGCGCGATGTTATTTGGAGTATTGATACCAGAAACGATTCTGTAAAAGATTTAATTGATAGGATGCACGAGTATTTGAGTTCGTTGTTCGACTCCTCAAATGTTCAATACAATTTTAATAAGTCGGTAGTAAACCCCAATCAAACCATTGATTTAATTACGCGCCAAAACACATACCTTATTTTTAAAGAGGCCATCAATAACATTGCAAAACACGCCAATGCAACTCAGGTATCTATTGATTTGGTAATAACGCCAAGCCACATTAAACTCGAAATTATCAATAATGGAAAACCGAAGCCGGCAGAAAAAAAGGGCATGGGATTGAGCAATATGGAAATGCGAGCCCAAAAGATGAAAGCCTCTTTGTTTATTGATGCTGAAAATAATTATAGACTATTGTTAATGAAGCAGTTTTAAATATATAAACAATAGTTATAGTTGTGATTTTGTCCTTACCAATACTTTTTGATTGTATTGTTGGGCTTATATTCGCATCCTCAAAATTATAATTATGGAAAACAACGAAATCGTTAAAAAATCAGACATAAATTTCACGGTATCTTTAGATAAAGAAAACCTGCCGGTACAAATACAATGGAATGCAGATGATGCAGATGTAGAGGGAAAACAAGAGGCCAAAGCCATTATTTTAAGTTTGTGGGATGGTTTACAACAAAATGCATTGCGTATTGATTTGTGGACCAAAGAAATGAATGTAGAAGAAATGAATTTGTTCATGTTTCAAACTCTTGCAACACTTGGCGATACTTATGAGCGTGCCACCAATAATAGCGAAATTGCTGCAGAGATAAGAGAATTCGCTCACCATTTTGGTCACCGCGCGGAGGTGTTTGGCCCTGATCACCAACACTAGAAGCTAAGTATTGTAAAAAATAAAAATAGGCTGTTTCATACTTGGAGCAGCCTTTTTAGTTTTGGGTGAAGAGTACATAAAATGGGGTAAGTAATTTTTAAAATTACCCAATAATAAAATAACCACGAAGTGGTGACATTATTCTACAAAAAAGAGGCTTTCTCCGCAGAAAAAGCCTCTTCTTAAAAATTTCTATTTGGGATTAAAACAATCCGTTTATCTCCGCATCAATCTTACTGATGATAGCTCCTAAATCTTCCGGTTTATCCGCAAAGTTTAAATTGTCAACATCAATAATTAATAACTTGTGTTTGTAGTTGCTAATCCAAGCTTCGTAGCGTTCGTTTAAGCGTCTTAAATAATCAAGCCTAATGCTGTCTTCGTAATCTCTTCCGCGTTTTTGAATATTGTTCACCAAACTAGGAATTGAAGCGCGTAAATACACCAATAAATCGGGCGCTTTAACGGTTTGGTTCAACGATTCAAACATTTTTTGATACGTTTCAAAATCGCGTGTACTCATTAAACCCATGCTATGCAAGTTAGGAGCGAAGATAAAAGCGTCTTCGTAAATGGTTCTGTCTTGTATAACTTTTTTCTTGCCCTTTTGTAATTGTAGCAAGGTATTGTAACGGCTGTTCAAGAAATAAATCTGAAGGTTAAATGCCCAACGTTGCATATCTTCATAAAAGTCGCTGATGTACGGGTTGTCTTCAACATCCTCATAGTGCGGTTCAAATTTATAATGACGAGAGAGTAGGGTTGTTAGGGTTGTTTTTCCAGATCCGATATTTCCGGCAATTGCTAAATGCATAGTTCGTTTATTGCTTACTTAAAGCACAAGTTTATCATTTTAAAAGCAAATAGTGAAGTATGTGGATATTTAATGTAATCGGTTACTTAACCGATAAAAACAGAGCGGGTGTAACATTTATACGTTACACCCGCTTTAAATTCATATAAATCAGATGGGTAGTTAGTGTACAGCGTCCTTCTTACAACAAGCATTCAGGTTATCGTAAGCATTTTTGTCTGCAGGCAAGCCATCCGCATCATAACCGGTTTTAGTAATGGCAACCCTAATTTTATCTAAAGATGTTTTTTTAGGATCAAACGTTACCGTTAAAATTTTCGAATCAACATGTAAGTCACTTTTCTTTACACCCTTCTCGTAAGCCATTGCTTTTTCAAGGGTTTCTTTACACATGTCGCAAACGGCACTTGTTTTAATTTTGGCAACAGCCATGCCATCTTTGGTGTAAGTTAAACTATCAGTTGTTTGTTGTGCTTTAACGCCTAATGTTAAAGCTACCATGGCCACAAGGGCAATCATTAATTTTTTCATAGTTGTAATTATTAATTTAAAAATTTTGCTTCGTTTTATTTAATGCTCCACCTCATGCCGGTGTAAAATACCCTGCCCATAATTGGCCCCCAAATACTGCTGGCATCAAAATGGTTACCAAAAGGATTTGCCGCATCAATAATTTGGTGATGTTGCATGTAGTTAAATGCATTTTCAACTCCCACATACATTTCCCATTTTTTAAATGCGCGTGTTACTTGTGCATTTACCGTGTAATAATTTGGTGATGTACTTGACGTATGCAAACCGTGCGGTTGATCTGCAGTTGAAGGCAATTGTTGTACTCCAAACCATTTTAAGGTAGCATCATATTTCCATTTATCAAATTTAGTTGCATAAGCAATGTTATACAACATACGGTGTTTGGCAACCAATGGTTTGGTTAATAACACATCGTTGTATGTAGCCTTAACATCCTGGTATTTATAAGCTGCGCGTAACTCTAACTTTTTAATGGGCTCATAAATTATTTCGGTTTGAAAACTGTTGCTATACGATTTGCCTTTTAAGTTGTACAACAATAATTGTGCATGATTGGTATATAAATCTGCAATCACCTGGTTTTCGAAATCAGTACGATAAAAATCAACCAAAACAGTGGTGTTGCCTTTACCAATTTTAAAACTGTGTGTAATGGAGGTTCCGTAGTTCCATGCCACTTCAGGATTTAATTTTTCTAATACCATTACTCTACGACTGCTTGCCATTGAGGCTGCATTTTCAATAAAAGGATTGGCAATACGCATGCCTCGTCCACCACTTACTCTGAAAACTGTGTATTTAAATATATTGTATTTAATGTGTAAGCGTGGATTAAACATCAATCCAAACATGTTGTGGTAATCACCACGCACACCTGCCAGAATATTTACCTTACCCGGTATATCGTAATTTAACTCTCCAAAAACACCCGGCACTACTTCAGTACGGTTAAAGTTTGAATCGTTGTATGTCTCGTTAAACTTATCGTAAAGCATACTTACACCGGTTTTAAATTTATAATCGGTGCTGCCTAAAATACTTTGGTAAGTTAAGTTGGCATAACCGGTTTGTTCGTTGCCTTTGTATGTTTTAAATCCGTAATACGAGTTGTGTTCATAAACTCTTGCAGAAGTATTAATCATTAACGACTTGTAAGGCTGGTTGGCAAAACCAATTCCAACTTTACCAAATGCTTCTAATTGTTTGGTGTTGATGTTTACACCATAAATATTTCTGGTATCGTTTTCTTGTTTGGTTTTAAAAGAGGTTTGACCGCCCATTCTATCATCATACAAAGCATGTACGCCAAATGTAGCCAACAATTTTCCGGGATTGTCGTATCTCCAGCGGTTTAATACGTTGTATTGATAACCAACAGGAATATCTAAAAATCCATCTTTGTTAAAATCGTTACGAATGGAAGTGCTGTTGGCATGAGTTAATAACAAGGTGCTCCAGCGTTTGTTGAACTTATGTTTAGCGTGAACATTAGCTTCTAATCGGCCTGCATCACCGGCAAATAAATTTACAAACAAACGCTCTGCCTTTTCCGGTTTGTCTAATTCAATATTGATATGGCCACTCATGCTCTCATAACCTAAAGCAACACTACCAACTCCTTTTGTAATTTCAATGGCATCAACCCAAGTGCCCGGTATGTGCGAAAAACCATAGTTGGTATTTAAGCCACGAATGCCCGGCAACATTTCTTTGGTAAGCTGTGCGTATGAACCATCAAGTCCCAGCATTTTTATTTGTTTGCTGCCGCTAATGGCATCACTATAGTTTACATCCACTGTTGGGTTGGTTTCAAAACTTTCGCTTAAGTTACAACAAGCTGCTTTTTTCAACTCCGCTTTTCCTAAACTTTGTTTGTTAAACGGATCTATCATATTAAAAGTAACAGCTGCTTTTTGATCTACTACTACAGCTTCATTTAAACTTGCTGATGGTGTTAAACGAATAACCATTTCTTTATCGCTGCTTAAGTTTAAAATAGTATCCGTTTTATAGCCAATGTAGCTAATAATTAAGGTATCGGGTAACCTTGCAGGAAGCGCCAACTCAAACACTCCCTGTGTATTTGTGGTAGTTCCCTTCTGGGCCTGAAGCCAATAAGCACTGGCCCCAACCAATGCCGAAGCATCATTTTTATCTACAACTACACCTTTTATTTGCGCATAACTGTTTGCCGCAAACAAGAGGATAATTATTGTTATCCAAAATTTAAATTTCATGTGATTTAGTTTGTTAAAATTTTATAAGAGTAAGTTGCCGTCCATTCCCGGATGTAAACTTTAGAATAAAATAACAAACTACTAGATGAGGTAAACTTGAATACGGCTTAAGAAATTACTTGTACTTTGGTGCTTGAGCGGTGGCGAGTGGTATACAATGTTTGTGGCTTCGTTATTTAAAACGAAAGGTAAATAAATTATGGCCACAAAATTTTGCCAAACATTCAGGTGGTGTTCGGTGCTGTTTTTTTCTTTTTGAGTTACCGGAGTATCATCAATTTTTTGCAACGAGTAACTATAGTCGCAACAATCGTCTGTTTTTTGTTGTTTAGGTTTGGTTTTACCTGCAGGCAGGCAGCAATCACTTTTTTGAGCTATTGCATGGTCACACTCATCTGCAATATTGGTAACCGAAACAATCGTTTTACCTTGCTCGGTGGCGCAAACCATTTTGTACACAGTAACTCCTGTATAGCCAAGCACTATGCTTAGGGCTAAAACCAATGAGAGTGTTATGTGTGCTAATTTTTTCAATGTGATGTGCTTAACAAGGAGGTACAAATATTAAACAAAAATAAGGTAATGTTATACATTATCTTGCTTAAGGTTTACATAATTTTAGTAAAAACGTTTAAAACCAATGGCTGTTCGAGCCTCATTTAGTGTTTTTGATGCGCTTTCACGGGCTTTTTCAGCCCCGAGTTTAGCAACTTTGGCTAAATAAGCATCATCCGCTTTAATGGCATCAATTTTTTCGCGTATAGGTGTTAAAAAAGTAATCATGTCCTCGGCCAATTGTTTCTTTAAATCGCCATAACGAATGTTGCAATTGGCATATGCATCGGTAAAGTGTTTTAAGGTATCTTCGGTAGAAACCACTTTTAATAAATCGAACAAGTTTTGTACCGGTTGGGTAGGAGGGGTGTTGGGTTCGGTTGGTCCGGTATCGGTAACAGCCTTACTCATTTTTTTACGTATGGCTTCAGGTGAATCAACCAAATTTATCACGTTGTTATCGCCATCACTTTTACTCATTTTTCCGCCACCTTGTAAGCCCGGAATTTTAACCAACTCACTGCCGTAGTTAAACGCTTGAGGCTCGGGGAAAAGTCCCATATTGTACATGCGGTTAAAACGATTACCAAAGGTGCGTGCCATTTCCAGGTGTTGTTCTTGATCTTTACCCACGGGCACTTTTACCGCTTTATGAATAATGATATCAGCTGCCATTAAGACCGGGTAGGTTAATAAACCCGCATTGATGTTATTCGGTTGTGTGCGTGCTTTTTCTTTAAACGAACTTACACGTTCCAATTCGCCCAAATAAGCATGCATGTTTAACATCATGTACAACTCAGGTATTTCGGGTAAATCGCTTTGAATGTATAAAGCACAAGCCTCAGGGTCTATTCCGCACGCCAAATACTCGGCCAAAACCTGCTTTACGTTGTTGTGTAAATCAGCAGGGTTGGGGTGAGTAGTTAACGAGTGGTAATCGGCTATAAAAAAGTAACAGTTATACTCGTGCTGCATTTTTAAAAAGTTGCGCACGGCTCCAAAATAATTTCCTAAATGTAAAGTTCCGGTGGGGCGAATGCCGCTCACTACAATTTCTTTATTCATGCAGCAAAGAAAGTAAAAGCAGGGGCTACAAACAAATGGTTTGATATTCTGCTAAAGTTTACGAAAATACCTTTCGGTACTTTTTTGTCCACTTTGTAATAATGCTTGTTTTTGAGCTTGGCTCAGTCTCTTAACTTTAGGTGTGATTCCTAGAGAAGATACTGAAATTGTGCGTTGCCAATCTTCTTCCATTAATGCTTGTCTATTTAAGTTTTCTAACGTGTAGGTGTAAAAGGCATTTATATAATCGCTTAATGTATTAATTTCAATCACAGCCAATTGTTTGTTGGTGGTATCTTGTGCAATTTGTTCATCGGTATCTATTCTAACGCCTATGGTATTAGGGTTAGCAAGTCTTGTTGTTTTACCGTTAATTACCACTACACTATCAAAAATGGATATAGGATAATTAAATGTAATCCCTCCATCAACCACCAAGTCATAATTTGTGTTAAGTTTGGGTTTTTCTAAAATCCTTCCGGCACTATCAATACAAATGGCTTCAAAATAAAGTGGGACTGACATGGTAATCCTTACAGCATCTTTTATGCGCATATTCGGGTAAGTATGCTTAGAAAAAACTAAATCACGTTGTTTATTTAAACTTACAGCAGTTATGTATAAGTCTTTGTAACCTTGTTGATATAGCTCGGAAAATGTGATGTTTGGATTTCCTGTTTTGGCTTCGATAACATGTTCTAACCACCTTACAAAAGCATCTGTTTTGTACCAACCAAACCTTTTCCCCATTCGGTAAAAGCCACCAAAAAAGAGGTATTGTCCATCATTAAATTTTTCAAAATCGGTTTCTGAAATCAGTTTAGCAATTTCATCAGATTTATATCCCAACGCGAACGTTAGTGCTGTGATTCCACCTGCTGATGTGCCGGCTACTTTTTCTATGTTATCGTTGAGTTTCCTTTTTTCTAATTCGGATAATACACCAGCATAGGCAATCCCTCTGATACCTGCACCTTCAAAAACTAAATTTTTAACTGCGGGTTGAGCTTCTCCAATAAAGGGTAACAAGAGTAGAAGTAAATAAATATTTTTCATATTAGGGTTTATCTCATTTTAAGAACAAGTCTCACCTCGCACATTTATGCTTTATAATCCTCGCTCTTTCTCGTTCCTCTGGTGTTTGAATTTTGCTTAACAGTAAATTGGTATTCCAAATCCATTGCAAACGCTCTTCCAAGCTCCATTTTTGGTAAGCTTCAATTTGCTCAGGAGTTACAGTGTAATGGTAACCTTTATCGGCATTTTCAAGTTTAGGTTTAATGGTATCTGTCATCACTCAAGCTCTCTTATCCTTGTTGTCCGGCCAATAAAAACATAACAGCCATGCGTGTGGCTACACCGTTTTCTACTTGGTCTAAAATAATGCTGTGTTTGCTATCGGCCACATCGCTGGTAATTTCAACACCACGGTTAATTGGGCCCGGGTGCATAATTACAATCTCTTTGTTTAGTTTATCCAAACGTTCTTTATCCAATCCATACAGCATACTGTATTCGCGCAAGCTCGGGAAATATTTTATATCCTGACGTTCTAATTGAATGCGTAACATATTGGCCACATCACACCAATTTAAGGCTTTCATTAAATTGTGTTCCACTTTTACGCCAAGGCTTTCTATGTGTTTTGGAATAAGTGTGGTTGGCCCGCAAACCATAACTTCAGCACCTAATTTTTTAAGGCAATAGATGTTTGATAAAGCCACGCGTGAGTGTGTAATATCTCCTACAATCACTACTTTTTTACCTTTCACTTCACCTAACTTTTCTCTTATCGAATACGCATCTAATAAAGCTTGCGTAGGGTGTTCGTGGGTGCCATCACCGGCATTGATAATTTGCGCATTTACATGTTTGGCCAAAAACTGGCAAGCACCGGGAGCAGGATGGCGCATCACCACCATATCAACTTTCATCGCTAAAATATTGTTTACCGTATCAATTAAGGTTTCACCTTTTGATACGGATGAAGAAGATGCCGAGAAGTTTACGATATCAGCACTTAAACGCTTTTGTGCCAACTCAAACGAGATACGTGTACGTGTTGAGTTCTCAAAAAATATATTGGCCACAGTGACATAACGTAGCGAAGGAACTTTTTTAATTGGTCGGTTGATAATTGCTTTAAAATTATCGGCCGTTTCAAATACGAGTTCAATATCATCGCGGGTAATGTCTTTAATACCCAAAAGATGTGGTTGACTAAACTTCTTGCTCATTGCGTTACGTATGGTGTTTGGTTGAGTATATTTTGTTGTTTAGGTTGGCTATATTTAATTGGTGAGTATATGCACCAAATCATTTTTGGCATTTTCTTTCCATTCTACTTTAACTTTATCGTTGGCACGTGTATCAACAGATATACCGGTGTAATCAGGTTGTATAGGTAAATGACGGCTGTAACGTCTATCCACCAAAACCAATAATTCTACTTTGTTTGGTCGGCCAAAATCTGTTAAGGCATCCAATGCACTTCTTATGGTACGTCCGGTGTATAGCACGTCATCTATAATCACAATGTTTTTATCCTGAACAGTGAATGAAATGTTCATTTCACTCGGTATAATTTGCTCATTACCCCTTCTGTAATCATCGCGGTAAAAGGCAATATCCAACTCGCCATATAAAACCTTTTTTGAGTTTAATATTTCTGAAACACGTTTGTGTATTCTGCGCGATAAATAAATACCCCTTGGCTGCAAGCCAACAATGGCGGTATTTGAAAAATCACCATGTTTTTCTATCAGCTCAAAACACAACCTGTCAATGGTAATGTCGAATTGTTTTTTTTCTAGGATAACTTTTGTGTTCATTGTTTTCTATACTTCCTCCGAGTGCTTTTAGCGGTAGATCAAGGGTAATTAAATCGGGAACAAATATCTTCAACAAGTTTTAAAGCAGCTTATTGTTATTATTTGCTGTCCGATAAATCTAAAATGGCATCAAACTCCTCGGCTTTTAAAGGGCATACACTTAAGCGGCCTTGGCGAACCAATGCCATGTTTTGCAAACGTTTGTCATCTTTAATTTGCTCTAAAGTAACGGTTTTCTTTAGCTTTTTAAATGGTGCCAAATCAACCACTACCCAGTTTGGATCTTCTGTGGTAGGGTCTTGATAAAATTCTTTTACAACTTTGGCAATACCAACCACTTCTTTGCCTTCATTACTGTGGTACCACAATACCAAGTCGCCTTTTTTCATGGCTTTTAAGTTGTTTCGTGCCTGGTAATTGCGCACACCATCCCAAAAGGTTTTTTTGTCTTTTTCAAACTGTTCCCAACTGTACTTAAAGGGCTCTGATTTTACTAACCAATAGTTCATATTTCAAACATAATTAATTACAACGAAACCAAAACAAAAGGTCAAAAAAAATCCCGACACATGGTCGGGATTTTAAAGTTATTCAGCTAATTAGTCTTTTTTCTCTAATTGTGCTTTTAATGCAGCTAAGCCTTCAACATCAGCGAAAGTTGATTTCTCGTTACTTTCGTTTAATTTTTTAGCAGCTTTAGTTGCTTTATCTTTATCGTCTGTACGTTTTTTCTCGTCAGCTTTTTTCTCTTCTACAGCGTCAGCTTTCCAAAGAGCAGTGTGAGAAACAACGATACGTTTGTTTTCTTTGTTAAACTCAGTTACTTTAAACTCAACAACTTCGTCTTCTTTAACGGTAGTTTTGTCTTCGCGTTGTAATTGTTTGATTGGCGCATAACCTTCTACACCGTAAGGTAAGGCTATTGTTGCACTCTTATCTTCAATTTTCAACACGGTACCTTCGTGTACTGAACCAACTGTAAAGATGGTTTCGAAAGTATCCCAAGGGTTTTCGTCAAGTTGTTTATGACCTAAGCTTAATCTGCGGTTTTCCAAATCAACTTCTAACACCATTACGTCTAACTCTTGATCTTTCTTCACGAACTCAGCAGGATGTTTGATTTTCTTGGTCCAGCTTAAGTCACTAACGTGAACTAAACCATCAACACCTTCTTCTAATTCAACGAATAAACCGTAGTTAGTCATGTTACGAACAACACCTTTGTGGCGTGAGCCTAATGGGTATTTTTCGTTAATGTTAACCCAAGGATCTGCTTTTAGTTGTTTGATACCAAGAGACATTTTACGCTCTTCTTTTTCAAGCGTTAAAATAACTGCTTCTACTTCGTCACCTAACTTCATGAAGTCTTGAGGTGAGCGTAAGTGTTGGCTCCAGCTCATTTCACTAACGTGGATTAAACCTTCAACACCAGGAGCAATTTCAAGGAATGCACCATAATCAGCGATGTTTACGATTTTACCTTTAACTGTAGCACCAACCACAAGCGTTTCTGCCAAGCTATCCCAAGGGTGAGAAGAAAGTTGTTTCAAGCCTAAACTGATGCGTTTTTTCTCATCATCAAAGTCAAGCACAACCACGTTAATTTTCTGATCCATTTTTAATACCTCTTCAGGGTGGTTGATACGACCCCATGAGATATCGGTAATGTGTAATAAACCATCAACACCTCCTAAATCAATGAACACACCAAATGAAGTCATGTTTTTAACAGTACCTTCTAATACTTGGCCTTTTTCTAATTTAGATAAGATGTCCGATTTTTGTTTTTCAATATCCTCTTCAATTAACACTTTGTGCGAAATAACCACGTTTTTGAACTGGTGGTTAACTTTTACCACTTTAAATGGCATTGTTTGACCAACGTAAACATCGTAATCTTTAATTGGCTTAGTGTCGATTTGAGAGCCTGGTAAAAACGTATCGATACCGAATAATTCTACAACTAAACCACCTTTTGTGCGGGTTTTAACGTAGCCATTAACGATCTCATCGTTTTCAAAACATTTCATAATGTTGTCCCATGCGCGCTCGCTCATGGCTTTTTTGCGTGATAACACAAGTTGACCTAATGCGTCTTCTTTGTTCTCCAGCAAAACTTCTACTACATCGCCTACTTTTAATTCAGGCATGTCGCGGAATTCTGTTTTAGCAATCAAACCATCAGATTTGAAGCCAATGTTAAGTACCACTTCTTTTTCGGTAAAACCTACAACGGTACCTTTAACAATTTCTTTCTCAGCAATAGTGCTAAGGGTTTGCTCATAAAGATTTTCAAGAGTTGCTCTCTCATCTTTAGAATAGTTGCCGAAACCGGCTTTGTCCATGCTCCAGTCAAAGTCTGCGCTTGGTGTTTCGAATTGAATGTTGTTGTTTTTTGTCAATTAATTAATTCTCCTTTCGCTTAAAAAAGCGGTCAAAGGTAATGAAATTATACTTAATGCAAATATTTTTTGAGAATTAATTTTCAGCCTTTTACAAGCTGTCAAGTGGCGTATAGGTATATTTGCCTTTGCGCCAAGTTACATTGCCTTCTTCAACCCATGGCTGATTGACAAGTTGCTGATGGTAATCCTTTTGGTAGGTAGAAGGGAAATGATAGGTGCGTTTTAATACCATAAAATCAAGGCTATCAGTTTTTATATTGTTTTTGCTGGCCCAAAACCACAATACTTTTTCTAATTCTTTGGGGTTTGGAATGGTACCACTGCAAACCGAGTTGAAAGTATATTTACTCCAAGCCAAATTCATGTTCATATGCTTACAGTAACCGTTTTCGTCAAAAAAAGGGAGCCATAACGTATCTCCGTTAGGTTGTTTCTGCACTACGGCAAACACTGTTTTTGATCCACTTAAGCTATGGTCTAAAAACACACCTCTGGCATTTAAACCAAAAAGGGTTCTGAACAAATTGGATGGTTTTAAACTGTAGTCAGAAATGTCTTTTCTAACGGCATAAAATTTTTTGAGTTCAACCGTTGTTACCCCGCCTTTTATGCGTGAATAAAAATGGTAACTGCTGTAAAATGTTTGTACGGATAATAAACCAAAGCAAAAAATACCTAGCGTGCCATATCGAATTTTATCACTAATAAAGGTTTGAGGTACTTGTTCCTGATTTTGTAGTCGTATAACTTCCTCCAACAAAAAATCTATAAATAAGCGAACCAATTCGAAGCGTAGAAAGAATGCAATGAACCTTCCAAGTATAGAAGATTTTAAACCTGCACGAGCTGCTAACCAATTGTTATCGTATTTGGTTTGATGAACAACAATGTTGTTTTGGGTATGATGATGAACAATTGTATTGTTGTTTAATCCTAAAATTAACCTGGCCAGAGCTTTTTGTTTTGGGTTATTTGGGTTGATGGTTATTTCAACAGAATGCATTTTAAACTTCTGCCAAAACTTATCATTTACAAATAGGAGATAAAACGGAATTGGTCCAAAGCAGAGCAGCGGGAAAGGGAAGATGCTTGCTATAACCAAATGGAAAAATACGCCAATCCATGCAGCATAAGGTCTTGTTTTCTTAAAAAACAAAACGAAAATCAAACTAAACTCCCAAATGATAGTAATGTAATTAGCCGCCAAGTGTACCCACTTCCAATTTAAATAAAAGGTTATTCCGTGCCACTTGTTGTGTGGCATAACAGCCGGAATCCAAAGGCCTAAGCCTTTATTCCACATGGGCGAATATATTTTGGTAAGGCTGCTTGCCCAATACATCAAACCCAAAGAAACAAAAAGTGCAGCCAGGTAATTCCAATAGGAGGTTTGGTTTGAAGGACGTTGACCGTATTTAACGGTATATAAAATATTGTCTATGCTAAAGCTTTGTTTAGCCGGCATGATAATGAGCAAGAAACTTCCTATACGCAATAAATCATCATTAAACGAACCACAACCTGAGTTGCTAAAGGAAAAGGCTGTTATCACCACAAACAAATAATTGATAATGGCCATTATTCTGGTCTGCCAACCAATCATTAATCCAAAAGCAACTAATGCCCACACACTTAAAAATAGTTTTGCAGGAAAAGGATTTGGTGCAATGTGCGGTATGGTATTAAAAATTAGAGGTCGGTAATCATAAATGCTGCTAATCAGCACCAGTAAAAACGCAGACAACGATATCCTGAAAATAGCAAAACCACTTGTACTAACAGGAGTATCGTATTGTTTTAACCAGTTAATGATGCGATTCATTTTTTGATTGTAATTGTGTAATGGTAAATGCGGCCCATAAAAATAAGGTTATAATGGGTGAATGCAAATAACGATTAACTTTTGAAACCAAAACATGATCTATGCTTGTTGATTGTGTGAAAATGGCAATGTATAAGCCCAATGTTATGGCAAAATGTAGCCAAAGTGTAAATCGGGTGAGGTTTGGTTGTTTAAATGCAAAATGAATGAGTAGGGAAGGAAAGGCTATGAAACATAAACTATAGCCAATGGCTTTTATCCAGAAAAAAGTATGTGTAAAAAGCGTTGCAATACGTGTTGTTGTCAATTGCTCCGGAGATAAAAATAAGGCTGCGGGTGTGTTTCGGTAATCAGGTGTAATTTCATCTTTTAGCATGCTAAGTGCCAGTAAAATCATGAATATTCCGGTTGCATACCACTTATTTGCTTTCATTTACCGCTTGTAATTTTGATTGTTGTCCGGCCCACCACATCCACAACAAAAATATAACACCGTATACTAAGAATATAAAAATGTACCGGTGAAAAAGTTCGAAGTATGGCGATTTGGCTTCTGCCATAAGGGTAAGTATAAAGTTACGCATAATGTTAACCGCATGAATGATTAAACATCCGGCCGGAATAAACCAAATCTTAGATTTAAAATTTCCCGGATAACAAATGATAAAAATGCTAAACAAAACCAATAATTCCAGTCCGTTACAAGATGCACCAACCCTAATTAAAGGAAATGTACTGTTGTTTAAAAAAATAAATGTTTCGCCAAGTTTTTCGGCAATGCTAAAGTGTGGAACAAACCCAACTAAATCTAACCCTAAACAAATAAAATAAGAAATATTTTCGGTAATGATATGGTCTAAGCGACCGGCCGGTTTCAAAATAAACTCATAAGCCAAAAGCCAAACCCCGTAAAGAAGAAATGAAAGGAGTAAAAATTTAAGTAATTTTTGGTTTAGCCCCATCATAATTAATCAGGCTACAGGTGTTACTTCTTGCGGGCGTAAAGTTTTCTTATACCCAATCCAATACCAGCCGAAGTTAGCAACGCGATAGCGCCATTAATTGGCACGTCATCAATTTCTTCAAACAAAGTAGCCGAGGAAGGTGATGTTGGAGAGCTAGGTTGTGCCATTACAGCAGATGCAATGGTAAGCAGCACAAACAATACAGGTAATAGTTTTAAAAATTTACTCACTGGGCGCATTAAATAATTATGTTGCAAGTTTCGGGAAAATAATTGTAAAAAGGGTAAATATTTTTCTAACAGCTAATTAATGGCAATAAACAGCCATTAAATGTATTAGTTTCTCCACCCTCTTAACAAGTCTTCCGCTTTCATTCTTTTTTTGCCTTGTAGCTGAACATCAGTTGCATAAATCCATCCATCAGCCACTGCGAACCTTATATACGGGTTTTTTCCTGTTGCGGTTTGCATGGTGCCGGAAATTTCCTGATGAGTGGCGATTTCGAAAGTGCAGTAATATATTTTTAAGATTTGTTCATTAATCTTTGTAAATGCCCCGGGATAAGGGCTTAAGCCACGGACTTGGTTCTTAACTTGCGCCCCTTTTCGGTCCCAATTAATTAGGCAGTGTTCAGTAAAAATTTTGGGTGCAATTTTATTTTGAGCTTCTTTTTGAGGAGTTGGGGAATAATTTCCACTTTCAACTGCTTTTACCGTTTTTACAATCAATTCAGCCCCAACATTCATTAACATATCGTGTAATTCTCCGGCTGTCATTTCAGGTGTTATGGCAACTTTTTGCTGGTGTATTAAATCACCTGTGTCAATCTCGTGTTTGAGTAAAAAGGTACTTACACCGGTTTCGGTTTCACCATTTATAATGGCCCAATTTATTGGAGCCGCTCCACGGTAATCAGGTAACAACGAAGCATGTAAATTAACAGTTCCTAATCTTGGCATATTCCAAACCACCTCAGGTAACATTCTAAATGCAATCACCACTTGTAAATCTGCTCGGTAACTTTTTAGTTCTTCAATAAACTCAGGTGCTTTTAACTTGGTAGGTTGTAATACCGGTATTTGATGTTCTACCGCAAATTTTTTAACAGGTGGTTGTTGCAATTGCATACCTCTACCTGCTGGTTTGTCTGGGGCAGTTACTACGGCAACAATATTTACTCCGGCATCAACCAATGCTTTAAGTGGAGTAACTGCAAAATCTGGTGTACCTAAATATATAACGCGTAATGGATTGCTCATTGATAAAAGTAGGTTTAAATTAATCTCGCCACAAAAAAGGAAACAATAAGTAGGCAAGGGTAACAATAAGTGTGTTGATGGCCAAAAGTACCAACAAATCTTTGGTCATAATGGATGGATCCAAATCATCTACCGCTTTTTTTGCTGCTTTAATGGCCACTAAAAGCAATGGAATGATTACCGGAAAACTCAAAACAGGCATTAATAAATTACCGTTGCCCGATTTTGATGCAATAGAAGATATTAAAGTAAATGTTGATGAAAAACCAATTCCTCCCAATGCAATGATTAAAATAAAGTAGGCTGCATTACCAACCGGAAATCCTAAAAACAAACTGTATGTGCCTAAACACAACAATGCAAGTAGTACAGTAAGTATAGCATTGTATATTAGTTTTGATATAATAAGGTGCTGTGCCGATACAATTCCGTAATAGTACAATTGTCTGCCACTGCTTTCGGCCACAAAACTTTTGGCCACAGCACTTACTGATGAAAACAACAATACAATCCAATAAATGGCATTCCATGTTGGGCCGTTAAGCATTTTTACACTTAAAAATACCACCATGGTACTTGATATGGCATGTAACAATATTCCATTAATGGCATAACGTTGACGCCATTCTATGGTTACATCTTTTTTTATTAAAGCAAAAATCGGACTCATGGTGTGTTAGTTTACAATACCATCAACATCGGGGTAAAGCATGTACTTTTTGCGGGTGCGCTTAAATTTAGTCAACTCGGGTTCCCAACTTTTTCTAATTTCAGTTTCACTTACCCCACCTTTTATTTGTTGCATCAATATATCGTTACCGGCTAGTTTATTAAAAAAGTTATTGAAGAATTTTTCTTTTAAACTATCGTTTTGATACATTTCTATCATCCAATTAATATTTAAACGTGGGTTTAGCGGAAAAACATTTTTGGCATAATCAGTTAATAAATATCCTCTACATTGTTTATTCATAAACGGAGGATTTTCGGCCACACCTTTAATATTTTTGGGGGTAAACAAGTAATTGCCGTGTGTGTTTCCGGGTTTACCAATGCACTCAAAAGGTTTATCGGTGCCGCGGCCTAAACTGTAATTTATACCTTCAAAAAAACATACCGAAGGATATAAAGCAATACTTTCGGGAGTTGGTAAATTAGGCGATGGTTTGATTGGTAAGTTGTATTTAGTAGCATGATTCCATCCTTTCATTTTCACAATTTCTAACTTGCATTTTAAACTATCCTTCAACCATTTTTGTCCATTAATCATTGTAGCGTATTCAGCCACCGTCATGCCATGTACCACAGGCACGGGATGCATTCCTACAAACGATTTAAATTTCATATCTAACACAGGGCCATCAACATAAAAACCATTTGGGTTGGGCCTATCTAAAACAATCAGTGTTTTTTTATTTTCGGCACAAGCTTCCATTACATAATGTAGGGTTGATATATATGTGTAAAATCGTGCTCCCACATCTTGAATATCAAAAATAACGATATCCAATTTTTTCATCATTTCGGCACTTGGCTTGTAGTTTTTGCCATAAAGTGAAATTACCGGAAGTCCGGTTTTTTCGTCAACGCTCGATTTTACTTTAGCACCAGCGCTGTGGTCGCCTCTAAAACCATGCTCGGGAGCAAAAATGCTTGTTATTTTTATGTTGAGTTTTTTTAAGGTATCAACCAAATGCACCCCATTAACCACCGATGTTTGATTAACCACCAAACCCACACGTTTACCTTTTAGGCTTGGTAAGTATTTATTCATTTGTTCGGCACCTGTAATAATTTGTGCTGTAAGCGAATAGTAGCTAAAAACGAAGAATACTGCTGTAAATAAACCAATCTTCTTATATTCGAACTTTCTCATTTAATAGTATTAAGTATTGAACTTTCCTTTTTTTATCGCCAAACGCTTAATGAGCAACAAAAGCAGCGGACGCAGTGGTTTGATTGTAAACATTGCCATTGCTGCTGTAGCCATTAGTGTAGCGGTGATGTTGATTGCAGTAGCTGTTGTTAAGGGCTACAAGTTGCAAATAACAAACAAAATTACCGGATTCAGTAACCATATTCAAATTAGCCGACTAGATTTTAATAATTCGTTTGAAACCAATCCTATTTATCGTGATGTAAAAACCGAGCAAACCATAAAGTCTGATGCACGTGTTGCTTACGTTCAACCATACGCAACCAAAGCCGGCATCATCAAAACAAGTAACGAGTTTGAAGGGATTGTTTTAAAAGGTATCGATTCATCATTTAATTGGAACTTTGTACAATCGTGTTTAACAGAAGGTGAAGTGTTCGTTCCAACAGATTCTGCCACATCAAACCAAATTGTTATTTCGATGAGTACTGCACAGAAATTACAGTTAAAGTTGGGGCAAGGACTAGTTATTTATTTTGTACAAGAGGATGGCTCGATGCCACGTGCACGCAAGTTTACCATTAGCGGAATTTACAGCACGGGTTTTTCTGATTTAGATGCCTTATATGGTATTATTGATATGCGCCACATACAGCGATTAAACAAATGGGAAGAGCTGCAGATTACCGGTTACGAAGTAAAACTAAATAACTATGATGATTTGATGGCAACCGCCTCTGATTTATTGCCATTAATGCCCATGCATTTACAAGTAAAAACAATAGTTGATGTGTATCCGCAGTTATTTGATTGGTTAGGTTTACTGGACTTAAATGTTTTGGTAATTATTGTGTTGATGATAGTGGTGGCTTGTATCAACATGAGTACTGCTTTATTGATATTAATTGTGGAAAGAAGCAATATGATAGGCATGCTTAAAGCAATGGGTTCAACCAACAAACAAGTGCAACGCATATTTGTGTTTATGGCTGCAAGGTTAATTGGCAAAGGATTATTAATTGGTAACACAGTAGGTTTACTTATTTGTATTACCCAATATTATTTTGGTTGGATTAAGCTTGACGAAGAAGCTTACTTTTTAACCCACGTACCAATTTACTTAAATGCAATAGACGTACTTTGGATTAATGCAGGTGCATTTATGTTGTGCGTTTTAATTATGCTTTTACCGGCACAATTTGTAAGTAAAGTTACACCGGTAAAAGCCATTAGATTCCAATAGTTTTATTGTTGTCTGCTTAGTTTTAAGTAGCCTGTTTGACCATTGTAGGTAAGATGTAAAATGTATATACCCAGGCCAAAATTTTGTGGGTTTAACTCCAATTGGTTGATGTTGTTTTCTGATAAAATAAGTTTACCATTTACATCAAATAATTTTACATCAAAAGTTTCGTTTTGATTTGGTTTGATTGATGCAGGTGCCGTTCCGTTTGCGAATCCATAAGTGTTATAGATACTTATGCTTTCGTTCAACGCCAATTCTTTAACACCGGTGTAAAAATCACCGAGTTTACGTGCCACAAATTCTTCGGCAAGCAACCACCTGTTTTGGCTGTTGTTAATGATGCTATCCGTATCATACATTATTTGTGCAGCTTGAGGCATGGTGCTGTTTGGCGTAAGTTGGGGTATAATATTTAATAAGAGTTTTATCAAAGCGTCTTCGCCCATTTTTTCGCTTAAGTTATTCATGGCACTGCTCCATATTTCGCTGTCGCTGTAAAAGTCACCAATTTTATTATCGTAAGTTTTGGTTGATGCACCATTACGCCCGTTCCAATATTCGTTATGTCCATCCCAACCAAAAATATTTTTCCATAAAAACGGATTAATTCTTTTTGAGTAGGCACAGCACATGGCATCGCAAATAGCTTCTTCAAGGGCACGTCTCTCTGTTCCAATGGCATCGCCAGGATTTAAACTATGCGAAATGGCATGCGTGTACTCATGCACAATAACATCTGCATCTTCGGCATCGGGTACGCCACCTAAACCAAAGTGTAAAGATGTATCTGGGTCGTAGGTAAAATAACTTTGATCTGCAGTGCTGCTGTGTGGGTCAACTTTTAATTGATAATTTACCAGATTGTTAAAGCCTAAACTTTGAATGTAAGCTTGCACTTGTGAAATATGATACATGGCCATTAGTTCTTTAAACCCGATTTGTTTGCGCGTAAAATCAAAAGTGTCGTTAGTTGATGTTGATGGGGTGTAGTTAGGTGATTTTATATCGGTAATAGAGGCGTATTTATTCCTTAGGTAAAATAAACCATTGTTGTACTGTGCTGAAAAACTTACCCATTGGCGTTGATCGTTTAATAAAGCATAATCGCTATCGTTAAAGTTACGATAGGTGCCGTCTTTTCCGTATGTTACACCTGCGGTAGTTAACGGGTCAGGGTTAAATACACGTGCTTTTACAATGGTATCTGTAAAAAATAAACGTTTGTCTTTTTCATACAATACAGTTCCGTCTTGTTGTTTTAACGTAAACATGTGACCATTTTGTTGCGCTTTTGCTAACAACAATTCGTTATTACTAATTACCCAATAATTGTGGCTTGATGCATTACCGGATTCTACATTTAATGAACTTATATTAACCAAAGTACTGAAACTATTTAATACATCGCCTTTTTTGTTGGTGTTTACTTTTAAATAAGCCCCGTAAATAGGCAATCCATCATGCATTTGCTGATACAAATAATGTTTGCCAATATTACTTTCAGTGTATATTTTTAAAACTAAAGTTTCATTGCTTGTAGTTTGGGCGCTGCTTTGTATTGGGTTGATTTGAGCCCGAATATCTTGGTACTTAACCATAGTTGGGGTTTGTTCCATTAACCTTTTGGCCGCTGGGTGTTGTGCAAACAAGGATGCGCCAACTGATAATAAAAATGAACTTAGTATAAATAGTTTTTTCATTGTTCTGATATGAATTTAATTTCAAACAACCGCTTGTCTTTAAGGTAAGTGGTTATTTCTATGGCTTTAGTTTTACGTATCTCAAAGATACTGCTAAATTGATTTCCGTTGTACTCGTGACTTATTATTTTGGCTCCAAACTGTTTATATGCTTTGTAAACTTCGTTTTCATCCACGTAATTTCCGCTTACTACATAATGCTCAGTGATAATTTTCTCTAAAACTGTAGCCGCATTTAAAGCCTCATTAGCCGATTCTCCGTAGGCTTGTATCAGCCCCGGAACACCTAAAAGTTTTCCTCCAAAATATCGAACTACAACCACTAAAGTATTGGTAAGTTGTTTACTTAATATGGCTCGTAAGATGGGTTTACCAGCAGTGTTATTCGGCTCACGGTCGTCATTACTTTTTTGTATTTCTTGTGCAGTACCTAATATGTATGCATAACAATGGTGTGCAGCGGTGTAATGTTCTTTTTTTAGGTTATTGATGATGTCTTTTACCTCATCCTCGTTTTTAATAGGGAAAGCAAAGCCAATAAATTTACTGCCTTTGTCTTTAAACTCGCCTAAGCTTGGTTTGGCAATGGTTTTATAGGTATCGGTAAACAACATTTTTAACTAAAAGATAAAATAACAATAGATACAATGGCAATCACAAAACCAATCCAATTAATTTTACTCAAGTGTTCTTTAAACAATAATAGTCCAACTAAAGTAGTAGTTAATACAATACCAATATTGTTTATAGGAAGTACAATACTTGCCTCGGTAAATGCACCTAATGTTTTTAATAAAAAATACATGCATAAGTAGTTAGGTATACCCAATGCAATTCCCCACAATACATTTTTAAAAGTAATTTGCTGTTGGCCTTTTATCAATTGAAAAATCAATAGGCTTCCACCGAAAACAGAAGCAGCTAAAAACACAAAACTCAGAACATGGTTGGTATCAAAAGGAGGGATGTAGTTTTTGTTGATGATGTTTAATAATGTATCAATACAACCGCTACCAATAAACACATACAACGGCAAATACCACAAACCTTTTTGTGTTGATGTTTGACTGCTTTGACTAATAAAGTAAACGGCCAACAGCGATAAGATAATTCCTGTTAATTTTAGCCAACCTAAACTTTCGTTAAAAAAGAATAAGGCATAAACAACCGGAATAGCAACCGATAATTTAGCTGCTACCATACTTACTGATACACTAATTTTTTGTGCGGTTTGACTAATGCTGTAAAATACACTGATGAATAAAAATCCCAAAACCAAGGTGTAGGGAAACCAACTTTCTATCCAGAACTGGGTAGTAATAACCGGCTTATCGGCCATTAAGTTTCCCATAAGAGCGCAGGTCAGGTAATTAACCACAATGGCCTGAAACGTATTTACGTTGTATTTATCAAACAGTTTAAAGTAACTAACAACAATTACCGAGGTAAGGATGCTTAAAATTAAATAAATCATTGAGGGGTAATAAATGAGATTTGATTGTTGTCTATTGTTAGATTTTTTTGTGTTTTACCTTTTATTATTGGTGCTTTAATGCCACTTAATAAATTTTGTTGGGCATTAATAACAATGGCTTCATCCCAACTGCTATGGTCTATAAAAGTTTGCAATAGTTTTGATCCACCTTCAACCACTAACGACTGAATATTTTGTTGGTAAAGCGTTTCTAAAATTTGTTGTACTAAGTTTTTATTTTTATCCAACGGTAAATAAATAACATTTAATGTTGATGGTATTTGGTGATCATACCAAACAAACACAAAAGTGGGTTGTGTGCCATCAAATACATGCAAAGTTTTAGGCAAACGATTGTTTAAATCTAATACTATTCTTGTTGGGTTTCTGCCAATCCAGGCACGTGCATTTAACTTTGGATTATCAACTAATGCCGTGTTTGTTCCCACCATATAAGCATCTTCTTGTGTGCGCCACAAGTGTGTTAGTTTTTGTATGGTTGGTCCTGAAATTTGTTTCTGTTTTTCAAATTCAGCAGTGTTTAATTTTTCAATATTGGGTGCGATAAAACCATCGGCACTTTGGGCCCATTTTAAAATAACATAAGGTCTTTTCTGGGCGATGTAAGTAATGAACCGTTTGTTTAATTCCGTACATTCATCTTTTAATACATCGGTAATTACATCAATGCCTGCATCACATAATAGCTTGATACCATTGCCACTAACCAATGGGTTTGGATCTGTTATACCCACAACCACTTGCTTTACATTATGCTCAATTAATGCATTGGCACAAGGCGGTGTTTTGCCGTAATGACTGCAAGGTTCAAGCGTTACGTAGACGGTACTTTCTTTTAATAAAGATTTGTCTTTTATGCTATTTAACGCATTTACTTCTGCATGTGGTCCGCCAAATTGTTTGTGCCAACCTTCACCAATAATTATATCATTATGCACAATTACACACCCAACCATTGGGTTTGGCGATACAAAGCCTGCCCCAAGTTTAGCCAATTCTATGGCGCGTTGCATATATTTTTCTTGTGGTATCACCCTGCGAAAGTAAGGTTTTTGTATTTTGCCACCATGAATTCGATTTACGCACGTGATTATTTTATTGATTTTGCCAAGAAACTTACAGCAGTTTATGATGACGATGAGGCGCGTGCCATATCAGGTTATGTTTGTGCCGAGTTGCTTTTAATTAAATGGCAACAACTGAGCATCATACAAAAGCAATTAAGTTTGGCAGAAGTTGATCAATTGGAGCGTATTTTAAAAAGGTTGTTAACCGGTGAACCTGTTCATTACATTTTAGGGTACAATTGGTTTTATGGTTTAAAGTTTGAAGTTAATCCAAGTGTGCTTATACCAAGACCTGAAACAGAGGAATTAGTTGATATGGTGATTGCACATTGCAGAAAAAATAAAATTACATCACCTACTGTTATTGACTTAGGAACGGGTAGTGGTTGTATTCCCATCAGCATTAAAAAAAATATACCTGCGGCAATAGTTTTTGGGATTGATGTAATGCCTAATGCAATTGCCACAGCTAATCAAAATGCACAGTTAAATAAAACGGATGTTAACTTTATAGAAGCTGATATGCTAAATGTTGATTTGCTTATAGATAAAATTGACTTTACACAACAACCGGTTATTTTAATTAGCAATCCTCCTTACATTGCACAAAAAGAAGCGGAGAGTATACATGTTAATGTACTAAAACATGAACCCCACACCGCTCTGTTTGTTCCCAACAATGATGTACTATTGTATTATAAAGCCATTGCCAACTTTACAGATAAAGCGCTTAAACAAGGTGATTCGGTGTGGTTAGAAATAAATCCACTTTTTGCAACGGAAACATTAGCGCTGTTTAAACCTAAAACAAAGGTTTACCAATCATCACTAATAAACGACCTTTCAGGTAAGCAGCGCTTTGTAAATGTGTTAGTTTAGCTATATTGCCAATCTAAATTATTAAACAATTCAACTTAAATAACATGAAAAAAATTTACCTAGCGTTGTTAGCAACCCTTTCTTTATCAGGTGCATCTGCCCAGTTAATTAATCCGATGAATGCAAGTACTATTGCTGAGTTAAAAGAATTAGAGTGGACTTTCCCAGGATTTAAAAATGCAACTACCAAAGTTAAGTACTTGGTTTCTCCAACTAAAATTGGATTTGAAACAGCTTTCTCATTCAATATTGTGCGTGATGCAAATAACAATGTAACTAGTATGCAAACTGCCGATATTAATTCGAATTATCCTTTGGATTTAAAATATAAAAGTACAGGTGTGGTTAACGGCAACAGGTTAAATGTGCAAGTTCAAACTGCCGACAATTCAACACAAGATCCATTTGCTGACTCGGAAAGAGAAACTATATATAAAAATGCAGCTGGTAAAGATAGTTTAGTAGTGATAGAAAGCTTAAATAGCCAAAGTCAATATGAGGAAGTAAGAAGAATAAAATTGGTGTACAATAGCAATGGCACTCTTGCTGCTATGCAAGAACTTTTACCAGCTTCAAGTAATTACGAGTTAGTTGCATACAGAAACTTTGGCTATAATGGCACTAAACGTATCACAGATACATCCTATATGGTTGGAAATGCAACAGATCAGGTGATATCTTACAATAAACTATTTTACACAAGCACTGATAAATTAGATAGTGTTATTTCGTATACGAATAATGAGGGGAATTATGTGATAGATGCCGGTTACCGCATGGTTTATGATGCAACTTTAGGTATTGCCGAAATTTTTGTTACGCGTGTTACCAATAACGTACCTGAATTTGAATTCCGTATTCAGTATACCGGAACAACCATTACTTCCGTTAACGAAATCAATAAATTAGATGATAACAACTTTGTTTGTTACCCGGTTCCTGCCAACAACGAGTTAAATATTAAAGCTAATAATGGTGAATTATACAGCTGCGCTATGTTTGATATTTTTGGTAAAAAAATTACATCAACCAACTTGTTAAATCAAACAAGTATCAATACAAGTGAACTTGCGTCAGGTGTTTATTTATTAAACATTCAAGATGCAAATGGTAATTCAACTACTAAAAAGATTACGATTCAACATTAATTTTTATAACAACGCTACATTTATTTTATGCAAAAAGTACTTAGTTTAGTATTAGCCTTTTTTACTCTAACAGCCTTTGCCCAAGCGCCCTATCAGTGGGTTGAGCGTAAGTCAATTGATGGTAGATTTACCTACAAAACAGTTCAAAACGATCCGTTAGGTGTGCGTATTTATACCTTGCCAAATGGATTAACAGTAATGATTTCGGTAAACAAATCGGAACCAAGGGTGCAAACCTATATTGCTACAAAAGCAGGTAGTAAAAACGACCCTTCTGACAATACGGGGTTAGCGCATTACTTGGAACATTTGTTGTTTAAAGGAACTGATAAGTATGGTACAAAAGACTGGGCTAAAGAAAAAGAACAGTTGGATAAAATAGATGCATTGTATGAGCAATACAACAAAACTACTGATGAGATAAATCGTAAAGAAATTTACCGCAAAATTGATTCGGTAAGTGGTGTTGCAAGTCAGTATGCCATTGCTAACGAATATGATAAAATGCTTTCAACAATTGGAGCCCAAGGTACCAATGCGTTTACATCGTTAGAGCAAACTGTTTACGTAAATGATATTCCTCAGAACCAAATTGAAAACTGGTTAACGATAGAAGCCGAGCGTTTCAGAGCACCTGTTTTACGTTTGTTTCATACCGAGCTAGAAGCGGTGTACGAGGAAAAAAATATTGCCTTGGATAATGATGGTCGCAAAGTATTTGAAGCCATGATGGCCAATTTATTTACAAAGCATGCTTATGGTACACAAACTACGATTGGTACAGTTGAGCATTTAAAAAATCCATCGTTAATTAAAATACGCAACTATTTTAACACATATTATGTGCCGAATAACATGGCCATTATTTTGGCGGGTGATGTTGACCCGGATAAAACAGTTGCGATGATTGCCGATAAGTTTGCTTACATGCAGTCAAAGCCTGTCCCTGCCTATACTTTTGAGGCAGAACCAAAACGTGACGTACCAACTGTAGTTAATATTTATGGTCCTGATGCCGAAAATATTATGATTGGTTTCCGCACTGCAGGAGCAAATTCAAAAGATGCACAATTAGCCACTTTGGTTGATTATTTATTGGCAAACTCTAAAGCTGGTTTTATTGATTTAAACTTAGTAAAACAACAAAAAGTATTGGCTGCTTCTTCATCAGTTTGGATGAATAAAGATTATGGGATTCATTTTTTAACCGGTAAACCTAAGCAAGGACAAACGCTTGATGAGGTGCGTAAATTATTGTTAGAGCAAATTGATAACATTAAAGCCGGTAAGTTTACTGATGAAGATTTAAAAGCCATCATCAATAACTTCAAGGTAGATCGTATTCGTAACAACGAAAGTAATGAAGGTCGTGCTGCTGTTATGTTAGATGCATTTGTGGTGGATATGCCTTGGACAGAACAAGCACGTATGTTGGAAGACTTATCTAAAATTACCCGCGAAGAAATAATCAATTATGCCCACAAAGCATACACCAACGATTATGTGGTAATTAATAAAAACATTGGCGAAGACAAAGGCATTGTTAAAATAGAAAAACCAACCATTACTCCGGTTGAAGTAAACCGCAACGACATGAGTCCTTTTGTAGAGTCTATTGTGAATTCAAATCCTCCGCGTATTGCACCAAAGTTTTTAGATTTTGATAAAGATGTTACCCGCGCAACATTAAACAAGCAAGTTCCTTTGTACTATGTTAAAAACAACGAAAACGGATTGTTCAGCATGTATTATGTGCTCGATATGGGTAAGTTTAACAACATTAAATTACCTATTGCTGTTCAGTTGTTACAATATTTGGGTACCGATAAATACACCAGCGAACAAATTAGTAAAGAGTTTTACAAGTTGGCTTGTGATTTTAGTGTAAATGCCGGTGAAGACCAAGTGTATGTTTCGTTAAGTGGTTTGAATGAAAACTTTGAGCCTGCTTTAAAATTGTTCGAACATTTGTTGGCTAACGCAAAACCAGATCAAGAGGCTTTAAACCAATTGGTGCAACGCATTTTAAAACAACGTAAAGATGCCAAGTTAAACAAGCAAGCTATTTTCTGGCAAGCATTGCGTAATTATGTAATTTACGGTAGCAAAAACCCAAGTACTTATAACTTAACTGCCGAGCAACTTAATGCATTAAAAGCAGAAGGATTGGTGGATATGATTAAGCAATTAACTTCTTACCAACACAGTATTTATTATTACGGACCAATGCAGTTGGTTAACCTAAATACCATGCTTACCAAAGAGCATAAGTTGGCTAAAAAGTTAAAACAAGCACCTGCACCAATAACCTTTACACGCAACCAAACCTCAACAAATAAAGTTTATTTTGTAAACTACAAAATGGTGCAAGCCGAAATTTATTGGTTAAGTCGCCAAACACAAGCATACGATAGTACTGCTTACCCAATTGTAGGTATGTTTAATGAGTACTTTGGTGGCGGCATGTCATCGGTGGTATTCCAAACCATTCGCGAAAGTAAGGCATTGGCTTACTCAACTTTCTCGCGTTACACCAACCCAACTAAAAAAGAAGATCCATACTACATTACTGCTTATATTGGTACACAAGCCGATAAGTTAAATGATGCGGTTCCGGCCATGCAAGAGTTGTTAACCAACTTGCCAAAAGCAGAAGCCAGTTTTAATGCTGCCAAAGAAGCCATTAAACAACAAATAGAAACCCAACGTACCAATAAAGAAGCTATTTTCTTTACATTGATGGGCGCTAAAAAATTAGGCTTACACCACGATACCAGTAAAGATGTGTATGATAACATTGATAAATTAACCTTTGCCGACATTGAGCAGTTTTACAACAAAAACTATAAAGGTGCTACTTACCATTACATGGTAATGGGAAGCAAAGAAAAAATTAATGTAGAAGATTTGAAGAAATACGGTGAAGTGGTGGAGTTAACCTTAGAAGATATTTTCGGTTACTAATCATCAAAGGATTTAATACAAAGCCTCCGAAATTTTCGGGGGCTTTTTTGTTTTTTATATAACCACGAAGTGGTGAAATTATTCTCGAATAAAAAGCAAAGCAGCCAACCAACCCTGAAGGGGTGACATCTTTTTTATCTCCCCCTTTATTTCCCATTTGATAAACTCCTGCCATTAGGTATATTGCACCAACGCATGAAATCATACCTCCTCATATTCTTGCTGCTGTTTGGCGCTATGGGTATAAAAGCTCAAGATAGCCTGAGTAAAACGCCTTTTATTAGGTTTGAAGGGCTGCCCCAAAGAATGGTGCCAACCTTTACCGCAAATGCACGTTCGCACAGGTTAATGCTGCAAAAAACAACCAAAGATCTGGAGTTTATGGGTAGCATGGGTGGATATTTTCCAATGTTTAACGCAAGTGTTTTTGGTAAAACCATTCAGTTTAGTGCAGGTGCATCAACTCACCTTACCTTAAAGCGTTATGTGCAGAGAGGCGAAGTTTTAAACGTTGATTTTTTTGCAGACTTCTTAGCCGATTTACAAATGAATAATAACTGGTATTTACGCACAGGTTTCGGGCATACCAGTCAGCATATTGCTGATGATGCCATTGCCATTGGTATACCTGTAAAAAACTATGTAAAAGATTATGTGCAATTGCAAACCATACACAAGTTGTTTAAGCAAAAAATGTTGTTATACGGTGGTTTGTATTATTTGCACAACTTTAAAATTGGTGAAGTTGGAATTGCCAGAGATTGGTCGAAAAAAGTAATGTTACAAATAGGAACAGAAATTGATGTTTACAGCATCACCCCAAACATAATTACGTATGTTGCAGCAGATGTAAAGTTCAGACAAGAGTTTGATTTTGCCACTACACATGCCTTACAGGCCGGTTTTAAAATCAACCCAAAACAAAATAAAACCATACGTTTGGCCTATAATTATTTGGGCGGATACGAAGATCGCGGATTTTTATACAACCAAAAAAACAACCTACATACGATAGGTTTATATTTTGATTTTTAGTGTATGAAACAACTTATTATTATACTGATATTATTGTTAAAACTTGTTGTTGTAAATGCACAAACAGACAGCAATAATATTGGTTATAGAAAGTGGCTCACCAAAAAGAATTTGGTAATTGCAGGTTTGGTAGTTCAACAGTCAGCAAGTTCTTTGGTGGAGTATAAATGGTGGTGGCAGGATAGTTCCAATGCTTTTCATTTTGAACATGATGGTGTGTTTAATAATTACAGTTTTGGTATGGACAAAATTGGTCATGCCTATGTTTCGCATTTGTGTTACCATGCTATTTATGAAGCCATGACTTGGGCTGAGTTTACACCACGACAAACCTTATACACCAGTATTGCTTTGCCTGCATTTTGGGCATTGAGTATCGAAATTGGTGATGCATTTTCTCCCTACGGTTTCAGTGTTCCTGATTTGGCTGCAAACTTTGCAGGTATTGGATATGGTGTGTTACAGCACAAGGTTCCGTTTTTTAAAAACATTGCTTTTAAGTTTAGTTATTACCCACGCAAACCCATTGCCCGTTTAAGCAGTAATTATGATGACCATATTTATTGGTTGAGTTTTAATATGCACAAGTTATTGCCGGGAGTGGTTGGCCGTAAATGGCCTGAGGTAATCAACTTGGCTGCTGGCTACAGTGTTGAAGGTTACAGTATTGGTCAGTTAAAACGCGAGTTTGTATTTGGTATAGATATTAACCTAGCAGCAATCAAAACAAAATCAAAAGGAGTAACTGCCATAAAAAATGTAGTAAACTTAATTCATTTACCATCACCAGGAGTAAAAGTTACTCGCGAGCATACACCACAATACAAAGCGTTTTTGTTGAATTAAATACACTATTTTCGGAGCAAAATATTACCATGGATTTAACAAACAAAGTAGCCGTAGTAACCGGAGTTAGTAAGGGAATAGGCTATCATACTGCATTACAATTATTAAACAAAGGAGCTATTGTTTTTGGTTTAGGAAGAAGTAATCAAATTCAGCATCCAAACTATACATTTATTACCTGCGATGTGCGTGATCACAAAGCAGTAGAGCAAGCTTTTGCGCAAATATTATCATCAACCCAAAACCAAATACATGTGTTGGTAAACAATGCCGGTTTGGGTTATTTTGGTATGCTTGAAAACACTACTTACGAGCAGTGGGACGAAATGTTTCAAACCAATGTAAATGGTATTTTTTATTGCTGTAAGCAAGCCTTACCTGTTATGAAACAACAGCAATTGGGGCATGTGATAAATATTGCATCAACCGCTGCATTAGAAGGTATGCCGCAAGTTTCGGCTTATTGTGCCACCAAGTGGGCGGTAAAAGGTTTAAGCGAATCGTTGTTTAGAGAGGTGCGCGATTTTAGAATTAAAGTTACTTGCATTTATCCGGGCAGTACCAAAACCGATTTTTTTAGAAACAGTCCGGGAATACAACCCCACGATTATATGTTGATGCCCGAAGATGTAGCAGCAAATATTTTGTATGCGTTAGAAATGCCTGATAATTTTCATACGGTTAATTTGGAGATTAGACCTTTACAACCTAAAGGGCCAAAGGCATAATTTATTTCTCTCAGAGAATCCAAAGAATTTCACGGAAGATTATAGTCGCTGCTATCGCTGTGTTATCTTTGTTATCGCTGTGGTTAATCCCTGTCGAAAAACTACCACTTTACTACATTAGCTTTGGTTAAATTCATGGTTTGTTCGCCTGCTCTAAAGCCTTTTCCGCTAGGTTCACAAACCACAAAATCCATGTCGTAAACACTGATGTCACCATGGTTCTTACGCCAATTTTCTACAGCCACATTCATGTGTGCAGCATCTTTGTACAATAAGCCAATACTTTGCAGGTTGGTAACTTCTCTTACCAAAAAAGCAAACAACATGCTGCGGTCTTCGCAATCAGAAAAGTCGTTGGCTAATGCCTCTTCAGGGAAAGCAAATTTTTCTTTGCCCAACACATCCATGTCTTTTGCGTAGGCTAAACTTTGCACAAAACTCAGTAAGAAATTAACTGCTTTTTCTTTACTCATATATGCAGTTGCGTCCTTTAATTGATTAACCAAAGTGTTTGAACCTTTTTCTGATAAGCCGTAGTTTAAATAAACCAAACTCATTTCAATATCCGGTAAATCGTGGTAATACTCTACCAATGATTGATTTATACGTGAGGTGAAAAAGTAAACGTAATCGTCATACTCAAAAGGTATGGTTTTATTTTTACCCAATTTACCAATTGCAGGTGGCGAGTAACGATTTAGTTTTAAACTTTTAGCGTTCGGGTTCGATTTGATATCGGCTAGTTTTTCTTGCGCAGGTTCTTTTAATTGATCGAATGATAAATCGTAATAAGTTTTTGAGCCTAGTTGTACGAACAATACATTTTTAATGGCAAAGTTTGTTGAGCCATACACAGTGATGTTTTGGTTGCTTACGCCTAAAATAACATCCAATCCTTTGTTATACAATACAGCATAAGTAAATTGTTGTGCAAAGTTTTTTTCGTTTTTTGGGGTGATGATTTCTGCAGCTTTTTTAACCAACATCAAGTAAGCAATATCATCCAACTTGTAAGTTTGTGCATATTGGTTGGCTTCTTTTATAAAAGTAAAAACCGTGCTATCGTTTATTAATAATTGTGTTTGCTGTTCAATATTTAATCCTTCAGCAATACTTTTTTGTTTATCAAAGTAATCATTGGTAAGGCTAAAGGGTAGGGCATGACCGTAATAATTAACCACAACTTTTTTCGCAAAATCTTCTGCATGCAAATTGCTCATCAACCCTAAAAGTAGCGTTAATGCAAGTGTTAGCAGTGGTTTGGTGTACGATTTTGTGGTCATTGTAAAGGGCTGTGCTTCAACTAGCACAAAACGAATTTACAAAAAAGATATGATTACATAACAATTCCTTAACATTTAACATACAAATTACCTATTGGTGATTAAACAGCAGGAATTTCATGAATTGTTGTTTAATGGTTGATTCTTTAGTAGGGTATTATTCTTTTTTAGTTAGCAATGGGCGTTGCCCAATGCAGATTTGATTTCGCCCTTTCAGGGCTTCGTTCACTTTCAAAACATATCAATTGAGATTTTGTCCTGCCTAACTAAATTTAGAATTTCGGATTTCGAATTTTGGATTTCTTATTAGCTATTCACGTCTAAAAAACTCACGTGGTGTATGCCGGGTGTATATTCTTTGCTAATTAAATTAACCAAACTTTGGTAATGATCAGTGTTGTTTACAAAATCAATCGATGAGCAATCAACCAATAAAATGCGTAAGTGCGTGTTTTGGTGCAGGTAGTGTAAGTATGCATCACTTAACGATTGCAAATATTCGTCTTCAATTTTTTGCTCGTAAGTACGTCCGCGGTTTAAAATATTCCATTGCAATTTTTCAATGGGGTTGTGCAGGTAAACCAGCAAATCTGGTTGACGAATTTGTTGGTCGATGATTTCAAACAACCTTAAATACAAGTCGTATTCATCATCATCCAAATTTATTTTAGAAAATAACAAACACTTGGCAAAAATGTAATCGCTTACCAAATGTTGTTGAAATAAATCGGGTTCTAAAAGCTGTTTCTTTAGTTGATTAAAACGTGCGGCTAAAAAACTCATCTCTAAAGGAAAAGCAAATCTGCGTGCATCGTTATAAAACTTGGGTAAAAACGAGTTGTCTTCAAACTCCTCTAAAATCAATTTGGCATTAAATTCCTTGCTCAACAAAGTAGCCAACGAGGTTTTTCCTGCGCCAATGTTGCCTTCTATTGCTATAAATTCGTATGCCGGTTTTACTGCCATGTGCCGCAAATGTGCATCAAACAAATGTGTTGTTGCTTACAACTTTTCCACTACACTATCATCAGCACATTGCTGCAACAATTGTGTATTGGTTTGATGTAATGTAGGATGCACATAATCAGGCGCAATTTCTGCCAAAGGAACCAAGGTAAACCTGCGCTGATGTAGCAGAGGATGAGGTACAACTAAGTTTTCTTGTTGAATAATCTCATCATTAAAAAACAAGATATCGATATCAATGGTTCGTGGAGCCCATTTTTCCTCACGAATTCTACCCATGTGTAGCTCAATGTTTAAAATTGTTTTTAAAACACCGGCAGCGTTTAAAGTAGTATTCACAGTAAGCACCTGATTTAAAAAATCTTGTTGGTTGGTGTTGCCCCAAGGCCCAGTTTTATACAAATGCGAAGCCGCTTCAATTTGGCCCACTTGTTTTTGTATGGCTAATTTGGCCTCAAGTAATAACGCGCTGCGATCGCCCACATTACTTCCGGTAAGTAAATAAACTTTATTAGGCATTACCCTTCAAAATAAATTGAACAGTGGCACGTGTGCGTTGCTCCAATAAAACAGTTTTATTGGTTAAAGCTTGTTTTAACGCATCTTCAGTTTGATGCATCACCGTTAACAATTCAACATCATTGTTGCATTTTAAGTTGTAGTTAAAGCTTAAATCGCTTTTTAGCTTTTCAATTTCATCACCTTTATCATCAACACACACACTAAAACTAATGGCCGAATTTTGCATCAAATTCATCTTAACATTGTGCTCGGCAAACAGGTTAAAAATGCTGCTCAGGTTATCTTCAACAATAAAACTGAAGTCTTTACTTGATATAGAAAGCAATACTTGTTTGCTTTTAGAAATAAACGTTGGTATGTGTTTTTCGTGAGCCGAATTGCTTACCGTAGTTCCTTTAGCAGCTGGGTCAACAAAAGAACGCACATACAAAGGAATATTTTTGCTTTGCAGTGGCTGAATGGTTTTTGGGTGAATGACTGTAGCACCGTAATAAGCCATCTCAATGGCGTGTGTGTAGCTTAATTCATCAAGTTTAACTGCCGATGGAAACTTTTTAGGGTCACCATTCATTACACCTGCAACATCTTTCCAAATGGTAACACTATCGGCACCTAAGGTATATGCAAAAATAGCAGCACTGTAATCACTACCTTCTCTGCCTAAAGTAACCGTATTCTGTTCCCTGTTTTGGCCAATAAACCCCTGGGTTACCACCAATTGTTTACTTACAATAGGTTTTAGCTTTTTGCTAATGATAGTTGAAGTTAAATCCCAATCAACTTTACCTTCCCTAAAAGTTCCATCCGTATTAATGAAATTTCGTGCATCAATCCAACGGTTTTTAATGCCACTTTCGTTTAAGTAGGTGCTCACAATTCGGGTGCTGAAGATCTCACCATAACTCACTATCTGGTCGTAGTTAAAATCGTAAGAACCTTCACTTTCGGCTTCAATCAAACATTCTAATTCAATAAATAAATTTTCAATATCGTTGTAAGCAAAGCTGTTGGTATCTTTAAGTAAACCCGAAATAATTTCATCATGAAACTGCTTTATTTCTTTGTACAAGCGTTGTTTGGTTGCTACATCGTTGTGGTAATGTGCATGAGCCAATTGCTCCAATGCATTTGTTGTTTTACCCATTGCCGAAACCACTACCAAAAGTGGTTCGCTTGCGTAAGTGTTTAAAATGTTGGCTACATTTTTTACTGAATCCGCATCTTTAACTGATGCTCCCCCGAATTTGAAAACTTTCACGTTAGTTATGTTTTTAATTATTGTGCCATAAAATATTGTTTTGCAATACCATATGGCGTCCCCCCAATGCCTTTATTATGATTTAGGCTTTAAAATTGGGTCGCAATATACAATCAACGCTAAATAAAAACGAGTACCATTTGTAAGGCAGGCGGCTAATCTTATATTTGCCGATAATTAAAGCAAATTTTGTATGAGCAAGTTTAATGTAACCACATTGGGACAATTTATTATTGAGCGTCAACATGAGATTAGTGTTGCTAAAGGCGAGTTTTCACGTTTGTTGCGCGATATTGGTATTGCTGCTAAAACCATTAGCCGTGAAGTAAACAGAGCCGGATTGGCTGATATTATTGGTGAAGCAGGTAGTTCAAATATTCAGGGTGAAGACCAAAAGAAGTTAGATGTAATTGCCAATAACCTGGTGATAGATTGTTTAACCCGTGGTGGTGAGGTTTGTGCAGTTGCAAGTGAAGAAGATGATGATATTATTTACATTGATTCGCCTGTGAGTAAAAATGCAAAATACGTGGTTTGTATGGACCCGTTAGATGGTTCAAGCAATATTGATGTAAACGTTTCTATCGGAACTATTTTTAGTATTTACCAGCGTGTAACGCCTGTCGGAACAAAGGCAACCAACGAAGATTTTTTCCAACCGGGTAATAAAATGTTAGCAGCCGGATACGTAATTTACGGCACAAGCACCATGTTGGTTTATACCACTGGCAATGGCGTAAACGGTTTTACTTTAGATCCCGGAATTGGTGAATTTTGCTTGTCGCATCCAAATATGAAAATTCCTGAAATGGGTAAAATATATAGCTACAACGAAGGAAATATTCTAAGCGCTCCTAAAGGTGTTCAAGAATACATTACTTGGTGTCAGCAATTTGACAAACCAACCAATCGCCCGTATAGCGCGCGTTACATTGGTAGTATGGTTGCCGATTTTCATCGTAACTTATTAAAAGGTGGTATTTTTATTTATCCTGCAACCGATAAAGCGCCAAATGGCAAGCTTCGTTTGTTGTACGAGTGCAACCCAATGTCGTTTATTATGGAGCAAGCAGGTGGTGTTTCTACAACAGGTAAAGAACGAATTTTAGATATTGTTCCGAATGCTTTACATCAACGTGTGCCTATCTATATGGGCTCCAAAGGTATGGTAAATCAATTGCTCGAAATGCTTGATAAATAATAACTAATGGCTGCTTTTAAAGCGGCCTTTTTTATGCGTGTGTTATAAGTTTGGGCTGACTAATAAGGTAAACTTATGTTTTACACCAACGGTAGGTTTTTAACCTAAAAATAACCTATGTTCGTTTACTTGTTAAAATTATTATGATTAAAAAAATATCAATACTAACACTTAGTGTGCTTATTTCTGTTGGTGCTTATGCCAAAAAGAAAAAGCCGGCTGATGCTCCAAAGCCGCAAGCACCAAAAACATCTATTGCCGAAAAAGTAAAAGCTTGCAAAAAACAAGATGGTTTATTTCCGCTTTATCAAGACACCACAAATGGTGCCATGTATTTGTTGGTTAAAAAAGATCACCTAAACAAAAAGTTTATCTACTTCAGTTACACCGAAAATGGGGTAGTGGCAGCAGGCCATTTCCGTGGAAGTTTCCGCGATAACATGGTGTTTACCATCAAGCGTTATTTTGATAGGGTAGAGTTTGTTGAACAAAACACCGAGTTTTATTTTGATACCACCAACGCCATCAGCAAAGCGGCTGATGCAAATATTAGTAACGCAGTTTTGGTAAGTCAGAAAATTTTGGCCGAAGAAAATGGCAATATGTTACTTGATGCAAATGCAATTTTTTTGGGCGAAAACATGAGTCAAATCAAACCAACACCATTCCCGGGCCCAATGGGGCAAATGAGTTTGTTGGGCATGTTAAACAAAGAGAAAAGTAAATACATTAAAACCCGCAACTACAGCGCTAATACAGATGTGGTGGTTGAATATGTGTATGATAATCCAGCGCCAATTGTGTCAGGTGGCAAAGAGGTTACTAATGCGCGTGCAGTAAGCATTACTTACCAACACAGCTTTATTCAAGCTCCTGAAAATCTAATGCCGGCACGCAGAGACGATCAACGTATTGGGTTCTTCGGTCAGCAAAAAAATGACATGACTACCACAAATGCGGTGGCTTATAAAGATGTTATTCACCGTTGGAGATTGGAGAAAAAAGATAAAGGAGCTGCGTTATCAGAGCCGGTAAAACCAATTACTTGGTGGATTGAAAATACAACTCCAAAAGAATTTAGACCAATTATTAAAGCAGCAGGCGAGCAATGGAATATTGCTTTTGAAGCAGCAGGTTTTAAAAACGCAGTTGTAGTATTGGAGCAACCTGATACGGCTACTTGGGATGCCGGTGATATTAATTACAATGTGTTACGTTGGACATCATCTCCTCAGCCTCCGTTTGGTGGTTACGGCCCAAGTTTTGTAGATCCGCGTACCGGAGAAATTTTAGGCGCTGATATTATGTTGGAGTACATATTTGTAACCAACCGCATTAATCAAGAAAAATTATTTGATGCTCCTCAACCATCATCATACAATCCAGAATTACCTGACCATATGCAAATGTGCGAAGCCGGTCATTACTTACATTTAACCAGCATGTTTGGCAACAGTGTACTGGGTGCTCGTGGTTTATCAGCTCTTGAAAAACGTGAGTACATGACACAATCGTTGTATTATTTAGTGATGCACGAAATGGGCCACACCATGGGCTTAATGCACAACATGAGGGCAAGTCATTTATGGAACCCAACTCAAGCACACAACAAAGAGCTAACTCGTAAATTTGGTTTGATAGCAAGCGTAATGGAATATCCTGCGGTTAACCTAGCTAATGATAAAACCAAACAAGGTGATTACTTCACTACACGTCCAGGACCATATGATTTATGGGCTATTACTTACGGATACAGCGAGGCACTTGAGGATGCTGAAGCAGAAGAAAAACGTTTAACTGAAATTTTGAGCCGCTCTGTGGACAGTACCTTAATTTTTGGTAATGATGCAGACGATATGCGCTCACCGGGTAAAGGTATCGACCCTCGTGTAAATATTAACGATTTTAGTAGTGATGTAATTACCTACAGTATTGATAGAATTAAATTGATTAACAAAATGATGCCTGATCTGCCAAAACGTTATACCGGGTTAGGTAAAAGCTATCAAGAGTTAAAACAAGCATATGGTATTTCATTAGCTGAGATGAACAATGCCACACAATCAATCTCCCGTTATATAGGTGGTGTTTATGTAGATAGAAACATGCAAGGTAATCAAGCTTACACACCGGTTGCACTTGCTGATCAAAAACGTGCTATGAATGCATTGGCGCAACATTTATTTAGCCCTAAAGCTTTTGATGCTGCCAACGGTTTGTATCAAAATTTGCAAAGCCAACGTAGAGGTTTTAATTTCTTTGGTTCACCTGATGATCCTAAAATTCACGACCGTGTTTTGATGATACAAAGCATGGCTATAGATCATATACTTGCACCAACTACTTTAAAACGTATTACTGATAGCCGTTTATATGGTAATAAATATAGTGTGGTTGATGTTATGACAGATTTAACCAATGCTTGCTTTAAAGAAGATTTAGCAGGTAACGTAAATACTTTCCGTCAAAACCTACAAGTAGAATACGTGAAAGATTTAAGCAGTATTGCTTCTTTTAACAAACCAAATGCGGCTTATGATAACATTGCAAAATCAGCGGCTATTGGTCAACTAAAAAGTATTAAACAAATGATGGCTCTTCCGGCTGCTAATGCCGAAGTTAAAGCACATCGCGAACATATTTTATTAATTATCGATGAGGCCTTATCTCGCAAATAAATTAACACTAAAAAGACTGGGTATTTTTGTACTCAGTCTTTTTTTTATGGGTAACGTTATGGCACAACAAAAGGATTCAACCCAAGTTTTAGAAGGCAAACTGCAACGTGCCGAACTAGAAAGCTTTAAATGGTTTAAAGAAGAATACAACCAATACAAACCTGCCATGAGTATTATTGAAGAGCTGGTAAAATACGATAAATGCAGCTTATTGGTGGTTTTAGGAACCTGGTGCAGCGATAGCCAAGAGTTGGTGCCGCAATTATTTAAGGTAGCTGATTTGGTCGGTTGGGAAAAAATTGAATTAATAGGAGTAGATAGAAAAAAGCAATGTGAAACGGTAGATATTAAACCCTTAAATATCGAGTATGTTCCTGTAATTATGGTTTTTAACAATAAAAAATTGGTAGGTAAAATTGTCGAAACTACCGAGAAATCTATTGAGGAGGATTTGTTAAAATTACTAAGTAAGCCTTGACAATTGAAAGAAATTTTGTTAAAACTTTCTAAATTTTAATACGAGTTAAACCTAAATCTGGTGTAAAACTTGTTCGTGTGGCCTTGTTTCTTAATTTTGCTTTAATGACCCAAAAGAAACCACTAATCTTAATTAGCAATGATGATGGCATTACAGCCCCCGGAATTCGTAACTTGGTAGATGCTGTAAAACACTTGGGTGAAGTGGTAATTGTTGCTCCTGATAGTCCGCAAAGTGCGATGGGCCATGCGGTAACCATAAGTAAGCCGTTACGTTTAAATCAAACCGATATTTATGGTGATATTAAGGCTTACCAATGCAGCGGAACTCCGGCTGATTGCGTGAAGTTAGCAGTAGATAAGGTATTGCACCGCAAACCTGATTTAATGGTTTCGGGCATTAACCACGGAAGTAACTCAAGTATTAACGTGCTTTATAGTGGAACCATGAGTGCGGCCATGGAAGCTGCAATAGAAGGTATTCCTGCTGTAGGTTTTAGCTTGTGCGATTTTGCTTACGATGCTGATTTTAGCTTGGCAAAAAAGGTATCAACACGTATTGCCGAAAATATTTTAGCACATGGTTTACCAACTGCAACTTTACTTAATGTAAATATTCCTAAGATAACAGAAAGCGAGTTTAAAGGTGTAAGAATATGCCGCCAAGCAGTTGCCAAATGGAAAGAAGAATTTGACGAACGTATTGATCCTAACGGGCGTAAATATTTTTGGTTAACAGGTAAGTTTATCAATAACGATACCGGTGAAGATACAGACGAGTGGGCTTTGGCCAATAATTATGCGAGTGTAGTTCCGGTTATGTTTGATTTAACTGCGCATCATGCCATGCCTCGCTTAAACAGTTGGGATAACAGTATTTAACTAATTACAATAGCATGAAGTTAAAAGACAGTATTTTGTTGGGTATTCCGGCCGGATTAATTGGTCCGGTAATAGGTGTAATTGTGTTTTATTTTGTGAATTTTAGCACAAGTAATTTTAGCGATTTTTTTAGCATGGCTGCCGAACAAAACTTGCTCTCGCCATTACTAAGTTTATGTGCCGTAATTAACCTTGGCATATTTTTTCTTTTTATTAAAATAAATCATTTGCATACCGCACGGGGTATTATTCTCTCCACGTTTTTGTATGGTTTGGTAATTGTTGGGTTGAAGTTTGTATTTTAGTTCAAAGTAAACTTGAGGTCAAACAAATAATAATCTTCTCAACGAGTCAACAAGTAACTAATCGGCAATCAAAATCATCACACCCTCAAACAAGTTTTTTGAAGGACAATGGTATCGATCCATTGTTGTTGTTTTTCATCGCTAAAATGCCTAGCCGGAGTATCTAATTTGCACATGCGTATTTGTTTATTTTGGCAATGATTGGCCAGTTTCATTACCTCCGATTTTATATTTGGAATACCGTTAAATGTTTTACGTGTAAAATAAACCGCTTCCAGTTTGGGTAGTTGATCAACCACAACTTTTAAATCAAAAAATGTTTTTGCGCTGATGTCAACAAAATCTTCCTCCATAATCTCTTCTTCGCCATCCTCTACTTCAAGCGTTTCAATCACATCCATAAAATCTATTTTATGCTTTTGCATAAAAGTTTGTTTAGTTGCTAAAGACGCATCTTTTAATGGTTGGTTTTTAAAGCAAATAGGCAACAAATGCCATAAGAAATTACGTGGTCTACCAAAGAAAAAATCACCCGAATTCGGATGGTCGTGCGTAAAAGTACCAAGTATTAATATCTCTGTATCGGGGTTAGGTTTATGGTTTACAAACTTATTGGTTAATATGGGCATTGCTTAGTTAAATATATCAACGAAGGTAAGCACATTATCAAATATTTTAGTTGATTTGCTGCTTCAAGTTTTTTCATCAAACATCATGAAGAAAATATTTTATATCTTAAGTGCTCTAGTAATTTCATTTAATGTATTGGCTCAACCTGCTTTTGTAAAAGACTCACTTGATGCTTTTATTACCCGTGAAATGCAACGTTGGCAAGTGCCAGGTTTGGCAATAGCTATTGTAAAAGATGGACAAGTAGTGGTACAAAAGGGTTATGGTGTAAAACAATTTGATAAGCCCGAAAGTAAGGTAGATGAAAATACATTGTTTCAAATAGCCAGTAACTCCAAAGCATTTACAGGAACTGCAGTGGCTTGGTTAAACAGCGAAAAACGATTATTACTTGATGAAAAAGTAACTACTTATTTACCTTATTTTAAATTGTATGAGCCAACATCAACCGATTTGTGCACGGTACGCGACTTATTATGTCACCGTTTAGGCACCCAAACTTTTCAGGGCGACTTTTTAAATTGGGGAAGTAACCTTACACGCAAACAAATTGTAGAAGGGTTGGCACGCACCAAACCTATTCATCCTTTCAGGTATAAATATGGTTATAGTAACGCAGGTTTTATTGCAGCAGGTGAGGTTATTTTAGCGACTACAGATACTACTTGGGACGATTTTTTGTTACATCGCTTTTTCAAACCTATGGGTATGAACAGAACCACAACAACCTATGCCGGTATGGTAAACGATAATAATGCTTGCTTACCTCATACCCTAGTTGATGGTAAATTGGTAAAAATACCTTTAACTAATATTGATAACATGGGCGCAAGTGCCTCTATTAACTCGTGTGTAGGCGATATGAAAAACTGGCTTTTACTGCAATTAAACAACGGTCAGTTAAATGGCAAACAAATTATTCCTATTGACGTAATTGCTGAAACACGCAAATCAAACATGGTGGTTAATGATGTAAACAGTAAGTTTTTTAAAAGTAAACATTTTGCAACGTACACCCTCGGTTGGCAAATGAACGATTACAACGGTCGCAGGGTTATTGAGCACAGTGGTGGAGCTAATGGATTTGTTACCAAAACAGAATTAGCTCCTGAAGAAAACCTAGGTGTAATTGTGTATACCAACACCGATGCAAATAGTTTGTATGATGCCTTGTGCAAGCAAGTGTTGGAAGCCTACATGGGTATGCCATATAGAAATGTAAGCGAGTTGTATTATGCCAATTCACACAAAGCAAAAGAAGCAACAGCAGCTAAAATTAAAGCAATTAAAGACACCATTGCTTTAAAAAATAAACCTGCATTAAAGCTAAACGAATATTGCGGAACCTACACCAATAGTCTTTATGGTAAGATTGAAATAAAATTAGTAAAAGGGAAATTACAATTGATTTTTGAGCATCATCCTAACAATATTGGTAACTTAGATTTTGTGAATGAAAATAGATTTTTATGCACTTACACCGATGTTACTTGTGGAGTAGAGCCATTAAGTTTTAAGATAGAAAATAACCAAGTTAAAAGTGCAACCGTAAAGGTGGCCGATTTTATCGATTATTTATCTTACGAGTTTACTAAAGAGTAAGTAGTTCATTCTATATCATTTTGGGTTTCATTGGCCTGCCAAATGTGGGCAAGCAAACCAAATTCCTCCAATCCTTTTTTACCCACATTGTTGAAAGGAATCCATACAGCCGGTTCGTGTAACAAAACTTGTACTGCATTTTCATCCGGAAAGGTTTTGTAATCAAAATAAGGTAAGCCAATGCCAATGTAACCGGTGTAGTAATAGGTAATATTATGATTGATGCAATATTGTAGTTTAAGTAAAATTAAATACTTCCCTAAGCTGTATTTTTTATAGTTGGGATGATACGCATTTAATATTCCTGCAATACTTTTTTCGCCTTTATCAAAACAACCGAATGCAATTAATGTATCGCCATCATAAACCTTAATAACGTAAGATTCAAAGATGTTATTCGGGCTGTCTCCAAATAAATTGTCGTGCACAGATTGTGCATGCTCAAATGTAACATGCTCGCGGTACAAAGTGAAAAGTGCTTCTAGTTCTTCTGTTATTTGTAATGGCGAAATGGAGTAAGTAAAACGTTTGTTTTGTTTTAATAACTTTTGTGCAGACGAACTTAATTGAATGGATGGAATATGTGTGCGTAACCAGAACACATCATGCAATACGTTATGGTACTCAATATAAAAAGTAGTAAACAACAATTGTCTGTAACGATAAAAACCTTTAGACAAATAATCATCCAAGAGATTACCCGACACAGGTGCTGCCAAAACTAAATCATCCTCGTTTATATACATACCCAAAGTGCAAACATACTAAAATGTGTGGAGTTGTGCAGGATATGATTAGGTATAGGTTTTTTATTAAGTTGGCAGGTTATGTTTTGTTATTATTTGAAGAATAGAAGAAACATTTCCAGGATTTTAAAAATCCCTATAAAACCGCTTCGACTATGTATTATTTTACCAATGCTCGGTAGTTGTTTACGAAATTAAATTGTTGAGTGTGTAATTAAATTTTACTTAAAAAATATTAATACTTACAAGGAAACATTGTCCGTTACAAACAAGTTATAATTGCTTATATGTGAGTACTGCATGTAAAACTCATTATTTTTAAGGTGAGTTCGAATACGTTTTCTGTTTTTTAATCAAACGTTAGATTCTAAATTTTCTACATCTTTATGTAAAGCGGTGTATGTGAAGTTTTCTTTATTTTTATGGTTTGATAGTTTATCAATTAATGCCTCAAACAAATTATAAAGAAATGAAGAACAAATATCTACTGACCCTGTTATTAATTATTACTTCTTTAAATGGTGTTTACGCACAGTTAATGCCCATAAGTGTAAGTGGATTTAATAAAGACGTTATCGCTGATGGTACAGCCGGGGCACTTGCGTCTATCAACGTTACTAATGGTTTTGATCAAGCAGGATGGGCTTTTGTTGCACAAAATTTTAATGGGACAACTACTTGTGCTTTGCCAATGAGTAGGGTTATTAACAGCAACATTACAACAGGATTAACATACGTGTTAAATGATTACACGCAAAACAACGCATTGTATATAACAGCTAATAATTCGCCTGCTACATTAAGTTTTACTACATATAGGTCGGCAAGCACTGTTTATATTTTAGGTACTACCGGCAGTGGTTCGTCTATTGCTACCATCACTATTAATTTTAATGATGGCACCAATCAAGTTTTTACCAATAACAACTTTCCTGATTGGTTTAACACACCGGGTGCAGCAAATTCTATAGGTAGAGTCAATGTAAACAACAACAATTTAGAATGTGCTGCAGGAGGTCCCAATTTAGCGCAAATTACTTTGCCAATCAGCCTTGCAAACGCACTTAAACCCATTACCAGTATTGATGTAAATAGAACTTCTGCTACCGGTGCAACGACTAGCTTAGGAATTTTGGCTGTGAGTATCAATTTCTCTGGTGTAATAGGAGGCGGCAATCCATTTTTGGCTCCCCCGATATCGAGTTTTGCATATGATGCAGGTATAGACACGGTATGGTTAAACAGCCCCTATGCTTTTATTAATAATTCAACAGGCGATAGTGCCTCATATTGGCGAGTAGAGGGCGAGCCAGGCGCAG